>Ga0164243_10003009_pt1 | contig 27258 bp, 23 predicted proteins | sample OricompcompostOP_FD_108781 | JGI IMG/M metagenome (GOLD analysis project Ga0164243, IMG submission 108781) | Organic Plus compost microbial communities from Emeryville, California, USA - Original compost - Organic plus compost (OP) | ecosystem: Engineered > Solid waste > Mixed feedstock >...
CCGCGGAGGTTGACGGCATCGACCCGGTCGAAGACGTCCGCTTCCTCGTCGGCGGCGTCGGCCGGCGGGATCTGGACGCCGGCGTTGTTGTACGCCATGTCGAGGCTGCCGAAGGTCTCGACGCTGTGGTCGACGGCGGCGGCGACCTGCTCCTCGTCGGTGACGTCGCAGGTGACGGCGAGCACCCGGTGGCCTTCGCCGGAGAGCCGCTCGGCGGCCGCGTTCAGGGCGGCCTCGTCGACGTCGGCGAGAGCGACGGCGGCCCCCGACTCGGCGAAGGCGCGGGCGGCGGCCAGCCCCATGCCCGAACTGGCGCCGGTGACGAAGGCGACCTGGCCGGTGAAGTCGTAGCGAGGATTCATGCGGGGTTCTCCCGACGAAAGGGGTGCGATGAGGACGTCACTGCTGCGGCGTCAGCGTCGGCGGCAACGCGCCCGCCCGCCTGCCGGACGCGCGCCGTTCCTCCCGCCCGTACCGGGTCAGGGCGTGAGGAGAGTCTTGATCGCACGGCGCTCGTCCATGGCCCGGTAGCCCTCGGCGACCTGCTCCAGCGGCAGCGTGAGGTCGAAGACTCTGCCCGGGTCGATCCGGCCCGACAGCACCCGGTCGATCAGGTCGGGCAGATAGCGGCGTACGGGCGCGGGGCCGCCGCGCAGCCCGACGTGCGAGAAGAACAACTCCTGCCCGTCGACGGCCACTTCGTGCGGAACGCCGACGAAGCCGACGCTGCCGCCGGGCCGCGCCGACTGCAGCGCCTGCCGCATGGCCTGGCCCGTGCCGACGCACTCCAGTACCGAGTCGGCGCCGATGCCGCCGGTGAGGTCCTTCACCCGCGCCACGCCCTCCGCGCCGCGCTCGGTGACGATATCGGTCGCGCCGAACTCGCGGGCCAGCTCCTGCCGCGGCTCGTGGCGGCTCATCGCGACGATCCGCTCCGCACCCATCTCGCGGGCGGCGATCACGGCGCACAGGCCGACCGCGCCGTCGCCCACCACCACGGCGGTGGACCCGGGCCCGACCTCGGCGGCCTCGGCCGCCCACCAGCCCGTACCCATCACGTCGGGCACGGCGAGCAGGCCGGGCAGGAACTCCTCGGCCGGCCGCTGCCCGACCGCGACGAGCGTGCCCTGCGCGTTCGGGATGCGTACGTACTCGGCCTGGCAGGTGCTCATGAACTCCCGGTGCAGGCACGACGACTGCCAACCGTTGCGGCAGTTCGCGCAGGTGTTGTCCGACGTGGCGAACGAGCCGACGACGAACTGGCCCGGCTCCACCGACGTGACCTCGCCCCCGACCTCCTCCACGACGCCGACGTACTCGTGCCCCATCGGATGCGGCTCACCGGTCGGCTCCACGCCCCGGTAGGGCCACAGATCCGAGCCGCATACGCAGGTGACGGCGGTGCGGATGATCGCGTCGGTCGGGTGGAGGATCTGCGGATCGTCGAGCGTCTCGAAACGGATGTCGCCGGGGGCGTGGATCACTGCTCCGCGCATGGAAGTCCTTGCGTGCCGAGGCGGCCGGTGTACGGGCGGTACCGGCTGCGCCGAGGTGCGCTGACGTGCCCCGGCACGGAACCACCGCCCGCGATCCCCGGGGCCGGCCCCTCGTCCCCGGCGCCGACCGCCGGACCTCGGGAGCCACGCCTCCAGGTAACCGCCCTTCCGCGCAGGCAGCGAGTCACCGACGAGGGGCGTACCGGCAGTACACCCCTCCGAGCCCGACCTTCCGATGCTCTACGGCTACCTGTGGTTGCGCATCCACCGTTGTCCGCCGGTATCGCGGTGCCGTCGGCGGCCGTCAACTAGGCGTCCGCGTCGGGCCGTTGTGGCGGCCACTCACAGGTGGGGTCGTCGGCGAGCAATGGCCGGAGAGCGCCGAGCAGCGCGCCGATGCAGCTGTCGCGGAGCTGGGTACGGGTGCACGTCTCGTGCGTGAGCCAGTCGACGCAGACGACTTGGACGAAGACCAGCCAGCTTTTCAGGACGGCCGACACCGCCTCGCGGGAGCTGTCGTGCGCGAGCGGGAGTACGGCCAGCAGCCGCGTACGGAGTGCGTCCAGCTCGTTCGTCACGATCGACTGGATCACCGGGTCGCCCGCGAGCACCCGGTTTGCGGCGAGGACGGTGTTGCGGTTCGCCACGAAGTAGTCGAGGTGGACGTCCATGCCCTGGATGAGCTGATCCACCAGGGAGTCGGCGGGGTCGAGCCGGGTTTCGGCGAGCAGCTGTTCCGCCGCCCGTCGGTAGACGGCCGCGAAGAGAGCGTGCTTGCTGGGGAAATGGCGGTACAGCAGAGCCCGGGAGACGCCCGCCTCCTTGGCGACCTCCACCATCAGCACGTCACCGTACGGGCGGGCGGCGAACAACCGCGCCCCGGCGGCGAGGAGTTGGGCGCGGCGGTCGGCGGGGCTGAGCCGCTGACGGGGAGGCACCGACACAGCGTAGTTGACATGTGTCTACTAGACACCCAGTCTCGTAACCACCTGTCAACTAAGGCTCAGTCGAGGTGGATTGGGGCAGCTCATGGCAACGGCCCTGCGGGCGCTCGCCCAACTGATGGGCTGGGCCTGCGTGTTGATCGGCGTATTCCACGTGATACTCGGCAACGCGGCGATCCCCGGCGCAGGCTCCGCCGGCACGACGGTCGACAGCTGGGGCCGGTTCATGGGGGCGAGCTTCACCGGCTACGGGCTGGCCTGGCTCTGGGCCGCCCGACAGCGGCCGATCCCTGCTCAGGCGGTGCGGTGGCTGGCCGGCGTCTTCCTGCTGGGCGGCGCGGGGCGGCTGCTCTCACTCGCCCTGCACGGCTGGCCGCAATGGTTCCAGATCCCGCTGACAGTGATCGAACTCGGCCTGCCGCCCGTCTTCTTCTGGCTGGCCGGCGCAGAGGAACGGGCTCTGCGCAACGGCCCGGAGACCGCATCCGCCGGGCGATGACACATCGCTGGTCCCGGACGCCGGCGCCCACACGGGAACGGGCCCCGGCCGGAGAACGTGGCCGGGGCCCGAACCTGCCCGGCCAGGAACCTGACGTGGGCTCCCGGCCTTCGCGGTAGGCCGTGAGGGACTCGAACCCTCAACCAATGGATTAAAAGTCCACTGCTCTGCCCATTGAGCTAACGGCCCGCCCCCGCAGCATAGCCCGGCCGTCCGTCCGGTCTCGAAGGCATTCGCCAACGGGCCGGAGCCGGGCCGTGCCGCGGAGCGCCGTCAACCGCCCTGCTTCCAGCGGGGCTTGTCGGCGCGGCGGTCGAACGGGCGGTTGCCGCCGCGGTGTTCGCCTCGGTGTTCACCGCGGTGCTCGTCGCGGCGCGCGTACGGGCGGCGGTCGTCGCGCCCGCGGGTCTCGCGGCGGTCGCGGCCGCCGGACGCGGGGCGGCGGTCGTCGCGCCGGTCGCGGTTGGAGGGCCGGCGGTCGTCGCGCCGGAAGCCGCCGCGGTCACCGCGCCGTCCTCGGTCGCCGCCGTCACCGCGCGGTCCGCGCCCGCCGCGGTCGCGGTCGGACGGGCGACGGGCACCGCCCTCACGCTGCTCGTCGCGCCGCTCGCGGTCGCGCTCCCGCTCCCGTTCGCGCTCCGCGCGCCGCTGCTCTTCCTCCTCGCGCCGCTGCTCCTCCAGCGCCTCCGCTTCGACCTCGGCCGTCAGTGCGGCGGCCGCCTCGGCCACCGCCGCGTCCGGGTCGTCGCCGCGCTCGCGGGCCGCGCGGGCGGTCAACCGCTCGGATTCCTCGCGCAGTTCGGCCGCGCGGTGCTGCGCACGCTCCAGCTGCCGCGCGAGCTGCTTGACCTGCCGCTCGGCCTGCTTCGCGGCGTTCGCCGCGGAGTCGGCCAGCACTTCGGTCAGCGAGCGGGCGCCGGTGATACGGGCCAGCTCGTCGTCGAAGACGTCGCCGCGGGCGATGATGTGCCGCGAGGCGTCCACGCCCGCGTCCTCCATCAACCGGAAGGTCTGCCGCCGCTGGTGCGGCAGCGCCAGCGAGACGACGGTGCCGGACTGCCCGGCCCGCGCCGTACGCCCGGAGCGGTGCAGATAGTCCTTGTGGTCGGCAGCCGGGTCGACGTTCAGCACCAGGTCGATGCCGTCGACGTGGATGCCGCGGGCCGCGACGTCGGTCGCCACGAGCACGCTGAGCTTGCCGTCCTTGAAGTCGGCCAGGGTGCGGGTGCGCGAGCTCTGCGTCATGCCGCCGTGCAGCGCCTGCGCCCGTACGCCGTTCTCGCGCAGCTGCTCCGCGACGCGGTCGGCGCCGAGCTGGGTGCGTACGAACACCAGGGTGCGGCCCTTGCGGGCAGCGATCGCGGAGGTCACCGGGTGTTTATCGCGCGGCTTCACGATCAGCACGTGGTGGGTCATGGTCGTGACGGCGCCCTGCGCCGCGTCGACCTCGTGGGAGACGGGCTGGTCGAGGTAGCGGCGCACCAGGGTGTCGATCTCCTTCTCCAACGTGGCGGAGAAGAGCATCCGCTGGCCGCCTTCCGGCAGCAGGTCGAGCAGTTCGGTGACCTCGGGCAGGAAGCCCAGGTCGGCCATCTGGTCGGCCTCGTCGAGCACCGCGGTCTCGACGTCGTCGAGCGTGCACGAGCCGCGCCGGATCAGGTCCCGCAGCCGGCCCGGCGTGGCCACGAGGACGTCGACGCCGCGCTCCAGTGCGCCGATCTGGTTCGCCATCGAGGTGCCGCCGCAGACGACCTTCAGCTTCAGCCCGAGCACGTCGCCGTACGGCTGGAGCGCGTCGGAGACCTGCATCGCCAACTCGCGCGTGGGCGTGAGGATCACACCGCGCGGGCGCTTGCGTGCGGTGCGGCCGCCGGCGAGCCGGCTCAGCAGCGGCAGCCCGAACGAGAGCGTCTTGCCGGAGCCGGTGCGGCCGCGCCCGAGGATGTCCTCGCCCGCCAGCGCGTCCGGGATCGTCGCGGCCTGGATGGGGAACGGGGTGGTGACGCCGTGCTCGGCGAGCCGGCGCACGACGGCCTCGGGCAGGCCGAGGTCGGCGAAGGTGAGGGTGGGCTCGTCCTCGGGCAGGACGGCTTCAAGTGGGGCTACTGACATGCGAGTTGCGAACCTTCCGGAGTCACAGCGGCACGCGCCCGGACTCCGTGAAATGACGGAAACCCGTCTCGATGGACCGCCTCTGTGCGGTCGACCACGGCTGAAGGAACGCGCCACACGGCGCGCATTGCGGGCGCCGGGCAAAGGCAAATGGGATCAAACGATCTGCCACCATACGCACCCCACGGCGGCCGGTGCAAATGCGCTCCCGGGCACCGCGCAGCCCGTACGCCGCCGCCCGCGCCGGGACGCGTCCGCGCACTCACGGCGGAGCGGAACGCCCCTCCTGCGCCAACCGCCCGCGTACGCACGGGAGTTACGGCCGGCCCGGCCCGTACGCCCGTCCCGCGAGCGAGTGCACACAGGCAGCGTACGGGTGTGCACGCGCCGCGTCAGCCGTACCCCAGCTCGTGCAGCCGCTCGTCGTCGATGCCGAAGTGGTGCGCCACCTCGTGCACCACCGTCACCTCGACCTCGCGCACCACCTCGGCGCGGACGGCCGACTCGTCCCCGGTTCGCCCGTCCCCGACGTGCTCGTCCCCGGAGCGCTCGCCTCCGGTGTGCTCGTCGGCGACGAAGCGGAGCGTCGGGCCGCGGTAGACGGTGATGCGGTCGGGCAGCACGCCCGCGTACCACTCGCCGCGCTCGGTCAGCGGCGTCCCCTCGTACAGCCCGAGCAACTCCGGGTCGTGGGAGGGCGGTTCGTCCTCGACGAAGACCGCGACGTTGTCCATCAGCCTGGTCAGCTCGGGCGGGATGCGGTCGAGCGCCTCCGCCACCGACTCCTCGAACTCCTCCCGCGTCATCTCCAGCACCCGGCCATTGTCGGCGACCGCCCGCGCCCTCGCACGGCCCGTCTGCCGTACGCCACTTCACACCGCCGTACGGCCGTGCGTACGGGCCGACCGGACCGACCGGAGGCGGCCACCGCATAGCCGCCGGGCACGACGGGCATACGCCCCGGCATGGCCCGCGCCGCCAGAAACCCCCGCAAACCGCCCCGCAGGCTCCGGCCGCCGCGACCGCTCCCGGCCGCGCTCCGAGCCGCGCTGCGGCACGTACGCCGATCCCGTGCGGGACGGCGCTGGAGTTCGGCGTGCGCGTTCGCCGCGGTCGCGGTGCTCGGGGCGTGGCTGGGGCTGATCGTGGCGGGAGGAGTCCGTACGCCCGTGGGCCCGATGAACACCTCGATGGCGCTGCGGCCGTCGCTGACCGGCGGCACCGAGGTGCACGTCGCGCCGCTGGGCTCGCTCCAACTCCGCAGCCACCAGGCGCCGTTGAGCCTCGACGTGAACGTCGACCAGCTCAACCAGAAGCGGGCCGGTGCGCTGGTCGACCACCCGGACCGGTTCGACGGGCTGGAGCGCGAGATCGTCGCCGACGTACGCGCGGGCACCTCGAAGGTGCTGCTGCGCTCGGCCGTGGCGATGGTCACCGGCGCGTGCGCGCTCGGCCTCGTCGTCTACCGCACGCCCAAGGGCGCCCTCGCCGCCAGCGGTCTGGCGCTGGCGCTGGTGGCGGTCTCCGGGCTGTCGGCGCTGGCGACGTGGAATCCGAAGTCGGTACTGGAGCCGAAGTTCTCCGGGCTGCTGGCGAGCGCGCCGTCCGTGGTGGGCAACGCGCGCAGCATCGTCAGCGAATTCGACGTCTACCAGCGGGAGTTGGCCCGCCTGGTGGGCAACATGACGAAGCTCTACGAGACGACCTCGAAGCTGCCGGCGTACTCGCCCGACCCCGGCACCACCCGCGTACTGCACGTCTCGGACATCCACCTCAACCCCGCCGCCTGGAAGATCATCAAGTCGCTGGTCAAGCAGTACGACATCGACGTGATCATCGACTCGGGCGACACGATGGACCACGGCACCGCCGCCGAGAACGGCTTCGTACGCGCGGCAGGGCGGCTCGGCGCCCCGTACGTCTGGGTACGCGGCAACCACGACTCCGCCACCACCCAGCGCGCCTTCGAGCGGCTGGAGCACGAGGGGAGCGGACGGGGTGGACGGGGCGGGCACGGCGACGGGAAGAGCCCGGTGCGGGTGCTGGACCGCGGCCGCCCCGTCGACGTAGCGGGCCTGCGGATCGCCGGCTGGGGAGACCCGCAGTTCACGCCGGACCGCTCCGTCGTACCGGCCGGCGACCCCGAAGAACGCGCGGACGGCCGGAAGTTGGCGCGCGCCCTGCAGAAGCAGCGAGCCGCGCACACCCCGGTGGACGTCGCAGTCGCGCACAATCCCGTGCTGGCCCAGCAGACCGACGGCCGCGTCCCGCTCACCCTCGCCGGGCACACCCACCACCGCAGCAACCAGACCCTCGACCACGGCACCCGGCTGATGATCGAAGGCTCGACGGGCGGCGGCGGGCTGCGCGCGGTCGAGGGCAGCCAACCGCAGAAGGTCGCCGCCTCGGTGCTCTACCTGGACCGGCGTACGCACCGGCTCCAGGCATGGGACGAAGTCACCCTCGGCGGCCTCGGCGAGACCAGGGCGGAGGTCACCCGGCACCTACCCGCCGACCTCGAACCGGGCACCGGCCCTCGCCCCACCCCCTCCCCCACGCCGTCTCCGGACGCGTCCTCCGCCTCCCCGAACTCCTCGGACCCGTCCGCCTCGTCGGGCTCATCAGGGTCGTCGGGGTCCTCGTCCTCGGAGTCGGCGAACTCGGCGGGCTCCCCAGGCTCGTCGGGGTCGTCGGGGTCCGAGGGGTCGGGCTCCTCGGGGGCGGTGAGCGGATCCTCCGCGCTGCCGCCGGGGCGTCCGCCGGCGTCGCCCTCCGCCTCCGCACCCGGCCGCTGATCCCCGACGAGCCCGCACGGGGCTGCAGTTGAACACCGGCCGGGCTCGGCGAACCGCTCACCGGCCGCCCGCCGTGCAGCGCCGCCGCGCAGCGCCGCCGTGGAGTGACCGTTCACGCCCGGGCGCGGCCGCCGCCCGCTCCACCGCCGCTCAACGGTTTTGCCGAAGCCCCACGCGATCCCATATGCTGCCGAAGTCCCCGGCGCGTTCGCTGCACCCTCGCGAGCGCCCAGGCGACCACCGGCCCTCATCGTCTAGAGGCCCAGGACGCCGCCCTTTCAAGGCGGTAGCACGGGTTCGAATCCCGTTGGGGGCACGTACGGAGTCCACACTTTGGCCTGGGCCTTCAAGGGGTCCAGGCTTCAGTGTGTTCGGCATCGTCTCCGTCACTCTCTCCGCGGTTTCTGCGATTTCCGCTATGCCCGCTTCGGGCAGTGTGGCGCTGATCTGGGCCTCGTCGAGGTCCCGCGTCAGCCTGATGGTCACCTGCAGCACCTCGATGAGCCGCCGCAGCAACTCCTGTGGAGCGTGGGCGAGGTTCAGCGCGAGGCAGGGGAGGGAGTCGAGCAGCGCGATGTCTCCCGACCCCGGTGCCCGGCTCTCTGACTCGCCGGCCTCCGCCGCACGTGCCAACTCCGCTTCTATACCGCGCCGTTGCTCCTCCAGTGCGTTGTAGTCCTCCCGGAGTCCGACGGCAAGAGGGTCGCCGGGCTCGCAGTCCTGCATCTGGTGGCGAAGGTTGCGCTGCCGTCGCTCGACGTCGTGCCGCCTGCGCCGGAGCCGCTCCCTTTCGGCCGCCGCTTCCTGAGCGGCCCGCTCGTCCGCCGTGTCGAGATCCCGGGCGCACAGCTCCCGGCGGTACGGCCCGAAGACGCGATCGCCGAGGAAACTCGTCAACGCCTGGAGCAGCAGATCCTCACGTACGTACACGGTGCGCGGATGGCCTGGGTAGGGCGGAGGGGCACCACGGTTGTTTCCCTGCGGCCAGCACGAGTAATAAGTCCGATTGGGCCGCCGGTTGCCGCTCATACGGCGCTCACATCCGCATAGCACCCGTCCCTGGAACAGGTAGGAGTTCTTGGTGAGCGGATGACGGTTGCGCCCTCCGCTACGTGACCTCTCGCGTTCTTTGGACCGTGCATACATCTCGTCGAACATCCACTTAGGGATGAGAGGCTCGTGGACCGGCTCGGCCGACCACACCCACAGAGCCTGGTCGTTGTGCGCGCCGCGGCGCGAGTGGGTCGCCCGGCGGTTGAAGTTTGCGATGTCGATGGCGAGACATCGGGCCGGCCCTCACCACAGGTTCCGTTGCGCGCGTCAAGTCGCCGCCGGAAGGCGGCGTAGCTGTCACATCGAGTCGCTCTTGCTCAGCTCCCGCCCAGCGCCGGGAGATCCGTTGGCCCGCACCACAGCGACCAGCTCCCGCGATCGCTTGGCACCGATGGGGAACTCCTTCCGGATCGTCTCAGCGGACACGGGCCGCTGATGCAATCGGTGATGTTCTGCATCTCGTTGGCGTGAATGTCGCGCAGACGAACCCGCAGTCTGGCCCAACTCCCGCCCCGCAGTGGCCGGTTCCGGCGAACGCACCGTCCGGACAGCATGGTGGGGGCTACCGCTCCGTGACGCGGCAGCCCCCACAACGCCTTCAGACGGCAGTGGTCACCCCGTCGGTGAGGGCGGTCTGCTCTGGGGTCGAGGCGGGCTTACTCGTCGGGTGCGGGATCGTGTGCCTGCTGGAGCAGCGTCCCGAAGCACCAGAAGCCGTTCTCCGGGTCCCGGACGCCGTATTCCCGCTGACCGTAGGGCATGTCCTGCGGCTCGTACCAGATCGTCGCCCCAGCCGATCTGGCCTGCTCGAAGTGCGCGTCGACATCGTCGACGTAGACCATGACGCCCGCGTGCACCGCAGGCAAACCACCCGGTGCCGCCATCCCCATCGCCGGCTGGGCGCAACTGAGCATCACGAACTTGTCGGCCATACGCAGCTGGATATTGCCGACCTCCCCCTCGGGACTGCGGTGGGTGGCCACTTCGGTGAAGCCGAGTGCCTCGGTCAGGAAGTCCCTGATGCGGACGGGGTCTTCATAGAGCAGATATGGGATGACACTGGGTGTGGGGATGCCGGCGGGCATGCTGTGCTCCTCAACTGCGGTGAGTGGTTGCTGACGTCGTCAGCGTACGAACGCGATGTCGGCCCGTATTGGACGTCTGTCCGGTCCCCCGACCGTCCCGTTCAGGACTACGTGGTCTCGGATGGTTCCGAGCGGCGTAGCCGCAGGTGCTCCCGCGGAGCACTGCCCGCGAACCGCCGGAACTCCCGGTTGAAATGGGCCTGATCGCTGTAGCCGGTACGCAGCGCCACGTCCGCCAGCGGCAACCTGCCGTCTTCGGTCAGGCCTGGCCGCCCGCTCGAACCGCCGCAGTCGCGCGAGAGTCTTCGGGGGTACGCCGAAAGCGCTCCGGAAGCGGGCCGTCAAGTGCTGTCGGCTGTAGGCCAGTTCACGGGCCAGCCCGACGATGTCGAGGTTGCCGCCACTGTCGTGGATACGCCGCCACGCCCAGGTCAACGCGTGCCCGGGGGAGTCGGCCGCGTCAAGCCGCGACAGGAAGACCTCGTCGAGCAAGCCGAACCGGGAGGGCCAGTCCGGCAGCTCGTACAGCCGCTCGGCAAGCCGGCCGGCCAACGGGCCAAGCACATCGGCCAGCGCCACGATCCGGCCGGTGAGTTCGGACATCGGTACGCCGAGCAGCAGACGCGCCCCCAGCACCGACAGGTCGACCTGCACTCCCCGTACACGCGCGGGCCAGCCCGTGAGGACGCTGGTCTCCTGCAGGCCGCCGACGAACGCGGCCATCGACGTGCCGTCGAGCGTGAAGGCGTCACCGAACGAGATCACCAACGGCAGTGTGGTGCTGGGCAGTTCACGCCGCCGCCACTGCCGTTCCGACTCGATCGTGTAGCCCTCGTACCGCAGTACCAGGCCGTCGAGCCGCGCATGGGGCGGGCATCCGGTGAACTCCCAGTCGACCGCTTCCACAGCGGCAGCCTAGGTGAGTACGCAGTACCGTGCCCGCTCGCACTCCGTGCGCCTGGCGATAGACACGGTTCGTCCAAGCTGTGGTGCTGCGTACCAAGGCGGCCGGGAGTTGGCCGCGCGGCTGGCTCCGGCCGGGAGGTGACGCCGTACGACGCGCACCGGCGAAAGCCGGATGGGACGGCGCGGACTGACCGTCGCCCCGGGGAGACCGGTTTCTCAGTCGGCGGGCAGTTGCGGAAGCCGGGCGCCGACGCGGGCGGCCAGGTCGCGGAGCCAGAGGTGCGCCGCGTCGTGGGTGTGAACCGGGTGCCACCACAGGGCCTCACGCAGCGGAACCGTTTCGTACGGTGCCTCGACCACCCGTACGTCGGCGATCGGTGCCAGCCGCTTCGCAAGGCGCTCCTGGACGAGTGCGATGCGGCGGGTGCCGGCGACCAGGAGCGGCAGGAGCTGGAAGCTGTCGACCGAGACCTCCACGCGCGGTTCGACGCCGAGCATGCCGAGCTGGCGCACGGCCGGCGCGTCGTACGTCCGCTGGTAGGTCACCCAGGGCAGGCGCCCCAAGTCGCGCTTCGTGAGCCCGTCTCGGACGCTCGGGTGGTCCCGGTCGACGAGGAACACCCAGCGGTCTTCGTAGAGGTCGGTCGCGGGGAAGTCGCTGATGACGCCGTGCGGCATGAGCAGTCCGTCGGTGGAGCTGAGCAGCGTGGCGGTGTCCTCCACGACCGTCGGCGGGGTCTGGGTGAAGCGCAGCCGGACGTTCGGCGCCGCTCGGTGCACCTCGCGTGCCAGCTCGGCGCCGAAGACGGCGACGGCGTAGTCGGAGGCGAACAGCCGGAACTCGCGCGCCTCCTCGGCCGGGTCGAAGTCCGCCCGGCTGGCGAAGAGGCGTTCAAGGACGTCGTACGCGGCGGCCGTGCGGTCCAGGAGCACCTGCCCCAGGGGCGTCAGCTCGTAGCGGGAGCCCACCCGGGACAGCAGGTCGTCGTCGAAGTGCCGGCGCAGCCGCGCGAGGGCCGCGCTCATGGCGGGCTGGCTGAGGCCCACGCGCGCCCCGGCCCTGGTGACGTTCCGCTCCTCCAGCAGCGCCCGGAGCGCGACGACGACGTTGAGGTCGAGACGGGCGAGATTCATGGTGCTCCTCGATGACCGGGCGCTTCCGCCGAGGAATCCGTCGTATGGATGGCGAGCATTCACAGAATCGATTTCCCCGATTGCCGTGGGAGGGGTCAGATTAGTCCCACGCACTCAGGAGGCAGGCCGGTGAAACCTCAATCCGCTTCCGGGCTCTTCGCCGGGCCCTTCGCGCTCTCCACCCTCTCGGACTCCGGCGGGCCGCCCTTCCCCGCGCTCGTCGTCCCCGACGGCCGGGCGGTGAACCTGCGGAGCGCGTTCGGGGGGCCGCGACTTACCGTTCTGGACCTCTTGGAGGACTGGGACGAGAACCTTCCGAAGCTGCGGGACCTCGCCGCGGACGAGACGCTCGCCTGGACCGATCTGGACGGTCTGCGGGTGCACGCGCCCGTCGTCCCGCGGCAGGTGCTGCAGTCCGGCGCCAACTACCGGCAGCATGTGATCGACCTCCACGTGGCCCACCGGGCGCCGGGCGACGAGCGGCCCGACAGCGAACGGCGAGCGGAAGCCGCCGAGATCATGGACCGGCGAGCCGCCGAGGACCTGCCGTACGTCTTCATCGGGCTGCCGAGCGCCGTCACCGGCCCCTACGACGACGTGGTGCTGCCCGCCTGGGCCGAACAGCCCGACTGGGAGCTGGAGTTGGCCGTCGTCATCGGACGGGCGGCGCACCGCGTGTCCGTCGAGGACGCTCCGCGGTACGTCGCCGGGTACACCATCGCCAACGACCTGACCGACCGGGCCGGCGTGTTCCGTCGGGATATGGCGGCCATCGGCACCGACTGGCTGCGCAGCAAGAACGCGCCCGGCTTCACTCCGCTCGGGCCGTGGATCGTGCCGGCCGAGTCGCTGCCCCGCCCCGACGACCTGCGGGTGACGCTCAAGCTCAACGGCCAGACCATGCAGGACGAGTCCACCAAGGACATGATCTTCAACGTCGCCCGCCTGGTGTCGTACGCCTCGCAGACCGCGCAGCTCCTGCCCGGCGACCTCGTGCTGACCGGCAGCCCCGCGGGCAACGGCGCGCACCGGGGGCGGCTGCTGCGCGACGGGGACGTCATGGAGGGCACCGTCACCGGCCTCGGCGTCCAGCGCACCCGCTGCGTGGCGGAGGTTGCCGGATGACCGGCCTGAACCGCCACGATCCGGAGGGCGCCGTCGCCGCCGCGGCCAAGCGCTGCTCGAACTGGGGACGTTGGGGCGAGGACGATGTGCTGGGCACGCTGAACTTCCTGGACGAGGCCAAGCGCCGGCGGGCGGGGTCCCTGATCCGTCGGGGTGCCAGCTTCTCCCTGTCCCAGCGCTTCGACATGGACGGCCCGCAGAAGGGCTGGCGACGGCGCACCAACCCCGTACACACCATGCTCGACACCGGCACCGACGCCGCCGCCGGGAACCAGGGTTTCCCGCACGGCATCGGCGGCGCCGACGACGTGATCGCCATGCCGCTGCAGTGCTCCACCCAGTGGGACGGCCTGGGGCACATCTTCGACCACGGCCGGGCGTGGAACGGCCGCCCGGCGGAGAAGGTCGTCACCTCCGACGGCGACCTGGTCACCGGCATCGAGCACATGGCCGCGCACCTCGCCGGCCGCGGCGTCCTGCTGGACGTGGCCCGGATCGTCGGCGCGGGCGGGGAGCTGCCCGACGGCTTCGCGATCACCGAAGAGCACCTGACCGCGACCGCCGAGGCCCACGGGGTCAGCGTCGAACGCGGCGACGTCCTGCTGGTGCGTACCGGCCAGCTCGCACGGGTCCGCCGCGAGGGCTGGGGCGACTACGCGGGAGGTCCCGCACCGGGACTGTCGTTCACCACCGCCGGCTGGCTGCACCGCACCGAGATCGCCGCGGTCGCCACCGACACCTGGGGCTTCGAAGTGCGGCCCAACGAGTTCGAGGCCGCCTTCCAGCCGCTGCACCAGGTCGCCATCCCGCACATCGGCCTCACCATCGGCGAGATGTGGGACCTGGACGCGCTCGCCGCGGACTGCGCCGACGACCGGACCTACGCGTTCTGGCTCACGGCGGCCCCGCTGCCCGTCACCGGCGCCGTCGGCTCGCCCGTGAACCCGGTGGCCGTCAAATAGCCGCCGGGCGCCGCGCCGGGCGAGGAACGACGAAGAGCGACGACGAGCCAGGAAGAGCAAGGGGGTTCCCCATGAGCACGTCCCGAGCCGTCCTCGTCGTCGGTGGCGGAGCGGCGGGGAGCGCAGCCGCGGTCCTGCTGCGCCGCGCCGGCGTCGCCGTGGACCTGGTGGAGGCGAAGGACGACTGGAACGCCACCGCCGGCTCCGGCATCACGCTGCAGGGCAACGCCTTGCGCGTGCTGCGCGAACTCGGCGTCTGGGAGCGGGTGGAGCGGTACGGGTACGGCTTCGACTCGGTCGGCATCACCGCCCCCGACGGCACCGTCCTGCACGTCGCCGACGACGTCCGCACCGGCGGCGACGGGCTGCCCGCCACCGTCGGAATGCAGCGCCCGCGCCTCCAGCGGATCCTCATCGACGCCGTCCGCTCCTCGGGAACCCGGGTGCGGCTGGGAGTCCGCGTCGAGCGCTTCGCCCAGGACGCCGACGGCGTCACCGCCCGGTTCACCGACGGCACCGAGCACCGCTACGACCTGGTGATCGCAGCCGACGGGCTGGGCTCCACCACCCGCGCCGCCATCGGCATCGCGGACAGGCCGGAACCCACCGGCATGGCCATCTGGCGCGTCGCCGCCCCCCGCCCTCCGGCGCTGACCCGCACCGACCTCGCCTACGGCGGCCCCGCCTACATCGCCGGGTACTGCCCCACCGGCGAGGACACGATCTACGCGTACGTGGTGGAGGCCAACCGGGACCGTGCCTCCCTCGCCGCCGACAGCTACGCCGACGAGATGCGCGCGCTGGCCTCCGGCTACGGCGGCTTCTGGCCGGAGATCACCGAGAGCATCACCGACCCGGCGAAGGTCAACTACACCTGGTTCGACCGCCTGTTGGTCGAGGACTCCTGGCACCGCGGCCGCATCGCCCTGGCCGGAGACGCCGCGCACTGCTGCCCGCCGACCCTCGCCCAGGGCGCCGCCCTCTCGCTGGAAGACGCCTGGGTTCTCACCGGCATGCTCGCCGAGGCGCACACCTGGGACGACGCCCTGCTGCAGGCGTACTACGAGCGCCGGATCGAGCGCGTACGGGCGGTGGTGGAAGCGTCGGTGCAGATCGGCCGGTGGCAGCTGGACGGCGACCGGGACGCCGACGTCCCGGGCCTCATGGCCCGCACGATGAGCATGCTCCGGGAGCTTCCGTGACCTCCTCACCGCCCACCGTGGACGTGCACGCCCACGTCCTGCTGCCCGAGATCGAGGCTCTGGTCGAAGGAGCTCCGGGCCTGGCCGAGGCGAGGAGCCTGGACGCCCGCCGCAACGGCCCCGCCGCTCTCGCGGTGAACGCGCCCATGGTCCGCGAACGGGCACCCCACATGGTCGACGTCGGCGCGCGCCTGTCTCTGATGGGTACCCAGGGCGTCGACGTACAGCTGGTCAGTCCGTCCCCCTCGCACTACCACTACTGGGCCGGCGGAACGGTCGCCGAGCAGGTGTACCGGCTCGCCAACGAGGCCACCGCCGCCCACTGTTCGGCGGCACCGGACCGGCTGCGCGGGCTCGGGCTGGTCCCGCTGCAACACCCGCGCCTCACCGTACGGGCCCTGGACCACGCGCTGGAACAGGGGCTCTACGGAGTGGAAATCTCCAGCCACGCGCCCGGCCGGGAACTCTCCGACCCGGCCTACGAGCCCTTCTGGACCCGGGCCGAGGAGACCGGCGCGCTCATCTTCCTGCACCCCTTCGGCTGCACCCTGGACGAACGGCTGGACCGCTGGTACCTCTCCAACTCGGTCGGCCAGCCCGTCGAGAACGCGGTCGCCCTGTCGCACCTGATCTTCTCCGGCGTCCTGGACCGGCACCCCGGGCTGCGGCTGCTCGCCGCCCACGGCGGCGGCTACCTGCCCACCCACGTCGGCCGCGCCGACCACGCATGGCGGACCCGCACCGACGCCCGCGCCGACTGCGCCCAGCCGCCCAGCAGTTACCTGCGGCGGCTGTACTTCGACTCCCTGGTCCACGATGCGCACGTCCTGCGGGAACTGGTACGGGCCGCGGGAGCCGACCGGGTGCTCCTCGGCTCGGACTTCGCCTTCGACATGGGGACCTCGGACCCGGTCGGCGCGCTGCGTGCGGCGTGCCTGTCCGACACCGACTTCCACCGAGTCCGCGGGGGCAACGCCGCCGCGCTGCTCACCTCGCCCATCGACCGAGCCGTTCCGCCCTCGAAGGAGGCGACCCCGTGAACGCCCGTCCGCTGACCCACCTGCGGCACGTCGACATCGCCGTGCCCGACTACGACAAGCAGCTCGACTTCTACTCCGGAGTCTGGGGCCTGACCAAGGTCGCCGAGGACTCGGGCATATCCTTCCTCGCCGCCGAAGGCTCCCCCGAGCAGTACGTGGTCCGGCTGCGCAAGGCCGACGAAAAGCGCCTCGACCTGGTCTCCTACGGCGCCGCCGACCCCGCCGACGTCGACGCCCTCGCCGAGCGACTGCTCGCCGGCGGCGTACGACTGATCACTCAGCCGGGAGCGATCGACACCCCGGGCGGCGGCTACGGCTTCCGCTTCTTCGACGTCGACGGCCGCACCGTCGAGGTGTCCGCAGACGTCCGGGTGCGCCGGCACCGCAGGATCGAGGAACGCGAGTCCATCCCGGTCAAGCTCTCGCACGTCGTGCTCAACTCGACCGACATCGACCGCACCCGCAGCTGGTACGAGAAGCACCTGGGCTTCCGGCTCTCCGACACCCTCAGCTCTCCGCACATGGGCGATGTCATGCACTTCATGCGGATCAGCAGCCAGCACCATTCCATGGCCGTCTCCCGCGGCCCGCACACCTCGCTGCACCACATCTCCTTCGAGATGCGCGGCATCGACGAGTACATGCGCGGCTCCGGCCGCGTGCTCCGCGCCGGATTCACGAAGGTGTGGGGCCCCGGTCGCCACCTGGCCGGCGACAACACCTTCACCTACTTCCTCGACCCGCACGGCAACACCGTCGAGTACACGACGGAGCTGGAGTGCCTGGACGAGGACACCTGGCACCCGCACGTCTACGACTTCTCCCAACCCGAGGTCAGCGACCAGTGGGGCACCGCCAACGCGATGAACGAACTCGTCGCCAAGGAGTCCTTCAACGACCCCGACCGCGGCGTCTTCGTCGCACCGCCGGTCTGAACCCGGCCCGCCGCGAGGCGGAGCCGGCCAGCCCGCACCGCCCGTGCCGTCCCACGGACCACCTCGCCAGGAGCCGACCATGCGGTTCGCCGCCTACGCACACCGACACCGCACACGGGTCGCGGCGGTGCAGAACGACGCCCTCCATCCGCTTCCCGGAGTCCACTCCCTCACCGAGATCATCGCCGGCGGCGGGGGGCTTGAGGCACTGCTCGACGCCGGAGCGGCCGCGCTCGACGCACCGCCCGGGCCGGCGCTCGCCGAAGTGCGTCTGCTGCCTCCACTGCGGCCCGCTTCCATACGGGACTTCGTCGCCTTCGAGGAGCACGTCGAAGGCGTGCGCCGCTCCGTCGACGGGGCTTCCGGCGTGCCGGAGCAGTGGTACGCGGCCCCCACCTTCTACTTCACCAATCCGCACGCCGTCTTCGGGCCGTACGACGACATCCCCTACCCGCCCGGCTCCGACGCCCTCGACTTCGAGCTGGAGGTCGGCGCCGTCATCGGCCGCGAGGGCAGCGACCTCACCCCGGAACAGGTCCGCGACCACATCCTCGGCTACACCGTCGTCAACGACTGGTCGGCCCGTGACCTCCAGTCCGCCGAGATGACGGTCGGCCTCGGGCCCTGCAAGGGCAAGGACACCGCCACCACCCTCGGCCCCTGCCTCGTCACCGCCGACGAGCTGGAGCCCTGCCGAGACGGCGACGGACTGCTGCGCCTCGCCCTGACCGCCCGGGTCAACGGCCAGGTCGTCGGCTCCGACCTGCTGTCCAACATGAGCTGGACGTTCGAGGAGATGGCGGCCTATGTCTCCCGCGGCACCCGCGTCGTGCCCGGCGACGTACTCGGCTCCGGCACCTGCGGCAACGGCGGATGCCTGGCCGAACTCTGGGGACGCAACGGCAGACGGTCCCCGCCTCCGCTCAAGCCCGGCGACACGGTCACCCTCACCGTGGAGGGGATCGGCAGCGTCTCCAACACCGTCGTGCACGGCACCGCCCCCGTACCGCTCCCTTCCGGCCGGCGCCGGAGCCGGGAGCGGCCGTGAGCCGCCGCGCGGCGGGCGACGTCGTACGGCACCCGCATCCGTCACGCCATCCGTCGCCGCAGCGGGTCAACGTGGCCTGAAAGGTGGCTGGTTGGCGGTCTCTCCGCGCTGGGCGGTTTCCGGGAGCGCGCCGCGGACTTCGGCGAAGCCGCGGACTTCGGCGAAGAGGTCGCGCCAGCCGGGCCCGTGGGCGGCCGCGGCGGCGAAGAGCGCGTCGAGGGCGGCGCGCAGCGGGTCGGGGTCCGCCGCGTCGGTCACGGCGGGGAGGGCCATGGCCTGCCGGGAGGCGTTGGGGGTGCCGTCGGGCAGCGTGACGACCGTGTGCGGGACCTGCGGGTCGGAGAAGAGAAGATCCCACTTGCTCTCCTCGTCGTCCAGCGGCGGGGAGAGGGGCAGGCCGCGGTCCAGCTCGTGCAGGCCGCGCGCGATCCAGTCCACCTCGTCGAGCCGGGCCGCCTCGCAGGAGCGGTGCGCGGCCCAACGGGCTATCGTGCGCTGGACGTTCGGCCCGGCCGCGTCGATCGCGTGCACCAGCTCGACGTCGAGGTCCACCATCCCGGACACGTTGCCTCCGACGGTCCGCAGCCGTTCGCTGGGCAGGCGTCCGCCCCACCTCTCCCTCTCGGCGCTCTCCCGCAGCTCCCGCGCCCGGCGCTCTTCCTCCTCGCGGGCGAGGCGCTTCGCCTCTGCCACCTCCTCGGGGGTGGGCGGCGGGGGCAGCTCGCTCGCGAACCGGTGCCAGTAGGCGGCGGTGCCGCTGGTCTCCCGCACGATGCGGTCCGGTACGGGCGGCGCCGGCCAGAACTGGAGCAGGTACGCGTCCAGTTCGGGCTCGTCTCCGCTTCGTACGTCGGCTTCGTGGGCCGCGTCCATGCCGCGGCAGTGGTAGCGCACGCGGTACGCGCCCGCGGGCAGGCCGAGGTCGAGCGCAGTGCCGTCCCAGTCGATCAACCGGGTGTCGCCGGAGGCCGTACGGAACGACGCCTCGACGACGTCCTCCCAGCCGCCGGAGTCCAACGGCGGCTCTGACTCGTGCAGTTCGACGGTGAGCGGGACGACGCCGGTGTGCAGGCCGGTCAGCAGGAACAGGTGGCCCGGGACGGCCGCTCCGCAGAGCCCCGCACGCTGTCCCATGAAGCACTCGTCGAGGCCGGCCTCCGGCCCGTCGTCGGGGTCGGGGCGGCTGTCGACGTACAACTGGCCGTAGTGCACCCGGATTTCGCCGTTGAAGAGTGTCCGCGTGGTCATGGTCACCAGCCTGCCGCGGGGGTCTGACAGCGCGCGTCCGGGCACGGGTGTCCGAGCGCCCGACGGGGTGTCAGGAGTCGGCGGCGGCCCAGGCGCGCAGTGCAGTCTCGGCCTCCTCGCGGGTCAACGGGCCGCTGTCGAGGTGGAGTTGCTGGAGGTGGCGGAGGGCCGCCCGACCGTCCGGCCCGGGGGTACGCCGAGCAGCGCCATGATCTCCTTGCCGTCCAGCGTCGTCGGGACGCCGGGAAGCCGCGTGCAGCGGTCCCGTTCGGCCGCGTGCCGCGCCTCGCGTTCGCGCCGCGCCTGCTCGTTCGCGTACCACTCGGCGTAGTCGGCAGCGTCGTACGCCTCCAGGGCGGCCCGGCGCCAGTCCTGCTCGTCGCGGGCGCGGGCGAGGCCCACTTCCGCGAACAGGTCCCAGTGCTCGGGCCGCCCGTGGGCGGCGGGGAGCACGCCGAGCCGGGCGAGGGCGGCGTTGATCGGCCAGTCGTCCCTGCGCCCGGTGAAGTCCCGGGTGTGCACCGGCCCCCACTCCAGCGCACCGTCCCGCCACAAGGCCGCCGTCTGGGAGCCGTCGCCGCCCCAGAAGTCCGCTTCCAGACGGGCGAGCGGTCCGCCGCGCGAGAGGGTGCACAGTGCGCGCGGGAGGTCGTCGCCGAGGGCGGCGGGCGGCACGAGCAGCCCCATGCGCTGCTTCAGCGGTGCGACCCGCGCGTCCGGCGCCGCCTCGGCGCAGTTCCGCAGGTGGTCGAAGTCGCCTACGACGGCGTCGAGTCGGTACGTCACCGCGGCACGGTAACCGCGGGCGCGCGAGCGGGCCATCGGTTTCGGCTCCGTCGCCCGGCCCGCCTTCGCGCCCCCGGCGTAGCGTGCCGAGGGCGCGGGCGCCGGCGGCCGGCGGGCCGTCAACTCGTGCCTCAGTGGGCCTTCTTGACGAACTCCGTGGTGTACGTCTTCTTCAGGTCGACCTTCGTGTTCTTGAGGTTCGGGTTGAAGGACTTCATGACGCGTTCGACGGTGGCCGGGCCGTCGGCGGGCATGACGCCGTCCTTGGTGAACATGGGCAGCGTGTTCTTGATGGACTTCGCGTAGAGCGCCTTGCCGCCCTGCGCGTAGTCGCCGGGCATCTTCGCGGCGATCTGCTCCGGGGTGTGCGCGGACATCCACTTGAGGGTCTTCACCAGCGCATTGGCCAGCTTCTGCACCTGCTGCTTGTGGCTGTTCGCCCAGTCCGTACGCATGTAGAGGCTGGAGGACGGATAGCGGCCGCCGAGCGCCTTCTTGGAGCCCGCGGGCGTGCGCATGTCCGTCATGATGCTGCCGAGCTTCTTGTGCTGTACCTGGCTGACCGTCGGTTCGGTGGTCATGCCGGCCTGGATGGAGCCCTTCTGCAGCGCGGAGATGAAGGTCTGGCCGGCGCCGACGGAGACGGGGCTGATCTGGTTGGTGCGTACGCCGTGGCGTACCGCGAGGTATTTGGTGAGGAAGTCGGTGGACGATCCGAGTCCGGTGACGCCGAGCTTCTTGCCCTTGAAGTCCTTGGGCGAGTGGATGCCCTTCGCCTTGCTGGAGACCATCTCGACTTCGCCTGGCGCCTGGGCGAGTTGGACCACGGACTCGACCTGCTTGCCCTTGGCCTGGAGGTCGAGGGTGTGGTCGTAGAAGCCGACGGCGCCCTGTACGTCGCCGGAGACGAGCGAGGTGGTGGCCTGTACGCCGGCCGGCTCGGTGAGGAGCTGGACGTGCAGGCCCTCGTCCTTGAAGTAGCCGAGTCGCTGGGTCAGTACGGCCGGCAGGTAGATGACCTTGTCGAGTCCGCCGACCATGATCTTGAGCTTGCCGTCGCCGCCGGCGGAGTCGGAGCCGGAGGAGCCGCCGCAGGCGGTGAGGGTGGTGAGGGAGAGGAGCGTGGCGAGCGCCACGGCCGTGACCTTGGTTTGGCTGCGCATGTTCACGTCCTTGGGAGAAGGGGCGGGATGCGGGAGGGACGGGGTGGGACGGGGGCGGCCGACTGGTGTGGTGTGGCGGTCAGTTGCCGCCGGTGTCGACGGGGCGCCAGCGGAAGAGCTTCTTCTCCAGGAAGGCCAGCAGCCCTTCGGCGAGCAGTGCGACGACGGCGAGGATGACCATGGCCGCGTACACGCCGGCGGCGTTGAAGGTGCCCTGGGACGCGGCGACGAGCAGCCCGATGCCTTTCGTGGCGCCGATGTACTCGCCGACGATCGCGCCGATCAGCGCGAAGCCGAAGCTGACGTGCAGGCTGGTGAAGATCCAGGACGTGGCGGAGGGGATGACGACCTGGAACGTGATCTGGCGGTCGTCGGCGCCGAGGATGCGGGAGTTGGCGACGAGGTTGCGGTCCACTTCGCGCGCGCCCTGGAAGGCGTTGAAGAAGACCGGGAAGAAGACGAGCACGACCGCGGAGGCGATCTTCGAGGCGGGCCCGAGCCCGAACCAGATGAGGAAGACGGGCGCGAGGACGATGCGGGGCAGCGCGTTGAGCACTTTGACGTACGGGCCGAGCACGTCGGACAGGAAGCGGATCCGGCCGAGTGCGATGCCCAGTACGACGCCGGCGAGCACGCCGATGATCCAGCCGAGCAGGGCTTCGTAGAGCGTGGTCCAGATCTGCTGGAGGAGCGGGCCCTGCGGGGTGCCGTTCAGTGCCCAGTTGCTCATCTGAGCCCAAATCTTCGACGGCATCGAGAAGTTGAAGGGATCGACGACGGAGATCCGGGCGAGCCACTCCCACAGCCCGAGGAGGGCGACGAGCAGGGCGACGCGGGTTCCGTTGACGAGGAGGCGGTGGTTGCGGGCGGCCTGCGCGCGGGCGCGGGCGAGGTCCGGGTCGGCGGGCTTCTGCGGCGTCCCGGACTTCTGCGGACTGCCGGACTCGGGCGGGGTTCCGGACTTCCGCAGGCCGGCGGGCTCCTGCGCGGCGCCCGGGTCCTGCGGGGCGCCGTGCGCGGCGGCGTCAGGCTGCATCGGTGGCCCCCCTTTCGCGGGTGATGCGTACTTCTTCGCCGAGCGACGCCCAGATCTCGCGGTAGATCTCCAGGAAGCGCGGCTCCAGCCGGATGGACTCGACCTGGCGGGGCCGCGGCAGGTCGATCTCGAAGATCTCCTTCACCGTGGCGGGCCCGGCGGTCATGACGACGACCTTGTCGGCGAGGGCGATGGATTCCTCCAGGTCGTGCGTGACGAAGACGACGGAGGCGCCCGTACCGGACCACAGGTCGAGCAGTTCGTCCGACATCAGCGCCCGGGTCTGTACGTCGAGGGAGGAGAACGGCTCGTCCATGAGCAGGAGTTCGGGGTCGTTGACGAAGGTCATGGCGAGCGCGACGCGTTTGAGCTGGCCGCCGGAGAGCTGGTGCGGGTAGCGGTCCTCGAAGGCGGCGAGGCCGACCCGTTCGAGCCAGGAGCGTGCCTGCTCCTTCGCTTCGGCCTTGCCCGTGCCGCGGAAGCGGGGGCCGGCCGTCACGTTCGACAGCACGGTGCGCCAGGGGAAGACCGCGTCCCGCTGGAAGACGAAGCCGAGCTTGTCGCCGACGCCGCGTACGGGCTCGCCGGCCACCAACACCTCGCCCTCGGTGGGCTCTTCGAGTCCGCTGACGAGGGTCAGCGTGGTGGACTTGCCGCATCCGGTCGGCCCGACCACCGCCACGAACTCGCCGCGCTCGACCGTCAGGTCCAGGTCCCGCACCGCGGTGTGCGGCGTTCCGGACGGCGAGCGGAACACCTTGCTCGTGCCCCGCAGTTCGATGGCGGGGCTCGTCTGGCTGCTCATGGCCGTGGAGGCTAGGAGCGGTACGGGCCGCCGCGGCAGCGTTGTGGGCGCAACGCCTTCTTCTCCGCGCAAATCCTGTTTTGCTCGTTTTGCTCGCGCTACGACGACAAGTGGGTCACGAGGACTGGGCAGTCGACCGCGGCGGCCGTACGTTGCACAGCGGCATTAACCGGAGGAGTCCACTCCGCGACGTGCGTGTGCAGACGTGGAAGCGACGCGGAAGCCCGCGGCGGCGACAGCCCGCGGCGGCGACGGCGGAACGACAGGGGGGATCCGATGCGCATCGGCCGGCCCCGCCGTGTCTCGGCTCAGGTCCTGCTCGTCCAACTGGCCATCACCACGGGCGTGGTGGTGCTCGCGACGAGCCTCTTCCTCGCGCCGCTCAGCTCCGAAATCGACGATCAGGCGACCAGCCGTGCGCTGTCCATCGCCCAGGCCACGGCCGCCGATCCGGAGATCGCCCGGGAGCGGCTGCGCACCGGGCCGAGCCCGGACGGGCCGGTGCAGCGGCGGGCCCAGCGCATCAACCGGGCCACCGGAGCGCTGTACGTCGTGGTGCTGGACACCCGCGGCGTGCGCTGGTCGCATCCGAACCCGGCGCAGGTCGGCCGGCACGTGTCCACGGACCCCAGCCTCGCCCTGGCCGGCCGTGAGGTGCGCCAGATCGACACCGGCACGCTGGGCCGCTCGGCCCGCGCGAAGGTGCCGCTGCGCGACCGGCACGGCCGCATCGTCGGCGCGGTCTCGGTCGGCATCGCCTACGACAGCGTCCGGGAAAGGCTGTTGGGCGCCGTGCCGGGGCTGCTGAAGTACGCGGGCGCGGCGCTCGCCGTCGGCGTCCTGGCCGCGCTCGTCGTCTCGCGCAGCCTGCGCCGCCGCACGTACGGCGTGGACTTCGCCGACATCGCGGCGCTGCTCGACGAGCGGGAGGCGATGCTGCACGGCATCCGCGAGGGCGTGGTGGCGCTCGACCGGCACGCCCGCATCCGGCTGGTGAACGACGAGGCGAGCCGGCTGCTGGGCTTCGGATCGGACGCCGCGGGGCGGGAGTTGGCCGAGGTGCTGCCGCCGGGCCGTACGCTCGACGTCCTGGCGGGCCGGGTGGACGGCGCGGACCTGCTGACGGTCACCGGGCACCGGGTGCTGGTCGCCAACCGCGTGACCACGCGGGACGGCGGCGCGGTGGTGACTCTCCGCGACCGTACGGAACTCGAACTGCTGGGCCGCGAACTGGACAGTACGCACGGGCTGTTGGACGCGCTGCGCGCGCAGGACCACGAGCAGGCGAACCGGCTGCACACGCTGCTGGGTCTGCTCGAACTCGGCCTGTACGAGCAGGCGGTGGAGTTCGTCACCGAGGTCACCGACACCGACCGCGCCTCGGCCGAGCAGGTCGCCGAGCGGGTGCGGGATCCGCTGCTGTCGGCGCTGCTCGTCGGCAAGGCGGCCATCGCGGCCGAGCGCGGTGTGTCGCTGCGGGTGTCCGCGGCGACCGCGCTGCCGGACCGGGTGGTCGATCCGCGGGACCTGGTGACCGTGCTCGGCAACCTCATCGACAACGCGCTGGACGCCGCCGCCGAGCAGTCCGGCGAACGGGCCGCCCAGCAGTCCGCCGGACAGTCCGGCGGGCGGACCGGCGAGCCGTTCGTCGAGGTGGAGCTGCGGGCGGAGCGCGGCACCGCCGTGGTGCGGGTGTCCGACAACGGGCCCGGCGTACCGCCCGGGCTGCGGGAGCGGATCTTCGCCGAGGGCTGGTCCACCAAGCGGGACGACCGCGGGGCGCGCGGCCGTGGCATCGGGCTGGCCCTGGTGCGGCGGCTCGCGGAGCGGCACGGAGGCGTGGCACGGGTGACCGCGCGCGCGGGCGGCGGCACCGTGTTCACGGTCGTACTGCCCGAGGCGCTCGCGCCGGACGGCGCCGGCGACGGAGACGGACGGGAAGAGGAGACGGGGGCCGGCACGGCGATCGGCACGGGGGCCGGCACGGGGGTCGCCGCGGGGAACGGCGCCGGAGACGAGCACGGAACTGACCAACTCACCGCCGCGAGAGGAGAGTCAGGATGATCGATGTACTCGTCGTGGACGACGACTTCCGGGTCGCCGAGGTCAACGCCGCGTATGTCGCCAAGGTGCCGGGCTTCCGGGTCGCCGCCCGCGCGCACACCGCGGCGCAGACGCTGGCGACGCTGGAGCGCCACCACGTCGACCTCGTCCTCCTCGACCACTACCTGCCGGACGAGTCGGGGGTGACGCTCGTCGGCCGGATGCGGCAGCTCGGCCACCACGCGGACGTGATCATGGTGACGGCGGCCCGCGACGTCGCGACGCTCCAATCGGCCATGCGGCACGGGGCGTTGCAGTATCTGATCAAGCCGTTCAGCTTCGCGGGGCTGCGCGCGAAGCTCGACGGGTACGCGACGCTGCGGCGCACGCTGGAGGGCGTCGGGCCGCACGGCGAGGCCGGCCAGAGCCAAGTGGACCAGATATTCAGCGCGTTCCGGTCCGGCGATCCGCACGCCGAGCTGCCCAAGGGCCACTCGGCGCCGACGGTCAACCTCATCCGGCGCGTACTGAACGAGTCGCCGGGCCCGCTCTCCGCGCACGAGGTCGCCGAGCGCACCGGCATCAGCCGCTCCACGGCGCAGCGCTACCTCAAGCACCTGGAGCGCACGGGCCGCATCACGCTCACGCTCAGATACGGCGAGACGGGCCGCCCCGAGCACCGCTACACGTGGGAGGCGGCGAACTGAGGCGGCGCGTACGGGAGTTCGCCGCCCCGGGCCCCGTGGGTCCGAACTTCCGTAAGCCCGAACTCCCGTACGCGGCAGGGCGGTTCAGGAGGCCGGCGCGCTGCCGGACGGCTCCTCGGGGCTGTGCTGTTCGGTCATGGCTCGCCCTTCCTGCATTCCGGGTGCATCGCGCGGAATGCGACAACGTGCGCCAGTGTAGGGCGAGTTCACCTGCGGCGTACGGGGCCCGCGGGGCGTACGGAGCGTACGGGGCGTACGGGATCGGCGGGGCCCGCGCGAACGGCTACCGCTCCTCCGCCAACTCCAGTTCCTCCAGGGAGCGTCCGGCGGTCTCCTTGACGAAGACGACGGTGAAGACGAACGCCAGGACGCCGATGACCGCGAAGATGCCGAAAACGGCGCCGGAGCCGGCCGCCAGCAGCACCGGGAACAGCAGCGAGACGAGGAAGTTGGCGGCCCAGTTCGCACCGGAGCCGGCGCTGACGCCGACGCCGCGCAGCCGCAGCGGGAACAGCTCCGGCAGCATGATCCACAGCAGCGGCGCCCAACTCAGCGAGTACGCGGCCTTGAACAGCGCGAGCGCCAGTACGGCCGCGACCTGGCCCGGCGCCCGGTCGAGCAGCCCGAACCGGAAGACGGTGCCGAGCGTGGCCATGCTGAGCACCATCATCACCAGGCCGATCAGCAGCAGCGGCTTCCGGCCGACGCGGTCCACGATCCGGCCGGTCACGAACGTCACCACGATCGACAGCACTCCGAGGCCGACGCTGTTCAACAGCGCCGCCGAGTCGGCGAATCCGGCCGCCTTAAGGATGGTCGGCGCGTAGAAGACGATCGTGTTGCTGCCGATCACCTGCTGGATCACGGCCATGGCCAGCGCAATGACGAGGATGCGGCGCACCCGTCCATCCCGCCACAGGTCGCGCGCGCCCGCGCGGTGGCGCTCCGCGGCCCGGCCGATGTCCCGCAGTTCGGCCTCGGTCTCCTCGGGCGTACGCAGCAGCAGGAGCACCCGGCGTGCTTCGTCGGTACGGCCGTGGGTGGCGAGCCAGCGCGGCGTCTCGGGCTGGAACCACATGCCGAGGAAGAGCAGCGCCGCGGGCACGAGCGCCAGCCCGAGCATGATCCGCCAGG
>Ga0164243_10003010_pt1 | contig 27257 bp, 25 predicted proteins | sample OricompcompostOP_FD_108781 | JGI IMG/M metagenome (GOLD analysis project Ga0164243, IMG submission 108781) | Organic Plus compost microbial communities from Emeryville, California, USA - Original compost - Organic plus compost (OP) | ecosystem: Engineered > Solid waste > Mixed feedstock >...
GCAGGCGGTGCGTCAGCAGGCGGTGCGTCGGTGGGCGGCGCCTGCGGCGGTGCGATCTGGCTTTCGCCCTGCGGCACGTCACCCTCGATCGGGCGGCCGCCCGCGGGCGTGCCCGGCTGCAGCACCGGCGCGGTGGGCGCCTGGGCGGGCGGGGCGGCGCCCTCGGCCTTCTTGGGTTCGCCGACGACGGTGACCGAGCCGTCCGGATTGCGCACCAGATGGGCCGGGTCGCCCGCGGGGACCATCCCCAGCGCCTTGGCACGCTCGGCCAGCGACGACGGCGATTCGGCGCCACTGACGTCCTGCTGCAGCTGCTCGACCCGCTCGGCCAGCGCGGCGTTGTTCTCGCGCAGCTGCTCCAGCCGGTAGGAATCGGCGATCGCCTGCGTGGACAGCAGCAGGGTGGTCACGACGCCGGCACCCAGCAGCACCATCACCAGCATCACGAACGTGGCGCGCGACCGCGGCAGCCGCAACGCGATCCGGGCGCGCCGCGGTTGCGGCGCGCGTGCACCCTGTTCGAGGGCCTGGGTCCGCTGCGCGCGCCGGGCATAGGCGCGCTCGGCCGCGGTCATGGTGCGCTTGGGCTGCGCGGAACGGCGGCGCCGGGCCGGGACCGGCGTGCCCAACCCCTCCTGGGCGGGGACGTCCGAACGGCGCGGGCGCCGTCGCGGCTCGGCGGTGGCCTGCCTGCGGGTGCGCGTGGGCGCTGTCATGCGTCCGCCTCCTTGATCCGTTCCGCCACGCGCAGTCGTACCGACGCGGCACGCGGGTTGCGCTCGGTTTCCGCCTCGGACGCCTTCTCGGCGCCACGCGTGATCAGCTTCAGTTCCGGGCCGTGACCGGGCAGCTCGACCGGCAGGCCCGGCGGGGTGCGGGATTTCGCCAGCTGCGCGAAGGCCTGCTTGACGATGCGGTCCTCCAACGAGTGGTAGGACTCCACGACGATCCGGCCGCCGACGGCCAGCGCCCCCAGCGCCGCCGGGATCGCCCGCCGCAGCACCTCCAGCTCACCGTTGACCTCGATGCGCAGCGCCTGGAACGTGCGCTTGGCCGGGTGCCCGCCGGTACGGCGGCTCGCCGCGGGCACGGCGTCGTAGAGCAGCCGCACCAGCCGCTCGCTGCGGGTGAACGGCTCGCGCGCCCGCTCGGCGACGATCGCCCTGACGATCCGCTGGGCGAACCGCTCCTCGCCGTAGTCGCGCAGGATGCGCACCAGCTCGGCGGGTTCGTAGCTGTTGAGGACGTCGGCGGCGGTCTGCCCGGTGGTCGGGTCCATCCGCATGTCCAGCGGTGCGTCGCGCGCGTAGGCGAAGCCGCGGTCCTCGGCGTCCAGCTGCATCGACGACACCCCGAGGTCGAACATGATGCCGTCCACACGGGACAGTCCGAGCCGGGCGAGCACCTCGGGCAGCGTGTCGTAGACGGCGTGCACCAGCTGGACACGCTCGCCGAACTTCGCCAGCCGCGCCCCGGAACGCTCCAGTGCGTCCGGATCGCGGTCCAGCCCGATGAGCGTCAGTTCCGGGAAGCGGGTGAGCAGCGCCTCGGCGTGCCCGCCGAGACCCGTGGTCGCGTCGACGGCGACGGCGGGCCCGCCGTCGAGGGCGGGGGCGAACAGCTCGAGCACGCGCTCGGTCAGCACCGGCACGTGCGCGAAGTCGGCTGCCATCGTCGTCCACCCCCTTACGCCGGCGCATGTGATGCCGTCAGGTCCCCGCCCGCCCGCTGCGAACCTGGTGCCGGGGAAGGTGCACCAGGGCCACTGAGCGGACAGAGGCCTCACGGCATCCGCTGCCGGATCCCGCCCCCATTGCCGTACTCCACCCGCGCCCCCCGACGGCGCGGGTCCTAGAAGACGCCCGGCAGGACCTCCTCCTGGGCCTGCGCATAGCTGTCCTCGTGTTCCTCCAGGTAGGACTCCCACCGCTGGGCGTCCCAGATCTCCAAGCGCGTGATCGCCCCGATGACCACGCACTCCTTGTTGAGCCCGGCGTAGCGCCGGAGCTCGGACGCGATGGCGATGCGCCCCTGGCCGTCCGGACGTTGCTCGTCGGTGCCCGCGAACAAGTACCGCTGGTAGGCCCGCACCGCCTCGTTGGTGAAGGGTGCCTCCGCGACCTTGCGGGCCAGCTGTTCGAACTCGGCACGCGGGAAGACGAAGAGGCAGTGATCTTGCCCCTTGGTGACCATCAGCCCACCTGCCAGCGCGTCGCGGAACTTCGCGGGCAGCGTGAGCCGCCCTTTGTCGTCCAGCTTCGGGGTGTGCGTGCCGAGGAACAACGGCACTCACCTCCCCACCGCTCCCGGCCGATGACCGGACGCGGCCCCAGGGGCCTCCCTTCCGCCCCACTGGCCACCACCGTACCCCACTTTTCCCCACAGTCAACGATGGACAAGCGCCCTTCCGGGCGATCCTTGCAGCGTTTTTCCTGGTCAGCGACGGGGGGTGCGGTGGGGAGGCGGTGGGGGACGCGGGGTGCCCCTCCCCCGCGCCGGTGAGCACGAGCGATCTTCGCCGACGGATTTCGCGTGCGCCGGGGGCGTGCGGGGGACGCCGGTGGGGGCACGTGGGGGACGCGGGATGTGGGGGTAGCGGGGAACGGTGGGGACTGCCGCGGCTCAGCCGGCCAGCTCGGCGAGGCGCGCCGCGATCCGCGCCGGGTCCGCGGGCACCACGGTGACCCAGTTCGCACCCCGCCGTCCCGGCTCCACCACGCCGAGGTACGCGCCCAGGTCGGTGGCGAACCAGCTCATCCCGCCGACGCGGCGCACCCGGCCGCCCTCGCGCACGCGCACCGCGAACTGGCCGGCCCCCAGCACCGGCCGGGACTGCACGGCGCGGACCTCGTCCAGCTGGCGCGCCGCCGCCCGCGATCCGCCTCCGCTGCCTGTGAGGACGTCGACCGGCAAGCTCACCCCGTGCCCTGGCCCGGGCCCCAGGGGCGGAAGCAGGTCGGCGACCGCGGCGTACACCTCGGTGTCCCTGATCCCGGACAGACCGATCGTCCGGCTGGGCTGGACGGCCAGCACGCCCCGCCTGCTGCCGGCCGCCGCGACCGCCCGAAGCGGCATCTCCGCCGTGAGTTCGGGCAGCGCCACGCACTCGACGTAGATCTCGGCCGTGGCGAGCGTCGCCAGCCGCGACTCCAGCGCGGGGTCGAGCGCACCGGCGCCGGACAGACCGCGCTCGGCGAGGTTGGCGTGTACCGCCCGCCGGATCTCGGCGCGCTCGGCCTCGGTCGCGCCGACGCTGCGGACCTCCAGCGGCGGCGGCACGGCGGGGTAGCCGCCGTCGTGCCACAGGATGTCGAACGCCGACGCCGAGACCCGGATCACCGCTGCCCCAGCTCCGGTGGCGCCTCGAAGAACCGGTCCGGCACCGCGGCACGCAGCGCCGCGTCGCGCGCGTTGAGCACGTCGATCGCCTTCTGCCGCGCCTCCTCGGCCGCCACCCGGCGCTCCTCCATCGCGTCGGACAGCCCGGCCAGCGCCGCGAAACCGCCTTTGGTGGCCGCCTCGCGGATCATCGCGGCCGGGTCGTAGGCGACCGGCGGTGGCATCTCATCCCGCGCCCGCGCGGAGATGTCCGCCTGGCGGGCGATCGCCTCCGACACCGCCGACGACACGTCGGTGGCGTGGCCCGACCAGCTGTGCGCCCGCGCCAGCGTCGCGCGCAGCGCCTCGCCCGCGGGTCCGTCGAACGCCTCACCCGCCTGTTCCGCGATCGCCTCCAGCGCCCGCGCCGATTCGCGCATCCGCGTGGCCAGCCCCGCCCACTGCCCGCCGATCCGCCCGGCCGCGGAGGGATCGTTGCCGTCGGCGACCTCGGCCGCCATGGCCTCGTGGGTGTAGGACTCGTACCGCCGCACGGGCTCGGGCACCTGGTTCACCGTGGCTCCTGGGGCAGTTTCGGCTCGATCAGCTGGGCGATGGTGTCGGCGCGGTCGCACGCCAGCGGAGTGTCGTCGAAACCGGCGTTGGTGATGTCCACCTGCACGCTGGACGCCTCGCCGACCTCGAGCAGAACGGCGCACGTGCCGTCGCCGGCACTGCGGTCGGCCACCCGGAACCCCGTGTGCTCCCCCACCGTGACCCGCCTGCCGGTCCCCCTGTCGATCTTCAGCTCCCGCAGCGGCGTGGCGTCGGCGAGGGTGACGGTGACACCGAAGGTCGCCGGCTCGGTCCAGTCGCAGGCGCGCGTCGTGCCGATGGTCTTCTCCTCACCCAGCGACGTGAGTCCCGCGGTGGACCGGTCGGTGGCGGACAGCAGCTCGCACGGCCGCAGCGCGGCCAGTCCGGTGGGCGACGGGGACGGCGCCGAGCCGGTCGCCGGGGCCGGTCCCGCGGTGGACGCCGCGCCTTCGGACGCGGGCTGCCCGCACGCGGTGAGCAGTGCCGCCGCGACGGCGGTGACGGCCAGGACCGGACCGCGCACCGGCTCAGCCACCGCTGCAGTCGACGCCGTCCCTGGCGTCGTCGTCGGCGTCGGAGTACCGCTTGAGGGCGCGGCTGATGTTGGTCCGCACCGTTTCCAGCTCCTGCCCGAACGCGATGAGCGCGTCGGCGGCCGAGCCGGGGCCACCCAGGCCGTAGCGAGCCATGAACTCGCCGACCTCGCCCGCGTACCCGCCGCCGAGCGGCACGGTGCGGCCCAGCACCCTCGCCTCGCGCACCATCTCGCCGACCGTGTCCTGCAGGCCGCTGATCTGCTGGTAGGCCCCCGCCGCCAGCTCGGGCGAGACCGCGAAGGCCCCCGTGTTCACGCTCGGGACACCGTGCGTGTCGGTCATGGCTCGAATCCGCACCTCTTCCGTACCTGTCCGTAGCCGCCCGGTTCCGCACCGCACCATACCGCCCGGGCCGAAAACAGGGTTCTTCGACTGACTCGGCCCGGGTTTGACACACTGGATGACAAGCTGGGTGCCGGGCGGGCCACCACGCGCGCACCACCGTCCCCGGCTGTGAGATCCTTCCGCGCCGCGGCGAGGTCCAGCAGCGGGCCACACCCGTGTTCCGGTACGAAAAGGGCTTCGGCACCAGGAGGTCGAGTGACGTCGAGGACACAGCCCGCAGCGCCCGGCGACTACACCGGCGAGCAGGCGCACGGGCAGACGCCGTACCACCCCGGCGGCGCGGCCCCTGCGCACGGCGTGCCGATCAGCCACAACGGCCACGGCGAACTGCACGAGACCATGCGCCGCATCGCGTCGAACGTGGAGCGGGTGCTGGTCGGCAAGCCCGAGGTCGTGCGCGTCGCACTGGTGACGCTGCTGGCCGAGGGCCACCTGCTGGTCGAGGACGTGCCCGGGGTCGGCAAGACCTCGCTGGCCAAGGCACTGGCCCGGTCCATCGACTGCACCGTCAGCCGCATCCAGTTCACGCCCGACCTGCTGCCCAGCGACGTCACCGGTGTCTCGATCTACAACCGGCAGAGCGGCGACTTCGAGTTCCGACCCGGCCCGGTGTTCGCCAACATCGTGGTGGGCGACGAGATCAACCGTGCCTCGCCGAAAACGCAGTCGGCGCTGCTGGAGTGCATGGAGGAAAAGCAGGTCACGGTCGACACCACCACGTACCACCTCGACGACCCGTTCATGGTCATCGCGACGCAGAACCCGATCGAGATGGAGGGCACCTACGCCCTGCCCGAGGCGCAGCGCGACCGGTTCACCGCGCGCGTGTCGATCGGCTACCCGGACGCGCAGGCCGAACTGGCGATGGTCGACGAGCACTCCGGACACGACCCGCTGTCGGACCTGCAACCGGTGTCCGACGCGGCCACGATGCACCGGCTGATCCAGGCCGTGCGCAACGTGCACATGGCGCCCGAGGTGCGCAAGTACGCGGTCGACCTGGTCGCGGCCACCCGCCAGGTGCCGGAGATCCGGCTCGGCGCCTCGCCGCGCGCCACGCTGCAGCTGGTCCGCTCGGCTCGGGCGCAGGCCGCGCTGTCCGGTCGTGAGTTCGTCGTTCCGGACGACCTGCACGCGGTCGCCGTGCCGGTGCTGGCGCACCGGCTGGTGCTCACCACCGAGGCGCACGCCGCGCGCCGCTCGGCCGTCGACGTCGTGCGTGCCGTGCTGCACCGGGTGCCGGTGCCGCAGGGCAGCCACCCGCAGACCGCCGGCCGCCGGTAGGCGGGGCGGCCCGGATGTTCCGCTCACTGTCCGGCCTGACCACGCGGGGACGGTGCCTGCTCGCCGCCGGGGTGGCCGCCGCGGTGTGCGCGGTGGTGCTCAACGAGCGCGATCTGCTGCGGGTCGCCGTGTTCGTGATCGCGCTGCCGCTGCTGGTCGCCGTGTTCATCGCCGCGTCGCGGGTTCGCATCGGCGCGTCCCGCAGGCTGCTGCCGGAGCGGATCGCGGCGGGCTCGGCCGGCGAGGTCGAGCTCGCGCTGTGGCGCGACGGCAAGCTACCCGCCGGTGAGGTGCTGCTCGAGGACGGACTGCCCTACGCGCTCGGATCCCGGCCCCGGTTCGTGGTGGAGCGCCTGCCGCACGGTCGCGTCATCGCGCTGCGCTACCCGGTGCAGCCGATGATGCGCGGCATCCAGCAGGTCGGCCCGCTGCGCGCCACGCTGACCGATCCGTTCGGGCTGTGCGAGTTCGACCGCGAGCTCATCGCGCACTCCCGGCTGGTCGTGGTCCCGAAGGTGGTTCGCCTGTGGGGGCTGCCCAGCGGTGCCGGGATCGGCGCGGGCGACGACGGCAGCGTGCGGTTGCGCGCGGGCCAGGGCGAGACCGACGTGGTGGTTCGCCAGTACCGCCAAGGCGACGACCTGCGGAAGGTCCACTGGCGCTCGACCGCGCGGCGCGACGAAATCATGGTCCGCGTCGAGGAGCGGCCGTGGCGGGGCGGCACCACCGTGTTGCTGGACCACCGCGCCGCGGCCCACCACGGCACCGGGCCGGGCGCGAGCCTGGAGTGGGCGATCTCGTTCGCCGCGAGCGTGTGCCTGCACGTCCGGCGCGCGGGCCACCGGGTCCGTCTGGTCACCGAGCACGGCCGACTGCTGGCCGACGCGCCGGGCGACGGCGGCGAGGGCCACGACAACGTGCTGCTCGACGCGCTGGCTGCGCTGCAGCCCGCGCACCAGCGCGACCTGACCACGGGCCACGACCCGGCCGAGGGTCAGGAGCTGATCGCCGTGCTCGGGACCGTGTCGAACCAGGCGGTCACCGAGCTGGCGCGCTTCCGGCCACGCGGCATCCGCAGTCTCGCGGTGCTGCTCGACACCCCGGCGTGGTCGGCCGGGGTCAGCGCACCGGAGCGGCGCGCCGCGGCCACCGAGGAGTCCGCCGCGCTACTGCGCGCCGCGGGGTGGGGAGTCGTGGTGGCCGGCCCCGACACGTCGATGCCGCACGTGTGGGCCGACCTGTGCCGCACCGCCGGCCGCGGCTCGCTGATCGGAGGGGCGCTGTGAGCACGCTGACCGACCCGCCCCGGTCCGCGGGCCGTCCCGACGCCCCGCCGCCGGGGCGGCCCGAACTGCACACACCCGCGCAGCGCGTCTCCCAGCCGCCGCAGTGGCGTGGCTCGGTCCTCGCCCCCGCCGCCGCCGCGGTGGCCACGCTGTGCGCGTCGACGTCGCTCACCGGGGTGGTCGGTGGACTGAGCTGGCTCGGGTATGTGACGGTCGCCGTCGTCCTGGTCGCGGCCACCGGTCTGGCGCTGCGCAGCGTCCGCACCCCCACCGTCGTGGTCGGCCTGTCCCAGCTCGTCGTACTGCTCCTGCTGATCACGGGCGTGTTCACCGGCAGCGGCATCCTCGGCGTCGTCCCGGGACCCGCGGCGTTCGGCGAGCTCAACGGCGTGCTGGTCGCCGCGTTCGAGCAGATCCGCACCGGCCTGCCGCCGGTGGAGCCGACCCCGCCGATCCTGTGCCTGGTGACGATCGCGATCGGGCTGGTCGCGGTGCTCGTCGACACCCTCGCCGTGGCCGCGGCCGCGCCCGCCGCCACCGGACTGGTGCTGCTGTGCGTGTACGCGGTGCCCGCGTCGCTGTCCGACTCGATGCTGCCCTGGTGGACGTTCCTGCTGGGCGCGGCGGCGTTCGCGGGTCTGCTTGCGGTGGACGGCAACCACCGGCACCGCAGCTGGCGCAACCGCGACTCCCCCGGTCTGGGCGGCACACCGGCGGCCGCGTCGGCGCCGGTCGCCGTCGTCGCCGTCGCGCTCGTGCTCGGGCTGGTCGCGGGCAGCGCGCTCACCGCGGTCGGCACCGTGGGGCGGTTGCCCGGCAGCAGCCGGGACGGATCGGGCGCCGGCTCCGGCGGGCTGGGCGTCAACCCGTTCACGTCGCTGCGCGGCATGCTCGACCAGGGCAGCACGGTCGATTTGTTCCGCGTGCGCGGGCTGGGCAACGACAAGCGCCTGCTGCGCGCGTTCACGCTGGACACCTACCGGCCCAACCGCGGCTGGAGCCTGCCGGACGGGCCGATGCCCGCCGGTTTCCCCGCCACCCAGCCGCTGCCCGCCGCCCCCGGCGACAACGGGTCGGGCGAGGCGCGGCAGATCGCGATCGAGCCGCTGAACTGGGTCGACGTGTGGATGCCGGTGTACGGGCAGCTGCGCGCCCTGCAGGGTGTGCCGCAGGGCTGGTACTACGACCCGACCAGCGGTGCGGTGTTCAGCGAACGCAAGCAGCGGATCCCGGCCTACATCGAGACGGCGTCCCTGGCCGAACCGACCAAGGAGCAGCTCGAGTCGGCCACGGCGGGCGAGGGCGAGGTGCCCGCGTCCTACCGCCGGATCACCGGTGTCGACCCGCGCGTCGAGGCGCTCGCACGTGACCTCGCCGCGGGCGCCACCTCGGACTTCGACCGGGCGAGCGCGATCTGGCGGTACTTCAGCGCCGAGAACGGGTTCACCTACGACACCGAGACAGCGGCTGCCACCGACAGCGACGCGCTGGCCGATTTCCTGCTCAACGGCAAGCGCGGGTTCTGCGAGCAGTTCGCCTCGGCGATGGCCGTCATGCTGCGCGTGCTGGACCTGCCCGCGCGGGTCGCGGTCGGGTTCACCTCGGGCTACGCCGAGGGGGACAGCCGTATGATCACCTCGCAGGACGCGCACGCCTGGGTCGAGGTGTACTTCACGGACCTGGGCTGGGTGAGCTTCGACCCGACCCCGCGCTCCGACGGCCGCGGCTACGTCCCGCCGTACCTGCAGTCCGGCGCCACGGCGGGCGGCTCCGAGGATTCCGACGACCAGGACGTGCCGAGCGTGTCGACCACGCGCGTCGCGCCCAGCGGTGAGCCCACCACGCAGGACACCGCCACGGATCCGGGCACGACGCAGGCCGCCCCGGCGGGCTCGGCGCCGAGCTGGACCTGGTGGATCGCGCTGGCGCTGGTGTTGATCGCGGTGGCGCTGACGGTGGCGGCGTTCGTGGCGATCCGCAGGCTGCGCGGCCGGTCGGCGGCCTGGTTGCCGCTGGCGGCGGCCACCGCGTGGCTGGTCAGCGTGGTGCTCACCGCATGGCTGGTGCACTGGGTGCTCGCGCTGGTGCTGGTGCTGCTCGCGGTCGCCGGGCTGGCGCCCGCGGTGCTGCGAGAGGTGCAGCGGCGCCGGCGGCTGAGCGCGATCACGAGCGGACAGCCGGGCGCGGCCGACGCGGCGTGGGCGGAGCTGATGGACGAGTGCGCCGATCGGGGGGTGCCGATCCCCCGGAGCGACACCGTGCGCACGGCCGCGCAGAAGGTGGCGGCACAGCACGACCTCGACGACGCCGGGCAGAACGACCTGCGCACGGTGGTCGGCGCCGTCGAGCGGTCGTGGTACTCCGCGGACGCCGCGCCCGGCCACGACATCGCCCCGGCGTTCGACGGCCTGCGGCGGAGCATGCAGCGCAGCGCGCCGATGTCGTGGCGGGGGCGGCTGTTCCCGCGATCGGTGTTCCGCAAGCGCTGAGGAAATGCCAAGCGCTCGCTTGGCATTTCCTCAGGCTTTTCCCCACTTGACTCCGAGGAGACGGCCCAGGCCGTGCGGTGGGCGGTGTCCCGGCTCGCGCAACGGTTGCGTGCGCAGCAGCCGGGGCGGGAGGACGCGCTGTCCCGGCTGAGCGCCTCCGTGCTGGCGAACCTGCGGCACAGCGGCCCGCTCACCCCGACGGCCCTGGCCGGGATCGAAGGGCTGCAGCCGCAGTCGCTGACCCGCACCCTCAACGCCCTCGACGACGCCGGGCTGGTCGCCCGGTCACGCGACGAGCAGGACCGGCGCCGGCAGACCGTGACGATCACCGGCGCAGGACGCGAGGCCCTCGACGCCCACGTCCGGGACGGCAACGCCTGGCTCGCGGACGTCCTGCGGGACACGCTGACCCGGCCGAACGCACCGTCCTTCGCGTGGCCGCGGACCTGCTGCGGCAGGTCGCAGACCGCCCCGGCCCCGGCGCGCAAGCCCTCGGCGCCGCTCCCCCACAGTGATGTCCCGGTCCGCGACGGCCGCCCGCACGGGGCCGGCGCTCATCCTGGTCCTCGCCACGCTCACCGGGATCGCACCACTGGCCACCGACATGTACGTGCCGGGCCTGCCCGACCTCGCCCGCTCGCTGGGTACGCAACCCTCCTCGGCCGAGTTGTCGTTGACCACGTTCCTGGTCGGTGTCGTGGCGGGGCAGCTGGTGCTCGGCCCGGTCAGCGATGCCGCCGGCCGACGGCCGGTGCTGCTGGCGGGCACCTCGCTGTTCGCGGTGTCGTCGCTGGTGTGCGCGCTGGCGCCGTCGATCGTCCTGCTCGACGTCGCGCGGCTGTGCCAGGGGTTCACCGGAGCGGCGGGCATCGTGGTCGCGCGGGCGGTGATCACCGACCTGTTCCGGGACACCGATGCGGCGCGGAAGTTCTCCACGCTGGCGGCGATCACCTCGGCCGCGCCGATCCTGGCACCGACTCTGGGCGGGGCGATCCTGAGCGTCACGTCATGGCGGATCGTGTTCGCCGCCCTGGCCGTCCTCGGGCTCGCGCAGGTGGCCGGTGTGCTGGCCTGGGTCCCGGAGTCCCTGCCGCGCGAGGACCGCGGCTCCGCCCGCCCGCTCGCCGGTCTGGCCCGCCTCGTCCGGCGGCCCGCCGTCGCCGGGTACGTGGTGAGCCTCTGCTTCGGCGGGGCGGCCGTGTTCGCCTACATCGCCGGGTCCACGTTCGTCTTCTCCGACGTCCACGGCGCCACGCCGGGCCTGGTGAGCGTGATCTACGGGGTCAACGCGCTGGGCTCGATGGCGGGCAGCGTGGTGTGCGGGCGGCTCGTCGCGCGCGCGGGCACGGAACGGCTGCTGCTCGCGGGAATCGCGAGCGCACTGCTCGCTGCCGCGGTCCTCGCCGCCGCCCTGCTCACGACCGGCGGCTCGCTCGTCCTCACGTGGGCCTGCCTGTTCGCGGTGATCACGGCGTTCGGGGTGTTCTTCCCGGCGGTGACCGCGGCCGCGCAGGAGGCGGGCCGCGACGCTCCGGGCGCGACCTCCGCGCTACTCGGCGGCGGTCAGTTCCTGCTGGGCGGCGCGGTGTCGCCCCTGGTCGGCGTGTTCGGCACGAGCAGCGCGCTGCCGCTGGCCCTGATCGTGACCGGATGCCTCGCCGTCGCCACGGCCGCCGCCCTGATCATGCGACAGTGCCTACGCCACCGGGCGTAGGCACTGTCGCGGAAGACGGTTACCGTTCTTCGAAGCGGCGGCGGAATCGCTCTTCCATCCGCTGCGTGAACCCGCTCTTCTGCTTGGCCGCCTTGCCGCCGCTCGGCGCGGACTCGCCGCTGCCACGACCGGAGAACATCGCGAGCATCGCGCCCGCGAACATGACGACGAAACCGAAGACGCTCATCAGCGGAACGTCGGCAACCCACAAGGCCCGCACCATCACACCCAGTACGAGCAGAGCGACCCCGACGACGAACAGCGCGATCCCCTGCAGTCGGCGCCGCCGGGCGGGCCGGCGGAACCGGGCACCGCGCACCGTAGACGCGAACTTGGGGTCCTCGGCATAGAGCTCGCGCTCGATCTGGTCGAGCAGCCGCTGCTCATGCTCGGAGAGTGGCATCTTTCCTCCTCCGGCACAGCTGTCGCGGGCGCCGGGCCGCGCAACGTCCTGGACCCAACAGACACCCCTGGTGGTGTCACCCTCCAGGATACGAGTCCTTGGCGATCAGGACTACCCGATCCCTCGTCAACGTGTGCCCCGTTCGGCTCAAATCAACCATCCGGCCTGGGCGGAGTGGCTCTGCCGGGGGTGTCGCCACGCCCCCGCGCAACGTTTCACGCGCCTGTGGGCTCCTCGCGGCGGGGGTCGAGCAGGGACGCCGGGCGCACCGCCGCCGAGCCGAACTTCGAGCGCGCGACGTCAGCGGCCACCTCCGCGTCCCGCCACCGCGGCTCGGGCTGTTCGAACGCGAGCTGCTCCGGCTCGGCGTCGCCGCTGAGCCCCTCGACCCGCACCCCGATGAGGCGGATGTCGGCTCCGGCGGCCGCCTCGGTCAGCAACGCCACGGCGGTGGCGTGGATGACCCTGGCCACATCGGTGGCCGAGGGCAGGGTGCGGGCGCGGGTGATCGTGCGGAAGTCGGCGAAACGGACCTTGATCGACACCGTGCGCCCGCGCAGCTTCCGGCGGCGCAGGCTCGCCGCGACGCGCTCGGACAGCCGTAGCAGTTCGCGTTCGACCACCCGCGGATCGCGCTGGTCGGTGTCGAAGGTGTGCTCGGCGCCGAGCGACTTCTCCGGCGAATCGACCACGACACCGCGCTCGTCCCGGCCGTGCGCCAGCGCGTGGAGGTGCTCGGCCCCCGCGTTGCCGACCGCCTTGCGCAGTCGCGGCAGCGGCGCCGCCGCGATGTCGGCGATGGTGGAGAGCCCGAGCCGCCGCAGGCTCTCCTCGGTCTTCTTGCCCACGCCCCACAGGGCCGAGATCGGCAGCGGGTGCAGGAAGCCGACCGTCTCCGCGGCGGGCACCACGACCACACCGTCCGGTTTGGCCATTCCGGACGCCAGTTTCGCCACGAACTTCACCCCGGCCACCCCGACCGAGCAGGTGATGCCGTGTTCGTCGGCGACGCGGCGCCGGATCATCTCCGCGATGCCCGCCGGCGTGCTGCCCAGGCGCCGCAGCGCACCGCTGACATCGAGGAACGCCTCGTCGAGGCTCACCGGCTCCACCAGCGGCGTCAGCTCGCGGAAGATCGCCATCACGCCCTTGGAGACCTCGCCGTAGAGGCCGGGGGTGGGTGGGAGGAACACCCCGTGCGGGCACAGCCTGCGGGCCACCGCGACCGGCATCGCGGCCCGCACCCCGTACTCCCGCGCCGGGTAGTTGGCCGAGGTCACGACCGAGCGCGGCCCGGCACCGGCGATGATCACCGGTCGGTGCACCAGCTCCGGTCGCGTGCGCAGTTCCACGGCCGCGAAGAACGCGTCCATGTCGACGTGCAGCAAGCCGCACCCGGCGTCGTCCGGGGTGCGGCCCGCGCTCACCCGGTACCGCTCGTAGCCAGGGGGCAGGGCGGAGTTCTTTCCCATCGCCGCGCAGCTTACGCAGGAGGTCCGACAGTGTCCGCCCGGTCAGCGGCGGGCGAGCAGGTGCAGGCGGCTGGCGAGGTCACGCAGCGGCGGGACCGCGCCCGCCGCGGCTTCGAAGTCGGCGAGGTCGTCGGCGCCGTACTGCCGCGATTCGCCCTCACCGAGCACGTCCGAGACCACCCCGTCGCCCTGCACCAGCTCCACCCGCAGCCCGGCACCGGCGAGCAGACCACGCAGGCCGTCGGCGTCGAAGCGGCGCAGCAGGGTCTCGCCGTCATCCGCGAGAATGCCGTCGGAGCTGGTCAGCAGCTGGTGGGCCTCGCGGACCCGCCCGGCGAGCGCGCGGTGCAGCACCGCCGCGTGCCGATTGGTGGCCAGCACGGACACCGCCGCCCCGGGTGCCGCCACCCCGGCGAGCGCGGTGACGACCGCGGCCGGGTCGTCGACCACCTCGAGCAGCCCGTGGGCGAGCACGAGGTCGGCCGAACCGGACGGCACCCGCGCGGCGAGCGCGTCGGTGTCGTCGGCCACGACCGTGATCGCGCCGGCGACCCCGGCCTCCTCCGCGCGCAGCCGCAGGGTCGCGAGCGCGTTGGGGCTCGGCTCGACGACCGTCACGCGGCAACCCTCGGCGGCCAGCGGGACCGCCCACACGCCGCTGCCGCCGCCCACGTCGACGACGGTGATCTCGCTGACCCCGCGCTCGCGCGCCCGGTCGAGCTCGGCGCGCAGTGCCCGCCAGACCGTGCCGGAGCTGCGGGCTGTCCCGGTGTCCGTTCGCATGGCGGACAGCGTAGTGAGCCCGGCCCGGGCCCCTCTGGGTGGCACTCCGGCTACGCTCGACCCCGTGCACACGGTCGCCGTACTCAGCCTCAAGGGTGGTGTCGGCAAGACGACGGTCGCGCTGGGCATCGCGTCGGCCGCGCTCCGTAGGGGCGCCCGGACGCTGGTGGCCGACCTGGATCCGCAGGGCAACGCCACCGCCACCCTGGACCCGCCCTTCACCGACGCCACCCTGGCCGACGTGCTCGGCTCGCCCGTCCGGCCGGTTCTGCAGCAGGCGGTGGCCCCGAGCGCCTGGAGCCCGGAGATCGACGTGCTGGTGGGCGCCGAGGACCTGGAGATGCTCAACGAGCCGGGACCGCGCGACCGCGAGCTCGGCACCCTGTCCCGCGCGCTCGACGAGCTGCACGACCGGCCGCTGCGCGGACGCCCCTACGAGCTGGCGATCCTGGACTGCCCGCCCTCGCTCGGGCGGTTGACGAAGTCCGCGCTGGTGGCGGCCGACAGCGCCATCCTGGTCACCGAGCCCACGATGTATGCGGTCAGCGGTGCGCAGCGGGCCCTGGAGGCGATCGAGCGGATCCGCGACGAGCACAACCCCGACCTCACCGCGGTGGGTGTGCTGGTGAACCGGTTGCGGCCGCGGTCGCACGAGCACCAGTTCCGGATCGCCGAGCTGCGCGAGTCGTTCGGCAGCCTGGTGATGCCGACCGCGATCCCGGACCGGCTGGCGGTGCAGCAGGCGCAGGGCGCGTGCAGCCCGATCCACGAGTGGTACTCCCCCGGCGCCCAGGAGGTCGCGCTGACGTTCAACATGGTGCTGGCCAAGATCCTGCGCTCCAACCGGGCGGGGCGGCACCGCATCGACACCGGACCGGGCCCGCTCGCCGCGCGGACGGCGCACGATGCCCGAGGGTGACACGGTCTTCCTGGCGGGCCGCAAGGTCGACAAGGCCCTCGCGGGCCGGGTGCTGACGCGCACCGACTTCCGGCACCCGGCGCTGGCCACCACCGACCTCACCGGGTCGACCGTGCTCGGGGTGCGCACCGTCGGCAAGCACCTGCTCACCCGCTTCTCCGGGGGGCTGAGCCTGCACAGCCACCTCAAGATGGACGGCTCGTGGGAGATCTACCGGCCCGGCTCGCGCTGGCGCCACCCCGGGCACCACGTGCGGGTCGTGCTCGAGGCCGACGGCGTGCAGGTCGTCGGGTTCCGGGTGCACGACCTCGAGCTGCTGCCCACCGACGAGGAGTCCCGACTGGTCGGCCACCTCGGACCCGACCTGCTCGATCCACAGTGGACCGACGAGCACGAGGCCCGCGCCGTCGCGGCCCTGGAACGCGAGCCGGACCGCGAACTCGGTCTGGCGCTGCTGGACCAGCGCGTGATGGCGGGCGTCGGAAATCTGTACAAATGCGAGATCAGCTTCCTGCTCAGGGTCACGCCGTGGACTCCGGTGTCCGACGTGGACGCGAGCAGGGTGGTGCGGCTGGCGCGGAAGTTGTTGCTGGCCAACGCATGGCGGCACGAGCAGAGCACCACCGGCGACCGCGCTCGTGGGCGCCGCAACTGGGTGTACGAACGCAGCAGGCAGGGCTGCTTCCGCTGCGGCGGGCGGCTCCGGGTGGAGACGCAGGGCACCGGCCCGCGGGACCTGCAGGCGCGGCCGACGTGGTTCTGCCCGCGCTGCCAGAGCGGCCCGGCCCCGAAGGCGCAGCGGCACCGGACGGCACCCGGCGCCCGGTGACCGCCGATCGCATCCGCCATCACCCGATCGAGTAGGGCCTCGCACGTGCGAGCGAAACGCGTGTATCGATCCAGTCCGTTGCGTCGAAAGCCCGTGAACATTCCCGGACCGGCCGATCCGGACGGGTGACGACGCCCACGCCCCGGCGCGGAAAATCGAGTTGCCGCACCGGCACCTGCGCGCATAACGTGGCTGGTACACGGGAAAGGAGGTGGTCCACAGTTGTGTAGCAACGGGACTCGTGAGGTGGCTGTCCGCTAGCGGATGCCACACCTTGGACTGCTGGTGAATACCAGGCAGCCACCGCCCTCCGGCGTTTCCGAGCTCCAGTCCGGCTCGGGCCCGAACGGCTGACGACGATCGGGAGTCGCGCCGGAGGGTTCCCACACCCGCGACTTTTTTCGGCCGGAAGGTCTCGCGGATCACCCGAAAAGCGCTATCCTGCGCCGGTGCTACAGCCCGCGTACCCGATCAAGACCGCCCGGCTGATCCTGCGCCCGTTCACCCCGGCCGACCTGAGTGCCCTGCACTCGTTCCAGTCCCACCCGGATGTCACGCGTTACCTGTACTGGGAACCGCGCACGCGGCAGCAGACCGCCGCGGCGCTCAAGGACAAGATCGCCCGCTCGGCGCTGACCGAGCCGGGTGAGTACCTCGCGATCGCCGTCGAGCTGATCGACACCACGGAGCTGATCGGTGATCTCACGCTGTGGTGGACCAGCCGCGACCACGCCAGCGGCGAGCTCACCACCGTGTTCCACCCCAAGCACCACGGCAAGGGGTACGCCGCCGAAGCGGTCACCGAGCTGTTCCGCCTCGGGTTCGACGAGCTGGGGCTGCACCGCATCTACGGCCGCTGCGACAGCCGCAACGTGCCCTCGGCGTCGTTGATGGAGGGTCTGGGCATGCGCCGCGAGGCGCACCTGCGGGAGAACGAGCTCGTCAAGGGCGAGTGGACCGACGAGCTCGTCTACGCCATGCTGTCGTCGGAGTGGAAACGGCGCTGAGCGAAGATGGGACCGTGCTCTTCGACAGGCTGATCCGTCCCACCCTCTACCGGCTCAACGACAACGACCCCGAGAAGGTGCACGAACGCACCCTCCGCGTGCTCGCCCGGGTCGGCGACGTCCCGCCCGCGCTGGCCGCGCTGCGCCGCCGGTTCGCCGTCTGCGACCCGGTCACGCTGTTCGGCCTGCGGTTCGCCAACCGCGTCGGGCTCGCCGCGGGCATGGACAAGGACGGGCGCGCGCTGCCCACCTGGCCCGCGTTGGGGTTCGGCTTCGCCGAGATCGGCACCGTGACCCGGCTGGCGCAGCCGGGCAATCCGAAGCCGCGGCTGTTCACGCTCGCGCGCAGCGACGCCGTCATCAACCGGATGGGCTTCAACAACTCGGGTGCCGCCGCGCTCGCGCAGCGTCTGGCTGCGAAGGGCAAGCCGGCTGTCCCGCTGGGCGTCTCGATCGGCAAGTCGAAGGTGACACCGCTGGAGGAGGCCGTCGAGGACTACCAGGAGTCGTTGCGGACGCTGTACCCGTGGGCGGACTACTTCGCGATCAACGTCAGCTCCCCCAACACGCCCGGGTTGCGGGCGCTGCAGGACCGGGCGGCACTCGCGGAGCTGCTCGCGGAGCTGGGGCGCACCGGCGCGGAGCTGGCGAAGGCGGCGGACCGGCCCGCGACGCCACTGCTGGTGAAGGTCGCCCCGGACCTGACCGACGACGCGCTCGCGGAGCTGCTGGAGGTGTGCGACGAACACGGCGTGTCCGGCATCATCGCGACCAACACGACGCTGGGCCGGGACGGCATCGCCGCACCCGACGCCGGGGTGGCCCAGGAGACCGGCGGCCTGTCCGGACGCCCGCTGACCGAGCGAGCGCGCGAGGTGGTGCGGTTCGTGCACACCCACACCGAGGGCACGGTGCCGATCATCGGCGTCGGTGGCATCGCCACCGGCGACGACGCGCAACGGATGCTCGACGCGGGCGCCAGCCTGATCCAGGTCTACACCGCCTTCGCGCTGCACGGGCCCGCCGTAGTACGCACGATCAACCGCGCTCTGGCCGGTGCCGGCGCGGAAACGCGGGCGCCCTAGAGGGCCTTCGGTCGCCGGGGCCACTGTCCTCCCTGGACCGTCCGGTGTGGACGGCCGGGAGGACGATTCAGGTGGTCCGGGTCAGGACAGTTCGCGCAGTGCCATCGCCAGCCCGGCGAGCCGGTCGGTGGCGTCGGTGAGGAAGAGGGGTGAATCGGCGAGGCCGTGGCTGCTCGCGGCGACGGCGCGGCCTGCCGCGGCCACCAGGGTGCCGAACCTCTCGACCCCGTCGTCGAGCTGTTCGCGCAGTGTGCTGATCGCCGCGTCGAGTGCGGCGCGTTCACCCGCCGGGGCGGCGTTGCGGGCCCGCTCGATCGACTGGATCCGCATCGCGAGGCCGCGCAGCGCGTTCGCGGCCTCCGTGGCCGTCGTGCGGGCGTCGGCCACCGCCACCTCCGGAACCGACGTGGTGCCCAGCGGTGACGGCTCGGACAGCTGGCGCAGCAGATCGGCCAGCGTGGATTCGCACTCGGCCAGCCGTTGCATGGGTGCGCGCGCCGCGGAACCGGACGGCGGGAGCGGCGGCGGCGTGGTGCTGGGCGGCAGCACGGTGCGGTTCAGCTGCCGCAACCGCATGCCGGACCGCACGGCGAGGGTGGTGAAGATGATGGTGCCGAAGATCCCCGGCACGGCCTCCGGGACGCCTCCGGCTCCGGCGAGCCCGAGCGCGCCGATGACGGCCCACACCACGCACAGCACGGCGCCCATGATCCACAGCGTGAGCGCCCGCGAGGTGCGGGCCTTGCGCCGCGCGAGCTTCGCCTCGGGCGAGTTCCACGCGACCCACTTGGACCGCGCCTCCGACAACACCGGCATCGCCTGCTCGACGATCCGGGGCTTCGGCACGCCGGAACCGCGCTGGTCCGGCGGCACGTACCGCTGCAGCTTCTGCTGCGCGCGCTGCGCGTAGTCGGGCAGGCGTTCGAGGTGTTTCTCCAGCTTCGCCTGGAACTCCGAGAAGTCCCGCCTGCCCGACGTCATGCCGCCGACCTGCTCAGGCCTGGTTCTTCTGCTGCTCGGCCTGGACGCGCGACTCGATCTCGCGCTGGATGTCTGCCGCGGGCGAGCCCGCCTTCTCGCCCGAACCGGACGTCACCTGCGCCACCGAGTCGCCCCGCATGGACGCGCGGATCTGCTCGAGCCGCGAGTTGCCCGCCATCTGCGTGGAGGCCTGCTGCACCTCCATCATGCGGCCCTGGACCGAGTTCTGCGCCAGCTCCGCCTGCCCCAGCGCGGTGGTGTACCGCTTCTCGATCTTGTCCCGGACCTCTTCCAGCGACGGAGTGTTGCCCGGCGCGGCGAGCTGCGACATCTGGTTGAGCGACGACGACACCTGCTCCTGCATCTTGGCCTGTTCCAGCTGCGACAGGAGCTTGGTGCGCTCGGCCAGCTTCTGCTGGAGCATCGCCGAGTTGCGCTCGACCGCCTGCTTCGCCTGCGCCGCCGCCTGCAGCGCCTGGTCGTGCAGCGTCTTGAGGTCCTCGATGTTCTGCTCCGCCGTGACCAGCTGCGTGGCGAACGCCTCGGCGGCGGTCTCGTACTGCTGCGCCTTCTGCTCGTCACCCTTGGCGCGGGCCTCGTCGGCCAGCACCAGGGCCTGACGCGCCGACGCCTGCAGCTTCTCGACCTCGGCCAGCTGGCGGTTGAGCTTCATCTCCAGCTGCCGCTGGTTACCGATCACCGCCGCGGCCTGCTGGGAGAGCGCCTGGTGGTTGCGCTGTGCCTCCTCGATGGCCTGCTGGATCTGCACCTTCGGGTCGGCGTTCTCGTCGATCTTCGACGAGAACGACGCCATGAGGTACTTCCAGAACTTCACGAAAGGGTTGGCCATCTCCTCCGCCTGCTTTCTAGATCCCTGCGTGGGTGTCACCGGGAGACCGTCCGGCGTTCCTCTCCCCTGTCTGAGCAACGCCGCGATCCCGGAGTGGGTTCCATCGTGTCAGGTCCCGGCCGTGTGTTCCAAGCGACCCCGGGGGATTTCAGGGACTCCCCTGACCCGGCGCGCCCGGTCGCGGGGACGACAACGGCCACCGTCCGGGCGTACAGGCGCGGACGGTGGCCGTGTTGGTGGACGTTTCAGCAGGTGATCACGCTGCGACCATCTTCGGCGCGCGGATCGTGGTGCGCAGCGACGGACCGACCCCGTGGCCGGAGACTCGCAGGTCGGCGAGGTCGGTGCCGACCACGCCGTCGATCAGGCGGCCACCTTCGAACTGGCCGGCCTCGGCGCGGGCTTCCTCCGCGGCGCGGGAGCGGCCCTCGCTCTCGGCGATCGCGGGCACGTCCACGCTCTCCAGCGCCGAGATGTCGGCGGCCACGTTGGTCAGCAGCTCCGCGAGCGGCAGTTCGAGCGCGTCGCAGATCGACGCCAGCAATTCGCTGGACGCCTCCTTCTGCCCGCGCTCCACCTCCGACAGGTAGCCGAGGCTCACCTTGGCGGCGCGAGAGATGTCGCGCAGCGTGCGACGCTTGTTGGTGCGGGCGTGCCGGAGCCGGTCGCCGATCGCCTCGCGCAGGAGCACGGTCATCGCGCGCCTCCCTTCCTGATACCGACCACGTTACCCAGTTCGGGCACCTCCCCGCAGCGATTGACACGGTGGTACGCCCAGGGCGAACGCGTCGATCACGCCAGATGTTCCGCCAGGAGGGCCAGCGCGGCCTCCACCGAGGCGCGCCGGACGGCCGTCCGGTCACCCTCGAACCGGTGGGTGCGCACGTCGGTGCCCGCGGGTCCGGCGAGCCCGATGTGCACGGTTCCGGGGCCGACCCCGTCCTGCGGGTCGGGGCCTGCCACCCCGGTCAGCCCGAGGCCCCAGTCGGCCCCGCAGCGGCGGCGGGCGCCGACGGCGAGTTGCGCCGCCACCTCGGGGTGCACGGCGCCGTGGGCAGCGAGCAGGGCCTCGTCCACGCCGGCGAGCGCCGCTTTCAGGTCGGTCGCGTACACGACCAGGCCGCCGCGCACCACCGCGCTCGATCCGGGCACCTCGGTGAGCGCCGCGGTGACCAGGCCCGCCGTGAGCGACTCGGCCGTGGCCACCGTCTGGGCGCGCCGCAGCAGCGCGGCCACCACCGGCTGGGCCGCGGTCACGCCCGGGCCGCCGCGCGCAGCCGCACCGCCCGCACCACGTAGTCCGCACCGGTCACGACCGTGAGCAGCACTGCGAGGCCCATCAGGGCCCACTGCACCGGCAGCGCGCCGCCGGGCAGCGGCAGCAGGTAGGTGACGATCGCGAGGATCTGGGTCATCGTCTTGGCCTTGCCACCGCGGCTGGCGGGGATGACCCCGTGCCGGATCACCCAGAACCGCAGCAGTGTGACGCCGATCTCACGCACCGCGATCACGACGGTGACCCACCAGGGCAGCTCGCCGAGCAGGCTCAGGCCGATCAGCGCGGCACCGATGAGCGCCTTGTCCGCGATCGGGTCGGCGATCTTGCCGAAGTCGGTGATGAGGCCGTACCGGCGGGCGACCCATCCGTCGACCTGGTCGGTCAGCGACGCGATGGCGAAGAGGACGGTGGCGCCGATGCGCCACCCGGTGTCGTGCCCGCCGTCGGCGAACAGGGCCAGCACGAACAGCGGCACCAGGACGAACCGCGACAGCGTCAGCAGGTTCGCGATGTTCAGCGTGGGAACCGGGGTCGGCTCGGGCTCACGGTGTGACGGGCCCTGGCTCCCACCGCCGGGCCGGGCCGAGTCCTCCGCCGACGCGCTCATCTTCCCGTGTCCGGCTCGACGAGCAGGTCGACGCCCTCGGTGTCGACGACGCGGCAGCGCACCATCTGCCCGACCTCGAGAGCGTCGGCGTCCAGCACGAGGCACGCACCGTCGACCTCGGGTGCCTGGTGCGCGGCGCGCCCGGAGATCTCCTCGTCGTCGGCTTCCTCGACGAGGACGTCCACGATCTGACCGATGCGCTCCTCGGCCCGCTGCGCGGTGAGCTCCTCGACCAGCGCGGACACCCGCGCCACGCGCTCGGCGACCACCTCCGGGTCGACCTTGCCGTCGAGACCTTCGGCCTCGGTGCCGTCCTCGTCGGAGTAGCCGAACACGCCGACCGCGTCCAGCCCGGCCTCGGTGAGGAAGTGTTCCAGCTCGGCGACGTCGTCCTCGGTCTCGCCGGGGAACCCGACGATCACGTTGCTGCGGATGCCCGCCTCCGGCGCGTACTCGCGGATCTGCTGGATCAGCGCCAGGAACGACGTGGTGGAGCCGAAGCGGCGCATCCGGCGCAGCACACTCTCGCTGGAGTGCTGGAAGGACATGTCGAAGTACGGCGCCACACCGGGGGTGGTCGCGATGGCGCGGACCAGGTCCGGGCGGGTCTCGGCGGGCTGCAGGTAGGACACCCGCACGCGCTCGACGCCGTCGATCGCGGCCAGCTGCGGCAGCAGCCGTTCCAGCGCGCGGGTGCCACCGAGGTCGCGGCCGAGGTCCTTGCCGTAGGAGGTGGAGTTCTCGCTGACCAGGAACAGTTCCTTGACGCCTTCGCCGGCCAGCCAGGCCGCCTCGGCGAGGATCTCCTCGGGGTGCCGGGAGACGAACGACCCGCGGAACGACGGGATCGCGCAGAACGAGCAGCGCCGGTCGCAGCCGGAGGCGATCTTGAGCGCGGCGACCGGCGCGGTGGACAGCCGGTTGCGCAGCACTCGCGGGCCCCAGCCGTGGCCGGGGATCGCGACGTCGGCGGTGGCGGAGGCGCGCTCGACCGGGGTGATCGGCAGCAGCTTGCGCCGGTCGCCGGGTGTGTGCGAGGCGACGGCGCGGCCCGCGGCGACGTCGTCGAGGCGCGCGGCGAGGTCGGCGTAGTGGTCGAACCCGAGCACCGCGTCGGCCTCCGGCAGGCTCTCGGCCAGCTCGGCGCCGTACCGCTCGGCCATGCAGCCGACCGCGACGACCTTGGCGCCGGTGTCGGACGCGGCCAGCAGGGTGTCGACCGAGTCCTTCTTGGCCGACTCGACGAACCCGCACGTGTTGACGACGATGACGTCGCTGCCCTCGGGGTCGCCCGCCAGCTCCCAGCCGCCCTCCGCGAGGCGCCCGGCCAGCTCTTCGGAGTCCACCTCGTTGCGGGCGCAGCCCAACGTCAGCAGGGACACACGGCGGCCGGAGGACCCGGTGGCGGCAGCAGACACGACACTCAGGGTAGCTGGCGGCCGAGGGCGTGGCCGAACCCACCGCGACAGCGCGGGCCCCACCCCGATACGGTCGATCGGTGCACGGTGATCCCCCCAGTTCCGTGGAGGTCCGGCGGGCCCGGATCTCGGATGTCCGCAAGATCAAGGCCCTCGTGGACGCGGACGCGGGCCGCGTGTTGCTCGAGAAGGAGCTCGTCACCCTCTACGAGGACATGCAGGAGTTCTGGGTCGCCGACCGCGACGGCGAGGTGCTCGGCTGCGGCGCGCTGCACGTGCTGTGGGAGGACCTGGCCGAGATCCGCACGGTGGCGGTCGACAAGCGGATGCGCGGTCAGGGCATCGGCCACCGGCTCGTGGCGCGGCTGATCGACCTGGCGCGCGAACTGGGCCTGCGGCGGGTGTTCGTGCTCACCTTCGAGACGGACTTCTTCGCCCGCCACGGGTTCACCGCGATCGACGGCACGCCGGTGCCCAGCACCGTGTACGAGGAGATGCGCCGCTCGGTCGACCCGGGCGTGGCCGAGTTCCTCGAGCTCCCCTACGCCAAACCGAACACGCTCGGCAACACGCGGATGCTGCTGGAGCTGTAGCGGCCGGGTGGGCGCGGCGCCGCCCGGTCCTACTCGTCACCCTCCGGTGCCGCGCCGCCGCGGATGAGCATCAGCGTGCTCTCCAGGTCCTCGGGTTTGACCAGCACGTCGCGGGCTTTCGACCCCTCCGACGGGCCGACCACGCCACGTGTTTCCAGCAGGTCCATCAGGCGGCCCGCCTTCGCGAAGCCCACGCGCAGCTTGCGTTGCAGCATCGAGGTGGACCCGAACTGCGACGTGATGATCAGTTCGGCGGCCTGCAGCAGCACGTCGAGGTCGTCGCCGATGTCGGGGTCGATGTCCTTCTTCTCGCCCGCCTTGGCCGCGGTGACGCCGTCCTGGTAGTCCGGCTCGGCCTGTTCCTTGGTGAAATCGACGATCGAGGCGATCTCGTCGTCGCCCACGTAGGCGCCCTGGATGCGGATGGGCTTGCCCGCGCCCATCGGCAGGTACAGGCCGTCGCCCATGCCGATCAGCTTCTCCGCGCCGGGCTGGTCGAGGATGACGCGCGAGTCGGTGAGCGAGGAGGTGGCGAACGCCAGCCGCGACGGCACGTTGGTCTTGATCAGGCCGGTGACGACGTCGACCGACGGGCGCTGCGTGGCCAGCACCAGGTGGATGCCCGCGGCGCGCGCCTTCTGGGTGATTCGCACGATCGCGTCCTCGACGTCGCGCGGAGCGGTCATCATCAGGTCGGCCAGCTCGTCGACGATGGCCATGATGTAGGGATAGGGCCGGTAGACGCGCTCGCTGCCGGGTGGCGCCTGGATCTCACCCGACTTCACCTTCTTGTTGAAGTCGTCGATGTGGCGCACCCGGTTGGCCTGCATGTCCTGGTAGCGCTGCTCCATCTCCTCCACCAGCCAGGCCAGCGCCGCGGCGGCCTTCTTCGGCTGGGTGATGATGGGCGTGATCAGGTGCGGGATGCCCTCGTACGGCGTCAGCTCGACCATCTTCGGGTCGATCAGGATCATCCGCACCTCGTCGGGCGTCGCCCGGGACAGCAGCGACACCAGCATCGAGTTGACGAAGCTGGACTTACCGGAACCGGTGGACCCGGCCACCAGCAGGTGCGGCATCTTCGTCAGGTTGGCGGTGACGAAGTGGCCCTCGATGTCCTTGCCGAGCCCGATGACCATCGGGTGGTTGTCCTTGGCCGCGGTGGACGAGCGCAGCACGTCGCCCAGTCGCACCATCTCGCGGTCGGAGTTGGGCACCTCGATGCCGACGGCCGACTTACCGGGGATCGGCGCCAGCAACCGGACGTTGTCGGTGGCCACCGCGTAGGCGATGTTCTTGGTGAGCGCGGTGATCTTCTCGACCTTCACGCCGGGGCCGAGCTCGACCTCGTACCGGGTGACCGTCGGGCCGCGGGTGAAGCCGGTGACCTGCGCGTCGACGTTGAACTGCTCCAGCACGCCGGTGATCGCCTCGATCATGGCGTCGTTGGCCTTGCTGCGGGTCTTCGGCGCGTCACCCAGCTGGAGCAGGTCGGCGGGCGGCAGGTGGTAGTCGCCCTCGACGGTGCGGGTGACCGTCATGGCGGGCTCGGGCTTCTTCGGTTTCTTCTCCGGCACCTCGGCGGGCACCGGCTTCGGCGGGCGGGCCGGGGTGGGCGGCTCGCTGAGCGCGGAGTCGATGTCCGGCGGCTCGGCGGTCCGGGGCTCGGCGTTGGCGGCCTGTCGGCGGCGGGACGGTTTGCGCAGCCGGACCGCGGACGGATCGGCGTCGGTGACCTCGTCGGTGCGCCGCTCGGCGCGGGCCCTGCGCTCTTCCTCCTCCTCGGCCAGCTCCTCGGGGTCCAGGCCCCAGGTGCGGATCAGGTACGGGATGTCGCGGATGCGGGTGCCGGTGAACACCAGCACCCCGAAGGCCAGCGCGATGACCAGTAGCGGCACCGCGACCCACGCGGTGACGCCGCGGGCGAGCAGGTCGCCGGAGGCGTAGCCGACCAGACCACCCGCGTAGCGCTGGTCCTCGACGTCGAGCGGGCGGCCGTTGAACAGGTGCAGCAGCCCCAGCAGGGCGAGCACGCCCAGCAGGGTGCCGATGACCATGCGCGGGCGCGTCTCCGGCTGCGGTTCGGTGCGCATCAGGATGATCGCGACGACCGCCAGCGCCAGCGGCAGCGTGACCGAGCCCGCGCCGAGGATCGTGCGGGTACCCAGCTCCACCCAGCCACCGACCGGCCCGGCGGCGCGCCACCACACGGCGGCGGCGATGATCACCGCCAGGGCGAGGTAGGCCAGCGCGAGCCCGTCGCGGCGGTGCTCGGGCTCGAGTTCACGGGTGCGGCCGACGGTGCGCACGAGACCGCCGGTTCCCTTGGCGAGCAGGGTCCAGCCACCGCGGACGGCCTTGCTGAACGTGCCGGCCTTCTTCTTGGGCGCGGGCCTGCGGGCGCGTGACGACGCCGTCCTCGGTGTCTTCGGTGTCTTCGGTGCCTTCGACGCGGGCCGCGACCGGCTTGCGCCGCGCGTCGTCTTGCGCGCGGTGCCGCCCTTGCCGCCGGTCCGTTTCGTACCGCCGCTCCTCGTCGCCGACCCGCTAGCCATGCCATCTACGGTAACCGCACCGGCTCAGCAACCCCAGGTGCCACACTCGGCACAGGAGAAACTTCGACCCGGGCGCCGGACCTTGATCGGCCATCCCGGTGACATGACATGCTGGCGCCATGTTCGCGCTGCACGACGACGACACCGCGCCGACACGCCGCAGGCCGCCCGCGGTCTGGCGCACGATGACCCGTCTCGACCAGGGACTGGTGTCGCTGACCGGCCGGCTGCGGATCAGCGGCCGGATCGCGCCCGAGCTGCGGGGGCGGCCGTTCCTGATGGCCGCGAACCACATCGGCGTGTTCGACCCCTTCGTACTGATCGCGGCGTGCCGCCGGGTCGGCGTGTCGCCGCGGTTCCTGCTGGCGGGCGGGATCATGGACGCGCCGCTCATCGGCCCGGCGCTGAAGGTCAGCGGTCACATGCGGATCGACCGCGGCAAGTCGACCGCGCTGGAGCAGTTCGCGCAGGCCGTGGAGGAAATGCGCTCCACCCGCAGCCCGTTCCTCGTCTACCCGGAGGGACGCATCAGCCACGACCCGGGACTGTGGCCGGAGCGGGGCAAGACGGGCGCCGCGCGGCTCGCACTCGCCGCGGGCGTGCCGGTGGTGCCGATCAGCCAGTGGGGTGCGCACGAGGCCGTGTACTGGGGTACGGAGAAGGTGACGGGCCCGGGCGACGTGCTGCCGCTGGCACGGTCCGGCCTGACCGCGCCGCTGCGCCGCCCGACCTACCGCGTGCACTTCGGCGAGCCGGTCGACCTCAGCGACGTCGAGCCGGAACGGCCCGGCGCGGGGGTGCGCGCCCACGCGAAGATCATGCGCGCCATCACCGCCGGACTGGTCCC
>Ga0164243_10003011_pt1 | contig 27256 bp, 28 predicted proteins | sample OricompcompostOP_FD_108781 | JGI IMG/M metagenome (GOLD analysis project Ga0164243, IMG submission 108781) | Organic Plus compost microbial communities from Emeryville, California, USA - Original compost - Organic plus compost (OP) | ecosystem: Engineered > Solid waste > Mixed feedstock >...
AGGTACGCCGCGTAGACCACCCAGGCGATGAACGCGGTGGTCTCCTTGGGGTCCCAGCCCCAGAACCGGCCCCACGCCGACTCGGCCCAGACCGCGCCGCACAGCACGCCGAAGGTGAACAGCGGGAACGCGAACACCGTGGTGCGGTAGGCGACACGGTCGAGCACGTCGGCCGCGGGCAGCCGCGAACCGAACTTCGCGAACCGCCGCGGGTTGCGCTCGTGGGCCGCGCGCACCAGGTAAAGCACGCTCGCCACACCGGGCACCAGGAAGATGCCGGACGAGGTCGCGGCCGCCGAAACGTGGATCACCAGCCAGTACGACTGCAGTGCGGGCTGCACCGGGGCGGCGACCGTGTACAGCATCGTGCCGCCGATGAACATCAGGATCACGACCGGCAGCAGCATGAACCCGGACAGGTGCCGCACCGGGAACTTCTTGATCACCCACAGCCAGGTCACCACGGCGATGAGCGTCACCGCCATGATGTATTCGTACATGTTGCCCCACGGCACGCGGTGCGTGGCGAGCCCGCGCAGCACCAGCGCGGCCAGGTGCAGCAGCGCGCCCAGCACGGTCAGCGCGGCACCCATCCGGCCGATGCGCTCGGCGCGGCCGATCGTCCGGGGCGCGGCCGGGGTCACGTCGGCGGTCTCGGTGGTGCTCGGTCCGCCGGCGCCGACGAGTTCACGCGCCCGCGACTTGGCGCGTTCGGCGGCGAGCCTGCCCTTCGCGCCGAAGGACTGCTCGATGAGGAAGAACGCCAGCGCGACGACGTAGATCGCGGTCGCGGTCGTGTAGGACCAGTCGCTGTACTGGGACAACGTCGAGTTGACCGGCATACTGTTACTTCCTCTTCCTGCCCCTGACGAGCTCGTCCGCCAGCCGGACGAACTCCTCGCCATAACCAGCCTGGTCGGTGCGGGCCAGTCCGGCCACCTGCACCACCGTACCGTTTTCACCGTCGTCCGCAGGGCTGACCCGCACCCACAGCCTTCGGCGCTTGACCAGCAGCGACGCCCCCAGTCCGAGGAACATCGCGATCGCGAAGCCCAGTACGTAGCCCTGCGTCGGATCGTGTGAGATCTGCAGCGACACCCACTGCTGCACCCCGTCGAAGGTGACCTTCGTGCCGTCGTCGAGGGTGATCGACTGGCCGACCGCGAGGTTCTCGCGCGCGACCCGCTTGAGCCTGCCGTCGTCCACCATGGACTGATCGATGGAGAAGATCGACTGCCCGTTGCCGGAGTCCAGGCCGAGGTCGCCACGCATCACGTCGACCGCGACCATCGGATCGTTGAGTTCCGGCGCGGTCGAGGTCAGCACTCCCCCGTGCACGAACGGGGTCGGCGCGAGCAGCCCGGTGATCGCGAGCTGCTTGGTGCGGCGCTCGGCCGAATCCGTGATCCCTGGCGGGTCGAATTTCGTGGCGCCCTGGGACAAGTACGTCGTGGGATCGGTCGGCACCCACTGGATCGCCTGGCTGCGGGTGGTGCCGTCCGGGAAGGTGACGGTGAACTTGGGCGAGTAGCCGTGGTTGATCAGGTACACCCGGTTGCCCGCGGTGCGCAGCGGCGAGTTGACCTCGAGCAGGTAGGGACGCCAGGTGTTGCTCTGCAGGTCCTCGCCGGACTGGTACTGGATGTTCGACTGGTAGTGCGTCGGCTGGTTCTCGGCGGTGTAGACCGCGGTGAAGTCGTTCACCTTGAGGCAGAACGGTTCGAGGTCGGTGCCGTCGACGCGCAGGCCGGGGTTGAACGAGTCGTAGGCGAGGATTCCCGAGTTGCAGAACTGGGATCCGTCGGCCTGCACGATGACCTGGCCCTCGTAGGAGTACATCTTGCCCAGCGCGAACGCGATGATCAGGCCGAGCATCGCGAAGTGGAAGACGAGGTTGCCGGTCTCGCGCAGGTAGCCCTTCTCCGCGCTGAGTGATCGCGCGCCGTCCTGCTCCTCGCGCACGACGAGCCGCCAGCCCCGCAGACGGGTACGGGCCGACTCGATCACCTCGTCGGCGTCACGGTCCACACGCGACTCGCGGAAATGCGGCATCCGCGCCAGGTTTCGCGGCGTGAGCACCGGCTTGGCACGCATCGAGCGCAGGTACTCGAGGCTGCGCGGCGCGAGGCAGCCGACCAGCGACACCATCAGCAGCAGATAGATCGCCGAGAACCAGACGCTGGAGTAGACGTTGAAGAACTGCAGCCGGTCCAGCAGCGTGCCCCACCAGCCGTGCGCGGTGATGTAGTCCGCCGTCTTGTCCGGGTTCAGCGGACGCTGCGGAAGCAGGGCGCCGGGCAGTGCCGCGAGCGCGAGCAGGAACAGCAGGATCAGCGCGGTGCGCATCGCGGTGAGCCCGCGCCAGGTGTTGCGCAGGAAGGCCAGCACCCGCGACATCGCCGAGGGCGAGTACGGCTGCTTCGGTTCCGGCGGGGCCTCGGTCGCGGTCATAGCGGCAGCACCGTGTCCGTGACGAAGGCGTTGCGCATCCAGCCGATCAGCTCGCCCCAGAGGCCGGTGACCAGCAGGATCCCGACGACCAGCAGCAGCGCGCCGCCGAAGATCTGCACGCGGCGGCCGTTGCGGCGCAGCCAGTCGGTGGCGCGCACGGCCCAGCGGGCGCCGAGCGCGATGAGCAGGAACGGCAGGCCGAGGCCGAGGCAGTAGACCAGGATCAGCAGGAAACCGCGGGCACCGGCGCCGCCGGTCGCGGTGGCCAGCGCGAGCACACCGGACAGCGTCGGGCCGATGCACGGCGTCCAGCCCAGCCCGAACACCGCGCCGAGCAGCGGCGCGCCCAGCAGGCCGCCGCGCGGCACCCGGTGCGAGCGGATGTCCTTCTGCAGCGCGGGAATCAGGCCGAGGAACACCAGTCCCATCGCGATCGTGACGACCCCGCCGATGCGCTGCAGCATGTCCTGGTTGGTGAGCACGGCGTCGGCGAGCCAGACGAGCGTGCCCAGCCCGGCGACGAACACCACGGTGAACCCGAGCACGAACAACGCGGCCGCGCCGACCACGGCGTAGCGGCCCTTCTTCGGGCCCTCCTCGGTGTTGACGGCGGGCGCGTCGGCGCCGACCAGCGCGGCGAGGTACGCGAGATAGCCGGGCACGAGTGGCACCACGCAGGGCGAGGCGAAGGAGATGGCGCCGGCGACGAGAGCGACTCCGGCAGCGAGGAGCAGCGGCCCTGAGGTCGCCAGCTCGGTCACGGAGTTCACCCTGCTGAGGGTAAGCAGTGAGTTTCGTGTGAGCTTTTCGGGGCCGCTGATCTGTGCCCTGCGGGACACCCGCACCCTATCGGTCCTTCTGCGCGATCGCTCCTGCGTCGCGCCGCTCCGTGCGGTCCTCGGTGGACGAAGGCAACTTCTCCGGGATCGGCCGATCGGCCGATGCGCAACCGGCCAGGCGACCGAAGTGGCGACGCCGGAGCGCTCATAGGTTGCCAGACATGCGCTCGACCTGGTTGCTCGCCTTGCTCGGCCTGCCCCTGCTGTGGGAGTTCGCCGCCGTCGTCAACAACCCCGGCGCCGCGCCGCTGCTCGGGTGTTCCGTCGCGGCGACGGGTGCGGCGTGGCTGGCGCTGCGGAGTCCGCTGGCCGGCACCCTGCTGGGCACCGCACTCGTGCTGGGCTCGGCGCTGCTGGTGCCCGTGACCGGTTACCCCACCGACTATCCGCGGCTCGCGACGCTCACGGCCACCCAGGTGGTCACCGTGATGGTGCTGATCGTCCTGCTGGTGCGCGGCACTCCCGCGTGGCACGCCGCCGCGGGCGTGACCGGACTGTCCGTGGCGGCGTCGGCGGCGGCCGCGATCGGCTACCTCTCCGCGCACCTCGCGCACGTTCCGTCCGTGACCAGCCCGACGACGGCCGCCGGATCCGGCATCCTCGCGGTGGGGCTGGCCACCGCGGCCGGGCTGGCGCTGCGGGCTACTCCGCGGCCAGCTTCTGCACCAGCGGCGCCAGGTCGCTGGCCAGCAGGCTCCGCAGGTACACCGCCGCCACCCGCTGCTGCTTGTCGATGACGATCGTCGACGGCACGGCATTGAGCGGGTAGCCGGACAACTGCAGCAGCGACCGGCCCGGCGGGTCGTAGATCGACGGGTAGGTCAGGCCGCGGTCCCGCACGAAGTCCTGCGGGGCCGAGCGGTCCGAATCGCGCACGTCGAGGCCGAGCACCTGCACCCCGGCCGCCTTGTTCTGCTCGTACAGCTTCTCCATCTCGGGCGCCTCGGTGCGGCACGGCGGGCACCACTGGCCCCAGATGTTGAGCACGACGACCTTGCCTTTGAAGTCGGCCAGCGAGAGCTGCTGACCCTCGTTCATCAGGTCCTCACCGGAGAGGTTCGGAATCGCCTTGCGGTCGGCGCCCTCGTAGGTGATGTCGGTCTTCCCGCCGGGCGCGACGAACTGGAAGCTGCTGCCCTGCGACACCGCGTCCTTGCCGGTGGAGCAGCCGGCCAGCACGAGCAGCAACACGGCGACGAGAACGCGTTTCATGCGCCGGTCACCTTGGGATCGGTGGCACCGGCGGGTTCGCTGTACACGAGGTCCACCAGCTCCTCGCCGTTGAACACCAGGCTGGTCAGCGACGCCAGCGAGCACTGCCGTTTCCGCGGGTCGTGCCACAGCGTCTTGCCTTCGAGGAACCGGCGCAGCGTCCAGATCGGCAGCTGGTGGGACACGCACAGCGCCTCGTGCCCCTCGGCCGCCGCCCGCGCCCGGTACACGGCGCCGAGCATGCGGTGCGCGATCTCGATGTAGGGCTCGCCCCACGAGGGCCGGAACGGGTTGCGCAGCTTCGACCAGTGCTGGGGCTGGCGCAGCGCACCGTCGCCGACCGAGACGCGCTGCCCCTCGAAATCGTTGTCGGCCTCGATCAGCCGCTCGTCGGTCCGCACGTCGAGCCGGTGCGCACCGGCGATCGGCGCGGCGGTCTCCTGCGCGCGCTGCAGCGGCGACGCGACGACGTGCACGATGTCGTGCCCCGCCACCGCCTCGGCCACCAGCAACGCCTGCCGCTGACCGCGTTCGGACAACCCGAAACCGGGCAGCCTGCCGTAGAGGATCTTGTCCGGGTTGTGGACCTCGCCGTGCCGGAGCAGGTGCACGATCGTCGTCACCGCTGCGCCTCCGCCGCCGCGGCGGCAGCGGCCGGCAGTGCCGCTTCGATCACCTCGAACGCGGCGTCGTCCATCGCCGCGTTGACGAACCATGCCTCGAACGGACTGGGCGGGCCGTACACGCCGCGCTCGAGCAGCGCGTGGAAGAAGGCCGGGAAACGCCACGTGTCGGTGGCGGCCGCGTCCTGGTAGTTGTGCACCGGGCGGTCGGTGAAGAACACGCTGAGCAGGTTGCCGGCGTACGCGAGCTGGTGCGGCACGCCCGCCGCGGTCAGTGCCTCGGTGAACAACGCGCCGAGGCGCTGGGAGTTCGCGTCGAGGGCGCGGTACACGTCGTCGTCCGCGGCGCGCAGCGTGGCCAGGCCCGCGGCGACGGCGACCGGGTTCCCCGACAGCGTGCCCGCCTGGTAGACCGGCCCGCCGGGGGCGAGCTTGGCCATCACGTCGGCGCGGCCGCCGAACGCGGCAGCGGGCAGGCCGCCGGACATCACCTTGCCGAAGGTGTAGAGGTCACCGGGCACGCCTTCGAGGCCGAACCAGCCCGAGCGCGAGACCCGGAAACCGGTCATCACCTCGTCCATGATCAGCAGCGCGCCATTCTCGTGCGCGAGTTCCAGCAGCCGCGCGTTGAAGTCGCCGACCGGGGCCACCGCGCCCATGTTGCCGGCCGCGGCCTCGGTGATGATCGCGGCGATCTCCCCCTGGTTGTCCACAAAGGACTTTCGGACGGCTTCGATGTCGTTGTAGGGCAGCACGATCGTGTCCGCGGCCTGCGCACCCGTGACGCCGGGAGAGGTGGGCAGGCCGAGTGTGGCCACGCCGGAGCCCGCCTGCGCGAGCAGTGCGTCCACGTGCCCGTGGTAGCAGCCGGAGAATTTGATGATCTTGCTGCGGCCGGTGAACCCGCGGGCCAGCCGGATCGCGCTCATCGTGGCCTCGGTGCCCGAGTTGACCAGCCGGACCTGCCACACCGGATCGACGCGGGAGATGATCTCCTCCGCGAGTTCGACCTCACCCGTGGTCGGGGTGCCGAACGACAGGCCGTCGCCCGCAGCCGCCCGCACCGCCGCGACCACGTCGGGATGCGCGTGGCCGAGGATCATCGGCCCCCACGAGGAAACCAGGTCGACGTAACGATTCCCGTCGATGTCCCACAGATAGGGACCCTCGCCGCGGACCATGAACCGGGGCGTGCCGCCCACCGAGTTGAACGCGCGCACCGGCGAGTTCACCCCACCGGGCGTCGCCGTTGCTGCCCGTTCGAACCATGCGCTTGACTGATCGACTCCGTGTACCACAGCTGACAGTCTTGCAGTGTCTTACGGGACACCCGCACCCGGTCGGCACCGGCAAGCGGCTTCGCGATTGTGGCTTGCCGGTGCCTCCGGCGAACCAATCAGGCCTCGTTGAGGTGGGCCACGTAATCCTCGATGGTGCCATCCGGCTCGGTCTCGCGACGCTTGCGGCGATGCTTCGCGCGGACCGCGAGCAGCACCTCGCGCACGGCGTCGACCAGCAGAATCGCACTCAGCACGGCCAGCCCGATCGCGCCCGCCGTCCAGCTGCCGACGTAACGGGTGGAGCTCAGCACGGTGCCGTCGGTCAGGTTGACCGTGAGGGTTTTCACGCCGACGTCCCAGAACCGGAAAGCGAGCCAGAGGGCGACGGCGGCCAGCACGACCTCGCCCAGCGCGACCAGCGCGCGCCACGGCCGGTGCAGCTTGGGGGGTGCGTCGTTCACGGTGACCAGGTTCTCACGTTCCGCTCAACGCGGTGCGCAGTGCCCGGACATCCTTGGCCCACGCCAGCACCACGGTGTCGTCGTCGAGCCGGATCGGCAGTTCGTCGTACTTGCGCGGAGTGCCCCAGCCGCCGCCGAGGACCCGGGCGCCGGTGGGTGCGCCCACGTCCTCGACCTGGGCGATCCTGCTCAGCGGCAGCGATTCGCGGCCCGCCCACAGTTCCGTCGAGGTGACCTTCACGGTGAGGAAGCGGCGGCGGGCGTAGATCCACGGCGCGGTGATGACGGCGAGGCCGAGGCCCACGATGATCCACGCGACGGTGTGTGTGCTGCCGGTGGCGAGTTCGGCGAGGTACCCGAGGACGGCGAACAGCGGCCCGTAGAGCAGCGCGGTCCACTTCGCGCCGCGCTCGAGGTACCGGATCTCGCTCATCGGTCCTTGCGGCCGACCTTCGGGAAGTACGGGGTGACCTTCGGCAGGTACATCAGCAGCAGCGCGACCAGCCCGATCAGCGTCGCGACCAACGTGACGATGCTCGCGAACTGCAGGAACAGCTGGAACAGCAGGGTGACCACCATCAGCACGGTGAGGACGGTGCGCGCCGAGCGGGTGCCCTGCCGGGCCTTCCACGCGAACAGGGTGTACAGGGCCGCGAACGACACCGCGCCGACCAGCAGCACGGCGAGCAGGACCGTGGTGCCGGACCGGATCTGGTCGGCGGTGACGTCCTTGTTCGTGTTGTTGCTGATCAGCTGGTCGATGAGCACGTTCCTGGCGAAGAACATGATCGCGTAGCCGATGATGAACACGACCCCGGAGACGACCCACAGCCAGAACGAAACCTCCACCGGCTTCGGCGGGTTGACGGGCGTCTGCTCGCCTTCGATGCCCGGCGCGGGCGGCAGGCCCTTCGCGCGACGCTCGTCGTCTGTTTCGTTCGGTTCGGTCACGGGCCGGAGTCTAATCCAGCCAGGCAGCAGCCTCGGTGGCCCAGTACGTGAGGATCATGTCGGCACCCGCGCGGCGGATCGAGGTGAGCACCTCGAGGATCGTGCGCTCGCGGTCGAGCCAGCCGTTCGCGGCGGCGGCCTCGACCATCGCGTACTCGCCGGAGATGTTGTACGCCGCCACCGGCACCGGGGACGCTTCGGCGGCCGCGCGCAGCACGTCGAGGTACGCGAGTGCCGGCTTGACCATGATCGCGTCCGCGCCCTCGGCGAGGTCGAGCTCGATCTCGTGGAGCGCCTCGCGCGCGTTGCCGGGGTCCTGCTGGTAGGTCTTGCGGTCGCCCTTGAGCTGGGAGTCGACGGCCTCGCGGAAGGGACCGTAGAAGGCGCTGGCGTACTTGGCGGAGTAGGCGAGGATGCCGACGTTCTCGTGCCCTGCCTCGTCCAGCGCGCGGCGGATGACGCCGACCTGACCGTCCATCATGCCGCTCGGGCCGAGCATGTGCGCGCCCGCGTCGGCCTGTGCGACGGCCATTTTCGCGTACACGTCGAGGGTCGCGTCGTTGTCGACCCCGCCGTCCGGGCCGAGGATGCCGCAGTGGCCGTGATCGGTGAACTCGTCGAGGCAGGTGTCGGCCATGATCACGGTGTCGTCGCCGAGTTCGGCACGCAGATCGCGCAGTCCGACGTTGAGGATGCCGTTCTCGTCCGTGGCGCCGGAGCCGACCGCGTCGTGCTCGCGCGGGATGCCGAACAGCATGAGCCCGCCGACCCCGGCGCGGACCGCGTCGACGGCGGCCTTGCGCAGCGATTCGCGGGTGTGCTGCACGACGCCCGGCATGCTGGAGATGGGCCGCGGCTGGTCAATGCCCTCCGCGACGAACATGGGCAGGATCAGCTGGCGGGGCCGGAGCGTGGTCTCGCTGACGAGCCGCCGGAGCGCGGCGGTGGACCGCAGCCGACGGGGACGATGCTCGGGAAACACCCCCGTGACGGTACTCCCTGCTCCAGCACGGCGAGGAGCGCCTCCGCCTGCACGACGTCACCTTCGCGCACGGCCACGGACGTCACTCACCTCGGCCGGGCGGACCGGGCGACCGCGTCTCGTTGACGTCGGTGATCTCCAGCTCGCCACGGCCGGACGTCTTGCGGCCCCTGGCGATCGAGAAGCTGCATTCAGGCAAGGTCCCTGCGACGACGGGAACTCGAAAAACTCCTGCCCTGAAACGCAAAGCGGGCCCCGGCCGGTCAGCCGGGGCCCGCTCACGCGTCGCTCAGGAACGCCGCGTCCGCTTCGCTTTGCGGGGTGGGGGCAGGGCGCCTTCCGCGCGGAGTTTCGCCGCGTGGGCGGCCAGTGCGTCGACCAGGTTCGGGATGTCCGCCTTCTCCGGCTGGACATCCACGCGCAGGCCGAACTCCACCGCCGTCTCCGCGGTCTTCGGGCCGATGCACGCCACCAGGGTCCGCGTGTGCGGTTTACCCGCGATCCCGACCAGGTTCCGCACCGTCGAGGAGGACGTGAAGCACACCGCGTCGAAACCGCCGGTCTTGATCATCTCGCGGGTCTCGGCCGGCGGCGGGGCCGCGCGCACGGTCCGGTACGCCGTCACGTCGTCGACTTCCCAGCCGCGGTCCTGCAGACCGGCCGACAGCGTCTCCGTGGCGATGTCGGCGCGCGGCAGCAGCACGCGGTTCACCGGGTCCAGCACGTCGTCGTAGGGCGGGAACTCCGCCAGCAGGCCCTCGCTCGACTGCTCGCCCTTCGGCACCAGCTCCGGGTTGATCCCGAACGCCCGCACCTTGTCCGCCGTCGCCTCGCCGACGCACGCGATCTTCACACCCGAGAACGCCCGCGCGTCCAGCCCGAACTCCTCGAACTTCTCCCACACCGCGCGCACCGCGTTCGCCGAGGTGAACACGATCCACTGGTACCGGCCGTCGACGAGGCCCTTGACGGACCGCTCCATCTGCGCCGGGCTCCGCGGCGGCTCCACCGAGATCGTGGGCACCTCGTGCGAGGTCGCGCCATGGCTGCGCAGCCGGTCGGCCATCTCACCGGCCTGCTCCTTGGTCCGCGGCACGAGCACCTTCCAGCCGTACAGCGCCCGCGACTCCCACCAGGACAGTTTCGACCGCTGCGCCACGGCCTCGCCGACCGTCACGACCAGCGGCCCGACCAGCTCACCGGCATCCTGCGCCAGGGTGGCCAGCGTGCTCTCCAGCGTGCGCTGCGTGTTGATGGTGCCGTTCGACGTCACTGCGACCGGCGTCGTCGGGGCCAGGCCGTGCTCCACCAGCGCACCGGCGGCCTCGGCGAGGTGGCTCGACGTCGCGTGCAGCACGATCGGGCCGGGCACGGCGGCGAGGCCGGCCCAGTTCACGTCGCCGCGCACGTCCACCTCGGCGTAGGTGCCGCCGAGCGCGATACCGGCGTACGCGGGCACCGCGGTGCCGGGGGTGACACCGGGGATGACCTCGAAGACGGCACTCGTCTTGGCGACGGCCTGCACCTCGGACACCACGGCCGGATGCGTCAGCGGGTCGCCGCCGACGAGGCGCAGCACGAGCCGTCCCGACTTGGCCTCATTCGCGAGGTCCTTGGCGACCTCGCCCGGCTCACCGACCGCGGGCCGCACCTCGGCGTCGGCACTCGCCTCGGCGAGCACACCGGCGGGCACGTCGGGGTCGGTCACGACGACCTGGGCCTTGGCCAGCAGTTCCTTGGCACGTACGGTCAGCAATCCGGCGTCGCCGGGGCCGGAGCCCACGAACGCGACGCGCCCAGCGGTGTTCCGCGCGGGGGTCATTGTGTTTCTTCTCCAGTAGCGATCTTTGTCAACGTGAGTTGCGGCCCGGACCGGACAGCGCACCGGCACCCAGGTCGAGCAGCTCCGCGGCCAGTTCCCGGCCGAGTCGCTCCGCATCGCTCTTGTCGCCAACGGCCGAGGCGCGGATCAATTCCACGGACGCTCCGTCGAGTCCGGCGGCGGCGACCCCGCGCAACGAGATGCGCTCGACAACAATGTCGTTCTCGCCTGCGCTTTCTATGTCCTCCACCACCTCGGCCAGCGCACCGACGGGCGCGCTGCAGCCGGCCTCGAGCGCGGCCAGCATGGCGCGCTCGGCCGTCACCGCGGCCCGCGTCGCTTCGTCGTCCAAAGTGGACTGAAGCAGGTGTTCGATGTCCACGTCGTCGACGCGGCACTCCACCGCCAGCGCACCCTGCGCGGGCGCCGGCAGCAGCTGGATCGGATCCAGAGTCTCGGTGATCTTGTCGGTGTTGCCCGTCCGGTCGAGCCCGGCGCGCGCGAGCACGACGGCATCCAGCTCGCCGTCGAACACCTTGCCCATCCGGGTGTCGATGTTGCCGCGGATCGGCACCAGTTCGAGGCCGAGGCCGAGCGCGCGCAGCTGCGAGGTGCGGCGCGGCGCCCCCGTGCCGACCTTCGAACCGGGCGGCAGCTCGCCGAGGGTGAGTCCGTCGCGCGCGACCAGCGCGTCACGCGGGTCGGCCCGCGGCGGCACCGCGGCCAGCACGAGGCCGGACTCGGGCGCCGTCGGCAGGTCCTTGTACGAGTGCACCGCCACGTCGATCTGCTTCGACCGCAGGGCATCCCGCAGCGCCGAGGTGAACACCCCGACGCCGATCTGGCTGACCGGCACACTCCGGTCGCGGTCACCGGGCGTGGAGACCTTGACGATCTCGACGTTCTCCCCGGCGCGCCGCAACGCGTCCGCGATCATGCCGGTCTGCGCGAGAGCGAGGGCACTGCCTCTCGTCCCGATCCTGATGGTTCGTGTCACTTACTTTCACCGTCTGTCTTGGGCTGCGGCGACGGGCTGGCCACCACGGCGGGCGACGCCGGGTCCAGTTCGAAGAGTTCCCGCAGCGCATTGGCGTAATCGGTGCCCTGCGCGTCGGCCGCGAGCTGCTTGACGCGCACCGTCGGCGCGTGCAGCAGCTTGTCGACGACCCGGCGCACGGTGCGCGCGAACTCGTCGCGCACCCCCGGCTCGAGCTCGGGCAGCCGGTTGTCCAGCCGCAGCAGCTCGGCGTCGACGACCTCGGCGGCCCGCTTGCGCAGTGCCGTCACGGTCGGCGTGACCGCGGCGCTGCGCTGCCCGGCCAGGTACTCGCGCACCTCGTCGAGCACGATGCCGGTGGCACGCGCGATCTGCTTCGCGGACGACGACCCGCCGAGATCGTCCATCCGACGGCGGACCGTCTCCAGGTCCACCACCCGCACGTCCGGCACCTGCGCGACCGCGGGTTCGACGTCCCGCGGCAGGCCGAGGTCGCAGATCACCAGCGGCCGTCCCGCGCGCGGCAGCACGTGCTCGGCGGCCAGCACGACGTCGTGCGCACCGGTGCAGCTGACCGCGACGTCGGCGTCGGCCAGCCGGACCGCCAGCTCGTCCATTCCGGCCGCGACCGCGGGCACGCCCTGCTCGGCGATGTTGCCCGCGAGCCGCTCGGCGTTGGCCAGCGTGCGGTTGACCACGGTGATCCGGCCGATGCCGGACTTGCGCAGGTGACTCGCCGACAGCGCGCCCATCGAACCCGCGCCGACGATCACCGCGTGCTTGCCCTCGAGGTCCGACGTCTCGCCGAGCGCCTCGGACACGACGGACGCGCCGAGTGCGTCGAGACCGGTCTCGGTGTGCACGCGCTTGCCGACCCGCAGCGTGGTCTGGATCAGCTCGTGCAGCGTGCGGCCGACGGTGCCGGCCTCGCGCGCGGCCGCGTACGAATTCCGTACCTGGCCGAGGATCTGGGTCTCGCCGACGACCATCGAGTCGAGGCCGGCGGCGACGGAGAAGATGTGCTCGACAGCTGCGCCCGCGTAGTGCACGTACAGGTTGTCGTACAGCTCGTTCGCGGCGCAGCCGGCCTGCTGGGCCAGCACCTCGGAGACGTCGGCGAGGCCGCCGTGGAACGTCTCGACGACGGCGTAGACCTCGATGCGGTTGCACGTGGAGATCAGCATGACCTCGTCGACGTGCTGGGCCTGCTGCAGCTGGTGGAGGACCTTGTCCAGCTCGTCCGCCCCGACCGCGGCGCGCTCGAGCGTGCGCAGATCCGCGGTGCGATAGGACAGCCCAACGGCCAGAACAGACACTTACCGCACCACCATTCCGTTGCCCACCGGGTGGGAACCGTTCGTATTGTCGGCGCGCCGGGCGACGTGGAACGAGAGGATCTGCAGCTCCACCGCCAGATCCACCTTCCGAACCTCGACCTGCTCCGGCACCTGCAGCACGACAGGCGCGAAGTTAAGGATGCACTGCACCCCGCCGGCGACCAAGCGATCGCACACCGACTGCGCCGCGGTGGGCGGAGTGGCGATCACCCCGATGGAGATGCCGCGGTCGGCACACACCTCCGGGATGTCGTCCAGGTGCGAGACCGGGATGCCGCCGACCGGGACACCCATCAGGTCGGGATCCACGTCGAACAGCGCCTCGACGGGAAAGCCCCTGCCGGGAAACCCGCCATAATTGGCCAACGCATGACCGAGGTTTCCGATTCCGACCACGGCGACCTTGTGCTGGCGGGTCAGCCCGAGGGTCCGCTCGATCTGGCCGACGAGCACCCGCACCTCGTAACCGACGCCGCGGGTGCCGTAGGAGCCCAGGTAGGACAGGTCCTTACGGAGCTTCGCCGAGTTCACGCCCGCCGCGCTCGCGAGTTCCTCGCTCGCCACGGTCGTCGCGCCCTGCTCGGCCATCGCGGACAGCACGCGCAGGTAGACCGCCAGCCGCGCGACGGCGGCCTCGGGAATCGACTTCACGCGGACCTGCTCGCCGCCCTCGGCAACCTCGACGGCGGGGATCTCGGCGGTGGGTGCGTTGTCCGCGTCGAGTCCGCGCGCGACGGCGGCACCGTTTCGCCGGCCACGCCGTGCCACCACGCTGGCCTCCTGTCCGCCGTCGAGAAACTTCCACTTGACCCGGCGGGCGAAGTCGGGTTCGATGCCGGTGCCGCACGGGGGGGTACTGCAATACGGTAGCCACTTGTGAACGCAGGCACAAAGTCGCTGGTCGCGGGCATGACCAGAGCCACACCTGAGGAAATCCGCGGCGCGCGGCGCCTCGCGGCGGTGGCGCGGTCTCGCCGATCACCTGAACCTGGCAGCGCCGGATCGTGAGCTGGTTCAGCGTGCTCACCGCACCGTCCGCGCGTTCATCAGTGACCTCGACTCGACGATGATCGGGCGCCACGACCATCACCGATGTGTCGAATCAGGATGCTCACCGTGCAAGCATTTTGCCTGCCCGCACCTTGCCTACGCGGCGCTGAACGAGATCGTGTGCCAGCCCGTCGCGCCGTCCGGGACGACGTCCGCGATCTGGTCGGTCTGGGTGTAGCCGCTGCGGTCCGTCGCCCGCACGGTCGCGGTGTGGCTGCCCGGCGCGGCGTCGAACTCGGCCCACCACATGCGCCACGCGTCCGTCGTGACCTCCGCCGACAGCACCGCCGGCTGCCAGGCGCCGTTGTCCAGCCGCACCTCGACCTTGTCGATGCCGGTGTGCTGCGCCCACGCGATCCCGGCCACCCGCACCTTCCCCGAGCGCACCCCGCCCGCCGGCGCGTCGATCCGCGACTCCGTCTTGATCGGCCCCTGCTCCGACCAGCCCCGCTGCAGCCAGTACGCCTGCTTCGCATCCCACGTCGTGACTTCGAGGTCCGTCACCCATTTCGTGGCCGACACATAGCCGTAGAGACCCGGCACGACCAGCCGCGCCGGGAAGCCGTGCACCACCGGCAGCGGCTCGCCGTTCATGCCGATCGCGAGCATCGCGCCGCGGTCCGGGTCGAGCAGCGCCGACACCGGCGTGCCCGCCGTGAAACCGTCGGCGCTGGTCGACAGAACCTGCTCCGCACCTGCCTGTACCCCGGCCTCGTTCAGCAGATCGGCCAGGTCGACGCCGATGAACCGGGCCGTGGAGATGTAGGGCCCGCCGACCGGGTTGGACACGCAGCACAGCGTGATGATCCGCTCGACCAGCGGCCGGTCGCGGATATCGGCATACGAGTAGGTGACCTCGCGGTCGACCATCCCGTGGATGCGCAGGCTCCAGTCCTCGCTGCGCACCTGCGGCACCACGAGTGCGGTGTCGATGCGATAGAAGTCGCCGTTCGAGGTGATGAACGGCGGAGTGCCGAGCTTCGCGAAATCGGCGTCGGCGGGCACCGGCGGCGCGGTCCTGGCCGGAACCAGCGGCGCGACGGCCCGCCGCGAGCTCTCCGCGTCCTTGCTCGACCCGAACCACTGCCCGGCGGCCCCTGCCACGCCCGCACCGACCGCCGCGAAGAGGAACCGGCGACGCCCGGAGGACATGTCCGTCAACGCGGACCGGTGCAGGAATCCGAAGATCCACACGCCGACGAGCAGACTCGCGGCGGGGGCCGCCAGCGCGAGCTGCCCCAGATCCGGCCTGCCGAACACGGCGGCGATGCCCAGCGCGCCGAACAACCCGATCAGCACCTGCCCCGGCAGCGGCCGCCGCGTCGAGATGAGTCCCGCGACCACCGCGAGCGCGATCATGACGACCGCCATCCCGCCGAGCAGCACCGCCTTGTCCGCGGTGCCGAATGCCTCGACCGCGAAGTTCTTCAGCCAGGTCGGCGTGAGGTCGATCGCGGCGTTGCCGACGGCCAGGTACGGCGAGGCGTTGCTGCCGACGAATGCCGCGACGAGGTGCCCGGCGCCGAGCGCGGCCGCCAGCGCGAGCACGCCGATCAAGCCGGCGACGGGGCGGGACAGCCGTGGCGGCGCGGCCACGGGCAGAGTGCTTGTCACACCACCATTCTTCGCGCGCCGCGGCTACTTGGCGCTTAACAGAGCCTTACGGAACCGATCTTCCTCGACCTTCCAGTACCCGTGCTCGGCCTCGTCGATGAGGATCACCGGCACGCGGTCGCCGTACTCGGCCCGCCATTCGGGGTCACTGTCCACGTCGGCCGTCGTCCACTCGACACCCAGCTCGCCGCAGATGCGCTCGACGTCCGCTTCGGCCTTCACGCACGCGGAACATCCCTGCCGCGTCATGACCGTCACTTGTGTTCTTGCGGGGTGCCGCACCCTATCGGTCCTCAGTGTCATGACCGCAAACGTACCCGCCTGACCTTGCCGGTCACGGTGTGCGGCAAGGAGTCCGCGAACTCGACCGTGCGCGGCACCTTGTAACCCGCGAGCTGCCCCGCGCAGTGCTCGACGACCTGCTGCTCCGACAGCGACGCGGTGCTCTGCGGCACCACGACGGCCTTCACGGACTCGCCGCTGCGCTCGTCGATCACGCCGACCACCGCGACCTCGGCGACCTCCGGCAGCTGGGCGATGACCTCCTCGATCTCGTGCGGGAACACGTTGAACCCGTTGACGATGATCAGGTCGTTCGCGCGATCGACGAGGTGCAGATCGCCGTCGACGTCGAGGTAGCCGACATCGCCGGTGCGGAACCAGCCGTCCTCACCGGGCCCGTGCGCGCCGTCGGGCCAGTACCCGGAGAACAGGTTGCGGCCGCGGATCGCGACCAGCCCGGTGCCCAGATCCTCCTCGTCGAACGGGTCCTCCGGATCATCCGGCACCGGCAGCCCGTCCGAACCGACCAGTTTCAGCTCGATCCCGGGCAGCGGCCTGCCGACCGATCCCGGTTTCGGATAGCCGGTGACGAGCGTGGACGTCACCACCGGGGCGGCTTCGGTGAGGCCGTAGCCCTCGAACACGCCCAGCCCGGTCTTCTCCCGGATCGTGGCGAGCACCTTCGGATGCAGCGGCGCCGCGCCCGAGTTCAGCAGCCGCACACTGGCCAGTCCCGCGCCCAGTTCCTCCGCGGGGCGGTTCGCGAACTCGCTGTACATCGCGGGCACGCCGCCGATCACGGTGATCCGGTGCTCAGCGCATACCTCCAGGGCCTTGACGACGTCGAAGCGCTCGGCGAGTACCGCGTTCGCGCCCACCGCGACGCACTGCAGGAGCCCCGGCCCGAGGCCGTAGACGTGGAACAGCGGGATCGCGATGAACACGCGGTCGAGGTGCGCGATCGTGTCGGGTACGCCGGCCAGTTGTGCGAGGTTGGCCAGCAACGCGCGGTGCGACAGCATCACGCCGCGGGCGGGACCGGTGGTACTGGAGGTGTAGCAGAGCAGGACGATGTCCTCGTCACCGCCGGCCGGCTCGACGGGATCTTCGGGATCCACCACGGGCAGCAGGCCCTCGTCCGGATCGCGGCTGAGCACGACCCGCGCGCCGGAGTGCTCCCGGACAGTGGCGAATTCCGCCTCGGGCGCGATCGGGGAGACCGGCACGGCGATCGCCCCGGCACGCGCGACGGCGAACAACGCGATCGCGAAGTCGGCGGAAGTCGGCAGCCGGAGCAGCACCCGATCGCCGGGCTGGACCCCGTTTTCCCGGAGCCGCCGTGCCTGCCCGTTGACCGCCGCGTCCAGCTGGGACCAGGTGAAGGCCATGCCCGACGTGGTGTCGGTCACGCCCAGGGACGTGGGCCACTGCTTGGCGGCGGCGGCGAGCAGATCGGCGATGTTGCCCATGACCCCAGTGTCTCCCCTCCTCCCCCGTCATGGGGAAGCCGGGGGATCGTCGCATTTCCGCAACGGACACCACTACCTACTTCCGGGTAACTACACGTATGCTGCTGAGCGCGACGGAGTGGTGATGATCACTCGGGTCGGGGTCGGGACAGAGGAGTCGCCGTGACGAACTGGCTTGCCGCACGCCCCCTGGGGCTGCGCGTCGGCACTGTCGCGCGCCCGGCTGACCTGCCGGAGGAGGAACCGGGGGCCTGGGACCTCGTGCATGCGGCGCAGGAGGGCGACACGAACGCCTTCGGGGTGCTCTACGACCGCTATGTCGACGTCGTCTACCGGTATGTCCTGTTCCGCCTTGCCGACCGGGAACTGGCCGAGGACATCACCAGCGAGACCTTCCTGCGCGCACTGCGCCGGATCACCTCCGTCAGCTACCAGGGCCGCGACGTCGGCGCCTGGTTCATCACGATCGCCCGCAACATCGTGCTCGACCACGTCAAGTCGAGCCGGTACAAGCTGGAGATCATCACCGACGAGGTGTCGGAATCGGGTTCGGCGCCCTTCGCCGGGCAGAGCGCGGGCGACAACGGCGGCCCCGAGCAGGCCGCGCTGTCCAGTGCCACGAGGGAAGCGCTGCTCAAATGCATCGGCGCGCTCGGCGATGACCAGCGGGAATGCATCGTGCTGCGGTTCATCCAGGGGCTGTCGCTCACCGAAACGGCGCAGATCATGAAGCGTAACGAGGGCGCGGTCAAGGCGCTCCAGCACCGCGCGGTGCGCAAACTGGCCCAGTTGCTGCCACCCGGCTGGCGCTGAACTCCGTAACGGAATCCCGGTCTGGGTCGTTTCAGACGACGTGAACGTGCCCGGGTGGTCGGCGCGCGACCTGGAAGTCATTTCCCGGCTGCGCCAGCTCGGTGACACGGCGAACCCCGAAGCCGAAGCGCGGGAACGGATCCGGAAACAGGTCCTGCAGCGCCTCGCCGAGGAAGAGCGCCGCGCGCCGAGCCGACGACGGCGTGTGCTGGCGGAGGTGCTGGCCGCTGCCGTCGCGCTGGTGATCGCGCTCGGCGGACTCGGGCTCGTGCTGTCGCGCGACTCCCTGCCGGGCGATGTGCTGTACGGGATCAAGCGGGCGGGCGAGTCCGCCCAGCTCGGGCTGACCTTCGACGATTCCGCGAAGGCGGAGAAGCATCTGCGGTTCGCCTCGAACCGGCTGGATGAGCTGAAAGCGCTTCACGACACGCAGGCCGCCCGCTATTCGGCCACGCTGACCGATTTCCGGCAGCAGGCGATAGCCGGAACCGCGCAGTTCACCGAACTCGCCGTGCAGGGTGGCGCACAGCTCGCGGTCCTCGAATCCTGGGCGAACCTGCAGCGGGCGAAACTGACCGAGGTCGAACCGTCGTTGCCGGCGGGCGCGGCGGCCGCGTTCGACGCCGCGTCGGAGCTGCTCGACCGGATCACGGCGCGGGCCCAGTCGCTGCTGGCCCGGCTCGACTGTCTCCAGATCACCACGGGCGAGCCCGACGAACTGGGTGCCGTACCCGATACGAGCGAATGCCGGCCGCCGTCGGACGCGTTCACCGCGAGCGAGCCGCCGTTGCCGCTGCCCGCACCGCCGGTGTCGGAACCCGCAGCGCCCCCCACGACGACGACCGCACCGGTGTCGGCGACGCCCACCGAGTCCCAGCCGAGTGGTTCGGTACCCCCATCGAGTGGTGTCGCGGTGCCGCCGGTTTTCAGTGCGCCGCTCACCGCGCCCACCAGCCCGAGGACCAGCACGACCTCGGCCACGCCCCCACCGCCCCTGCTCTCGATTCCGCCGCTGTTTCCCGGCCTTCCCGGGGTAGGGATCGGCTGAGCACAATCGCTACTCTTGGCCCAGACACCCGAGTCAGGAGGCGGTCTGCGTGTGGCGCGGCAAGGCGAAGGGCCCGGAACTCGAGCGACTCGCCACACTGGCAGGCGAGGCGTCGGCCGAGGCCGCTGTCGCCATGGAGTCGATGCGGCAGGACGGGGCCGAGGCGCCCGCACCGCCCGCTCCCCCGGACCTGACCGCGGCGGCGTTCTTCGACGTCGACAACACGATGATGATGGGCGCGTCGATCTTCCACTTCGCCCGCGGGCTGGCGGCGCGCAAGTACTTCACGACGTCGGATCTCGCCGGTTTCGCGTGGCAGCAGATGAAGTTCCGGGTCGGCGGGCGGGAAACCCAGGACACCGTGCGATCCAGCCGCGAGCAGGCACTGTCCTTTGTGGCCGGTAAGACGGTCGAGGAGATGAACCGGGTCGGCGAGGAGATCTACGACGAGCTGATGGCGGACAAGATCTGGTCCGGCACGCGCGCGCTGGCCCAGATGCACCTCGACGCGGGCCAGCGGGTCTGGCTCGTGACGGCCACGCCGGTCGAGCTGGCGGCGATCATCTCGCGGCGGCTCGGGCTGACCGGTGCGCTGGGCACGGTCGCGGAGCACGTCGACGGTGTGTACACCGGGCGGCTGGTCGGGGACCTGCTGCACGGCCGCGCGAAGGCACACGCGGTGCGGGCGCTGGCCGCGCGGGAGGGCCTGAACCTGCGGCGCTGCACGGCGTACTCGGACTCGTCCAACGACATCCCGATGCTGTCCGTGTGCGGGACCGCGGTGGCTGTCAACCCCGACGCCGGCCTGCGGGAGATCTCGCGGGCCCGCGGCTGGGAGATCCGCGACTTCCGTACCGGCCGCAAGGCGGCGAAGATCGGGGTCCCTTCGGTCCTCGGCGCGGGCGCGGTGGCCGGCGCCGTCGCCGCCGGCCTCGCCTACCGCCGCCGCTGACCCCGGCCCCTCATCCCCACACCCACCGCCGAGGCGCACGCGAGTCGAGCCCTCCGGTCGCCCGAGTCGCGCCCTCCGGTCGCCCGAGTCGAGCCCTCCGGTCGCCCGAGTCGCGCCCTCCAGTCGCCCGAGTCGAGCCCTCCAGTCGCCCGAGTCGCGGCTTCCGTGCGAACATCCCACCCACTGCCCCGATGCATGCAGACGGAAGGCCCCTGCCACGCGCCCCATGCAGACGGAAGGCCCCTGCCACGCGCCCGCCGCCTCGACTCACGCAAGGCCAACGCAGGGCTCGCTCACCCCCAACCGCAGACTCGAGCGCACGCAAAACCAGACTCGGGCGCACGCAACGCCCGACTCGCGCGCGCCGAAAGCCCGACTCGCCCACGCAACGCGAGACGCGCGCAACGCCCACTCGCCCGCACGCAAACCCCGACTCGAACGCACGCAAACCCCGACTCGAACGCACGCAAAACCCGACTCGAACGCGCGGAAGGCTCGACTCGGGCGCCGGGAAGGGTCGACTCGCGTGGGGGTCAGCCGTGGAAGATGCTGTGGCGTTGGGAGAGGCGGCGGTACAGGGTCGACTGGATGGACTCGCGCACCTGGTCGGTCAGGCTGAAGATCAGCATCGGGTCGTCGAGGTCCTCCGGATCGTGGCCATCGGTGCGGATCGGCTCGCCGAACTCGATGGTCCACTTCGTCGGCAGCGGGATCGCGCCCAGGGGGCCGAGCAGCGGGAACAGCGGCGTCACCGGGAAGTAGGGCAGGCCGAGCAGCCGGGCGAGCGGCTTCAGGTCGCCGATCTTCGGGTAGATCTCCTCCGCGCCGACGATCGAGCACGGCACGATCGGCACACCCGTGCGCAGCGCCGCCGCCACGAACCCGCCGCGGCCGAAGCGCTGCAGCTTGTACCGGGACGAGAACGGCTTCCCGATGCCCTTGAAACCCTCCGGCCATACCCCCACGACCTCGCCCGACGACAACAGCCGCTCGGCGTCGGGATTGCACGCCAGTGTCTGCCCCGACTTGCGCGCGAGCGCGCCCAGCAGCGGGGTGCGGAACACCAGATCGGCGCCCAGCATCCGCAGATGCCGGTGCGCCGGATGCTCGTCGTGCACCGCGACGGCCGTCATCACCGCGTCGAGCGGCAACGTGCCGGAGTGGTTGCACACGATCAGTGCGCCGCCGTCCTTCGGGATATTGTCGATGCCGATCGTGGTGACGCGGAACCACTTCTCGTACAGCAGGCGCAGCGGCGGCAGCAGCACCGTGTCGGTGAGCTCGGGGTCGAACCCGAACTCGTCAACCGTGTACTCGCCGGTCAGCCTGTTCCGCAGGAATTCCAGGACACGGGTGACCGCGTCCACTTCCGGCGGTTCCGGTTCGACGCGTGCTTTCGTCGGCAAATTCACGACCTCGGCGTCCGCCGGCTTCACCGGCTCCGGCGTGCTGGACGGTTTCTCCTGCGGCCGCCGCAGGGGAATGACCTGGGCTTCAACGCTGGTAGTCACTTGTCCGGTCCCGTTTCCTGTCGCTTCCGGGTTCATCGTGCCTGGCCCGTGGCGGCGGCGGTGAGTACCTTCCCGGCCGCCGTGGCCAGTTGTTCGCCGTCGACGACCGGGCGCAGGCCCCTGCCGCGCACGTAGTCGTCGAACGCCGCGGCGGTCGTCCACCGCGGCCGGTAACCGAAAACTTCCTTCAGCCGGGTGGTGTCCACCACGCGGCCGTAGTTCAGCAACCGCACCTGGTCCTGGGAGAAATCGACCACGTGCGCACCACGCAGCAGTTTCGCGACCGACGGCACCACCGCTCGCGGGACTGGCAGCTCAACCCGCCCTGCGCGCCGGATCGCCTGTGACAGTGTCAGTACCCCGTCTGAGGCGACATTGAACACTCCCGGTTTGTCTTCCGTGGCGGCGGTTTCCAGCACCCCGAGCCCGTCCGCCGAATGCAGTAGCTGCAGGCGGGCGTCGTAGCCGAAAACCGTTGGTACGACTGGCAGAGCGAAGTACCGCGACAACACGGTGTCCACGTCCGGGCCGATCAGGTTCGCGAACCGCAGCGTGGTGACGGTGATGTCGGGCCGCCTGCGGGCCAGACCACGGACGTAGCCCTCCATCTCGACCGCGTCCTTGGCGTATCCGCTGGAGGAGGCCGGGATGAGTTCGGAGTCCTCGGTGAAAACCGCCTGCGAGCGGGCACCCGCCCCGTACACCGCGGCGGTGGACTTGACCACGAGTTTGCGCACCGAGGCCGACCGCTGGCACGCGGCGAGCAGCCGCATCGTGCCGATGACGTTGATCTCCTTGATCGGGCCGCGCCGCGCGGGGCCCGCCGGATGGCAGGTGGTGGCGGCGTGCACGACCGTGTCGACCTTGGCGTCGGCGATCACCCGCGCGATCAGCGGGTTGCGGATGTCGGCCCGCACGAACTCGGCACGGCCGAGCCTGCGCAGGACCTGCTTGCGCGGCGCGACGGTGTCGACTCCGATGACGCGGTCGAAATCGGGATGGTTGCCCAAGCGGGCGAAGAGCCTGCCACCGAGCTCACCCCCGACCCCGGTGACGAGCACGACGTTGGACGGCATTGAGCCCCCTGGATTCAAGGGATGGTTTTTCGGCGGCGACGCAGATGTTACCCCTGCCACCACCGTCAAGTCAGGGGCTCTAACACGCTATTAACCCAGGTCACGGGTATCGCTCGAGTGTCACCCAAACGGGTGCGACCCGCGCGGGTATCCGGACGGGTCGCGGAAAGAAGGCGTTCGCCTGGGCGTTACTTGCCCTGCTTCCGGCGCTGCATTCGCGTGCGGCGCAGCAGCTTGCGGTGCTTCTTCTTGGACATGCGCTTGCGGCGCTTCTTGATCACCGAGCCCACAGGGTGCTCCTTCGCGGTTGGACCTATGTTGACGCTGCCTGGCAGCGTCCAGCGGTTGGAGCGCATCAGGCGCGAGCGGTCTATCAGGTTACCCGCGTGCTTCCCGCCCGGAGCACAGGCCCCTGCCTAACCGACGTCGAAATAGGCACCCTCTAGGTATTCGTGGACGGCCTTCTCCGGCACGCGGAACGACTTGCCGACCCGTACGGCCGGCAGTTCGCCCGAGTGCACGAGGCGGTAAACGGTCATCTTGGAGACCCGCATCAGCGTGGCCACCTCGGCGACCGTCAGAAACTGGACCTGCCCGACCGCGGGCACGTCCTTCTTGTTCGACGGCATACGTCACCGTGCCCTTCACACGTGTCGCGCCGCGCGGCTTCCCCACCGGCGGTACCGACACGCACGTGCTTCTTTACCCTTGAGGGTAGCGGGACAGGTGGGACCAGTGCGACGGCTGGCGGGAAAGTTGGTCCACTCGGGCGCGACCCGCAGGCGCTCGCTGACCTTCCGCTACCAGCAGGAAGGCCCCGAACCGGACAGATCAGTCCTCGTGGGCCTTGCCCAGCTCCACCGACCGGTCCCGGGCCGCCTCGATCGCCGCCAGCAGGGCCGCCCGCACGCCGTGCTTCTCCAGCTCACGGATCGCGTTGATCGTCGTGCCCGCCGGGGAGGTGACGGCCTCCCGCAGGATCACCGGGTGCTCATCGGTCTCGGCGAGCATCTTCGCCGCGCCGACCGCGCTCTGGATGATCAGCTTCTCCGCGACCGCACGCGGCAGTCCCAGCAGGATCCCGGCGTCGATCATGGCCTCGACCAGGAAGAAGAAGTACGCGGGACCGGAGCCGGACAGCGCCGTGACGGCGTCCTGCTGCTTCTCCGGCACCTCCACGACCTGCCCGACCGTGGACAGCAGCTCCTTCACCAGCGCCACGTGCTCGGGCGTCGCGTGGGTGCCCGGCGACACCGCGCTCATCGCCTCGTTGACCACCATCGGGGTATTCGGCATCACCCGGACGACGGGCACGCCCGCGGGCAGGCGCCGCTCGTACAGGGAGGTCGGCAGCCCCGCGCACACGGACACCACGAGCGAGTCCTTGTCGACCAGCGGCGCCAGCTCGTCCAGCACCGGATCGATGTCCTGCGGCTTCACCGCGACCACCAGCACGTCGGCGCGCTTGGCGGCCTCGGCGACCTCCACGCTCGCGATCCCGTACTGCTCGGTCAGCTCCGCGGCGCGCTCCGGGTGCCGTTCGGTGAACAGCAGGTCACTCGCGCTGCGGCCGCCGTGCAGCAGCCCCGACAGCAGCGCCTCACCGATCTTGCCCGCACCCAGCACAGCGATTGTGGTCATGTCTGGAGGGTAAGCCGCCGCCCGGAGCGCCTCCGGCCAGCCCCTACGGGGCCAGCGCGAGCTGCCTGGCCTGGCACACGAGCCGTCCGGTCGCGTCGATCACCGTGGCGTCGGAGTCGAACCACGACTCGTGAATCGCCCGGCACTCGACCTGGACACGCAGCCAGCCGGGCGCGGGCCGCGACCGCAGGTACGCCGTCAGCTGCGCGGTCGGCGCCCAGCCGAAGCGCCCGAGGTTGAACACCACCGGCGGGTTCACGTCGCCCGCGAGCAGCACGAAGTACGGGTCAGGGACGCTGTGCCTGGGCCGCACCCACAACCGCATCCTCGGCGGATCGCCCGCGCGGCCGGACAGGTACCCCGCGGTGGCCGGGTCGATCCGGATGTCGCAGCCCTTGGCCAGGTTGAACACGCCTTCCGCGGTGTCCCCGCCGAGCGGGATCGCCCGCGGCGGCGGCTCGACCGGCATCGACGGCAGATCCGCCCAGTCCGGCCGCCGCATGGGCAGCCGTCCCGCGGTCACCGTCGCCTCGACACAGCTGCGGCCGCGCTGCTCCATCCGCACGCCGACCACCGTCGCGCGGCGGCCCAGTTTGCGTACGTCAGTGCGCAGCAGCACCGGCCCGATCGCGGGCGGGCGCAGGAACTCCGCGCTCACCACGAGCGGTTCGGCCGACGGCTCACCCCGCTCGGCGAGGACGGCGACCGCCGCCTTCGCGAGCAACGCGAGCAGGAACCCGCCATGGGGGTGGCTGCCGATGGACCATTCCTGCCGCAGGTCGGCGGTCAGCGTTCCGTCTCCCAGTGATCGCACCACACAGGCCACACCGAAGGCCGCGGGGTCCGGGGCTTCCAGCGTGCTCACGAACGGCTTACCAACTCACTGACCGAGGCGAGCAGGCGTCGCGGCCACTGCTCGCCGAAGGGCACCCGGACGCGCACGGTCTCGCCGGCGGCGGCGAGCCGCAGCTGCTCGTCCGGCCGCACGCCGTAGGACATCTGGTACTCGTACGAGCCCTGCTTGCGGCCGTGCCAGGACGCGCGATCGCCGAGGATCGCGATCAGCCGGGGATCGTGCGTCGCGAACATCGGACAACCATGCCCCGCCAGCAATGTGTTCGCACACCGAACAAAATTCAGGTCCACCTGGTGATCAAGACCGGCCGCGCCACGGCTCAGCCGCACCCGCGAATCCGGGACGGCGAGCAGGGCCGCGCTCGACAGCGCGTGCGGCTCGTCGGCACGCAGCACCGCGCCGACCCACGGCCACGTGCGGCGCAGTTCCCCGATCATCCCGTGGTCCGCGACGTCGAGCGTCACCACTGCCCCGCTCTTCGCCGCGGCGGCACAGATGCGCCACGCGTTGTCGAGTGCGAGCTTCTCGTCCAGCCGGAGGCCGAGGGCAGGCAGGTTGAGGCTGATCTCGGCACGCAGCGACAGGCCCTCGTCGTGGATCCGGTCCAACAGGTCGAGATAGGTCCGCACCGCCTGCTCGGCCTGCCGTTCGACACGGGTGCGCTCGCCGAGGTAGTCGAAGGTGACGTACAGGCCGTCGTCGATGAGCCTGCCGGCGGCGGTCGCGGCGTCGGCGACCGTCTCGCCGGCGACGAATCGCTCCACGATGCTTCTCGTACCTGGGCATGTCCGCAAGGTTCCTGCGGTGGCGTGGATCAGCGATCGCAGCGGGTTCACGACGGAAACTTTACGTGTTCACATATCGGAAGCCCATGCTGTGGAGCCCCTGGAAAACGTGAAGTTGATCTTGTCATTGACCGAGATGGAACCGGGCGAACAGCAGTGCCTCGGCAAGATCCTTCATCCGGTGCGCGGGGCTCGGCGCACGGCGCGTGTTGATCTCCAGCACGACCTGTCCGTCGAAACCGCCGGTCACCAGCTTCCCCAGCAGTTCGGCGCACGGCTGATTCCCGCGGCCGGGCACCAGGTGCTCGTCCTTCGGGATGCCCGTGCCGTCGGCGAGGTGCACGTGGGTCAGCGCCGGCCCCATCCGCTCCGCCAGCGCCATCGCGTCCATGCCCGCCGCCGCCGAATGTGACAAATCCAGCGTGTAATGCTGGTAACCCACGTCGGTCGGATCGATCGAGGGGCGGAACGCCGACATCCGAGCGTCCCGTCTGCCGCCGGGCGGCCGCACCTTGAACATGTTCTCGACCGCGATCTCGATCCCGCTCTCCTGCTGCAGTTCGGCGACGAGATCCGGGAACGCCTCGGCGTAGCGCCGCTGCCAGCGAAACGGCGGATGCACCACGACCGTGCGGGCCTCCAGGTCCAGGGCGGCCTCGACGCTGCGGCGCAACCGGACGACGGGGTCGGGCGACCAGACGCGCTGCGTGATCAGCAGCGACGGTGAGTGGATCGACAACACGGGCATGCCGGTCCGCCGGGACCAGCGCCGCAGCTCGGGCACGCTCTGGCTCACCGAATCGACCCAGACCATCACCTCGACGCCGTCGAAGCCGAGGTCGGCCGCGAGCTCGAAACCGGTGCCGGCACGCAGCGGCCACACCGATGCCGTCGAAAGGCCGACCGGGATCAACGTGACAGCAACAGCAGTGCGGCAGGCGACACCGTCACGACCAGCCCCACCAGCACCGCGAGCACCATCGTCTGCAGATCGTCGGCGCGGCGGATCTTCCGCACGATCAGCACCAGCCCGACGATCACGACGAGCGCGGCGACCAGTGCGGCGGCCGGGATCTGGCCCCACAGCCAGTTGAAGCCGAGCCACACCGCGGCCCCGCCGATGACGCCCAGCGCGAGCTGCACGGCCATCGACAGCCACTGCTTGGCGGGCGAAGCCGCCTCCTCGGGCTCGTCGTCCTCGGCC
>Ga0164243_10003012_pt1 | contig 27251 bp, 30 predicted proteins | sample OricompcompostOP_FD_108781 | JGI IMG/M metagenome (GOLD analysis project Ga0164243, IMG submission 108781) | Organic Plus compost microbial communities from Emeryville, California, USA - Original compost - Organic plus compost (OP) | ecosystem: Engineered > Solid waste > Mixed feedstock >...
CCGCGCTCTCGTCAGGGGCGAGCGCGGGCAGCCGGGACCCGGGGTCGAGCTCGAGCGTGACCCCGCGCTCCTGCGCGACGGCGTGCTTGGCGACGACGAGCGCCGCCACGGCCGGGTCGGCGAGCCGCTTCGCGACCTGCTCCCCCACCTCCGCGCGGTGGCGGGTCAAGGTGCCGACCAGCGCCGCGACCTCGTCGTACTCCCCCAGCTGGACGAGGCCGGAGATGGTGTGCAGCCGGTTGTCGAACTCGTGGGTCTGGGCGCGCAGCGTGTCGGTGATGGACAGGTTGGAGCTGAGCTGGCTCTGCAGCGACACCAGCTCGGTGCGGTCGCGCAGCGTGGTGACGGTGCCGATGCCGCGGCCGCCGGAGGAGGCGTCGCCGCGGTTGAACACCACGACGCGGGTCCCGACCAGGGCGAGCGCGTCGCGGACGTCGGCGCCCTCGGCGGCCAATAGGGCGACCACGTGGGGGTCGAGCCCCAGCTCGTCGACGCGGCGGCCCACCGGGTCGGGTCCGTCCTCGAGCCCGAGCGTCATCCGCGCCGCGTCGTTCATCACCGTGACCCGGCCGTCGGTGCCCACGCCGACCACCCCCTCGCGGATGGCGTGCAGGAGGGCCTCGCGGTGGTCGGCCAGACTGGCCAGCTCGGTCGTGCCGAGGCCCCGCGTGGACCGCCGCACGACCCGGGCGACGAGCCAGGTGCCGGCCAGGCCGAGCAGGGCCCCGAGGCCCAGGAACAGCCCGAGGTCGGGCGCGGCGACGGCGATCTGGTCGGCCAGGGAGGGGTAGACCATCTCGGCGGCGACGATCGCCAGCAGGCTGCCGTCCTCCTCGGAGATCACCGGCGCGTGGTGGGCCACCGCACGCTCGCCGTCCGCGGTCACGTCCCCGGTCCAGCCGCGGCCCTCGACGGCGTCGCTCTCGCCCAGGGCGGCGCGCCGACCGACCCGGCTGGGCTCGGTCGCGGCGAGCACGACGCCACCGGTCGAGACCACCATGACGTCGCTCGCGCCGGACAGGCTCACCCCGCGGTCGACGTACGGCGCGAGGTCGCGCGCCGTCTCCCGCGGATCCGAGCCCCCGTCGCGCACCTCCTGGAGCTCGGCGCGCACGACCGGCTGGGCCGCGACGTACTCCGCGACCGAGCGCATCTGGGCGCCCCGCTCCTCGGCGAAGTCGGCGTTGGACTGCCGGATGCTCAGCACTCCGACCGCGGCGAGCAGGACGACGATCACCGCGAGCTGGAGCAGCAGGACCTTCGCCGCGAGCGTCAGCTCGCCGCGGCGCCAGCGCAGCCCCCTCACCGCCGTGACCACAACGACCACAACCTCCTCTACGTCCGCAAGCGTGACGACCGCCACAGGCCACGGCCATGCTGGCACGGATCGCAGGTGACAGCGGTCACCGTCCGACCCGGTCCGACCCGGAGGTTCCCATGCACGTGCGTCGCCCGAAGGGCACCGCCCTCGTCGCACTCCTCGCCGCGCTGGCGCTCGCCGTGGTCGTCAGCGGCTGCGGCGTCACCCGCGGCTCGGACGACCCGAGCAACCGGCGGCTGCGGATGATGATCCCCAACAGCGTCGGCGGCGGCTACGACCTCACCGGCCGCGCCGCCGCACGCGCCATGGAGGACAACGACCTCACCGGCCGCTTCGAGATCAACAACGTCCAGGGCGCCAGCGGCACCGTGGCGATGCAGCGGCTCGTCAACGAGAAGGGCGCCGACGACCTCATGATGATCATGGGGCTCGGCGTCGTGGGCGCGGTCTACACCAACAAGTCCGAGGCGACGCCGCTGAGGATGACACCGATCGCCCGGCTCGTGGAGGAGCAGGAGGGCATCCTGGTCCCCGCCGACTCGCCGTTCCAGACCGTCGACGACCTCGTCGAGGCCTGGCGCAAGGACCCCGGCGGCCTCACCGTCGGCGGCGGCTCGAGCAACGGCGGCCCCGACCACCTCTTCCCGATGCAGCTGGCCGACACCATCGGCGTCGACCCCAAGCAGGTCAACTACATCTCCTACGACGGCGGCGGCCCGCTCACGACCGCGCTCCTCGGCGCGAAGATTGACGTCGGCATGTCCGGCCTCGGTGAGTTCGAGGGCCAGATCGCCGACGGCAAGCTCCGCGTCCTCGCGGTGTCCGGCAAGGAGCGCCTCGACGGGATCGACGCGCCGACCCTCACCGAGTCCGGCGTCGACCTGGTCTTCACCAACTGGCGCGGCGTCCTCGCCCCGCCGGGCATCTCCGACGAGCAGCGCGACTACCTCACCGACCTGCTCACCGAGATGCACGACACCCCCGAGTGGCGCGAGGCGCTGGAGACCAACGGCTGGACCGACAACTTCGCGACCGGCGAGGAGTTCGAGGACTTCCTCGCCGAGCAGGACGACCGCGTCGCCGACACCCTGAAGGAGCTGGGACTCGCATGACCACCCCACGACGTTCTTCGCCTCCCGCGGGCGTCCCGCTCGCCGAGCCGGACCCGGCGCCGGCGTCCACCCGCCTGGTCGACAGGGCCCAGTACGGCCTGGCCGCCTTCCTGGTGCTGGCCGGCGGCTACGTTCTCCTCGACGCCCTCGGCCTCGAGGACGGCTTCGCCGACCAGCCGGTGCAGCCCTACACCCTGCCCTACTTCGTGGGCGGCGTCCTCGTGCTGCTCGGCATCCTGCTCGCGATCGCCACCGCCCGCGGCGACCGGCCCGAGGCCGAGGAGGGCGAGGACATCGACCTCACCCAGGGCACCGACGTCCGCACGGTCGGCCTGCTCGCGCTGGTGCTGATCGCCAACATCGCGCTGATCGACGTCCTCGGCTGGGCGATCACGGGGGCGCTGGTCTTCGCCGGCTCGGCGATCGTCCTCGGCAGCCGCAACTGGGTGCGCGACATCGCCGTCGGCGTCGCCCTGTCGGTCGGCAGCTGGTACGGCTTCTACGTCGGCCTCGGGATCCCGATCCCGGCCGGCATCCTGGACGGAGTGCTCTGATGGACCTGCTGCTCGACGGCTTCCAGACCGCCCTCACTCCCGAGAACCTGCTCTTCGCCGCCCTCGGCGTGCTGCTCGGCACCGCCGTCGGCGTCCTCCCCGGCATCGGCCCGGCGATGACGCTGGCGCTGCTGCTGCCGGTGACCTACAGCGTGGGCGCCGACAGCGCGATCATCATGTTCGCCGGCATCTACTACGGCGGCATGTACGGCGGCTCGACGACCTCGATCCTGCTCAACACCCCCGGCGAGTCCTCCTCGGTCATCACCGCCATCGAGGGCAACAAGATGGCCAAGGCGGGACGCGCGGCCCAGGCGCTCGCCACCGCCGCCATCGGGTCGTTCGTCGCCGGCAGCATCGCCACGGCGCTGCTGTGGATCGTCACCCCGCAGGTCGCCGACATCGTCGTCACCCTCGGCTCTCCGTCCTACTTCGCCCTGATGGTGCTGGCGCTCTTCGCGGTCACCGCCGTGCTCGGCGCCTCGAAGCTGCGCGGCTTCATCGCGCTCTTCCTCGGCCTCGCGATCGGGCTCGTCGGCACCAGCACCGGTCAGGCGCGGCTCACCTTCGGCCAGCCCCTGCTCGCCGACGGCATCGACATCGTCGTCGTCGCGGTCGCCCTGTTCGCCATCGGCGAGGCGCTGTGGGTCGCCGCCCACCTGCGTCGCAAGCCGCTGGAGATCATCCCCGTCGGCGAGCCCTGGATGAGCCGGGACGACTGGGGCCGGTCGTGGCGGCCGTGGCTGCGCGGCACGGCGTACGGCTTCCCGTTCGGCGCGCTGCCGGCCGGTGGCGCGGAGCTGCCGACCTTCTTGTCGTATGCGACCGAGAAGCGGCTCTCGAAGCACCCCGAGGAGTTCGGCAAGGGCGCGATCGAGGGCGTCGCCGGTCCCGAGGCCGCCAACAACGCCTCCGCGGCGGGCACCCTGGTGCCGCTGCTCGCGCTCGGCCTGCCGACCACGGCCACCGCCGCGATCATGCTCGTCGCCCTGCAGGGCTACGGCTTCCAGACCGGCCCGACGCTGATGGACGACCACCCGGACCTGGTGTGGGGCCTGCTCGCCAGCCTCTTCGTCGCCAACGCGCTGCTGCTCGTGCTCAACCTGCCGATGGCGCCGCTGTGGGCGAAGCTGCTGCGGATCCCGCGGCCCTACCTCTACGCCGGCATCCTCTTCTTCGCCTCGCTCGGCGCCTACAGCGTCAACTTCCAGGCCTTCGACCTGGCGCTGCTGCTGGTGATCGGCGTGCTCGGCTTCTTCATGCGCCGCTTCGGCATCCCCGTGCTGCCGCTGATCATCGGCGTCATCCTCGGTCCCAAGCTGGAGGAGCAGCTGACGACCGCGCTGCAGATCTCGCAGGGCGACGTGAGCACACTGTGGAGCGAGCCGGTCGCCGTCGTCGTGTACGTCGTGATCGCGCTGCTGCTCCTCGCCATGGCCGTCACCGGCCTCCGCCGGCCCGCCCCGGCCGAGCCCGCCGCCGCGGCGACGAACGACGAGAAGGAGCTGGTCGAGCGATGAACCGCCCCGCGATCACCCCCACCTGCATCGTGGCCGCCTACAGCGCCGATCGGTACGGCGAGGCCGCGGTCGAGCACGCAGCCGGGCTCGCCCGCCGCGACCGCGCCCGGCTGGTCGTCGTCAACGCCACCCTCGGCAGCAGCCTGGTCGACACCCGCTTCGCCCCCGACGCCGACATCGCCGCGCTCCGCGACCGGCTGGCCGCCGACGGCCTCGAGGTCGTCGTACGCCACGACGTGGTGAGCGACGTCGCCGACGCGGTCGTCGCCGCGGCCGCCGAGGAGAACGCCGAGCTGATCGTCGTCGGCATCCGGCACCGGACCCCCGTCGGCAAGCTGCTCCTCGGCAGCGTCGCCCAGCGGATCATCCTCGAGGCCCGCTGCCCGGTGCTCGCGGTGAAGCCGGACTGACCTTGCATTCACCAAGCTGACCTCGGATTCACCTCGCGCCCTCACCTGACGGCGCCGACCAGCGTCTCCTGCAGGAAGCCGAGCCACTCGTAGATGTGGTGGGCCTGGGCGCGGGGGTCGTCGTCGGACAGGGAGTACCAGTAGTCCTCGTCGCCCTCCTCGACCCCGAGGCGGGTGCCGAGCGCGAGCCGCAGGTCGGTGAACGAGCGCATCCAGACCAGCGCGGTCTCGGGGTCGAGCTCGACGTCGATGGTGAGGTCCTCGCCGGTCGGCTCCGCGGGCAGCCCCGCCTCCTCGAGGACGTCGATGATGGTGGCCGCCGCGCGGGCCTTGCCGTCGCGCAGCGCGCCCTCGGTGAACCGGCGGAACTCGCCGGCCGCCTCGGCGTCGTCGCGGTAGGCGTTGGGGAAGAGCCGCCGCAGCACCGGGTCCTCCGGCTCGGTGGTCGGCCCGGAGAAGTTGAGCAGCGCCTCGAGCGGGTCCCGCTCGGTGGCCGCGACGGCCGACTCGTTGCGCAACAGCTCGACGAGCTGGGCGGCGAGCGAGCGCAGCAGGTCGGCCTCGAAGACCGAGAAGGTCGCGATGACACGCTTGCTCCGGCGGTGCCGGACGAAACCCGAGGTCATCTGCGGATGCTCACTCGGCCTTCGAGAGGGTGGCCCACAGGCCGTACTCGTGCATGGCCTGGACGTCGCGCTCCATCTCCTCGCGGGTGCCGCTGCTGACGACGGACCTGCCCTCCTCGTGGACCTCCATCATCAGCTTCTCGGCCTTCTTGCGGCCGTAGCCGAAGTGCTTTTGGAAGACGAAGGTGACATAGGACATCAGGTTCACGGGGTCGTTCCAGACCACCGTCACCCAGGGGGTGTCGGCGAGCGTGATCTCGTCCGGGGTGAGGTCCTGCTGGACTCCCGGATCCACCTTCTCAGGGCTCGCGGTCGTCACGCTCCCATCCTGGCACAGGCGCTCAGGAGCACCACTTCTCGGCCAGCGTCGTCACGACGTTGAGGTTGCGGTTGGTCGCCACCACCTGCAAGGCCCGCTCGACCTGGTAGGGGTCGACCGATCCGGCCTGGTAGCCGGGTCCGAGCAGGACGTGCGCGGCGCGGCGGCGTACGACGACCGCGTTGACGTCGTCGCTGCGCGACTCCACCTCGGCCGCGAGCGCGGGGTCGGGCGCCTCCTTGAGCAGGTAGACGTAGTGCCGCTCGAGATCGGGCCGGGCCGCGCTCAGCTCGCGGGCGTCCTCGGCGATGGCGAGGAACTCCGCGCAGGTGAACGCGATGGTCGGCACCTCGAAGCCGGCGCGCTCGCGATAGGCCGCCTCGAGCACCGTCTCCACCTTGGCGCGCGAGCGCAGGGACGTCGTGAGCCGGACGTTGCCGGTGTTGATGTGCGTGAGCACGTCGTGTCCGCCGGCCGCCTCGGTCGCCTCGACGATGTCGGCCTTCGCGAACTTGCGGTTCGGCCCGAGATTGATGGCGCGCAGGAACGCGAGATAGGTCGGCATGGCGCCCATTGTGCTGTGCATCACCGACAGCCGCCCGTGACATACATAGGCAACCGATGTAAATTGGATGGATGTGACCGACCGGACGCAGCTCACCAGGCTCAGCAGCGACCTGACGGTGTACGCCGCCCGGCTGGTCCGGCTCGTCCGGCGCGAGAGCGCGACCACGGCGGGCACCCGGGTGCTGTCGATCCTCGACGAGGCCGGGCCGCTCAGCGTCACCGCGCTGGCGCAGGCCGACCGCTGCTCGCAGCCGACGATGACCGGCCAGGTCAACCAGCTCGTGGAGCTGGGCTGGGTCGCCAAGGAGCCCCATCCCGACGACGCGCGCAGCAGCCTGGTCGGTCTCACCCCGGACGGGCGCGCCGAGTTGCGCCGCATCCGGCGCGTGAACGCGGCGCTCGTGGCCAAGCGCCTGGCCCGCCGCGCCGACCTGACCCCCGACGACCTCGCGACTGCCGTGGCCGTGCTCCAGGCCGTCGTCGACAACACGGAAGGACACTCGTGACCGCCACCGCCGACTCCGGCACCGACACTCCCCTCCACCCCGGCGCCCACGCCGCCCCGGGCGGCTCGCTCGTGCGCCAGCCGCGCGCGGTCTGGGCCGTCGCCTTCGCCTGCGTGATCGCCTTCATGGGCATCGGCCTGGTCGACCCGATCTTGAAGGAGATCGCCGCCAAGCTGGAGGCGACCCCGAGCCAGGTGTCGCTGCTGTTCACCAGCTACATGGCGGTGATGGGCGTGGCGATGCTCGTCACCGGCGTGGTCTCGACGCGGATCGGCGCGAAGCGGACTCTGCTCGCGGGGCTGGTCCTGATCATCGTCTTCGCGGGCATGGCCGGCATGTCCGGCTCCGTCGGCGCCGTGATCGGCTTCCGTGCCGGCTGGGGCCTGGGCAACGCGCTGTTCATCGCGACCGCGCTGTCGACGATCGTCAGCGCGTCCCGCGGCTCGCTGGCCCAGGCGATCATCCTCTTCGAGGCCGCGCTCGGTCTCGGCATCGCCTCCGGTCCGCTCGTCGGCGGCCTGCTCGGCGAGCAGTCCTGGCGCGGCCCGTTCTTCGGGGTGTCGGTGCTGATGACCATCGCGTTGGTCGCGACCGCCGTCTTCCTCCCGGCGACCCCGCCCGCACCGCGCCGGACGACGCTGGCCGACCCCTTCAAGGCCCTCGCCCATCCCGCCCTCGCGGTGATCGCGGCCGTCGCGGTCTGCTACAACCTCGGCTTCTTCTCGCTGCTCGCCGCCGGCCCGTTCGCGCTGCCGGAGGCGGAGGTCATGGAGATCGGCTGGGTCTTCTTCGGCTGGGGCGTGCTGCTGGCCGTCGCCTCGGTCGTGGCCGCCCCGATCCTGCAGCGGTGGGTCGGCACCCTGCCCGCCCTGACCGGCGCCCTCGCGCTCTTCGCCGTCGACCTGGCCGCGATCGCCCTCGGCGCCGACACCCCCGTCGTCGTGATCGTCGGCATCATCGTGGCCGGCGCGTTCCTGGGCGTCATCAACACCCTGGTCACCGAGGCCGTCATGGGCGCCGCGCCGGTCGAGCGGCCGGTGGCCTCCGCGGCGTACTCCTTCGTCCGCTTCACCGGCGGCGCCGTCGGCCCGTACGCCGCCCTCAAGCTGGCCGAGCACCAAAGCGCCGCGGCGCCGTTCTGGTTCGGCGCGATCGCGGTCGCGGTCGGCGTGGTGATCCTCGTCGCGGGCACGCGCACCCTCGACGTCGCCTTGCACGGCGCGCCGGCCCCGCACTCCGCCGAGGAGGCCGAGGCGGAGGCACTGGGCGACCTCAGCTGAAGATCATGCAGCTCGACGTGGCGTGAGCCACGAGCCGCTCGCGGCCGTCGTACAGCCTCGCCTCGGCGAGCGCCGTGCGACGGCCGCGCTGCACCACCGTCCCGACCGCTCGCAACCGGCCGGAGTCGACGGTGACCGCCCGCAGGAACTTCACGTTGAGGTCGAGGGAGGTGTAGCCCTCCCCCACCGCGAGCGTGGAGTGGACCGCGCAGCCGGCGGCGGAGTCGAGGAGGGTGGCGAAGACGCCGCCGTGCATGCTCCCGATCGGGTTGTAGTGCCGCAGCTCGGGGTCGAGCTCGAAGACCGCCGTCCCGCGCTCGGGCACGTCGAAGCCCGCGAAGCCGAGCGTGATGGCGATCGGCGCGGGCGGCAGCAGGCCGTCGCGCATCGCCCGCAGCTGCTCGAAGCCGTCCAGCGCGGCCGGGTCGACCTGGGTCTTGATAACGGACTCAGTCATGGCACCCATGAGACCAGCCTCGCTCTGAGTCTGTCAATGAGACCTAGATCGCCTATGCTGGGGCGATGACCGGCACGACCGAGGTCCCCCGCCGGCCGGCCGCGCTGGCCTGGTCGGTCGACAACTGCACGCTGGGCCGGGCCATGGCGATCCTGGGCGAGAAGTGGACCGTCGTGGTGCTGCGCGAGGTCTTCCTCGGCGTACGCCGCTTCGACGACATCCGCCGCCACGCCGGCATCCCGCGCCAGGTGCTCACCAACCGGCTCGCCTCGCTCGTCGACCAGGGCATCCTGCTCAAGGAGCCCTACCGCGAGGACGGCGCCCGCACCCGCCACGAGTACCACCTCACCGACAAGGGTCTCGAGCTCCAGCCGATCCTGCTCGCGATCGGCCAGTGGGGCGACCGCCACCTGGCCGACCCGGACGGCCCTCCGACCCGCTTCGTCCATCGCGACTGCGAGGAGCCGGTGCACGTCGAGCTGCGCTGCACAGCGGGCCACCACGTCGAGCACCCCCGCGAGGTGGCCACCCGGCCCGGTCCCGGCGTGCACCCGTTCGAGGGCTGAGCCCCGGATCCACCCTGGGCGCGGAGAGCTAGGCCACCGCGACGCGCGTGGCGAAGGCGGCGAGGAGCTCGGCGAACCGCGCCGGCTGCGCCAGGTGGACCAGATGGCCCTGCCCCGGCCAGGTCACCACCTCGAGCCCGCCCAGATGCGCGGCGAGGTGCGCGCGGACCGGCTCGGGCGGCTCCTGGCCGGCGAGGTAGAGGAACGGGACGTCGATGGCGTCGAGCATCCCGTCCACCAGCTGCTGCACCTGCGCCGGCGGGCTCGACAGCGGCAGCCGCCAGTGGTCGAGCACGAGCTCCTGCTCGACGCGGCGGGTCGCCGCGACCCGCGAGCGCTCCGGCTCGGGAAGGAGGTCGACGCCGATGGTCTGCTCGAACGGCGCGAAGGCGGACGCGAAGTCCGGTCCGCGCAGCGCCTGCGCCGACTGCTGCAGCCGGGCCGCGAACCCGCCCACGAGCAGCGGCTGGTCCACGTCGACCACCCCCGCCGCCCCGAACCGGGCGGCGTACCCGATCGCGACCAGCGCACCGGCGGAGTGCCCCACCACCACGGGAGTCGCGACACCGGCGCCCTCGAGAGTGGCGTGCAGGCGCTGGACGAGGAGCGCGGGATCGGCCCCCGAGCCGGTGGAGGTGCCGTGGCCGGGCAGGTCCACGCTGACGCAGCGGAACCGGTCGGCGAGCGCGGTCACGACCGGCTCCCAGGTGCGCCGGCTGAAGGTCAGGCCGTGGACGAGCATCAGCGCCGGGCCGGTCCCCACGTCGTCGTACCCCAGCGGCTCGAGCGTCCCCACATCCATGGCTCCTCCTCGTCCGACGGCCGGACCCTCAGTTTTGTTACGATGTAACGTAACGCTGTCACGAAAGGACGTCAACGATGGGCCGCCCCCGCGCGCACGGAACCGACACCGCCCGCGCCCTGCTCGACGCCGCCGAGCGGATCGCGCAGGCCGACGGCCTCGCGGCGGTCTCGGTGCGCCGCGTCGCCGACGCGACGGGCACCTCGACGCGCGCGGTCTACAGCCTCTTCGGGTCCAAGGACGGCCTCGTCGTCGGGCTCGCGACCCGCGCCTTCGAGCTCCTGGGCGCCGAGGTCGCCGCCCTCCCCCGGACCGACGACCCTCTCGCCGACGCCGTGCGCGCCGGCGCGGAGGTCTTCCGGGACTTCACGCTCGGCCACCCGGCGCTGTTCCGCATCGCGTTCCGGCGCGACCTGGTCGCCCCGGACGTCGCCGCCCGCTTCGACCACGCCCGCCGGGGGGCGCTGTCGGCCCTCGTCGCGCGCCTGGACCGGGTCTGCGAGGACCGGGGGCTCGCGACCTCCGGCGCCGACGCCGCGCTGCCCTTCCACGCGATGTGCGAGGGGCTGGCCGCCCTGGAGGCGCGCGGCGCGCTCGGCGCGGATCCCGCGGCCCGCTGGGCGGAGAGCCTGCGCACGGTCGTGCGCGGTCTGAGCTGACCGCCGACCCTCGGCCGGTCGGTCAGGAGCTCTTGCGCAGGGCCCACTCGCGGATCCGGTCGATCCGCTTCTGCAGCTGCTCGGCGTTGGCCACGGCGGCGGCCGGGCCGCCGCACTCCTTGCGCAGCGCGGCATGGGTGATGCCGTGCGCCTGCCCGGTGCGGTGGTGCCAGGAGGCGACGAGCGAGTTGAGCTCGCGGCGCAGCAGGGCCAGGTGCTCGTGGGTGGTCACCTCGGCGACGGTGTCCGCGGGGCGGGCGTCGGCCGCGGGCTCGGGGCGCCGGGTCCGGCGCCGCTCGGCCTGGCGCTGCTGCAGCAGTGCGCTGACCTGGTCCGGCTCGAGCAGGCCGGGGATGCCGAGGAAGTCCATCTCCTCCTCGGAGCCGACGTGCACCTCGCCCTCGTGACCGAACTGCGCGCCGTCGTAGAGCGCATGGTCGAAGCGGGCCTCGGAGCCGAGCGCCTCGAAGGGCAGCGCCTCGAGCTCGTCGGAGGCGGCCTCGCCCTGGTTGGCGCGCGCCATCAGGTCGTCCTCGGCAGCGAAGATGTCGCCCTCGTCGTTGACCTTGCGCTTGAGCACGTGGTCGCGCTGCGCCTCGAGCTCGGCGGCGAAGGAGAGCAGGTTCGGCACCGACGGCAAGAACACCGACGCGATCTCGCCGCGCCTGCGGGCGCGCACGAACCGCCCGACGGCCTGGGCGAAGAACAGCGGCGTCGAGGTCGTCGTCGCCCACACCCCGACGGTCAGCCGCGGCACGTCGACACCCTCGGACACCATGCGCACCGCGACCATCCAGCGCTTGTCGTTCTCGCTGAACTCCGAGATCTTCTTCGACGACGCCTTCTCGTCCGAGAGCACCACGGTGGGCGACTCCCCGGAGATCTGCTTGAGCAGCTTGGCGTAGGCGCGGGCGGAGTCCTGGTCGGAGGCGATCACCAGGCCGCCGGCGTCGGGGACGTGCCGGCGGACCTCGGAGAGCCGCTTGTCCGCGGCCGCGAGCACCGAGGGCATCCACGAGCCGTTCGGGTCGAGCGCGGTGCGCAGCGCCTGCGAGGTCATGTCCTTGGTGAGCGGCTCGCCCAGCGACGCCGCCACCTCGTCGCCGGCGCGCGTGCGCCAGCTCATCTGGCCCGAGTAGGCGAGGAAGAGCACCGGGCGCACGACGTGGTCGGCCAGCGCCTCGGCGTACCCGTAGGTGTAGTCGGCCACCGACGTCGGCACGCCGCCCTCGCCGGGCGCGTAGGTGACGAACGGGATCGGGTTGACGTCGGAGCGGAAGGGGGTGCCGGTGAGGGCCAGCCGGCGAGCCGCCGGCTCGAACGCCTCGCGCACGCCCTCACCCCAGCTCAGCGAGTCGCCCGCGTGATGGATCTCGTCGAGGATGACCAGGGTCCGGAAGCGCTCGGTGCGGATCCGCAGCGCGAGCGGGTTGACGCCGACACCGGCATAGGTGACCGCGACGCCGACGTAGTCGCTGGCGATCTTGCCCTTGCCCGCCGAGTAGGTGGGGTCGATCGGGAGGCCGGCGCGCGCGGCCGCCTCGGCCCACTGCAGCTTGAGGTGCTCGGTCGGCGCGACCACGATCAGGCGGTCGACGATCCGCCGGCCGAGGAGCTCGGCGGCCACCGTCAGGGCGAACGTCGTCTTGCCCGCGCCGGGCGTCGCGACGGTGAGGAAGTCCCGCGGATTGCGGGAGAGGTAGTCCGAGAGCGCGGCAGACTGCCAGGCACGCAGCGACGGCGCCGTGCCCCAGGCTGCCCGCTCCGGCCAGGCCGGACCGAGCGAGGTCATGCGTCGGGACCGGACCCTCCGCCGGCGCCGCCCGGGGTGTCGTCCGCGAGGCTCTCCCAGATCTCCTTGCACTCCGGGCACACCGGGAACTTCTCCGGCGCACGGCTCGGCACCCAGACCTTGCCGCACAGCGCCACGACGGGCGTGCCCATGACCATCGCCTCGGTGAGCTTGTCCTTCTCCACGTAGTGGGAGAAACGCTCGTGGTCGCCCTCGTCGGTCGGGACGGTACGGCGGTCCTCGCGGACATCCGTTTCTGTCGAGAAGCCGATCGTGGTCACGTCCAGCAGTCTAGATCAGCGGCCGCGAACGACCTCCCCCGTGCACGCCCAGTGCCCGCTGAGTGCCCGCTCAGTGCCCGCTCAGTGGCCGCCCGCGACGTCGACGTCCGCGGGGAGCCCGCGCCAGACGAGCACCGCGACCAGCAGGGTGACGACCGCGCCGGCCAGGCCGACCGTCGCGAAGGCGTCGGTGTACGCCGCGAGCGCGGCCTGCTCGACGGGCGTGCCGAGCGCACCCGCCACCGACTCCACGGCGGCCGGCCCGGCGCCGGCCGGCAGGCCGTGGCGATAGACGAGACCGGCGAGACTGCCCAGCACGGCGATGCCGAGCACGCCGCCGACCTCGTAGGACATCTCCTCCACCGCGGCGGCCGAGCCCGCCTGGTGCACGGGCGCGGCGCCCATGATCAGCGCGGAGGCCAGGCCGAGCGCGGCCGTCCCGAAGCCGACCAGGAGGAACGCGACGGCGACGCCGGCGTAGGCCATCGGTCGCGGGAGCAGCCACAGCGTGAGCAGCCCGCCGGCGAGCACGACCAGGCCGGCGACGACCACGGTGCGCGCGCCGAGCCGTGCGGCGACCGCGGGTGCCAGGGGCGGCCCGACGAGCCCGCCCAGGGCCATCGGCAGCAGGGCGACCCCGGCGAGGAGCGGACTCCACCCCTCGACGAGCTGCAGCCACTGCGAGCCGACGAAGAGCAGCGCCATCATGGTCGTGCTGCTCACCAGGGCGGTGACCACGCCGGAGCGGAAGACCGGGTCGGCGAAGAGGCGCACGGCGAGCATCGGCTCGTCCTGGCGCAGGCAGCGGCGCACGAACGCGGTCAGCAGCACAGCTCCGGCGACGAGCGTCGCGACCGTGATCGGGTCGACGTCGCCCTTGCCGAGATGCTTGACGGCATAGACGGCGGCGAGCATGCCGCCCACGGACAGCAGCACGCCGAGCGCGTCGACGCGCCCCGGGCGCGCGGAGCGGCTCTCCGGGAGCAGCAGCAGGCCCGCCGCGAGCGCGACGACCATCAGCGGCACGTTGACGAGGAAGGCGGCGTGCCAGCTGAACGCGCTGAGCAGCGCGCCGCCCACGATCGGCCCGATCGCGCCGCCGACCGCGGCCGTCGCCGCCCACAGGCCGAGGGCGACCGCGCGCTCGCGGCCGTCGGGGAAGAGGGCCCGGATCAGCGACAAGGTGGCGGGCATGATCATCGCGCCGCCCACGCCGAGCAGTGCCCGCACGGCGATCACGTCCCCGGGGCTGCGCGCCACGAGGGCGGCGAGCGAGGCGAGGGCGAAGATGGCGAACCCGGTGAGCAGCATGCGGCGCCGGCCCCAGCGATCGGCGAGGGCGGCGACCGGGACCAGCAGGCCGGCGAGGACCAGGGAGTACACGTCCACGATCCACAGCTGGGCCAGCGCTCCGGCGCGCAGGTCGGCGGTGAGCTCGGGCAGCGCGACGTTGAGGACGGTCATGTCCATCACGACCACGAGCAGGCTCGCGGCCAGCACGGCCAGTCCGGCCCAGCGCCGGCGCGGGCCGGCCGGGGGCGCTGCGTGCGGGGCGAGCGACGAGGCCGGGATCATCGGGCCGCACCTCCCTCGAGGAACGCGGCGCGGACCAGCTGCTCGGCGTCCCGGCGGGCGATGTCACCGGCGACCAGCGCGTCGCGGACGGCAACGAGCAGGCCGTAGACGGAGTGGCCGAGCCAGCGCGCCGGGACGTCGGAGCGCAGCACGCCGGCCGCCTGCGCGGCGGCGTACAGCGTCACCTCCTCGGCGAAGAGGGCGTCGGCGCGCTCGCGCAGCTCCGGCGCGTTGAGGACGGTCGGGTCGGTGAGCGCGATGCCGATCTCGTCGGCGTCGACGACGAAGCGATCCAGCAGGCCGAGGAGGCAGCCGCGGATCCGCTCGGCGTCGCCGCTGGCGACCGCGCCGGAGAGGTCCACCTCCCGCTGGCTCTCGGCCCAGCGGTCCAGCGAGCGCCGGCCGATCTCGCGCAGGAGCTCCTCGCGGGTGGCGAAGTGCCGGTGGACGGTCGCTCGCCCGACCCCGGCCGCGCTGGCGATCTGCGCCATGGACGCGGTCGGGTCGACGGTGAGCAGGCGTTGCGCGGCGGCGAGCACGGTGTCGCGGGTGGTCATCGATTCCTCCTGAGCGAGACACCAATGTCTCACACGAGACACCGATGTCTCAACCCACGCGATCGGTGAGCTCGGGCACGCGCAGGTCGCCGAGTCCGCCGAGTCCGCCGAGTCCGCCCCGCCGGGCAGCGCGCGGCCCCCGAGCCGGCGGCCGAGGGCCGGGTCAGTTCAGCTCGGGGTCGGCCGGCCGAGTTGCGTGAAGGGCCAGGTCGCCCGGCTGCCGGCGGAGCACCGCACGGCGCAGGTCGTGGACGTCGTCGGCGAAGACGTCGTCGATCCGGCCGGGGACGACGTACCACGCTCCCTCGGCGATCTCGGCCTCGAGCTGGCCGGCTCCCCAGCCGGCGTACCCGGCGAAGATGCGGAGCCGGTCGACGCTGCCGTCGACGAGCTCGCGGGGCGTGTCGAGGTCGAGCAGCCCGACCCGGTCCCACAGCGGGCGGAAGCCGACGGCGTCCTCCCCGCCCGGCGCGGCCAGCGCGACCGCCAGGGCGCCGTCGGTGGCCACCGGGCCGCCCTGGAAGAGCACCTCGGGCTCCTCGACGACCTCGCCCCACTCCCCCAGCACCTCGGACACGGGCACCGCCGTCGGCCGGTTCAGCACGACGCCCAGCGCACCCTCGTCGTTGACCTCGAGCAGCAGCACGACCGTGTCGACGAAGTTGGGGTCGAGGAGCTCGGGCGAGGCCAGCAGCAGCCGGCCGGCGCTCAACGGGGTGGCCATGACCCCATCATCCCCCGGCGGACACGGGACGACCCCGGGGCCGGCGCAGGAGCGTCGGGCCCGGGGTCGGCGAGTCGAGGTTGGGAATCCAAGCTCAGGCGGCGACGACGGCGCGCAGCCGCTCGAGCAGCGAGCCGCGGCCCTCGTCCGACTCGGCGTACGCCGCGTCCGGGGTCACCAGCGGCATGCCGCGGTGCAGCAGGCGCGCCTGCTCCTCGATCTCGGCGCCGACCCGGGCCGCGGCCTCGTCGCCGATGCCGGAGCGGCCGGCCATCACGGCCAGCAGGTGGTGCTCCTTGGCGCGCGCGGCGTCCATCGCGGCGGCCATGGCGTCGTCGAGCGGGTGCTCGCGGTAGTGGTCGATGATCAGCCGCACGCCGGGCAGCTCGTGGGCGGTGTTGCTCCACGCGATGGCCACGGCCTCGCGCAGGTCCATCGGCTGGTGGGCCAGCATCCGCTCGATCTGGCCGGACAGCCGGGTGTGCCACTTCAGCGTGAGCGCGGCGAGCAGGTCGAGCTCGTCGCGGAAGGTCTCTGAGACGCCCGCGACGTCCATGGGCAGCCGGCCGTCGCGGCGCACGGCCGAGGTCGCGATGACGGAGCGGAGGGTCTCGCCCCGGTTGTGAAAGGCCTTCCAGGTCATGGTCAGCTCCTCGTTCGATCGGCGGCCGCCGGAACTGGGGGTATCCGACATACCGCTGGTACGTACTACGAGTATGGAGCAGACCGGCGGTACGCCCAACCGGACGGCACCGTGATCCCGCACACGAGGGTCCGTGACCACTGTCACGTGCGACCGGACGTCGCGCCTATGCTGAACCGGTGGCGAAGGCATCGGTGTCGAAACTCGTCCCCAAGGTCCCGGTCCCCGGCGTGCCCGGGGCGTCCCGACGTGCGTCGTACTCCGCCTCCACCAAGCGGGCGCTGGTCGACGTCGCCGAGCAGCTGTTCGCCGAGAAGGGGTACGCCGCCACCTCCCTCGACGCCATCGTGTCCGGTGCCCGGGTCACCAAGGGTGCGCTCTACCACCACTTCTCGGGCAAGCAGGCGCTCTTCGAGTCCGTCTTCGAGCGGGTGGAGCAGCAGGCCGCCAAGCGGATCCAGCGGGCCCTGCGCGGCGAGAAGGACCCGTGGCGCAAGGCGATCGCGGGCCTGCGCTCCTTCCTCGAGGTCGTCCAGGAGGCGTCCTACCGGCGGATCGTGATCCAAGACGGCCCCGCGGTGCTCGGCTACGAGCGCTACCGCGAGCAGGAGGAGCGCTCGACCTTCGCCAACATCGTCGAGATCGTGCGCGCGACCCTCGACGCCGGGGCGTGGGACCTCGACGAGGACATGCTGCAGACCTTCGCGCGGATCTTCTTCGGGGCGATGTCGTCGGCGGGCGAGTCCGTGGCCACCGCCGCCGACCCCGAGGCCGCCGCGCGCCGGGTCGAGAGCGCGATCGGCTTCCTCCTCGCCGGGGTGCAGAGCCTGGTCGAGCAGGGCATCGCCATGCCGAGCGCCTTCACCAAGGACGACGCCGGAGACCGCGCAGAGCCGGAGTAGGCCCGGGGTGGACCCGGAGCGGGCTCACTGACCGACGGTGACCGAGCCGTTGCTCGCCTCGACGGGCACCAGCTCGATCCACACCTTCCCGGCCGGGACCTTCAGCTCCGCGCCGTCGGCCGTCGCGAGCGTGACGGGCGCGTTGATCTTGTCCTTGGTCCAGGTGCCCTCGACCACCTGGCCGTTGTGGAACAGCTGGGCCTTGCCGGTGCCCTCGAACCGGCTCTCCGGCACGAAGTTGCCTACCGGGTCGCGATAGCCGGCGTCGACCACCTTCACCCGCAGCACGAGCACCGAGCTGGCCTCGAAGCGGTCGCCCTGCGCCGCGTTGGAGTTGGTGTTGACGTAGCCGCCGTTCTCGAAGCGCCAGTTCGTCGTCCGGCTGCCGAAGTGCGCCGAGAGCGTCGTGGCCGGCGCCCCGCCGGGGAAGTCCGCCTCGGTGCCCCACGGCAGGTAGTCGGCCGGGCGCGTGTCCTTGCCGTCCTCGGCGGCCTTCGCGACCTTCTTGAGGTCGGTGAAGAGGTTGTACGGCGCGCTGCGGCCGCTCTTGCGGTAGAAGCCCGGCCCGCCCTCGCCGAAGAACCGGATCTTGTTGCGGTTGATCCGCGCGATCGTCGGGGCCGCCGCGCCGCTCGTCGCGATCACGCCCTGGGCCGGCGAGACGATGCCGATGTCGCTGGCCCGCATCGACCGCACCGGCCCGATGTCGCCGGGCAGCTGGGAGTAGTAGAACGCGGCGAGGCGGGTGATCCCGCCCTCGACGAGCTCCTCGACGACGAGGTCGGCCTTGCTGAGCCCGACCTGCGGGGCGCTGGCCGGGGAGTTGTCGATCTTGGTCACGACGACCGGGTGGTCGCGCTCGACGCTCTCGCCCTCGGCCGCCTCGAGCCCGGTCAGCGGCCAGGTGGCGGGCTCCTCGGGGGCCGGGGCCTCGGACGACGTCTCGCCGCCTCCGGACTTCTTCTCGCCGTCGTCACCCCCGCAGCCGGCGAGCACGAGGCTCAACACGACGAGGGAGGCGGGCAGGGCACTGCGGAGGGTCGAAACGCGCACGCGGTCAGTCTCTCCCACGCGCTCGCGAGACCACGGAGCCGCCCCCGCGTGTCGCCCATGTGACGCAGGCGGGTCGGGCAGCGTCGTACCGGGAAAGCAACCGTCCGGTGGGAGAGCAATGATCGAGCCCGTGCCCGACTCCTTCGACGCCTTCGCGCGCGGCCAGGCCGCCCGGCTCTACCGCGCGGCCTGGCTGCTGTGCGGCGAGCGGACCCAGGCCGAGGACCTGGTCCAGGAGACGTTGGCGAAGGTCTTCGTGCGCATGCATCGGCGCCTCGGGCCGCGCCTGGACAACCCAGCGGCGTACGCGCAGACGGTGCTCACCCACACCTTCATCAGCGGGCGCCGGCGCCGCAGCAGCACCGAGACGCCGTACGCCGACCTGCCGGGCCACGACGCCGAGACCACCGCGGACCACGCGGACATCACCGACCTGCGGCTCGCGCTCACCGAGGCGCTCGCCGGGCTGACGCCGGTGGACCGGGCCGTCGTGGTGCTGCGCCATCTCGAGGACCTGTCGGTCGAGGAGGTCGCCGCGACGCTCGGCCTGAGCCCGGGGGCGGTCCGGAACCGGAGCATGCGCGCGTTGGCGCGGATGCGCAAGGAGGTAGTGCGATGAACGAGCACGAGCTGACCGCGGTGCTGACCCGCGCCGGTGAGCAGCTGCACCCCGATGTGACGGCCCTGGTCGCGGGTGGCGCCCGGCGCGGCCGCCGGCGCCGGCGCCGGCGCCGCGCCACGACCGCCGCGGCTCTCGGCGCCGCCACGGTGCTCGTCGTCGGGGGCCTCGCCTGGCAGGGCGTGCCCGACGGCGACCGGAGGGGGCAGGACCCCGCCGTGGCGACCGCCTCTGCCCCGCCGGGTGACCAGCCGGGTGACCAGCGCGCCCTCGCGCCGGACGACGTGCTCGTCGAGCGACTGCTCGACCACCTGCCGGACGGCGAGGTCTCCGACGTCACGACGACCCCGGTGGGCGACGAGCCCGGCTCGCCGTTCCTCCGGGGGCTGGAGATCGCGCTCCTCCTCGACGGCGAGGCCGTCGAGGTCCGGATCTACGACATGAGCCTCGACCCCACGCGGTGGACGCGTGATCCCGCCCGGCCGAAGCCGGACGGCTGCGACGCGTCGCTGGTCGAGGCGGACAAGGAGACGTGGAACCGGGCGGTCCGCGCGGCCGAGGCGAACGCACCGACCTTCTCCTCGCCGGAGGAGGTCCGGCTGACGCCCGAGCAGGAGTGCATCTCGTGGGCGCGCCTGGCGCGCGACCGCACGTGCGCCGACTCCCCCTCGTGCCTGGCCCGGCGCACGGCGTACTCGCCGAAGGAGGCATGCGGCTCCCCCGAATGCCGCGAGCTCCCGGACGGGTCGTGGCTGTGGCCGCGCTCCGGCGACGGGGGCGACGGCTCGGACACCAGCGGGTTCACCGGCAACTGGGCGGGACTCTTCGCCCCGGACGGCTGGATGGTCGACGTCGCCGCGTTCAACAGTCCCGACGCCGACGCGCGCGGTGCGCGCGTCACGAGCGCACAGCCACCGCTGAGCCTCGACGAGCTGACCGCGCTCGCGACCGCGGACCTCTGGTTCGAGTGAGCCGGGCGGGTGGGCGCGGCCTCGGCGCCGCGCCCGCCCGCCCGAGGCGGGTCTCAGACGCCGAGCGAGATGCCGCCGTCGACGTAGAGCGTCTGGCCGGTGATGTAGGAGGCCTCGTCGCTGGACAGGAAGGTCACGGCCGCGGCGATGTCCTCGGGCTGGCCGACCCGCTTGACCGGGTTGGCCTCGGCGTTGAGGCGGCGGAACTCGTCGACGTCCATCTTGAGCCGGGCGGCGGTCGCGTCGGTCATCTCGGTGGCGATGAAGCCGGGGGCCACGGCGTTGACGTTGATGCCGAACGGGCCCAGCTCGATCCCGAGCGTGCGGGTGAAGCCCTGGATGCCCATCTTGGCGGCCGAGTAGTTGGCCTGACCGCGGTTGCCGAGCGCGGACGTGCTCGAGATGTTCACGACCTTGCCGTACTTCTGCTCGACGAAGTGCTTCTGGGCCGCCTTGGTCATGAGGAACGCGCCCTTGAGGTGCACCCCCATGACGAGGTCCCAGTCCTGCTCGGTCATCTTGAACAGCAGGTTGTCCCGGGTGATGCCGGCGTTGTTCACCAGGATGTGGATGCCGCCCAGCTCGGAGACGACGCGGTCGATGGCGGCGTCGACCGACGCGCCGTCGGCGACGTCGGCCCCGATGCCGACGGCCTTCGCGCCGTCGACCAACGGCAGCTTGGCCGCGGCCTCCGCGGCGGCGGACTCGTCGAGGTCGACGATCGCGACCGACGCGCCCTCCTCGGCGTACCGGGTGGCGGTGCCGAACCCGATCCCGCGCGCGGCTCCGGTGATGACGGCGACCCGCCCGTCGAAACGACCCATCGTGTTCTCCTCCAAAGGCTCGCGTAGGGCCCCGCGGTGACGGGACCGCCGGTCACTCTAGAGGGTCGCTTCCGGCGCTGGGACGAGCCGTCACGGGGAGCCGACGGAGGTGGTCGGTGACGTCGTGCGGTGGACGAAGCTCAGCTGCGATTCAGCGCGGCGCGCAGCCGGTCGGCGTACTGCGCGGACTCGCCGTCGGCGTACTTCGTCCGCGGCCAGAAGAACCCGCGCAGCCCGTCGCCCTTCGTCCGGGGGACGACATGCAGGTGGAGATGCGGCACCGACTGGCTGACGACGTTGTTCATCGCCACGAAGCTCCCCTGGGCGCCCAGGCCGTCGACGACCGCGGTGGCCAGGCGCTGGGCGGCGGCGAGGAAGCCGTCACGCTGCCCGGCGGGCAGGTCGGGCAGCGTGACGACGTGGTCGCGAGGGACCAGCAGGACGTGTCCCTTGAAGACCGGGCGCCGGTCGAGGAAGGCCAGCAGTCCGGGCTCGTCGAGGACGATGTCCGCCTCGGCGTCGCCGGCGATGATCGAGCAGAAGACGCAGTCCGCCATGACGCCGAATCTAGGGCCTGCCGGGGGCGCCCCGGGTCGACTGGGTCAGGCGGCGTCCTGCTCGCTCGCCCAGGCGTCGCGGGTCTGGACCGCGATGTCGGGGTGGTCGGCGAACAGCGCGTCGACACCGGCGTCGAGGAAGGCCTCGACCTCGCCGGCCAGGTCGCCGGTCGCGTTGGGGTCGGCCCCGATGCGCAGGTTGGCCGGGAGGAACTGGTTCTCGGCCCGCAGCGTCCAGGTCACGACCTTCAGCCCGGCGGCGTGCGCGTCCGCGACGAGGCTGCTCGGGGCGCCGATCGCACCGCCGGCGTCGCGCGGCAGGATCCGGTTCTTCGCCGGCGCCACCCACTCGGCGTACGTCGCGATCTCGGCCAGACCCGCGGGGGTCACCAGGTCGGCGTAGGTCGTGGCCGAGCCGGCGGCCTCGAGGTCGTACGGCGCACCGCTGCCGTCGACGAGCTGGGCCAGCGGCACCCGGGTCAGGTCGTCGAGCTCGCGCAGGTTGGCGGTCTCGAAGGACTGGATGACGACGTGGGCGTTGGGCCGGTCGAGACCGCTGCGGCGCAGCGTGCGCACGAGGGGCTCCTCCAGCGACAGCCCGATCGAGTCGAAGTAGGTCGGGTGCTTGGTCTCGGGCGCGATGCCGATCGTCCGGCCGGAGCGGCCCGACTCCCGCTTGACGAGCGCGATGACCTCCTCGAGCGTGGGGATCTCGAACTGGCCGTCGTAGCGGGTGTTGCCGGGTCGGACCTGCGGCAGCCGCTCCTGGGCGCGCAGCGTCTTGAGCTCGGCGAGGGTGAAGTCCTCGGTGAACCAGCCGGTGACCGGCGTGCCGTCGACGACCTTGGTCGTCCTGCGGTCGGCGAACTCCGGGTGCGACGCGACGTCGGTGGTGCCGCTGATCTCGTTCTCGTGGCGGGCGACGAGGACGCCGTCCTTGGTCGAGACCAGGTCGGGCTCGACGTAGTCGGCCCCCTGCCGGATCGCGAGGCGGTACGCCGCCAGCGTGTGCTCGGGCCGGTAGCCGGACGCCCCACGGTGGGCGATGACGATCGGCTCACCGGCCGCGTGGCGCTCGGCGCGATCCGGCGCGGCCTGGGCCGCCGACGGCACGAGCGCGACGGCGGCGCCCAGACCGAGGGCGGTGGACGTGGTGAGGGCCATGAGGGTCCTCCCGAGGAGGTGCGTGCGGGTCATGGCCGCCAGCCGACCAGTCGCGGGTGGCGGGTCGGCGAGGAGAAGGTGACGGGCGGGCGGCCCGTCGGGGAACGAGCAGGGAGCCGTGTCCCGGCGTGGGGCCGGGAGCACAGCCGACCGGCGGGAGCGGTGCTGGCCCCTCGTTCGGAGGTACGGCGCCCGCCCGGTCGGCCGCGAGAATGGACCGGTGGCCTACTGGCATCGCACCGCAGCGCACACCTTCACGCCCACCGAGCACGTCGGCGGAGCATGGGACCGCGCCACCCAGCACGTCGCCCCCGCGCTCGGGGTGCTCGCGCACGAGGTCGAGCGCGACCGCGACGCCCGGCGCAGCGACGGCCTGGTGATCAGCCGGCTGTCCTACGACATCCTCGGCACGATCCCCATCGAGCCGATCGACGTGGAGGTCGAGGTGCTCCGGCCGGGCCGCACGATCGAGCTCGTGCAGGCCACCGCCCGGCACGCGGGCCGGGCGGTGGTGCTGCTCCGGGCCTGGCTGGCGCAGCCGTACGACACCGCGGAGCTGGTCGGCACCGACCTCCCGTCGATCCCCGCGGCGGACGAGATGCAGCCCTGGGACATGGCCGGCCTGTGGCCGGGCGGCTTCATCGCGTCGATCGAGGTGCGACGCAAGGAGCTCGGGCCCGGTCGGTCGATGGTGTGGGTGCGCACCGCCCACGAGCTCGTCGCCGACGAGCCGGTCAGCCGGCTCGCCGCGGTCGCCGGCCTCGTCGACGTCACCAACGGCATCGCCGTCCGCAGCGACCCGGCGAAGGTCTCCTTCCCCAATCTCGACCTCACCGCCCACTTCCTGCACACGCCCGCCGAGGGCTGGCTCGGTCTCGACACCACCCAGTCCTACGGCCCCGGCGGCATCGGCGTGACCAGCTCGAAGATGCACGACGAGAACGGCCCCCTGGGCACCATCGCCCAGACCCTGACCGTGCGTCCCTGACGTACGGTGAGGGACATGCGCGTCGCCGTCGTCGGAGGTCACGGACAGATCGCCCGCCTGCTCCACCCGCTGCTCGCCGCGGCGGGACACCGGCCGGTGGCCCTGGTCCGGCGCGAGGAGCAGCGCGCCGCCGTCGAGCAGCTGGGCGCCCAGGCGCGTCTGCTCGACATCGAGGCGGCGGGCGTCGACGACTTCGCCGACGCCTTCGCCGGATGCGATGCGGTGGTGTTCAGCGCCGGCGGCGGCCCCGACGGGAACGTCGAGCGCAAGCGCACCGTCGACCTGGAGGGCTCCTTGAAGTCGGCGGCGGCCGCCGAGGCGCGCGGCATCACGAGGTTCGTCCAGGTGTCCGCGATCGACGTGGACCGGCCGGTCTCCCCCGACGCGGGCGAGGTGTGGGCGGCGTACGTCGCGGCGAAGCGCGACGCCGATGCGGCGCTGCGCGCCACCGATCTCGCCTGGACGATCCTGCGACCGGGCCGGCTCACCGACGACCCGGCGACCGGTCGGGTCGCGCTCGGTCCCGAGGTGCGCCGCGCCGACGTGACCCGAGCCGACGTGGCAGCCGTGGTGGCGGCGGTCCTCGACCGGCCGGAGACCCACGGCCGGCAATGGAACCTCGTCGGTGGCGACGTCCCCGTCGACGAGGCGATCAGGCTCGCCGCGGACGCCTGAGGCGCCCCGGGGGCGTGGGCGCCCGCGGAGGCCTCGGCGGCCGAGTCCGCCGGCGCCTTCGACGGCCTCAGCCGCGGACGGCCTCCTCGAAGGCGAGGGCGATCTCGAGCAGGCGCAGGTCGGCGCCGTGCGGCGCGACCAGCTGCACGCCCACCGGCAGCCCGCTGGACGTGGTGCCGGCCGGCACGGAGATCGCCGGGCAGCCGGTGACGGTGATGAAGTACGCCGACCGCATCCAGTCGAGGTAGGTCGCCATCGGCGTGCCGTTGATCTCGGTGGGGAACTCCTGGTCCGCCGGGAAGGGCGGGACCTGCGACACCGGCAGCACGAGCACGTCGTGGTCGGCGAAGAACAGTCGCATCGTCTCCGACAGCGCGGTCCGCTGGGTGTAGGCGCGCGCCACGTCCGCGCCGGTCAGCGACTCCCCGGCCCGGATGTTGTCGGCGAGGGAGGGCTTGAAGGCGTCGGGATGCTCGGCGAGCAGGGCGCCCAGCTTGGCCTGGAAGTGCCAGGCGCGCAGCGTGCGGAAGGTGTCCTCGGCCAGTCCGAGGTCGGGATGCGCGGACCCGACCCTCGCGCCTGCGGCCGCCAGCGTGCGCCCGGCGGCCTCCACGACGGCCGCGACCTCGTGGTCGACCTCGAAGGCTCCGCCGAGGTCGACGCTCAGCGCGACCCGCAGCCCGGACAGCGAGGCGGCGGCCGGCGCGGCGAAGACCGAGCCGGGGTCGCCGAGGGCGTGCGGCGCCCGCGGGTCCGGGCCGGCCATGACCGAGAGGAGCAGCGCCAGGTCGCCGACGTTGCGGGCCATCGGACCACCGACCGACGTCGTCTCCCACTGGTTGTACAACGGCCACTCCGGCACCCGGCCCAGGCTCGGCCGCATGCCCACGACACCGCAGAAGGATGCCGGGTTGCGTAGGGAGCCGCCCATGTCGGACCCGTCGGCGAGGGGGACCATCCCCGCGGCCAGGGCGCACGCCGCTCCCCCGCTGGACCCGCCGGCGGAGCGGGTCGGATCCACCGGGTTGAGGGTGGTGCCGAAGACCTTGTTGAAGGTGTGCGACCCCGCGGCGAACTCCGGCACGTTGGTCTTGCCGATGGTCACCGCGCCCGCAGCGCGGACCCGCTCCACGAGCAGCTCGTCGCGCTCGGGCACGTGGTCGGCGTACAGCGGGGAGCCCCAGGTCGTGCGCCAGCCCCCCACCTGGTGGGTGTCCTTGAACGCGAACGGCAGGCCGTGCAGCGGCCCCACAGCGGCGCCGGAGGCGAGCGCCTGGTCCGCCGCGGCGGCTCCGGCGCGGGCCCGCTCCTCGTCGAGGGAGACGATCGCGTTGAGCTGCGGGTTGCGCTCGGCGATCCGGTCGAGGTGCAGCTCGAGCAGCTCGCGCGCCGAGATCTCCCGACGGCGTACGGCGGCCGCCTGGTCGCGTGCGGTGGAGTCGACGGAGAGGCTGGTCGTGGCGTGGTCGCTCATCGCCGACGGCCCAGCAGCCCGCCCACGATCACGCCGGCGAGGACGAGCCCGCCACCGACGGCGACGCCCATCAGGAACGACTCGCCGCCGGCACCCCCGCCGGCACCCGCGCCGGCGCGCGCCGGCCTGGGCGCGGCGAACACCGGCGCTCCCTCGGACGTCGTCTGCGGCGCGGCCGCGGCGACCTCGGCGGGCAGGCCGTCGGCGATGACCTTCTCGACGTTGCCGAAGAACTCGGCCGCCATCCGGCGCGAGACGCTGGTGAGCATCCGCTGGCCGACGCCGCCGATCATGCCGCCGACGACGGCGTCGGCGTCGTAGGACAAGACGGTCTGGTCGCCGCTCGCCTCGAAGGTGACGAGCACGGTCGCGTCGATGGTGCCCGGCGCGCCGGCGCCCTTGAGCCGCATGGTCAGCCCCTCGCCCTTGCGCAGGTCCTCCAGCACGCACGAGCCGGAGTAGGTGCCGCGGATGGCGGCGACACCGGCGCTGACGGTCATCGCGTAGGCGTTCTCGCCGGTCGCCTCGAGCTGCTCGCAGCCCGGGATGGTGGCCACCAGCACCTTCGGGTCGAGGATCGCGTCCCAGACCTTGTCGACGGGCGCGGCGATGGTGTTCTGACCGGTGATCTTCACTTCGTCTCCGTGTGCTCGAGGGGGTGATCGGCGTGCGCCAGCCGGAGCGCGTAGAGCTCCGAGGGCGAGATGGGCATGGCGGTGATGGGGAGCCGCTCGGCGTCCTCGATGGCGGCCGCCAGCGCGGCGGAGCCCGGGATCACGCCGGCCTCGCCGGCGCCCTTGATGCCGAGGGGGTTGAGCGGGGACGGCGTCTCCAGGTGGTCGATGTCGATGCGGGCCGGGACCTCGGTGACATAGGGCATCAAGAAGTCCATGAACGACGCGTTGAGCAGCTGGCCGGACTCGTCGTAGGCCATCCGCTCGTAGAGCGCGCCACCGATGCCCTGGGCCACGCCGCCGTGGATCTGGCCCTCGACGATCATCGGGTTGATGAGGTGGCCGCAGTCGTGGACGACGGCGTACTTCAGGATCCGGATCTCAGCCGTCTCGACGTCGGTCTCCACGATCACGGCATGCATCCCGGACGCGAAGGTCGAGCGCGGCGGGGAGTAGAAGTCCTTGCCCTCCAGCCCCGGCTCGTCGTCCTCGTCGACCGGCGGCTTGCCGGGGTCGCCGATGCTGAACTGGGTGGCCGCCTTGGACGCCTCGTCGAAGGCGTAGCGCAGCGGGTTGGACAGCACCGCGACCGTCCCGAGCGGGATCGAGCTGTCGGTGCCCTTGACGCTGACGACGCCGTCGACGATCTCGAGGTCGTCGACGTCGGCCTCGAGCGCGTCGGCGGCGATCCGCAGCGCCTTCTCCTTGGCCCGCTTGGCGGCCAGGTGGATCGCCGAGCCGCTCATCACGGCCGCGCGGGAGGCGAAGGTGCCCACGGCGTAGGCCATCCGGCGGGTGTCGCCGGTGGTGATCTCGACGTCCTCGAACCGGACGCCCAGCTCGTCGGCGACGATCTGCGCGAACGCCGTCTGGTGGCCCTGGCCCTGCGAGGTGAGTCCCGTCGCGACCTTGACCTTGCCCGAGGTCTCGATGTGGACGTGGGCGCCCTCGTAGGGGCCCACACCGGTGCCCTCGACGTAGCAGGCCAGGCCGATCCCGACCCGCTTGCCCTCCGCCGCCTTCTGCGCGCGGAAGCTCTCGAAGTCGTCCCAGCCGACGAGCTCCTTGATCTTCTCGAG
>Ga0164243_10003013_pt1 | contig 27251 bp, 21 predicted proteins | sample OricompcompostOP_FD_108781 | JGI IMG/M metagenome (GOLD analysis project Ga0164243, IMG submission 108781) | Organic Plus compost microbial communities from Emeryville, California, USA - Original compost - Organic plus compost (OP) | ecosystem: Engineered > Solid waste > Mixed feedstock >...
ATCCTGTCGCCGCTCGGCCACCCCGTGTACGCGCTGATCCGGCGCCGCGAGGTCCGATGACCGCACGCGAGCGCGGCGCCGAGCCCGAGCCCGGCCGCTCGAAGCGGTTCCGCCGCATGGGGAGCTCGCGGCCACGCACCACGCGCACCACGCGGGTGGTCCCGACGCCGAAGCTGCGGCTCAAGCTGCGCAGCAAGCTCGTCGTCGCGATGGTGTTCGCGGCGCTGGTCCCCGTGATCCTCGTCGCGGTGCTCGCGACGCGCGTGATCCTGTCGAGCCTCGAGAGCGGACTGCGCGACGAGGCGGGCCGTCAGCTCACGGTCGGCACGAACCTCGTCCTGCGCGCCGTCGAGCGCCTCAGCGACGAGGCCGTGCAGCTCTCGGAGAGCCAGGAGCTGCTCGAGGCGATCACGCGCTCCGCCCACGACATCGAGAAGTGGATCGCGCGCGAGGCATCGCACGTCCCGTCCGCGCGGCTCCAGCTGTTCGACGCGACCGGCAAGCCGCTGTTCGATCGCGTGCTCGGCGGCGCGGTGTCGCGGTTCAAGGATGCCGGCGTGCTGCCGGTCGATCCGATCGTCGCGGCCGGGAAGTCGTGGACCCGCACGGTGTCGCTGTTCGAGCTCGGCGATCGGACCATCGTGCGGGCGGTGTCGCCGATCGTCGACGCGGGCCTCGCGCTCGGCGGCGTGCTCGTGCTCTCGACGCCGCTCGACGGCGACTTCGCCGACGGCATCAAGGGCGCGCTGTCGGCCGACGTCCTGCTCGGCGGGACCTCGGGCGAGCTCCAGGTCACGTTCCGGTCGCGGCTCGGGCGCCGCAGCAGCGCGATCAGGCTCACGGACGCCGATCGCGCGGCCGTGCTGCGCGGCGAGCGCGTGATCCGCGACCTCGACGTCGAGGAGATCGGCGGGGGGATCGGGCAGTACAAGATCGCCGTCACCGCGCTCCTCGACTCCAGCCACCGGCCGGTCGGCATCCTCGGCGTGGCGGTCGATCGCGCGCCGCTCGCGTCGACCAAGCGCCTCGCGATCCGCTCGCTCGGGGTCGGCGGCGTCATCGCGATCGCGTTCGCGCTCGTGCTCGCGCTGTTCTGGTCGCGCCGGCTCGGCGCCCCGATCGCCCGGCTCCACCGTGGCGCGACCGCGGTCTCGCGCGGCGATCTCGAGCACCGGATCGACATCCCGGGAGGCGACGAGCTCACCGATCTCGCGACCGCGTTCAACCAGATGACGTCGACGCTGAAGGACAACCAGGCGCGCCTCGCGGCCCGCATGCGCGAGATCGTCGCGCTCCACGACGCCGGCCGCGCGGTGTCCTCGGTGATCGATCTGGACTCGGTGTCGCGCAAGATCGTCGACGCGGTCGCGCGCACGTTCGACATCCAGCTCGCGGCGCTGTGGATCGTCGAGGGTGGCCGGCACCCGCAGCTCCGCGCGTCCGCCGCGCGCGCGCGCCGCGCCGACGTCTCGAGCTCGCTCGCCACCGACGAGGCGCTCGCGGCCGCCGAGGCGCTGCGCTCGGTCGCCGAGCAGGTCCAGCGCTCGCGGCAGCCCGTGCGCCTCGAGCGCGCGGCGGAGGATCCGGTGTACGGCCGCGCCGCGCACGAGGCCGGCGCGCCCGGCCCGCTCGTCGCGCTGCCGCTCGATCGCACCCGGCAGGGCGCGGAGGCGCACGTCGTCGGCGTGCTCGCCGTCGGCCGCGCCGAGGGCCGCCGCGGGTTCTCGGAGGCCGACTTCAACCTGCTGACGACGTTCGCCGACCAGGCGGGCGCGGCCGTCGAGAACGCGCTCCTGTACCAGGAGGTCCGCGCGGCGAGCGAGGAGCTCGAGCGCAAGGTCCGGCTCCGCACGAGCGAGCTGACGGCGATCAACACCGAGCTCGGCCGCGCGCTCGCGGAGCTGCGCGAGGCGCAGGCGCAGCTCGTGCTCTCGGAGCGGATGGCCGGGCTCGGCCTGCTCGTGGCGGGCGTCGCCCACGAGGTCAACTCGCCGACCGCGGCGATCCGCGGCTCGATCGAGGGGCTGCCTGCCGCGCTGAGCCGCGTCGCGCGTCACGGCGCCGAGCTCGCCGCCCGCGCGTCGACTCCCGACGTCGCGCGGGCGATCACCGCGTACCTCGATGCGACCGCGCCCCTGCTCGCGGAGCGGCCGCTGCCGACGGGGCTCGTCGCGCGCCGCGCGGCCAAGGAGCTCGCGGCCACGCTCGACGAGGCGTCGCGGACGGGGCCCGGGCTCGGCGACGTCCAGTCCCTCGCGGCAGAGCTCGCCGACCTCGGCGCGACCACCGAGGATGCGGGCGGCCTCGTCGCCGCGCTCGGACCGGACCGCACGCTCGCCGCCCAGGTGATCGCCGCGCTGACGGATCACGTCTACCTGCACCGGACCGCGTCGACCGTGCGCCACGCCGTCGGGCAGATCCAGCGGATCGTCGGAGCCCTCAAGAGTTACTCGCACCTCGACCAGCAGGCGACCCGCGTCGAGGCGGATCTGCACGAGGGGCTCGAGACCACCCTGACCCTCCTCCACCACGCCCTGCGTGATATCGTCGTCGAGCGACGCTACGGCAACCTCCCGCGCGTCCCCGTGTACGTGGACGAGCTCAACCAGGTGTGGACCAATCTGATCCAGAACGCGCAGCAGGCCCTCGCGGGCAAGGGCACGATCACGATCGAGACCGCCGTCGAGGACGCGTGGGCGGTGGTGCGCGTGATCGATGACGGGCCGGGCGTGCCGGCCGAGGCGCTGCCGCAGATCTTCGAGCCGTTCTTCACGACGAAGGCGAAGGGCGAGGGCACCGGCCTCGGCCTCGGGATCTCGCGGCAGATCGTCGACAAGCACGGCGGCACCATGCGCTGCGAGTCGCGCCCCGGGCGGACGCTGTTCGAGGTGAAGCTCCCGATCCTCGCGTCGAGCAGCGCCGTGTCGGGTGGCGCGGCGAGCGAGGCAGCCTCGTGAGCCGCCGCGAGGTCATCGTCTGCGTCGATGACGAGGAGGGCGTCCTCCGCGTGCTGCGCGCTCAGCTCGGCGCGCGGTTCGGGCACGAGTGCCAGATCGCGACCGCGCGGTCCGGCGACGAGGCGGTCGCGCTGTTCGACGAGCTGACCCGCGAGGGCGAGTCGATCGCGCTGGTGATCGCCGACCAGATCATGCCCGGCATGAAGGGCGTCGAGCTGCTCGAGATCGTCAACCGCCGATTGCCGACGACGACGAAGATCCTGCTCACCGGTCAGGCCGGCCTCGACTCGGTGATCGACGGGATCAACCGCGCGCACCTCAACCACTACATCGCCAAGCCGTGGGACGAGACCGCGCTCCTGCTCGCGGTCGAGAACCTCCTGCGGCAGTACCGCCTGGTCAACGAGAACCAGCACCTGATCGCGTCGCTGTCCGCGAAGAACCAGGCGCTGCTCGAGATGAACCGCGAGCTCGAGGCCAAGATCCACGAGCGCACGCACGAGCTCGCGGAGGCCAACGCCCGGCTCGCGCAGCTCGCGGTCACCGACGGCCTCACCGGGCTCTACAACCATCGCCACTTCCACGAGCGGCTCACGCTCGAGGTCGAGCGCAGCCAGCGCAGCGGGCTGCCCCTGTCGCTGCTGATGATCGACGTCGATCACTTCAAGCAGTTCAACGACACGTTCGGTCACCCCGCGGGCGACGAGGTGCTGCGGCAGCTCGCGCGCGTGCTCTCCGACACCCGGCGCGCCAACGACGTGGTCGCGCGGTACGGCGGCGAGGAGTTCGCCGTGGTGCTCGTCGACACCGCGAAGTTCACCGCGGCGAAGGTCGCCGAGCGCATCCGCGACCGGGTGCACGCGCACGACTTCTCGGACGCCGCGCCCCGCGCCGGGCACCTCAGCGTGTCGATCGGGGTCGCGACGTTCCCCGATGATAGCGCCGACGCGGAGGGGCTCGTCCGGGCCGCCGATATCGCGCTCTACGCCGCGAAGCGGGCCGGGCGTAACCGCGTGGTGCTCGCGACCGAATCGCTCGCGGCGACGCCCGCCTAGGTCGCCGGGAGAGTGGTACGGTTCCTCCGATGAGCAGCGAAGACATCGCGGTGATCGGCGCCGGCAGCTACGGCACCTGTCTCGCCGTGCTGTTCGGCAACCACGGCCATCGCGTCTGCCTGTACAACCGGAACCCGGACTCCGCGCGCGTGATGCAGGAGGTGCGCGAGAACCGCACGTACCTGCCCGGTCATCGGTTTCCCGACACGGTGACCGTGACGAGCGATCTCGAGACCACGGTGCGCGGCAAGCGGTTCGTGCTCGGTGTGACGCCTTCGCACGGCGTGCGCGAGGTGCTCGGCCAGGCGGCGCAGTGGATGGATCCCGACGCGATCGTGATCAACGCGTCGAAGGGGCTGGAGGACGGCACGCTGCAGACGATCGACGCCGTCTACCGCGACATCCTGCCCGAGCGCATCGCCGCGCGCGCGACCTACCTCTCGGGGCCTACGTTCGCGAGCGAGCTCGCCGCGGGGATGCCGGCCGCGATCGTGCTCGCCGGCCGCGATCGCGAGAGCACGCTGGCCGCCCAGGCCGCGCTCACCGGCCTGAACTTTCGCATCTACACGACCGACGATGTCGTCGGCGTGCTCGTCGGTGGTGCGCTCAAGAACGTGATCGCGATCGGCGCGGGCGTGTCCGACGGGCTCGGCTTCGGCTCGAACACGCGGGTCGCGCTGATCACGCGCGGCCTCGCCGAGATCACGCGGATCGGCGTCGCGCTCGGCGCGAACGCCGCGACGTTCGCCGGCCTCTCCGGCATGGGCGATCTCGTGCTCACCTGCTCGGGCGATGCGTCGCGCAACCGGCGCGTCGGGCTCGCGCTGGGGCAGGGCAAGAAGATGAGCGACATCCTCGCCGAGATGAAGCAGGTCGCGGAGGGCGTGAAGACGACGAAGGTCGCGCAGCAGCTCGCGAGCCGGCTCGGCGTCGAGGCGCCGATCACCGATGCGATGTACGCGATCATGTACGAGGGCGTCGGGGTGCGGGAAGCGATCTTGCGGCTCTTGACCCGACCCGTGAGGTCGGAACGCGACACCTGATGCTCGGCTACGTCCTCGACGAGATCTTCGGCGACTCCGCCGACGGCCACCGCGCTCCTTCGGGCCACCCCGAGCGCCCCGCGCGCGCCGACGCCGTGCGCGACGCGCTGTACGCGGCGGGGATCGCCGATCGTGGCGAGAAGCTCGCGCTGCGCCCGGCGAGCGACGAGGAGCTCGCGCGCGTCCACGCGGGTGATTACCTCGACGAGCTCGTGAAGCGGGTGCCGGGGCAGAGCGGCTGGCTCGACGGCGACACGTACTACTCGCCGGGCACCTGGCGCGCGGCGACGCTCGCGGCCGGGTCGACGACCCAGCTCGTGACGGATGTCCTCGACGGCAGGTACACGACCGGGCTGTCCGTCGTGCGCCCGCCGGGGCACCACGCGACGCGCGACCGCGCGATGGGGTTCTGCCTGCTCAACAACGTCGCGATCGCCGCGGCGGCCGCGCGCGCACGCGGAGCCGGCCGGGTCGCGATCGTCGACTGGGACGTCCACCACGGCAACGGCACGCAGGACATCTTCTGGGACGACCCCGACGTGCTCTACCTCTCCGTCCACCAGTACCCGTACTACCCGGGCACCGGGAAGCCGACGGAGACGGGCGGGCCGGGCGCCCCGGGCGCGACGATCAACGTCGGGCTCCCCGGAGGGAGCGGCGACGCCGAGTACCTCGCGGTGTTCGATCGCGTGTTCGTGCCCGCGATCGCGCGGTTCCAGCCGGACCTCGTGCTGGTGTCGGCGGGCTTCGACGCGTTTCAGCACGACCCGCTCGCCAGCATGCGCGTGACGCACGCCGGGTTCGCGCAGATGGCGAGCCGCCTGCGCGCGATCGCCGAGCGGTTCGCCGGTGGTCGGATCGTCGCCGTCCTCGAGGGCGGCTACGACCTGCACGGCCTCTCGGGCGGGATGACCGTCGTCCTCGACAAGCTCACCGGTCCGAGCGAGCCGCTGCCGGCGTCGGCGCCGATGCCCCCGAACCCGGTGGCGCGCGCGGCGATCGAGGGCACGCTCGCGGCGGTCGGCGCGGCTGGCGTCGTGCTCGCGCCGCTCGCGGAGGAGGCGCCGGCGTCGCGATGACGAGACCGTCTGCCGCGGAGCTCGCGCCCGCCGCGTTCGGCGGCCGCTACACCCTGCTGCGCCAGCTCGCCGTCGGCGGGATGGCCGAGATCTACCTCGCGCGGCAGGCCGCGATGGCCGGGTTCGAGAAGGAGGTCGTGATCAAGCGCCTCCGCGCCGAGCTCGTCGACGATCCGCGCATCGTCGAGATGTTCCTCGACGAGGCGCGCATCGGCGCGCTGCTCAACCACCCGAACATCGTCCACGTCTACGACGTCGACGAGCACGACGGCCTGCCGTACATCGCGATGGAGTACATCGTCGGCGAGGAGCTCAACGAGCTGTGCCGGCGCGGCATCGCCCACGGCCGGTTCCTGCCGCTCGAGCACGCCGTCGAGCTGATCCGGCAGGCGGCCGCCGGGATGGGCTACTTCCACGCGCAGCGCGCGCCCGCCGGCGCGGGGCCGGGCGGGTTGCCGCCGAACACCCCACTCGAGATCGTCCACCTCGACATCTCGCCGACGAACCTGCTCGTCACGCGCGACGGCTTCCTCAAGGTGATCGACTTCGGCATCGCCCGCGCGCGCGGACAGCGGACGCGCTCGGACGTCATCCCCGGCAAGCTCTCGTACATGTCGCCCGAGCAGGCCGCCCGGGAGCCGATCGATCACCGGAGCGACATCTTCTCGCTCGGCATCGTGCTCTACGAGATCACCGTCGGGCGGCGGCTGTTCCGCGGCTCGGCGCACGAGATCGTGCCGCGGCTCGTGAACGCCGAGATCGAGCCACCGACGTTCGCGCGGCGCGGCTATCCGCCGGCGCTCGAGTCGATCGTGATGCGCTGCCTCGAGCGGCACCCAGCGGATCGGTACCAGAGCGCGTACGACCTCGCCGACGACCTCGAGGCGTTCCTGCGCGACGAGCGGCTGCACTCCGGCCCGGTGCGCATCGCGCGCTACCTCGATCAGCTGACCCACGCCGCGGGTGGACCGCGTCGCCCCGAGCTCGTCAGCGAGGCCGAGGTCCAGCGCGCCGAGGGCGACGAGCTCGACTTCGACAGTCAGGTGTTCGACGTCTACCGGCCGGCCGCGGGGGCGCCGCTCGCCGAGCAGGCGCGCGAGTGGGAGGACGCCGACCAGCCGGAGCTCGAGATCGCCGCGGCGCTCGGCATGGAGCTCGCGGAGCTGCGTCAGCTGCGCACGCCGGTGCCCGCGCGGTCCGCGGGGGCGCGGAGCTCGAGCGAGGCGCCCGCGAGCCCCGGCCCCGCGGAGGCGGCCAGCGAGCGGCCCGCGGACGCCGCGTCTCCCGTGGCGTCTCCTGCTGCGTCTCCTGCGCACGCCGGGTCTCCTGCCGCGTCTCCTGCGATCCCCAGCGCACCGTCCGCCGCGTCGCCCGGCGCCGCGCCCGCGATCGGCTCGGCGGTGCTCGCACGCAGCGCGCCTGTCCCTGCGCCCCCTGCGCCGGCGCCCGCGCGCTTGCCGTGGGTGCTCGTCGCGCTGCTCTCCGTGGCCGTCGCCTGCCTCGTGGCGTATATCGTCATGGCGTGAAGCGACGCGGCCTGGCCCTGCTCGTGATGGCGATCGTCGCCGGGTGCTCCGACAACGAGCGAACCCGGCGCGAGCCTCCGCGCGAGATGCGGCGCGAGCGCCGGGTGATCGAGCCGCCGTCGGGCACGGTGCGCCCACTGCCCCCACACGCGATCCGCGCCGACGGCGTGGGGCCGTACCGGCTCGGCGAGCCGTTGTCGTCGCTGCTCCAGCAGCTGGCGTCGGGACCGCGCATGATCATGCTCGAGATCCCAGGGCTCGTGCACCAGAACCTGATCCGCGCCGAGGACTCGACGGTGCTGATCGGCGGCGAGCCGGGCGGGGTCGCCACGTCCGTCGCGGTGGTCGGGCCCGAGGTCGCGCGCACCGAGTCGGGGATCCACGTCGGGTCGACGCGCGCCGAGGTCGAGAAGGCGCTCGCGCCGTTCGTCACGCTGCCCGAGCGCGCGGTCGACCCGCGGCTCCTGATCCCGCGCTCGCTGCCGAACGCGCGCTTCTTGCTCGACGACGACCGCGTGATCGCGATCGTCGTCATGGCGGATGGCCCGCTGCCGGCGCCCGGGCTGCGGTCGCGCGAGCCGAGCGCCGAGCCCGGCTGCGTGCGGCCGGCGTCCACGACGGACGCGTTCGGCGCGTGCCTCACGGCGGCCGGCGAGCTCGTCGAGGTCGACGGGAACCAGATCACGATCCGGGCCGCCGGCACCGAGCGCGTGCTCGCGGGGCCGCTGCGCCTGACGAGCGAGCTCGTGTTCGCGGGGCCGCTGCGGGCCGCGGACGGGCGCGACGAGCTCGTGATCGTCCTGCACGCGGCCACCGACGGTGTCCGTCAGTGGTCGCTCGTGGCGTACCGGTTCGAGGGAGGCAAGCTCACCCGCAGCCTCGAGCCTTCCTCTCTGTACCAGCTGTCGAGCGCGAACGCGCGCTGGATCGGCGCCGAGATCGACGGGGTCGACCTCTACCTGTCCCTGCACAGCCGCCCGGACGCGATCGAGGCCGGGGGGCTGTTGAGCACGCGCCCGCAAGGCGACGCGACGCGCGACATCGCCGTCATCACGCCCGTGATGGTCCCGCGCCGACCGGCGAAGCCCGTCCAGTCCGAGGTGCGCGACGCCGGGCCGGAGGATGCGCAAGCCGGCGGGATCGATGCGACTCGCCCGGGAGCTCGTCCGGCCGGTCCCACGGCCACGTCGCCGACGGGCCCCTCCGCCGGCACGTCAACGGGCCCCTCGACCGGCACGTCAACGGGCCCGTCGACCGGCCCGTCGACCGCCACATCGCCGGGCCCGTCGACCGGCCCATCGGGCGCACCCTCCGCGGACGCCGCGCCCCCACCGGACGCGGCGGCGGACGGGCCCGCCGATCCGTGATCGAGCGGTGGTCGCCGGCCGTACCCCTTTGCCGTTCTTGCGTTTTTTGGCACAATCCGCGGACGTGTCGCGCTGCGCTGCAACCCCCAAGCGCGTCCCTCGGAGGGGCGTGGCGTGAAGTTTCTCTGCGACCGGTGCAAGACCCGCTACTCGATCGCGGACGAGCGGGTTCGCGGCAAGATCCTGAAGATCCGCTGCAAGAACTGCGCGAACGTGATCACCGTCCGCGAGGGCATGACCGACGCCGACGCCGAGCCGGGTGCGCGTCGCAAGCGCGCCACCACGATGGCCCCGATGGCCACGGTCGGGCCGGCGACCGCCGCGCCCGCAGCGTCGTCGGCGCTGGGCGCGGCGTTCCAGTCCGCGCTGACGGCGAAGCCGCCCGCCGCCCTCGAGGAGGAGTGGTACGTCTCGATCGACGGCGCGCAGGAGGGGCCGTTCTCGCTCGCCGACGCGCAGCGCTGGGTGAGCTCCAAGCCGTTCGACGCCGAGCTGCACTGCTGGAGCGAAGGCTTCGACGACTGGCTCCCTGTCGACAAGGTCAGTCACTTCCGCGGCCTGCGCCGACGGCCCGTGCCGGCCGCGCCCGCCGCGCCCGCTGCACCCGCCGCGCCTCCGCCGCTGCCGCGGGCCAGCGCGCGGATGACCGCGCCGGCCGTCGAGGACGAGCCGAAGCCGCTGTTCGCCGCGACGATGGCCTCGCTCGAGCGCGGGCTGCCGCCGTCCGGCTCGCTCGGGCTCCCGGCGCCGCTGGGGCGCCCGTCCGCGACGCCGCCCGGTGGCCTGCCCGCGCACCCCGGCGCGACCGCCGCCGTCCCGACGCCCGCGACGGCGAGCGGCCGCGCGCTGCCGGCGTTCGATGCCAGCGACGGTGCGACGCAGATCGAGTCCCCCGCATTCGAGGACGAGGCGGCGACCGCGGCGGAGCCTGTCGCCGCGGCGAAGCGCAGCGCGAGCATGGGCGCGGTCGGGAACGGCGCCGTCGCGTCGAGCATGCAGAGCTCGGCGAGCCCGCCGCCGGCCGCCACGAACGCGGCGACCGACGACGAAGATGACGACCTGTCGATCGGCGAGGTCTCGCGCGTCGTCAACCTGTCCGACCTCATGCGCTCGCGGCCCGCGGATCCGGCGCGGAGCTCGGGGCCGATCGCGAACCTGTCGCGCACGGGCGCGGTGCCGCGCATGGGCTCGAGTGGATCGCTGCCGCGGCTCGGCGCGTCGGGCAGCGTCCCACGCATCGACGAGGCCGGCCCGGCGGGTGCGCCCTCGCCGGACGCGGCGTCGGTCCCGCCGCCGGTCGCGACCACGCACCGTCGTGGCCTGCTCCTCCTGATCGGGGCGTCGGCGCTCCTTCTCGCGGGGGTCGTCGTCGCGGTCGTGTTGCTCGGGTTCAACGACGACGACATCACGACGACGCGGCTCGCGCGCGGCGATCTGATCGACACCTCGCGGCCGGACGATCCGCTGTTCCGGCCCGCGCCTCCGCCGACCACGCCCGAGAAGCCCGCGTCGAGCGAGCAGACGACCAAGCCGAGCACCCCCACGACCACGAAGCCGCGCACGCCGTCGGTGACGACGCCCGCGCGTCCCGATCCGGTCGAGACGCCGACGGGCGCCTCGCTCCGCAGCGACGAGATCGAGGAGATCGCGCGCAAGAACTCGATGGGCACGCAGCGCTGCTACATGCGATCGCAGAAGGGCGCGGACGCGATCCTGATCGGCGACGTCAAGAAGATCCAGGCGACGCTCGACATCGCGCCCGACGGAACGGTGCGCGCCGTGACACTCTCCGACCACGCGACGAACAACCTCGGCAAGTGCCTGATCTCCACGATCAAGTCGTGGCGGTTCCGCGCCTCGCCGGGCGGGCTCTACAAGATCAGCCTCCAGTTCGGCTAGGCCGCGCGCGCGAGCTCGAGCGCGACGTCGGCGAGGCGCGCCGCCGCGGTCGTGACCTCGTCGAGCGTGGTGTCGAGCCCGAACGACAGGCGCACCATGCCCGCGTCCGCGTCCATTCCGAGCGCGGTCAGCACGGCGGACGGCTTGGCGTCGCGATCGGCGCACGCCGACCCCGTCGACAGGTACACGCCTCGGCTCGCGAGGACGGTGCGCAGCGCAGCGGCAGGCACGCCCGCGATCGCGAGCGCGAGGATGTGCGGCGCGCGCCGGACGTCGGGGACGAGCTGGCGATAGCGCACGCCGCGCTCGTCGAGCACCGACGTCACGGCCTGCGCGAGCTCGAGCCAGCGCGTCCGCGCCGCCGGCATCGCGGCGATCGCACGCTCGGCGGCGAGCCCGAAGCCCGCCGCGCCCGGCGCGTCCTGCGTCCCGCCGCGCAGCCCGTGCTGCTGGCCGCCGCCGACCCACAGCGGCTCGACCGCGACACCGCGCCGGAGCCACAGCGCTCCGGTCCCCTTGGGACCGTGCAGCTTGTGGCCGGCGACGGCGATCGTGTCCGCGCCGAGCGAGGCGACGTCGATCGCGATCTTGCCGAGGGCCTGGGCCGCGTCGACGTGGACGTGGCAGCCGGGGACGCGGCGCTTCACCGCGCTCGCGATCGCCGCGACCGGCTGCACGACGCCGACCTCGTTCTGCACCATCACGACGGCGACGACCGCGGCGCTGTGGCTCGCTGCCGCCTCCGCGATCGCGTCCGGATCGAGCACGCCGTCGGGACCCGGCGCGACCTCGACGACGGAACGGCCGATGTCACCGAGCCGGCGCGCCGTGCTCGCGACCGCGGGATGCTCGATCGACGACACCACCACGGCGCCGGGTCGGACGCGCGCCGCGCCGGTCACCGCGAGGGCGTCGGCCTCGGTGCAGCCGCTCGTCCATACGAGGTCCCCGTGCGAGCCGTCCGGATCGCCGAGCGCGGCCAGCAGGCGCCGGCGCGCGGTCTCGATGTGCGAGCGCGCCGCGGCTCCCTGCGGATGCGCCGCGCTGGGGTTGCCCCAGGCCGTGCGCATGACCTCGGTGATCAGGGCGACCACCTCGTCGGCGACGCGGGTCGATGCGGCGTTGTCGAGGTAGATTGGCGTCATTGCCCGAGCTAGGCATCTACCTCCACTTTCCGTGGTGTCGCAAGCTGTGCCCGTACTGTGACTTCGCGGTCGAGGTCGGCGAGCCGCCGCACGACGCGTATCTCGCGGCGATCCTCCGCGAGCTCGACGTCCGCGCTCCCGCGTTCTCCGGAGAGCTGGTCTCGATCTACTTCGGTGGCGGCACGCCGTCGCTGTGGCGGCCGGAGTGCCTCGGCGCCGCGATCGACGCGATCCGCGCGCGGTTCGCGTCGGCCTCGCGCGCGGCGTCGATCGGGCCGTCGATCGGGCCGTCGATCGAGGTGACGATCGAGGCGAACCCCACGGATTGCACCGACGAGAACCTCGCAGCGTGGCGCGCCGCGGGCATCACGCGCGTGTCGATCGGCGTGCAGTCGCTCGAGCCGCGCGAGCTGGTCGTGCTCGGCCGCGATCACCGGTTCGGTGACGGGCGGGCGGCCGTCGAGCGGACCCTCGCCGCGGGGCTACGGACCAGCGCGGACTTCATCCTCGGGACGCCGGCGGGGACGCCGGGGGGCACGGGCGTCGCGACGCTCGGCGCGGACCACCTCTCGGTGTACGAGCTCACGATCGAGGATCGCACCGCGTTCGGCAAGCGCGTGCGCGACGGCCGGCTCGTCCCGCTCGACGAGGAGCGGTTGACGGAGCTCTACGTCGCGACGCACGAGATGCTCGTCGCGGCGGGCTACGAGCACTACGAGATCAGCTCGTACGCGCGCCCCGGGCGGCGCGCGGTACACAACAGCCTGTACTGGCGAGGCGCGCCGTACCTCGGCCTCGGCGTCGGCGCGGCGTCGCTTGAGGTGCGCGCCGACGGATCGGGCGTGCGCTCGACGAACCCGCGCAAGGCGGCCGCGTATCTCGCGGCGCCGGGCGTGCCGGCCGAGCGGAACGAGATCTCGGTGCAGGAGATGGCGGTCGACCGCGTGTGGCTCGGGTTGCGCACCTCCGATGGGGTGCTCGAGGCCGACCTGGCGCCCGCGCGCGGGCTCGCCGACGTGCTGGTCGCCGAGGGGCTCGCGGACCGCCGTGGCGGGCGGATCTGCCCGACACTCCGAGGCTTTCTGATGGCCGATCGCATCGCGGCCCGGGTCGTGCAGACGTGGGATGACGAGACGGAGACGGCTTTGTAAGCTCGCAGTAACGATGAGTGGACCGGAGCTCTCCCGGCGCGCGCAGAAGATCCTGCACGCCGTCGTCACCGAGTACCTGCATGGCGGGGATCCGGTGGGCTCTCGCACCGTGACCCGTCGTCATGACCTCGGCCTCTCGCCGGCGACCGTCCGCAACGTGATGGCCGATCTCGAGGAGATGGGGCTGCTCGAACAGCGGCACTCGTCGGCGGGCCGCGTGCCCACCGCGTCGGGGTTGCGGTTCTTCATCGACAGCCTCCTCAAGGTGCGGGGGCTGACCGCGCGAGAGAAGGAAGAGATCCGCGGGCGCGTCGTCGCGCCGACCGCCGACGAGATCGTGCAGCGCGCATCGCGCTTGCTGTCGGATCTGACGCAGCACGCGGCGGTGATCATCGCGCCCGATCCAGATCAACAACGGCTCGGGCAGATCGAGTTCGTGCCGCTGCGCGACGGCAAGCTGATCGCCGTGCTCGTCACGACCGACGGGCGGATCGAGAACCGCCTGATCATGGACGAGGTCGAGCCGCGGCGGCTCGAGCGGATCCATAACTACCTGAACGCCCTCCTCTCGGGGATGACGCTCGACGAGGTCCGCGATCGCGTCATCCGCGAGCTCGGGGAGGACAAGAATCGCTACGACGAGGCCGTCGCGGAGGCGCTACGGCTCGGGCACGCGGTGTTCGTGACCCGTCCCGATCGCCCGGCGGAGGTCCTGATCAGCGGACAGGCGAACCTGCTCGACGACGAGCTCGCGCAAGAGAGCGCGCGCGAGCTCCTTAGGACGCTGGAGGACAAGCAGACGCTCGTCCGGCTGCTCGATCGCACGCGCCACGCCGAGGGCCTGCAGGTGTTCCTGGGGGCGGAGACCGCGATGAGCGCGCTCGCCGCGAGCTCGGTCGTCGCGATGTCGTACGGCCCCGAGGAGCAGCCGATCGGTGCGCTCGCGGTGATCGGACCGATGCGGATGAACTACGGCAAGGTGATGTCGGTCGTCGATGTCACGGCCGATACGGTGACGCAGCTCCTGGCCGAGCTCGGTGGTACGTAGACGGCGATCGTCCTGTCCCGTGGGCTCTGGTCTGCCCGACAAAAGGTGGTTATGGTCCGTCTGTTATGAGCGGACAACCGAACCAGCACGACGAAGCAGCACCGGCCACGGAAGGCGGTGGGGATGCGAGCGCCGTGATTCCGGTGGAGGTCGAGCCGCCGGAAGGTCCGAGCGGGCAGGAGGCAGCGGAGGGCACGCCATCGGAGGAAGCCAAGGATCCCACGGCGGAGCTCGAGGCCAAGCTGGCCGCGGCCGAGAAGGAGAAGAAGGACAACTGGGACCGTTACCTCCGCGCTGCCGCGGATCTCGAGAACCTGCGCAAGCGGCAGAAGCGCGAGCTCGAGGATGCGAAGTTCGACACCAAGGGCAAGGTCCTGAAGGAGATGCTCCCGGTCGTCGACAACCTCGAGCGCGCGCTCGAGCACGCCACGACGGCGGCGGGGGGCAACGACAAGGATCCGATCCTCGAGGGCGTCCAGCTCGTCCTCCGGCAGTTCATGACGGCGTTCGAGCGCCTCGACGTGTTCCCGATCGACGCGCAGGGGCAGCCCTTCGATCCCAACCTGCACGAGGCGATCTCGCAGCAGGAGACCGACGAGCACCCGCCGGGCACGGTGGTCCAGGTGCTCCAGCGCGGGTACCGCGCCGGCGATCGCCTCCTGCGCCCGTCGCTCGTCGTCGTCGCGAAGGCGAAGCCGGCCGCGTGAGAGACGGCGCGATGAGGCTGATGCGCGACGACGGCGTGCGCGATGAGGGTGGTGCGCGGTGAGGGTGGTGCGCGATGAGGGTGGTGCGCGATGAGGGTGGTGCGCGATGAGGGTGGTGCGCGATGAGTAGAGTCGTCGGGATCGATCTCGGCACGACGAACTCGTGCGTCGCCGTCATGGAGGGCGACGCGCCGGTGGTCATCGCCAACGCCGAGGGCGCGCGGACCACGCCATCGATCGTCGGCTTCGCGCAGTCGGGCGAGCGGCTCGTCGGGCAGGCCGCGCGCCGGCAGGCGATGACGAACGCGGAGAACACGATCTACGCGGTCAAGCGCCTCATGGGGCGCAAGTACGAGGACCCGGAGGTCCAGCGCCACCTGCTCACGTGCCCGTACGAGATCGTGGCAGCGGACAACGGCGATGCCCACGTGCGCGTGCGCGGCCGCGACTTCTCGCCGCCCGAGATCAGCGCGCTCGTGCTCGGCAAGATGCGTCAGACCGCGGAGGACTGGCTCGGCGAGTCGGTCACCGAAGCCGTCGTCACGGTGCCCGCGTACTTCGACGACGGCCAGCGCCAGGCGACGAAGGACGCGGGGCGGATCGCGGGGCTCAACGTGCTCCGCATCGTCAACGAGCCGACCGCCGCGGCGCTCGCGTACGGGCTCGACGCCCAGGGGGCGCAGCGCGTCGCGGTCTACGATCTCGGCGGCGGCACGTTCGACATCTCGATCCTCGAGCTCGAGGGCGGCGTGTTCCGCGTGCGGTCGACGGCCGGCGACACGTTCCTCGGCGGCGAGGACTTCGACAACGCGATCGTCGAGCACCTGCTCGCGACGTTCGCGGAGATGAACGGCGGGCTCGACCTGCGCGGTGACCGCATGGCGCTGCAACGGCTCAAGGAGACCGCGGAGAAGGCGAAGATCGGGCTGTCGAGCGCGTTCGCGACCGAGATCAACCTGCCATTCATCGCGGCCGCCGCCGATGGACCGCGGCACCTGCAGACGGTGCTCGAGCGCCACCAGCTCGAGGAGCTCGTCGAGCCGCTCGTTCAGTCGTCCCTCGAGCCGTGCCGGCGCGCGCTCGCCGACGCCGGCATGACCGCGCGCGACGTCGACGTGGTGATCCTCGTCGGTGGCCAGACGCGCATGCCGCGGATCCAGACGCTCGTGGCGGAGATGTTCGGCAAGGAAGCGAGCCGCAGCGTCAACCCCGACGAGGTCGTCGCCGTCGGCGCCGCGATCCAGGGTGGCGTGCTCACCGGCGAGGTGCAGGAGGTGCTGCTGCTCGACGTCACGCCGCTGTCGCTCGGCGTCGAGACCGCGGGTGGCGTGTTCACGCGGCTGATCCCGCGCAACATGCCGCTGCCGGCGCGCGCGACCGAGATCTTCTCGACGACGATCGACAACCAGCCGTTCGTCAACGTCCACGTGCTCCAGGGCGAGCGCGAGATGGCCGCGGACAACAAGTCGCTCGCCCACTTCGAGCTCACGGGCATCCCACCCGCACCGCGCGGGGTGCCGAAGATCGAGGTCGCGTTCGACATCGACGCCGACGGCGTGCTCAGCGTGTCCGCGCGCGATCACGGCACCGGGCGCGTGCAGCGCGTGACGGTGACGCCGTCGACGGGCCTGTCCGAGCACGACATCGAGCGCCTCGTCGCCGAGGGCGAGCAGATGGCCGAGGAGGACCAGATCCGCCGCCTCATCGCGGACGCCCGTAACAAGGGTGAAGGCCTCCTGTACTCGTCGGAGAAGGCGATGGCCGAGTTCGGTGCGCTGATCCCCGATGACGAGCGCGAGCTCCTCTACCAGGAGCTCGCCGAGTGTCGGGCGGGGCTCGAGACCGACGATCTCGCGCTCGTGCAGGAGTCGGTGGAACGACTCGAGGTGTCGGCGCAGCGAATCGGCGAGGCGATCTACGCCGCCGCCGATAGCTCCGGATCGAGTGGAGCGTGAGCGCATGGCGCGGCGGAAGCGTGACTACTACCTGGTGCTGGGTGTCTCCCGCGACGCGAGCGAGACCGAGATCAAGCGCGCGTTTCGCGAGCTCGCGCGCAAGTACCACCCCGACGTCAACGCCGCCGACGAGGGCGAGCGCTTCCGCGAGATCAACGAGGCGTACGCGGTGCTCTCCGACAAGGAGCTGCGCGCGCGCTACGACCGCTGGGGGCACCCCGACGACACCGGCGGTGGCTTGAGCGCCGTCGTCGACGTCGCGCAGGAGATCATCAACGACGTGTTCCGCCGGCGGCGCGGGCGGCAGAAGGGCAGGGACGTCCGCTACACGCTCGAGGTGACGTTCGAGGAGGCGGCGTTCGGTGCGAGCAAGACGATCAAGGTGCCAGACGGAACGGCGACCCGCGAGCACACGATCGTGATCCCGCCCGGCATGAAGCAGGGCACGGTCAAGACGCTGCGCGGTGAGGGCGAGCCCGGCAAGGGCGGAGGCGCGAGCGGTGACCTGCACGTGCACGTCCGGATCGCGGACCATCCGCTGTTCCGTCGCGAGGGCCACGACGTGCGGAGCGAGCACGTGATCACGTTCGCGCAGGCCGCGCTGGGGGCCGTGATCGATCTTCCGACGCTCGACGGTCCGGTGAAGATGCGCATCCCCGAGGGCACGCAGCCCGGCTCCGTGTTCCGGATCCGCGGCCGCGGGATCCCGCATGCGGCGGGCAAGACCGCGCCGCGAGGCGATCACCTCGTGCAGGTCCAGGTCGAGGTGCCGCGGGCCCTCTCGCCGCGGCAACGCGAGCTGATCGAGGAGCTGTCGCGGACGGCGGGAGAGACCCAGCTCACCGCGCCCGCACGCAACAAGGGGCTGCTCGATCGCGTGCGCTCGCTCCTCGAGGAGTGACCCACGTGCGCGCGCCGCGTCGGTCGATCCGCGTGCCGGCAGGGCGTGTGCCGGAGGGGGAGCCGCAGAGGACGCAAAGGACGCCAAGCGGAGAAGGTGTCGCGCTGCGCGCGGTAGGTCGACAGCGGGCCCAACGAGAGCGGGCGGGACGCGCGTCGGCCATGCGTGTGTCGGGCGGCGACGAGATGGAGCAGGCACGAGCCGAGGCGCCCCGGATGCGAAGCAGCATGCGGGAAGGGCATCCGTGCACGACGGTCTCGAAGTGCACGACCACCTCGAGTGACTGCAGCGCGCGCGAGCGGACGAGCGCTACGAACGCGCGCGCGAAGCCTGCGTCGGACGAAGCCCGCTCCTCTCTTCTTCGCGTCCTTCGCGTCCTTCGCGGCTCCCCCGCTGGCACACGCCCCGCTCGCGCGCGTCCTGCTCGCACACGCGCTGCCAGCGCACGCCCCGCCCGCACACGCCTCTCTGCGGCGCGAAGCGCACCAAGCGCTCTGCTTGACGTGCTTGGCGGCTCTGCTCGCACACAAGGTGCAGCGCGAAGCGCGACCGGTTCTCTGCTCGGCGGGCTCTGCGTCCTGGCGGTTCAACTCCTGCTCTTCACCGGCTGTGCTCCGAAGGCGCCGCAGCGCGCGTGGGTCGAGCGCGACGCCGTCCCGGGGCAGAGTCACGCGACGACGTCCTCACCACGCCGTGCACCGGGCGCCACGAGCGTCGACGTCGCGACGCTCGACGCGGCCGCGATCGACGGGCTCGACGAGGGGACGGTGCTGACGCTCCTCGAGCGCGTCGGTGACGCGGCGCCCGCGGCCCGGCTGGCGTTGCGCGCCGCACGCCTCGCGTATCACCGCGGCGACGAGGCCGAGGCGCGCGCGCTGCTGGCGCGGGCGGCGAGCGCCGCCGACGAGGCGAGCGTGCACGCCGAGCTCGTCGCCCTCGGCGCGGCGCTGGCGACGGCGCCGGTCGAGCCGAGCACGATCGCGGTGCTGTTGCCGCTGTCCGGCAGGTTCGCCGGGATCGGGCGCGAGCTGCGCGCCGCGATCGAGCTCGCGCCCGCGAGCGGCACGCGGTGGCTGTTCCTCGACACGCGCGGGGAGCCCGAGGGCGCGGCAGACGCCGTCGAGACCGCGGTCGGCAAGGGTGCGATCGGCATCCTCGGCCCGGTGGGCACCCGCGAGGCGCTCGCGGCCGCGCGCGCCGCCGCGTTGCGCCAGATCCCGATCGCGCTGCTCGCGCCCGCCGACGGTGCGGATCCGGCCGCGGGGGTGTTCCGGCTCGTCGAGTCGCCCGCCGACGAGGGCCGCTCGGTCGCGCGCCGCGCCGCCGCCGACCAGTTCCCGACGGTGGCCGTGCTCGCGCCGCGCGACGACCTCGGCGCCGAGACGGCGGAGGCGTTCGTCGCCGAGGCGACGCGCCTGGGGCTCGCGGTCACCGCGCAGGGCACCTACGATCCGACCGGCGGCGATCTCGAGGCCGACGTGAAGGCGTTCCTCGGGCTGGTGCCGGCGCAGAACCCGCGGTTCGCGGCGCACGTACGCCGCCACGGCAAGAAGGCGTGGACGACGTTCACGCCCGACATCCCGTACTCGCTCCTGTTCCTCCCCGACCGACACGATCGCGCCGCGCTCGTGGCCGCCTACCTGCCGTACTTCGGCGTCGAGCTGCGCACGACCGAGTTCCCCGATCCGGCGGTGCTCGCGCGCAAGCACGGCGGCACGATCCCGCAGGTCGTGCAGCTCGTCGGCGGCAGCGGCTGGAACCATCCCTCGCTGCCGATCCGCGGCGGTGACGCCGTACAGGGCGCGCTGATCGTCGATCGCTTCGCCGCCGAGCACGGAGGGGACACCGGCGCGCAGTTCGCGCAGGTCTTCCAGCAGCGCACGCAGCGCGCGCCGAGCACCGCGGCCGCGCAGGCGCACGACGCCGCGCTGCTCGTCATCGCGGCACGCACGCAGGCCGCGAGCGCGCCCGCGCCCGATCCGCGCGCGGCGTTCCGCGCTGCGCTCGCGCGCGCCACGATCGACGACGGTGCGTGCGGCCCCGCAGCCGTCGACGGGACGGGCGAGATCGTGCGCGAGCCGATCGTGCTCGAGGTCGCGGGCGATCAGCTCGTGCCCGCTCCGTAAGTGAATCCCCGGTGCGGGCGTCCTCGGCCGGACGCGGTAAGCTCGTGCGCACGTGTCCCGGCTCTGGCTGCACCTCGGCCTCTTCGTCGCCTCGTGCGCCACGACGTACTGGGCCGGCGGCCCGTACTTCGCGGCGACGCTGATGACGATCCTCCTGTGCCACGAGCTCGGCCACTACGTCGTCGGCCGGCGGCGCGGGGTCGACATCTCGTTGCCGTACTTCATCCCGTTCCTGCCGCAGGTCTCGTTCGGGACGTTCGGCGCGGTGATCGGGATGCGCCGGCCGATCGCGGATCGCGACGCGCTGTTCGACGTGGGTGCGGCGGGGCCGGTCGCCGGGCTCGTCGTCGCGATCCCGCTGCTCGTCGTCGGGCTGTCGCTCTCGGAGATCGGGCCGCCCGGCAAGGAGAACGTGATCGAGGGCAACTCGATCCTCTACGCGCTCGTGAAGTACGCGATGTTCGGCCGCTGGTTGCCCGGCGACGGCGTCGACGTGAACCTCCACCCGATGGCGTTCGCGGCGTGGGTCGGGCTCCTCGTCACCGCGATCAACCTCATGCCGATCGGTCAGCTCGACGGTGGGCACGTCGCGCGCGCGGCGCTCGGCGAGCGGCACGAGCTGTGGTCCGGGCGCCTGCACAAGGCGCTGCCGGTCGTCGGGCTCGTCGTCGGCGGGGTGATGTTCACGGCCGCGATCCGCGCGGGCAAGGACGTGCTCGGCGCGCTCGAGTACGCGTCGCACGGCGTGATCCCGTGGTGCGTGTGGGCCCTCTTGCTCGGCTGGATGCGGCGCCGCGCCGGCGAGTACCACCCGGCGGTCGCCGACATGCCGCTCGCGCCGAGCCGACGTCGCGCCGCGATCGCGATGCTCGTCCTGTTCCTCTCGATCGTCACGCCCGTGCCGCTGCGGCCGGTGCTGTAGGATCGCGGGAGATGTCGGCCACGACCGCGTCGAGCGACTCGTCGAGCTGTCCCCCGAGCTGTCCGAAATGCGGGGCGGCGCGCACGACGGCGGCAGCGTGCCCGACGTGCGGGCTGTCCACCGAGCGCATGGATGTGTTCGCGGCCGAGCTCGAGGCCGCGGTGCCAGACAGCGCGCGCACGGCGTGGGCGCGGGCCCGCGAGCGCTGGGATGATCCGGCGGCGCACGACGAGCTGCTCCGGCTCGTGACCCTCCACGGCTGCTACGCGTGGGCCGCGACCCGCTACCGGCAGGTCGGGACCGACGACCCGATCGCCGCGCAGCAGCTCGCGCGGGTCCGCAAGGCCGCGGAGGCCGCGCTGGTGACGTCGGCGAGCACGCGGCCCGAGAGGCCCGGCCCGTATCGCTCGACGGTGTACGTGCTCGGGGTGCTCGTCTTGCTCCTGCTGCTCGGGATGGCCTACGCCAGCTTCGTGCGCGCGCGCGGTGGCGCAGATCGCTCCACGGACCGTTCCATGGATCGCGCCCCGGATCGCGCCCCGGATCGCGCCCCGGGGCGCCCCGTCGCGGCGCCACCCGCGCCACCGACCTCGCAGGTGCGGTAGGTTCGCTCCGTGGCGCAGGTCGACTTTGCCGAGCGGCAGCTCACGCTGAAGCTCGTGTATTACGGCCCGCCGCTGTCGGGAAAGACGAGCAACCTGCGGGCGCTCCACGGGATGGTCGATCAGCTGAACCGGGGCCGGCTGATGACGCTCGACACGCGCGACGATCGCACGCTGTTCTTCGACCTGTTGCCGATCTTCTTCCGCAGCTCGGGCTTCTCGTTCCGGATCAAGGTCTACACGGTGCCGGGGCAGCCGGTGCACGAGGCCACGCGCAAGGTCGTGCTCGCGGGCGCCGACGGCGTCGTGTTCGTGGCGGACTCGCAGCCCGGGCAGCGCGAGGCGAACCAGGCGTCCTGGCAGAACCTCGTGGGCAACCTCACCGCGCTCGACCTCGGGAAAATCCCGATCGTCGTCCAGTACAACAAGCGCGACCTTCCGGACGCGATGCCGGTCGACGAGGTCGACCGGTTCGGGGATCCGGCCCGACCGGTCGCGGAGGCGTGTGCGAACGCGGGTCAGGGCGTCGTGGCGACCTTCTTCGAGCTCGTCGGGCGCACCTGGGAGAGCCTCGAGCAGGATCTGAAGCTCTCCGAACGCCTCGGAATCGACAGCGCGGCCTTCCGCCGGGCCCTCGCCGAGCATGTTGGTGTGACACCGGATACAATAGGCCGGTGAACACAGGTTCGACGCTCGATGACCCCATCGAGCTAGCCCGGCTCGTGCCGGCGGTTGAGCTCGGCGAGCTGATCGAGTCGGTCCGCAAGGCACTCGGCGCCCGCATCGCGATCCGCGACCGGCGCGGCCAGCGACTCGCCGGCGACGACGTGATCGGGCCGCCGCGCCGGCTGTTCGAGCACGCGGGCGAGCCGCTGTGCGAGCTCGCGGCGACGGGGCCTCAGGCCGAGGTCGCGCTCGAGCTGGTCGCCGACACGCTCGGGCTCCTCGTCCACCACGCCCACGCGCGCGAGCTCGCCGCCGCGACCCACGCCGAGGCGATGCGGCTCACGTTCGCCGAGCTGACCGAGCACAACGAGCGGCTGTCCCGCGCGGTCGCCCGGCTCGAGGAGCTGGATCGCCTCAAGTCGAACTTTTTGGCGACCATGTCGCACGAGCTCCGCACGCCGCTGACGTCCGTGATCGGTTACGCCGAGATGATGGCCGAGGGGCTCGCCGGCCCGATCTCGCCGGAGCAGCGCGACTACCTCACGACGATCCTCGGCAAGGCCGATCAGCTGCTCGGGCTCATCACCGCCGTGCTCGAGGTCTCGTCGCTCGAGACCGGACCGCTCGCGCTCGATCGCGCGGCGCTGTCACTCGCCGAGCTCGTCGCGAGCGAGGTCGCGTCGTTCCAGGCGCAGGCGGGGCGGCGTGGCATCGCGATTCAGGTCGAGACCGACGGCGCGACGATCGTCGTCGGCGATCGCAAGAAGATCCGACAGGTCGTGTCGAGCCTGCTCTCGAACGCGGTGAAGTTCTCACCCGATCACGGCCAGGTCTCGGTGGTCGTCCGCCCCGGCCCGCTCGTGCCCGGCCCCGACGATCGCGGGACGCCGGCGGTGCAGCTCGTCGTCACCGATTCGGGGATCGGGATCTCCCGCGACCAGGTCGCGAAGATCTTCGAGCCGTTCTTCCAGGTCGACTCCTCGTCGACGCGCGCGTTCGGCGGGACGGGGCTCGGGCTCACGCTCGCGAAGGCCTACGTCGAGGCGCACGGCGGCCGCATCTGGGTCGACACGACGCCGGGCCAGGGCTCGACGTTCGTGGCGACGTTCCCGGTGCGCGTGCCCGGCGAGACGAGCGAGGCCAGCGAAGCCAGCGAGGGATACCAGGCGTGACCCTCAGCGACTTGTCGATCGCCATCCCGCTCGCCATCATCTGCGTCCTCGGATCGGCGTTCTGCTCCGGCACCGAGGTCGCGCTGTTCTCGCTGCGCCGCGTGGATCGCGAGCAGCTCGGGCGCTCCGATCGGCTCGTCGATCGTCGCATCCTCGCGCTGCTCGATCGCCCCCGCCGCCTGATCGCGACCGTCCTGATCGGCAACGAGGCGTTCAACAGCGTGCTCGCGGTGATCGCGCTGTCGGTCGTGCTGCGCTGCTGCGGGGACCTCGTCGCCGAGCCCGCCGGGCTGTGGGCGATCGGCGGCATCACGCTCGCGGTCGCGCTGCCGATGATCGTGCTGATCGCCGAGGTCACGGCGAAGACGCTCGCCGCGAAGGCGCCGCTGGGCTGGTCGCGCGCGTGCGTGCTGCCGCTCGCGCTACTGACGGTGCTCGTCACGCCGGTGCGCTTCGTCGTGGGGCTGGTCACGAGCGCGCTGCTCGCGCCGCTCGGCGAGGCCGCGCGTACGCGCCCGGCGCGCGATCTCTCCGAGGAGGAGTTCCGCACGCTCGTCGACGCCGGGTCGGCGCAGGGGCAGGTCGACGCGCGCGAGCGCCGCCTGATCCACCGCGTGTTCGAGTTCTCCGACAAGAACGTGGGGCAGGTGATGACCCCGCGCGAGAAGATGTTCGCGCTGTCGTACGACCTGCCGATGCAGCGGCTCGTCAAGGAGGTGGCGAGCCGCGGCTTCTCGCGCGTGCCGATCTACCAGAAGTCGCTCGACAACATCCGCGGCGTCCTCAACGCGAAGGACCTCGTGCGCCTCGTCTCCGGCCAGCCGCTCGGGAGACCGCTCGGCGAGCTCCTCCACGAGCCCTTGTTCGTGCCGCGGACGACGCCGATCAAGCGCCTGTTCCTCACGTTCAAGCAGAAGAAGGTCCACATGGCGATCGTCGTCAGCGAGTACGGCAAGGTGCTCGGCCTGGTGACGATGGACGATCTGCTCGCGCAGATCTTCGGCCAGTTCCGTGACGAGCGCGCCGAGCTGCAGAGCCCGAGCACGGGGAGCGCGGGCTCGCGCACGCCGGTGGCAGGTGTCCCGGGGCTGTCCGACGTCGCGGACAGCGAGCCGGGCGCGGTCCAGCCGATCCACGCGGTCGACGACGAGCTCACGCCACCCGCGGTCGACGTGGACGAGCTCCGCGCGGAGGACGAGTCGCGATGATGGAGACGTCGACGCTCGTGCTCCTGCTCGTGGTCTGCGTGATCATGCAGGCGTTCTTCGTCAGCGCCGAGGTCGCGCTGTCCGCCGCGGATCGCCACCGGCTCCGCAAGCGCGCGGCGGCGGGTAAGAAGTCCGCTGTGCGCGCCGAGCGCATGCTCGGTGTCCCGCAGGTCACCCTCGCGACGACGCTCGTCGGGGCGAACCTCGCGCTGCTCGTCGCGGTGATCTCCGTCGCGATCGAGCTCGTCGATCGCGGACACTCGCCGCTGTGGGCGCCGCTGCTCGCGGTGCCGCCGCTGCTCGTGCTCGGGCACCTCGTGCCCAAGCAGCTCGTGCAGGTCCACGCCGACAAGCTCGTCGACGGGCTCGCGACGTGGCTGCGGTTCGCCACGTTCGTGCTGCGTCCGATCGTGGCCGTCGTCGGGGGCTACGCAGCGCTCGTCACGCGGCTCACCCGGACCGATCGCAAGAAGGCGTTCGTCACCCGGGACGAGCTCGCGCTGCTCATCGAGAGCGAGCCCGAGACCGACAAGCCCGAGATCAGCGCCGACGAGCGCGAGATGATCGCGAACGTGTTCGAGCTCTCCGAGTACAAGGTCGGCGAGCTCATGGTGCCGCTGTCGGAGGTCACGGCGCTCGACGAGGACGCGTCGATCGAGGAGGCCGCGCACGAGGTCGCCGACAAGCAGCACTCGCGCATGCCGATCTTCCGGTCGCGCGTCGACGACGTGGTCGGCATCGTCCACGTGTTCGATCTCCTGCAGGCCGCCGGCAAGGGTGACGTCCGCAAGGTGGGCGCGCTCGCGCACCCGCCGACCTACGTCCCCGAGACGATGAAGGCGAGCGACCTGCTGGTCCAGCTGCAGAGCGAGCAGCAGCACCTCGCGATCGTCGTCGACGAGTACGGCGGCGCGGTCGGCATCGTGACGATCGAGGACCTCCTCGAGATCATCGTCGGCGACATCGATGACGAGTACGACACCGAGCCGTCGCCGATCCGCGCCGAGCGCCCGGGCGTGTGGCGGATCGAGGCGCGGCCCAGCGTCGAGCGCATCAACGCCGAGCTCGGGCTGCAGCTCCCCGAGAGCGACGACTACGAGACGATCGCGGGGCTGCTGATCGAGAAGCTGCGTCGGATCCCCGATCGCGGCGAGGTGATCACGGTCGCGGGGAACCAGATCGAGATCATCGCGGCGACCGATCGCGCGATCGAGGCCGTGCGCGTGATCAAGAAGAAGAAGTGAGCGTCACGTACTTCGCCCCGGCGCCCGCCGAGCGCGAGCTGCCGGAGGTCCTCGCCAACCCGTTCGATCACGCGCCTCCGCACCCGCTCGCCCGGCGCGCGGCCGAGGAGCTGATCGCGGCGCTGCGGGCGGGCGCGTTCGGGATCGATCTCGACGCGCTGGAGATCCCCGGCGGCGGGGGAGGGGGGAAGATGTTCGGCGTGCTCGTCGTGCGCGATCGCGACGGCCGCGTCGGTTACCTCCGCGCGTTCTCGGGCATGCTCGACGGCCGCTGGGAGATCCCCGGGTTCGCGCCGCCGCTGTTCGACCGGGCCAGGCGCGACGCGATGTGGCCAGCGGGCCAGGACGCGCTCCGCGCGCACGAGCTCGCGCTCCGGGCGCTCGCCCCCGAGCTCGCGGCGGCGCGCGAGGCCCTCGCGGCGTTCGACGCGCGCGCGGTCGCCGAGCTCGAGGCCCTGCGCGCACGTCACCGCGAGCGGCGGGCCGCGCGGCACGAGGCGCGCGCGGGGGCCACGTCTCCCGCGGCGCTACGCGCGCTCGATCAGGAGAGCCGGCTCGACGCCGCCGAGCGCCGGCGGTTCGACACCACGCGGGCCGAGTCGCGAGCACCACTCGCGGCGCGCGTCGCGGAGCTCGAGCAGCAGCGCGCATCGCTCGAGCGCGCGCGGGCTGACGAGTCGCGCGACCTGATGAAGCAGGTGCACGACACGTACGTGATCGTGAACGCGCGCGGCGAGCGCCGCGGCCTGCGCGACCTGTTCGCGCCCGGCGAGCCTCCCGCCGGCGCCGGCGACTGTGCGGGGCCCAAGCTGCTCGGCGAGGCGTACCGGCGCGGCCTGGTGCCGCTCGCGCTCGCCGAGATCTGGTGGGGCGCACCGCCGGCCACGGGCGGTCGCCACGCGGGCACGTTCTATCCATCGTGCCGCGGCAAGTGCGGCCCGATCCTGCCGTTCCAGCTCGAGGGGCTCCCCGTCGCGGAGCCGCCCGTGTACGCCGACGGGACGCTCGGCCCGGAGCACCCGGGCGTCGTGTTCGAGGATGACCACCTCGTGATCGTCGACAAGCCGTGCGGCCTGCTCAGCGTGCCCGGGCGCGGCGCCGCGTCGCGCGACTGCGTGCTCGCGCGCCTGCGGGCACGCTACCCTCGCGCGACCGGGCCCTTGCTCGTCCACCGCCTCGATCTCGACACCTCCGGCTTGCTCGTCGCGGCCAAGGACGAGGCGACGCACGCCGCGGTGCAGGCGATGTTCGCGCGCCGCGAGATCGAGAAGCGCTATGTCGCGGTGCTCGACGGCGAGCTCACGGATGACGCTGGCGAGATCGATCTCGCGCTGCGCGTCGACCTCGACGATCGCCCGCGCCACATCCACGATCCCGTGCACGGCAAGCGCGCGCTCACCCGCTGGCAGGTCCTCGCGCGCGCCGCCGGCCGGACCCGCGTCGCGCTGTTCCCGCTCACCGGGCGCACCCACCAGCTC
>Ga0164243_10003014_pt1 | contig 27247 bp, 27 predicted proteins | sample OricompcompostOP_FD_108781 | JGI IMG/M metagenome (GOLD analysis project Ga0164243, IMG submission 108781) | Organic Plus compost microbial communities from Emeryville, California, USA - Original compost - Organic plus compost (OP) | ecosystem: Engineered > Solid waste > Mixed feedstock >...
GCCAGCAGTTCAGGCAACAGGAGCAACCCCACACCGCGGAAGAAGTAGTACCCCGCCAGCAGGACGCGCGGATCGAACCGGTCGGTCAGCCAGCCGGAGAAGATCGTGCCCGCGATGTCGAAGATGCCGACGACCGCCAGGAGTGACGCCGCCGTGGTCTCGCTCATGCCGTGGTCGTGCGCCGACGGGATGAAGTGGATGCCGACCAGACCGTTCGTCGTCGCGCCACAGATCGCGAACGCCGCCGCGAGCGCCCAGAACGCCGGTCTGCGGGAGGCGAACCGCAGGGCTTCGATCGCCCGGCTCGCGCCACCGCCGGTGTGGCGGACCGGTGCCACCCAGCCGGCCGGCGCCCCGTATGGCGCGACGCCCTTGTCCTCGGGGTAGTTGCCGACGAAGAACCACACGAGAGGCGCGACGAGCAGTGCCGAGCCGCCGATCACCAGCGACGCCGCCCGCCAGCCCTGATGCTCGGCCAGGGCCGCGACCACCGGCAGGAAGACCAGCTGACCGGTGGCGCCGCCCGCGGTCAGGATGCCCATGACCAGCCCACGCCGTTGCTCGAACCAGCGGGTCGCGATCGTGGCGGCGAAGGCGAGCGCCATGCAGCCAGTGCCGAATCCGATCAGCAGGCCCCACGTGATGAGCAACTGGAACGACTCGGCCACCAGTGTCGTCAGACCGCTGCCCGTCGCCACCAGGATCAAGGCGATGGTCGTGACCCGACGGATGCCGAACGTATCCATCAGCGCCGCCGCGAACGGAGCGGTCAGGCCGTAGAGCACGAGATTGATACTGACGGCCAGCGACATCGAGGCCGTCGACCAGCCGAACTCGTCGTGCAGCGGCCCCATCAGAGGTCCGGGCGCGGCACGGAAGCCGGCAGCCCCGATCAGCGCCACGAACGCGACGGCAGCCACGACCCAGGCAGGGTGGAGGCGCGTTCGTGTCGCCCGGGCCGTGGTCGTCACGAGAGAAGTCAACCGCGCAGATCACCGTCCTGATTCCTGGGGTAGGCCGAATGGCAGGATGTCGCGCATGGATGTCCCTGTTGCGTGGTCGGTGCTGCTGCTCGTGGCGGCCGGCTGGAACTTCTTCATCTGGCCGCAGTTCCTCAAGCGGGTCCGCGCCGACGAGCGTGCGCGCGACGCCGCCGGCAACGCCACGACGTTCCTGAAGGTGCACGTCGTGCTGATCACGATCTCGCTGGCCTTTGCGGTGGCCCTGGCAGTGCTCGGCGTGTTGACCCTGGTCTGAGTCGGGTCTCACACCCGCTCGATGCGGGTCGTCGCGCGCGTCGCTGGTAATATGTGAACTCGTGAACGCGCAGGTGATGCGCTGTTCTGGCCCGACGACGATGCGCGGATATCGCGCTCCTGGCAAGCGGGCACTCGCAGTGATTGAGAACCCGTTGAACCAGCACGACGCGCCCACGACATCTGGGCCCACCTTCCACGACCTCGCCCTCCCCGAGGGCCTCGCGACCAAGCTGTCGCGTCAGAAGATCGTCACCCCCAGCCCGATCCAGCAGGCCGTGATCCCGGCTGCGCTCGAGGGCCGCAACGTCCTGGGTCGCGCCCGCACCGGCTCGGGGAAGACGCTGGCGTTCGGACTTCCCGTCCTCGCGCGTCTGGCCGGCGGCACGAGCCGCCCCAAGGCGCCCCGCGCGCTGATCCTGCTGCCCACGCGTGAGCTCGCCACCCAGGTGCACACCGCCCTGCTCCCGCTCGCCCAGAAGATGGGTCTGAAGCACACCACGATCTACGGCGGCGTCCCGATCAACAAGCAGATCAACGTGCTGAAGAACGGTGTCGACATCGTCATCGCGACGCCCGGCCGCCTGACCGACCTGCTCGACCGCCGTTGTCTCACGCTCGATGCCATCGAGGTCACGGTGCTGGACGAGGCCGACCACCTGTGCGATCTGGGCTTCTTCAAGCCCATCGACGCACTGCTGGCCCGCACGCCCGAGCACAGCCAGCGGCTGCTGCTGTCGGCCACGCTCGACGGCGACGTCGACAAGCTGGTCAAGCGACACCTGCCCGTGCATCAACTGTTCGAGGTCGACCAGGTCGACGACCAGGTCGAGACGATGGAACACCACGTCCTGATCAGCGAGCCGACCGAGAAGACCGCCACGGTCCGGGCGCTGCTGGATGCCAATCCGCGCAGCATCGTGTTCACCCGCACCCGCCGCGGCGCGACCCGCCTGGCCCGTCAACTGACGCAGAAGGGTCTGACCGCGGTGGACATGCACGGCGACCTGTCGCAGAAGCACCGCGAACGGAATCTGGCGCGGTTCACCAAGGGCGAGGCGTCCGTCATCGTGGCCACCGATGTTGCGGCTCGCGGCATCCACGTCGACGGCATCGGCCTGGTCGTCCACTACGACGCCCCGGCCGAGCACAAAGCCTATTTGCACCGTTCGGGCCGCACGGCCCGGGCCGGCGAGTCCGGCTCGGTCGTCACGATGACCACACCCGATGGTCTCCAGGACGTCATGGCGTTGCAGCGCAAGGCTGGCGTCACGGCGCGCCACCACCAGGCGGCGTCCGCGCCGTCGCCGATGACCGTTGAGTCGTTGTCCACATCCGGCACCGAGGCTCCGGCCGCACCGGTCCGCACTGGTCGGTCGGGTACGCAGCCGCGCTCCGGCGGCCAGCGGAACCGCAATCGTCGTAGCCACAACGGCCGCAATCGCGGGCAGAACCGGCCGTCTCAGCGCCGCTCGAGCTGACGGTGGGTTGTCCGGTCGACGTCCCCGCGTGAGACTGGAGGAACCATTCACCACCGAACAGGGGGATCCTCATGGGCATCTTCGACAAGGCCAAGGACGCGATCAACGACAACGAAGAGAAGATCGACGACGTGGTCGACAAGGCCGGTGACTTCATCGACGACAAGACCGGCGGCAAGTTCTCCGACAAGATCGACTCCGCGCAGGACGCGATCCAGGACAAGACCGGCGAACTCTGAGTTCATCTCACATCGAGGCCCCGACCACCAGGTCGGGGCCTCTGTCTGTCCCGGGTGTTCGTACGAACCGGGCATCGGGGATGCTGTTGCGGTGATGGAGCGGCTCCCGGGGAAGGCGGCACTACTGGGGCCTGCGTTCATCGCGGCGGTCGCCTACGTCGACCCGGGCAACGTCGCCACCAACGTCACGGCCGGTTCGCAGTTCGGCTACACGCTCGTGTGGGTCGTGGTGCTGGCGAACCTCATGGCCGTGCTCGTGCAGTATCTGTCGGCCAAGCTGGGCATCGTCACGCAGCGATCGCTGGCCGGGCAGATGGGCGATCGGCTGCCACGCCCGACCCGGTACGGGTACTGGCTGCAGGCCGAGGCGATCGCGATCGCGACCGATCTGGCCGAGGTGGTCGGTGGTGCGATCGCGCTGTATCTGCTGTTCGACCTGCCGCTTGTCGTGGGCGCCGTGATCACCGCGGTCGTGGCGATGGTCGTGCTGCGGATCGGTGACGTCCGAGGGCAGAGCGCGCTGGAGCGCATCATCCTGGGGTTCCTCGGGCTGATCGCGTTCGGGTTCCTGGCCGGTCTGTTCGTGAACCCGCCGGCCGCGGATGCGTTGGCGGGCGGCTTCGTGCCCCGATTCGAGGGCAGCGAGAGCGTCCTGCTCGCATCGGGCATCATCGGCGCCACCGTGATGCCTCACGTCATCTACCTGCACTCCAGCCTGACCACCGACCGTCTCGGTCGGCGTGGCACGGGCCTGGATGTGCGTGAGCTGCTGGCGGCCACCCGCACCGACGTGTGCCTCGCGCTGCTGCTCGCCGGCCTGCTGAACCTCTCGCTCCTCGTGGTCGCCGCCACCAGCCTGGACGGCCTGCCGGGCACCGACACGCTCGAGGGCGTTCACGCCGTCATCACGTCCGAGCTGGGAGCCGGAGTGGCGTTGCTGTTCGGTGTCGCTCTCCTCGGTTCGGGCCTGGCCTCGACCTCCGTCGGTAGCGCGGCGGGTGCCGAGGTGATGTCGAGCCTGCTCGGTGTCCGCCTGCCGATGCTGGTGCGACGGGTGATCACCTTGATCCCGGCTCTGGTCGTTCTCGCGATCGGCGCGGACCCCACCCGCGCCCTGGTGATCTCGCAGGTGGTCCTGTCGATGGGCATCCCGTTCGCGCTCATCCCCTTGGTGGTCCTGACTGCACGGCGCGAGGTGATGGGCGACCAGGTCAACCACCGCATCACGACCGGATCGGCCTGCCTGGTCGCAGCCGTCGTGATCGGTCTGAACATCGCCCTGCTCTGGTTGACGTTCGCCGGTTGACGCTGTCGTCGGGCACGATGGGGTCATGCCCGAGCTGCCCGAGGTCAATGCGCTGGTCGAATATCTCGACTCGCAGCTGCAGGGTGCTGTCGTGGCGGGGGTCGAGGTCGCGTCGTTCTCGGTGCTCAAGACGTTCGATCCTCCGGCCGACTCCCTCGCGGGCCTGACGGTCACTGGCGTGCGACGCCACGGCAAGTTCCTCGACTTCGATATCGACGGCATCCATCTGGTGATCCACCTGGCCAAGGCCGGCTGGTTGCGCTGGTCGTCCGGGTTCAGCGACAAGCGCATCAAGATGGGCAACGGCCCGCTCGCGCTGCGCGTCCGGGTCGACCGCGGGGACGGCCCGCACGAGGGATTCGACCTGACCGAGGCCGGCACCCGCAAGGGACTCGCCGTTTACATCGTGCGCGATCCGGCCGAGGTGCCCGGCATCGCCGCGCTCGGTCCAGAACCGCTGGAGGACGGGTTCACGATCCGGCCGCTGTTGACCCGTCACATGCAGATCAAGCGACTGCTGCGGGATCAGAAGATCGTCGCCGGCATCGGCAATGCGTACAGTGACGAGATCCTGCACGTCGCGAAGCTGTCACCGTTCGCGCTGGCCGACACGCTCGACGATGACGAGGTCGCGCGGCTCGAGACAGCGGTCCAGGACGTCCTGCGCGAGGCGGTCGCCGAGGCACGCGGCAAGCCAGCGTCGGAGTTGAAGGACAACAAACGCATCCGCATGCGCGTCCACGGACGCACGGGCGAGAAGTGCCCGATCTGCGGCGACACCGTTCGCGAGGTCGTCTACAGCGGCTCGTCACTCCAGTACTGCGCGACCTGCCAGACCGGTGGCAAGCCCCTCAAGGATCGCGCCACTTCCAAGTTCCTGAAGTAACTATCGGTGGTTGAGGCGCCCGAGGAACGAGGAGCTGCGCCCGTCGCGCCTCGATCAGCGGGAAGGGTGCCTAACCCAGGGCGACGAGGGAGACGGCGAGGGCGGCCAGGGCGAGCCCGATGCCCTGGGCGCGATGGACGCGTTCGCGTAGGACGACTGCCGCGAGCAGGACGGTCGAGGCGGGATAGAGGGACGAGATGACCGACACGATGCTCAGCAGGCCGTGGTGGGTCGCGTAGAGGAAGGCGCCCTGAGCACCTGAGCCGAGCGGTCCCATCACGACGGCTCGCAACGACGTCCGGTCCGGAAGCCACACCTGGCGTAGCGCCGCGGCCATCGCGATCACCGTGACGACCGACGTCATTTGCGACATCGCCAGGGGAGCGAGGCCGGAGTCGTCGGAGGCTCGGCCCAGGAACGTGAACAGCACGCCGAAGCCGATGCCGGCCAGGATGCCGTCGACCACGCCGCCACGATGGGACGGGTCCTCGTCGATCACCTTCGAGATCAGGGCGATCGCCGGAAAGGCGATCACGATGCCCGCGGCCGCCAGCCAGCTGGGTCGCTCACCCGTGATCAGGCCGAACGCGACCGGGATCATCGCGGCACCCACCGCGGACAGGGGCGCCACGACACTCATCCGGGCCGTCGACAGACCTCGGTAGAGGAACGCGACGCCCGCGCCACCACCCAAGCCGGCGATCGCACCATTGGTCAGGTCCATGGACGAGGCGTGCCATCCGACGATGCAGGTCGCCGCGACGGCGCACGCGGCCGACGACGACTGACCGACGACCGCCACCTGCCACGGAGTCGAGCGCTTCGCGAAGATGCCGCCCAGGAAGTCGGAGATGCCGTAGGCCAGGGCCGACAGCAGCGAGAGGACGATCGCCATCAGCCGCGGCGGTCCTCGAGCCAGCGCTGTCCGGCCAAGGCCAGCAGCAACACGATCGCGGTGACCACCAGACCCCACTTGACCGATCCGGCCGTCAGCATCGCATCGACGCCGGACTGCTTCAGATCGGTGCCCGCACGGATGTTGAGCAGCACCATGACGTTCTCGACCTCATCGGCCAGGCCCGCGCCGATGCTGGCCAGGGTGCCGATCAGCAGCGGCACCCCGGCGGTGACTGCGCGGTAGGCGACGACCCCGAGGGTCGCGTACGACACCGAGAACACCATGTCCATGATCGCGGCGGCCGACGCGCGGGCATCGGAGTCGCCCAGCGCACCGCGGAAGTCCTCGACCAGCGTCGCGGTCTGCAATGACAGGTAGTCGGGAAAGATCACCGCGATGGCAAGACCCGAGATCACGGTGATGACGAGTACGGGTTTCCACGACGGCATGAGCGAAGGTTATCGGCAGTGGCCCCAGGGCGTGCCGCCTACGATGGCGGTATGCAGTTCCGACGTCGTGCGCAGTCGTGGGGCAGCCGTGCGAACGACGCGGTGCACGGCATGGCGCAGAACATAGACGACCAGACCGGTGAACACGGTGAGCGGCTGGCCAAGACCCTCGTCGTCGCAGTGCGGCTGTTGCGCATCCCCACGGCCGTGATGCTGGTCGTCCCGCTGCCGTTCATTGCCGCATGCCTGATCCTGGGGATCGTCGGCAGTGGCTGGTTCGGCACCGTCCTGATCGTCGCGGGCGCCGCCATGGCTGTGGTGTCCGCGGCGTTCTGGGGTCGACGGCGGCGCATCATCCAGGCCGTCGAGGATCCGGCGCTCCTGGGCGGCGAGTTGCGCACGCTGTTCAACCTGACCAGCAAGTTCGACGACGCCTCCGGGACCCTGCGTGAGCTGACCGCTGGGGATGGCGTCCGGGTCTTCGGTCGACTCCGCGCGGCCTGGCGTGGCGCGTCACTACCGGCCCAGTGGTTGGGCCAGGTCGGCGAGCTGCCGCGTGCCCGCTACTTCGCTCCGCCCAAGATCGGCACCACCACGACCCTGGCCGTGGCCGCGCTGTGGCTGATCCCGATCTCGATCGTCCTGGCCGTCGTCGCGGTCATCGGCTCCATCGCCGGCTCGCTCTAGCCCCAGATAGGATCGAAGCGTGACCGACGCCCGGACGCTTGATACCGTCGCCCTCGCCGCCACCACCCCGGACAAGGACCAGCCCTGGTCCGAGTTGGGCCTCAAGCCCGACGAGTACGAGCGCATCCGCGAGATCCTCGGCCGCCGTCCCACCGGCGCCGAGTTGGCGATGTACTCGGTCATGTGGAGCGAGCACTGCTCCTACAAGTCCAGCAAGGTGCATCTGCGCAAGTTCGGCGAGCTGGCCCAGGAGACGCCGCGCGGCAAGACGCTGGCCGGTATCGGCGAGAACGCCGGCGTCATCGACATCGGTCAGGGCTACGCCGTCACGTTCAAGGTCGAGTCGCACAACCACCCGTCCTACGTCGAGCCGTACCAAGGCGCGGCCACCGGCGTGGGCGGCATCGTCCGTGACATTCTCGCGATGGGCGCCCGTCCGGTCGCCGTGATGGATCCCTTGCGCTTCGGACCGCTCGATGCGCCTGACACGCGTCGAGTGATGCCCGGCATCGTGGCCGGCGTGGGCGGCTACGGCAACTGTCTCGGTCTGCCGAACATCGGCGGCGAAGTCGTGTTCGACGAGACGTATGTGGGCAATCCGCTGGTCAACGCGCTGTGCGTCGGGGTGCTGCGGCACGAGGACCTGCACCTGGCGTTCGCGTCGGGCGTGGGCAATCAGGTCGTGCTCTACGGCGCCCGCACGGGCGGCGACGGCATCGGCGGTGTCTCGGTGCTCGCCTCGGAGACCTTCGACGAGACTGGTCCGGCGAAGCGCCCCAGCGTCCAGGTCGGCGATCCGTTCATGGAGAAGCTGCTGATCGAGTGCACGCTCGAGCTGTTCGCGGCCGGTGTCGTCAACGGCATCCAGGACCTCGGCGGCGCTGGCCTGTCGTGCGCCACCAGCGAGCTGGCATCGGCCGGCGACGGTGGCATGCACGTCGAGCTGGACCGGGTTCCGCTGCGCGACTCGACGCTGTCGCCCGAAGAGATCCTGATGAGTGAGTCGCAGGAACGCATGATGGCCGTGGTCGAGCCCGGCCACCTGGACGAGTTCATGCGCATCTGCGCCAAGTGGGACGTCGAGGCGGTCGTGATCGGCGAGGTCACCGACGGCGAGCACCTGGTCATCGACTGGCACGGTGAGACGGTCGTCGACGTGCCGCCGCGCACCGTCGCGCACGACGGCCCGGTCTACGAGCGCCCCTACGCACGCCCGGACTGGCAGGACGCGCTGCAGGCCGACCGCGCCGAGGACCTGCCCCGCCCGGTCGACGCCACCGAGCTGCGGCAGCAGTGGATCGACATCGTGACGTCGCCGAATCTGGCCGACAAGTCCTGGGTCACCGACCAGTACGACCGCTATGTGCAGGGCAACACGGTGCTGTCGCAGCCCGAGGACGCCGGCGTCGTGCGCGTCGATCCCGACACCCACCTGGGCGTCGCGGTCTCGACCGACTGCAACGGCCGCTTCGCCCAGCTCGACCCGTACGCGGGCGCCCAGTTGGCGCTGGCCGAGTCGTACCGCAACGTCGCGGTCACCGGCGGCGAACCGCTGGCCGTCACCGACTGCCTCAACTTCGGCTCCCCGGAGAACCCGGACGTGATGTGGCAGTTCGAGCAGGCCACGCACGGTCTCAAGGACGCCTGCGCCGTGCTGGGCATCCCGGTCACGGGAGGCAACGTCTCGTTCTACAACCAGACCGGCGACACGCCGATCCTTCCGACCCCCGTCGTGGGTGTGCTGGGTGTCGTCGACGACGTCCGCAAGCGGGTGGCGTCGGGCTTTGTGTCACCCGGTGCCCACGTGGTGCTGCTGGGGGAGACCAGCGAAGAACTGTCCGGCTCGTCCTGGGCGCACGTCGTCCACCGGCATCTGGGCGGTCTGCCGCCGGCCGTCGACCTGGAGGCCGAGCGCGCGCTGGCCACATTGCTCCGCGAAGCGTCGGCATCCGGTCTGCTGGAGTCGGCCCACGATCTGTCCGACGGCGGTCTGGCCGTTGCGCTGGCCGAGGCGGCGTTCCGCAACGGCATCGGCGCCACGGTGAGCCTGGACGATCCCTTCATCGATCTGTTCAGCGAGTCCACGGCCCGGGTGCTCGTCACGGTCGCCGAGGACCGTCACGAGGAGTTGGTCGACCTGGCCGAGAAGCACGGTGTGCCGCTGGCGTCGATCGGCCTGACCGGCGGGGACGCGATCGTGGTCGAGGGGCTTGACCCCATCGACATCGCTGAGTTGCGTGATCAGTGGCGCGCGACGATCCCGGCGGCACTCGCCTGACCTATGGCCAGGACGGACCGGCGACTCGACGATGCGACGTTCGCGCAGATCAGCGAGCGCCTCGACGCCGGTGAGGCGACACGCGCCGATCTGAAGGCCGCCACCTGGCACCTGCTGACGTTGCTGACCGAGAAGGCCCCCGGCGCGTCGGTCGAGGTGCGCGTACCGCCGTTCGCGGTGGTGCAGTGCATCGCGGGCTCGCGTCACACCCGCGGCACTCCGCCGGCTGTCGTCGAGGTGGACGCCGAGACCTGGATCGCCTTGGCTCGTGGGCGCCTGCCCTGGGCCGAGGCGTCGGTGCGTGCTTCCGGTGAACGCTCCGACCTCAGCCCCCTTCTGCCACTCCTCTGAGTTCCAGGGCTCGGGCGGGACGGTTGGTCGTGACGATGGTGGCGCGAGGGTCGTTCAGCCATCGTCGCAGGTCAGTGTCCTCGTCGACCGTCCAGACCAGGAGTGGCAGTCCGCGCTTGGCCGCCCAGCGCGCCAGCCACCAGCGCGCCAACAGGTGATGTGACACGACCAGATCGGCGCCGCTGCGCCGCATCCGCGTCCGTGGGAGCCACGAGGCGATACGCGCGCCCGCGCGCCCGGTCCACCGTCCATGGACGACTCGTCGCGAAGTCGACAAACCGACGAGCAGCCCGGGTGCGTGCCCAGTTGCCCAGGTGCGGATGGCCGGCACATCGGCGTCCTCGCTGGTCGTGACGACCACACGGTCGGGTCCGAGTGCCCCGACCGCCTCGGCGACGATCGTGGCGTGGGGGTCGGGCTCCTTCAGATCCAGATGCAGTGCGGCTCGATCGCCGAGATGCTCGATGACGTGGGCCAGGGTGGGGCTGTCGTGATCGACCAGATCATGACCCACGGCAGCCACGCCGTCGGCTCGCCTCCGCACGTCGACCTCGACCAGGTCAGCGCCGAGCGCGACGGCCGAGTCGACGGCAGCCAGCACCGCGGGTCCCGCGATCTCGTCACTGCCCGCTCGGTGAGCCGATACCAGCGTGGTCACTGGAACATGCTCTCTCACACACGTAGGATCAGCAGCGAGCAGCCCCGGTCCCTCCCTGGATGTCCGGGGCTGCTGCCTTGGCCGAGTCAGTTGACCTGACGGTCGCTGTCGCCCCAGAACTGCTTGCGCAGGTCGCGCTTGAGGATCTTGCCGGACGGGTTGCGCGGCAACTCGCTGACGACGTCGACCGAGCGGGGCGCTTTGAAGCCGGCCAGGCGGTCCTTCGCGAAGGCGATGAGCTCATCGGGCTCGGCCGACTGCTCGGGCTTGAACGCGACGACCGCCTTGACGGACTCGCCCCATCTGTCGTCGGGGACGCCGATGATGGCGACCTCGGCCACGGCGGGATGCTCGGCCAGGACGCGTTCGACCTCGGGGGAGTACACGTTCTCGCCGCCGGTGATGATCATGTCCTTGATGCGGTCCTCGATGAACAGGAAGCCGCCGTCGTCGACACGTCCGACGTCGCCCGTGCGCAGCCATCCATCGTCGGTCAGCAGCTCGGCCGTCGCGTCCGGCTTGCCCAGATAGCCGCTGGTGGCCTGCGGCGTGCGGAACCACACCTCGCCGGACTGACCGGGTTCGACATCGGCCAACGTCCCGGGGTCGACGATGCGCATCTCGGCGTTCGCCACCGGGACGCCGGCCGAGACGAGTCGCTCGGGGTGCTCGGTGTCGCGGTGTGCCGCATCGTTGAGGACCGTGATGACACCGCCCATCTCGGTCATGCCGTAGACCTGCTGGAACTCGGTGTTGGGCCAGGCCTCCATCGCGGCGCGCAGCACCGGCAGCGGCATCGGCGCAGCGCCGTAACCGAACGACTTGAGCTTGCTGAACAGCGCCATCGCCTGCGGACCGGCCTGAAGCAGGGCAGCGACGACGGCCGGGACCAGGAACACGTGCGTGCAGCCGGCCATGATGCCGCCGGCCAGCAGCGTGGCGTCGACCTCGCTGATGATGTAGGCGGGAACGCCGACCACGGGTCCGAGCAGGGCGTACGACGTGCCGCCGACGTGGAACATCGGCATCGCGACGAGCAGCATGTCCTCGGCCGGGTCGTAGGTGGCGTCGCCCAGGCCGTTGATGCTGTGCTGGACCATGGCCGACTGGCTCAGTTGGACGCCCTTGGGGCGCCCGGTCGTACCCGAGCTGTACATCACGACCGAGACGTCGGACGGTTCCACATCGGGCGCGCGGTCGGTGGGGGTCCCGGCCTCGATCCACGCGTCGTACTCGTCGTTGTCGCCGCCGATGACTACGACCTTCGTGACATGGGTCAGTTTGTCGCGGACGGCGTCGAACGGTGCGAGCAGATCGGCGCCGACGAACACGACCTCGGCACCACAATCGTTGATGACGTAGTCCAGTTCGTCGCCTGCCAGGCGCCAGTTGACGACCGTCGTGGCGGCACCCAGCTGGCAGCCGCCCAGCAGTACCTGCAGGACGGCCGGATGGTTCTTGGTCAGGATCGCGACGTTGTCGCCCCGGCCGACACCATCGGCGGCCAGGGCACCGGCGGCCCTGCGGACCGACTCCCAGGCCTCGGCCCACGTCCAGGTGCGTTCGCCGAAGATCCAGCAGCGCTCGTCCGGCTTCTCCTGGGCGCGGTATTCGAGGAAGTCAGGCAGGAAGGTGGCGTCGGGGACGTTGAAGGCCATGGCGGTCTGCTCCGGTTGCTCGTGTGGCTTGGGTCACGCCAGGGTAGACCAGTCAGGCCTGACTGGAAAAGGGCTGGACGAGCCTCGTCCAGCATCTGATCACATATGTGATCACTGCAACCGGTCAGCGGTCGCTATGCGGCTCGGACCGCATGGTCCCGAGGCTGGTCGTCGACCCCTACACTGGTGGCGTGACCCGCGGAGACGGACGACTCACTCATGAGCTCGATCCCCACGATGTCGGACCCCAGGATGCCTGCGGAGTCTTCGGCGTGTGGGCGCCGGGCGAAGAGGTCGCCAAACTGACCTACTTCGGCCTGTACGCCCTGCAACACCGAGGCCAGGAGTCGGCCGGTATCGCGGTCAGCAATGAGCGCCAGATCCTGGTCTACAAGGACATGGGCCTGGTCTCGCAGGTGTTCGACGAGTCGACACTCGAATCGCTGACCGGCACGCTGGCCATCGGTCATGCCCGCTACTCCACCACCGGGTCGAGCGTGTGGCAGAACGCGCAGCCCACCTTCCGGCCCACGGCTCACGGCTCGGTGGCGCTGGCGCACAACGGCAATCTCACCAACACCCAGGAACTGTCCGAGCGGTTGGCCGACGTCGGCGAGGTCCATCGCGACGAGTCCGCGACGTCCGACACGGCCGTGATGGCGAGCTTGCTGTCGTCGTACCAGGACCGCTCGGTCGAGGAGGCGGCGCTCGAGGTGCTGCCCACCCTGCGCGGCGCGTTCTCGCTGGTGTTCATGGACGAGACCACCCTGTACGGCGCCCGCGATCCGCAGGGTATCCGGCCGCTCGTGCTCGGCCGCCTGCACAGCGGTTGGGTGCTGGCCAGCGAGACCGCGGCGCTGGACATCGTCGGCGCCTCCTACATCCGCGAGATCGAGCCTGGTGAGTTCGTCGCGATCGACGAGAACGGTCTGCGCAGCGAGAAGTTCGCCGAGCCGGCACCCAAGGGCTGCCTGTTCGAGTACGTCTACTTGGCCCGGCCCGACACCACCATCAACGACCAGCGCGTGTTCAGCGTGCGATCCGAGATCGGCCGCCGTCTGGCGCGCGAGCACCCGGTCGAGGCCGATCTGGTCATCCCGGTGCCCGAATCGGGCACGCCAGCGGCCATCGGATACGCCGAGGAGAGCGGCATCCCGTTCGGTCATGGGCTGGTCAAGAACTCCTATGTCGGCCGCACGTTCATCCAGCCGTCGCAGACCCTGCGCCAGTTGGGCATCCGTCTCAAGCTCAACCCACTGCGCGATGTCATCGCCGGCAAGCGGCTGGTCGTGGTCGACGACTCGATCGTGCGCGGCAACACGCAGCGAGCCCTGGTGTCGATGCTGCGCGAGTTCGGCGCCGCCGAGGTGCACGTGCGCATCTCCAGCCCGCCGGTCAAGTGGCCGTGCTTCTACGGCATCGACTTCGCCTCACGCGCCGAGCTGATCGCCAACGGCCTGAGTGTCGACGAGATCTGCCGGTCCATCGGCGCCGACTCGCTCGGCTACGTCGACCTCGACGAGCTCGTCGATGCCACCGGGCAGCCCAAGGACAACCTGTGCCGGGCGTGCTTCGACGGCATCTACCCGGTCGCCCTCCCCGAGGATGATCTGATCGGCAAACACCTGCTGGAACCGGCCGACGACCGCACCCGCCTGGACGTCATCCAGTGAGCGTGGACTACTCGGCTGCGGGGGTCTCGGTCGCAGAGGGCGATCGCGCCGTCGAGCTCATGAAGGAGTGGGTCGACAAGGCCCGCCGTCCCGAGGTTGTCGGCGGCATCGGTGGCTTCGCGGGGCTGTTCGATGCGTCCGCGCTCAAGAGCTACACGCGCCCGCTGCTGGCGACATCGGCCGACGGCGTGGGCACCAAGGTGCAGATCGCTCAGCGCATGGACCGCCACGACACCATCGGCTTCGACCTGGTGGGCATGCTGGTGGACGATCTGGTCGTGTGCGGCGCCGAGCCGCTGTTCATGACCGACTACATCGCGTGCGGCAAGGTCGTGCCCGAACGCATCGCCGACATCGTCAAGGGCATCGCGCAGGCGTGCGCCGAGACCGGCACCGCGCTGCTGGGCGGTGAGACGGCCGAGCATCCGGGCCTGCTCGATCCCGACGAGTACGACATCGCCGGCTCCACCACGGGTGTCGTCGAGGCCGACAAGGTCATCGGCGCCGATCTGGTCCGCGAGGGCGACGCCGTCATCGCGATGGCGTCCAGCGGGCTGCACTCCAACGGCTACTCGCTGGTGCGGCACGTGTTCTTCAGCCAGTTGGGCTGGGAGCTGGACCGCGAGGTGCCCGAACTGGGTGGCACGCTCGGTGATGCCCTGCTCGTCCCCACGCGTCTCTACACGAAACCGTGCCTGGACCTGCTCGACCAGGTCGAGGTCCACGCCATGTCACATGTCACGGGCGGTGGGCTGGCCGCCAACCTGGAGCGCGTCGTCCCCGCCGACGTGTCGGTGCGCGTCGACCGGTCCACGTGGACACGCCCGGCGATCTTCGACCTGGTCGCGGACGCCGGCGGTGTCGCGCAGCCGGCGCTGGAGGAGGCGCTCAACGTGGGCGTCGGCATGATCGCGTTGGTTCCCGCTGATCGAGCGGACGCGGCCGTCGCGGCGCTGGCCGCGGCGGACGTTGAGGCATGGATCGCCGGCGATGTCGCCGCAGCGGGTGTGCACGGCGCCGGGGGCACGGTCACGATGACCGGCCGGCACGCCTGATTCACCGATGCTCTCCAGTTTCGAGGCGGTCCTCGATCCGGCCGAACTCGATCGTGTGCCGTCGGTGGACGATCTGCCGGGGCAGGCGCCGCAGCTCGACCCCCTCGGCTGGCTGGCGACGCTTCTCGGTGGCTGTGCCCTCGCGGCCGTCGGTGCCGGGTTTGCGCTGCTGCTGTCGGCCACGACTCGTGATGACTTGATCGTTTCGGCGGTGCTGATCGTGGTCGGTGGGCTGTTGCTGAAGTTCCTGCCACGCGTGGTGCCGCTGTTCGACGTCCGCATCGTGACTGCCGTCGCGGCGGCGATCCTCGTGGTCCTGACCATCGTTCCGCCCGCGCGAGTCGCATCCGCTGGCGGAGGACGTGTCGGGTTCGCGGCTGTCGCTGTCGCCTTCGGGTTGCTGAGTGTCCGGTTGTGGCGTCAGGTGAGCGCGGCCAGCGCCGAGGTCGACGCATGGAATACCGCCTACGCCGCCCTGGCCTCGGCTCCGTGTCGAGCCACTCGTACCGAACTGCATGTGCAGGCGGTGTCCCTCGGACGCGGTAGCACGCTCGACGGGGCCGTGACCTTTGCCGATGCCGAAGGTGCCGAGCACACCGTGCCGTTGATCAGCATGAACGTCATGCGGGTCGTGATTGCCGCCGGGCAGCGAGTGGTCGAACCTCTGCAGTACGCGGTGTGGCACGACAGCGCACGGTCCATCGTGGTGACCAGGGTCTTGGTGACCGATGAGGCTGGTGCCTGACAGACCGCTGGTATGACACGTACCACCCCTTGACCAACTTCTGGGTCATCTTGGGTAGGCTTGTTCGCACGACATACTGACTATTTCTGTGCGAGGGGGTCGGACCCATGGGGCGCGGCCGTGCTAAGGCAAAGCAGACAAAGGTTGCACGCAACCTCAAGTACCGTACGTTCGATACGGACTTCGACGATCTGCAGAAGGAACTCCACGGCGACGAGGGTGATGCCATCCCCGACCAGTACGCCGACCTCGCCGAGCAGTACGAGGACCCCGCCGCCAGCTGACCCGGCCTTCGGGTGACCGGGTCAGTGGCCCGCGATCACGGAAGCAGGATGCCGCGCAGGCGGCCGACGTCGCGCATGCGCTGTTCGGCGACCCGGTCGGCGGCGATCGACGGCGGCAGGTTCTGCTCGGCCGCGTGTTCGAGCACCTCGAGCGTCGTGTCGTAGATCCGGGTGGCACGGGCCTTGGCTCGGTCGAAGTCGAATCCCGACGGGTCGAGCTCGTCGGCGACCTGGATGACGCCGCCGGAGTTGACGCAGTAGTCCGGCGCGTAGACGATGCCGCGCTCGTCGAGTCGTTTCTCGATGCCGTCGTGGGCCAACTGATTGTTGGCAGCGCCGCAGACGACCTTCGCGGTCAGGACCTCGACGACCTCGTCGTTCAGCGCTCCGCCGAGGGCGCAGGGAGCGTAGACGTCGAGCTGTTCACGGACCAGGACGTCGGCGCTGTCGACCACGCGCACGGTCGGATGGGCCGCCGTGATGGCCTCGAGCGCCGGGGCGTAGGGGTCGGTGACGACGACGCTCGCGCCCTCCTCGACCAGGTGGCGGGTCAGATGCTTGCCGACCTTGCCCACGCCGGCGATGCCGACCGTGCGGTCCTTCAGCGAAGCATCGCCCCACACGTGCTGGGCGCTGGCGCGCATGCCCTGGTAGACGCCGAACGCGGTCAGTACCGACGAATCACCTGCACCGCCGTGCTCGACCGTGCGCCCGGTGACGTAGTCGCACTCGCGGGCGATGACGTCCATGTCGACGCTGTACGTACCGACGTCGCACGCCGTGTAGTAGCGGCCGTTGAGGCTCTGCACGAACCGGCCGTACGCGCGGAGCAGCGCTTCTGATTTCAGCGTGTTCGGGTCACCGATGATGACGGCCTTCCCGCCGCCCAGGTCCAGACCCGCGAGGGCGTTCTTGTAGGCCATGCCCTGGCTGAGGTTCAGGACGTCCTGCAGAGCGTCGGCCTCCTGGGCATAGGGGTAGAAGCGGGTTCCGCCGAGTGCGGGACCGAGCGCTGTCGAGTAGATGCCGATGATGGCCTTGAGACCGGTGGCTTCGTCGTGGCAGAAGACGACCTGCTCGTGATGGGTGCCGAAGGCGGACGGTGTAGTCACGGTAGTGCTCTTTCGTTCCGGTGGTGGCGGTCGGACGCGATGGTGGGCGCCGGACCAGGACGAGCCGCAGGATGGTGGGCTCACCCCGGATGCTACTCGCTTCTGAGCTCCTGCACGCGCTCTCGGGCAGCATTGATCGCCTCTGTCGACGAGGCGAAGAGACGCCCGTCGCGCCGGAACGGTGCCAGCACGCCCAGTGAGTCCAGGGCTGGCTGATGCTGCACCGGCAGGCCGGACATCAGTACGGTGATACCCCGCCGCTCCAGATGCTGGATCGTGTCACGCAGCAGCACGGCGCCGGTCGCGTCCAGCGACGAGACGCGGGACATCCGGATGATCACGATGCGCACATCGGTCAGATCGGGCAGCTGGGCCATCAGCTGATGCGCCGCGACGAACAGCAGAGGTCCATCGAAACGCACCGCGACGATGTGATCGCGTAGGAGTGCGTGCTCTTCGTCGGCGTGGTCGGTCAGATCGAGGGGGACCGTCTCCAGCCTGGACGCTCGGGCCACCGACCGCAGACCGAGCACCATCGCCACCACGACGCCGACGCCCACGGCGGTCACCAGATCGACCAGCACCGTCACGGCGAAGGTCGCGATTAGGACGATCGCGTCGCTTCTGGACGAACGGGCCAGAGCGAGCAGACCCGAGAGCTCGACCATCCGGAACGTGGTGGCCAGCAGGACACCGGCGAGTGCCGCCAAGGGGATGTGAGCGACGAGCCCTGCCGCCACGACCACGACGATCAGCAACGTGAGTGCATGGACGATCGACGCGAGCCGCGACCGAGCCCCCGCCCCGACGTTGACCGCGGTGCGGGCGATCGCCGCGGTGGCTGGGACCCCACCGAAGAACGGCACAGCGATATTGGCGATGCCTTGGCCGAACAGCTCGCGGTCGGGGTCATGGTGCTGATCCACCGTCATCGAGTCGGCCACCGTCGCGCACAGCAGACTCTCCAGAGCAGCGAGCGCGGCCACGGCCGACGCGGACGTCAATAGAACGCCGACCGCGTCCGGATGGATGAAGGTGGTCGACGGGGCGGGCAGGCCGGCCGGGAGGGCCCCGATCGTCGGCACGTCCAGATCGAGCACACGTGCCGCGACGGTCGCGAGCGCCACCGCGATGAGCGCATGCGGCCAACCGGGCCGGAGGCGCTGCGCGGTCAGCACCGCGACTGTCACCAGGACCGCGATCAGCGGCGCAGACGCGGTCGGGTTCTGCCAGAAGTCGGCCGCCGCATCGGTCGCCACCCGCCACATCCGTTCGGCATTGCCGGTGCGTACACCGAGAGCCAAGGGGATCTGCTGCAGAGCGATCACGACGGCGATGCCGGCAGTGAATCCCTCGATCACGCTGATGGGCAGATAGCGGACGAACATCCCCAGGCGCAGCAGCGCCATGACGACCAGGATGAGTCCCGCCATCAGGCCCACCAGGAGCACTCCGTCGCGCCCGTGCTGGTGGGCCACCGGGACCAGCACGACGGTCATCGCGCCGGTCGGGCCGGAGACCTGGAGGTTCGACCCTCCGAACACGGCTGCGAGGAACCCGGCAACGATGGCGGTCACGACGCCGGCCTCGGCGCCGAGACCGGAGGCGACGCCGAATGCCAGCGCCAACGGAAGGGCGACGACCGCCACAGTCAGACCGGCGACAATGTCGGTCCGAGGTGCCGAACGCATCGCAGCGGCGTCGGCCCGTCGGGGGAGGAGCTCGGCTGTGCGCGCGGCGAACTGGGACGCGGACGCACGAAGACTCACGACGAGAGACTTCCACTGTATGAAGAATTCTTCAAACAGATGTGGCCGAAATCATGCTGCTACAGATCGGCTGTGTTCTTTGTGCCGATCAGAGATCGACGGTGTACACCTCGACCGGGTGGCTGATGCCCTTGAGCTCGACCGTGTCGTGCGGGGTGCAGGAGATCTTGTCGCGCACCAGCAGCCACGTGGCGCGGCTGAGCAGGATCTGACCGGGCTGGCTGTAGGTCTGGATGCGCGCGGCCAGGTTCACGGCCCGCCCGATCGCGGCGTACTTCTGGCGTGCGCCGGAACCGACGTTGCCGACCGCGACGACGCCGGTGTTGATGCCGACCCGGATGCGGAACACGACGTCGATGCCGGCCTCGGCCCACCGCGCGTTCAGACGCGCCACCGTGCCCTGCATGTCGACCGCCATGCGGATCGCGCGTTCGGCATGGTCGCGGTCGTCCGTCGCGACGGGCGCACCGAAGAAGATCAGCACGGCGTCGCCGACCAGCTCGTCGATCGTGCCGTCATACTCACCGGCGATGCGGGCCATCTCGGAGAAGTACTCGCCCAGGACGATCTGGAGCTCCTCCGGTTCGAGTCGCTCGGTGGTCTCGGTGAAGCCGACGACATCGGAGAAGAAGACCGTCAGCTTGCGGCGCTGCAACCGGGTCGCGGTGTCACCGTCCCGCATGACGGCGTTGACGACCTGTTCGGGCACGTACGTGCTGATCAGTGCGTTGCTGCGTGCGAGGGCCTCGCTCTGACGACCGACCAGGCGCAGCATCGCGAACGAGACGATCATCGTGAGGACGACGAACACTAGCAGCGGTGCGCCGGTGCCCAGAACACGCTCGATCCGGCCCGAGCCCTGGACCGAATCGTTGGCCAGCCCGGGTGCGTAATCGATCCAGCCCGCGAACCGGATCAGTTCCAGGACCGCGACGGCGACGACGCCGCTGACGACCGAGATGATGCCGTACTCGCGGCTGAAGATGATGCCGATCAACAGAGCGTTGACCGCTGGGAACAACAGGAACGGTGAGGCCCAGAAGCCGAACAGGAAGGCGATCGCGACACCGAACATCCCATAGCCCGCCGCACACAGGAACATCACGATCCGGGCGGTCCGGCCCTCGCCGTGCGGGTCCGTCCTGGCCAGGACGGCGAGCACGACGGCCGCCAAGAAGACGCCGCCCACGCCGGCCACCACGACCGGTGTGAACCACTCGAGCCGTACCTGTTCCGAGCGCTTGACCAGGAGCAAGCTGCCGGCCGACGCGAGGAACTGGATGACACTGAAGCTCGCCACGATGAGTGCCGCGCGCTCGATGATCGGCCTTCGCAACCGGTCCTCGAGCCGCAGCCCGAGCCACGACGTCAGGTCCCGGTTCATGCCAAGAGAGTAGTGCCTGATCAGCGGTTTCGGCTGTGAGAACTCTTACGCTGCAGATCTCGATCCATGCGCCGGAACAGCGGTGCCGACAACTTCGTGATGACACCCGGAAGCACCGACATTCCGGCCTGGCTGATCGCCCCGCTCAGTCCGGTGACCCGGGTAGGCTGGTCGACCGCGGCCTTGACCAGCCAGCGGCCCGCCTGTTCGGGTCCCATCATTTTCATCGCCGAGTAGATCTCGGTGGCGCCGGACATCTCGGTGCGCACCATGGGGAAGTACACGATCGTCGTGGTGATGCCCGACGAGCCGAGCTCGGCCATCAGCGAGCGAGCATAGGACTCCAGCGCGCTCTTGCTGGCCAGGTAGGCCGAGAACAGCGGGATCGGCAGCTGGGTCGACATCGTGGAGCTGAACACGACGTGACCGCGGCGCCGTTCGATCATCGACGGCAGTAGTGCATGGGTGATGCGAATGGCGCCCAGGTAGTTGACGGCCATGACCCGTTCGTGATCGTGCACGCGGTCCAACGACTCGCGGATCGGGCGCCGGATGGAGCGGCCGGCGTTGTTGATCAGGACGTCGACGCGCCCATGATCGGCCAGGATCCGTTCGGCCACCGCCACGGCGGCGTCGCCGTCGGTCAGGTCGACAGGATAGGCGTGGGCGTCACCGCCGGCTGCGGTGATGTCGGCGACGACGGCGTCCAGCTCCTCGGTGCGGCGGGCCAGCAGGCAGACGGTGGCACCGCGTCCGGCCAGTTGTCCGGCCGCGGCGGCTCCGATGCCGCTGGACGACCCGGTGATGACAACGACACTCCCGTCGGGATTCACGGTTGGGCCCGCCCGACGTCGACCAGCAGCGCACCGAACAGGCGCGCAACGCGATCGGTCATGGACGCGGCGTCCTCGTCGGGGTGGTCGACCCACCAGCCCATCAAGGAGTCGACGATGCCCAGCCACCCCGCGGTCATGGCCGAGATGTCGAGGTCGTCGGTGAGCCCGGCCAGGTGCAGCAACTCGCTGACGCCCTCGTGGGCGAGCTTGTCGATGCGTTCGGTGTGGGAGGCGATGACCTCGACGATCTGACCCGTCCGCGGTGCCGTCGGGTCGTGCAGCAGGCGCCACACGTGCCGGCGGTCGGCCAGCACCTCGAACATCCCGGCCAGCGTCAGCAGACCACGCTCGATGCCGACGGCGTTGCCACGGGCGATCCGCTCGATCTCGTCGCCGAGCAGGGAACCGGCATCGTCCAGACAGGCCGCATAGAGCCCCTCCTTGGAGCCGAAATAGCTGTAGATCAACGGTTTGGAGATCCCGGCGTCGCGGGCCACGTCGGCGATGTTGGTCGCTGCGAAGCCATCGGTGCCGAAGGTGACGGAGGCGATCTGCAGGATCTGCTGCTCGCGCTCTGCACGGGGGACCCCCTTCGTCCCGGCATTCGCTCTGGCCATGCGCCCAGTCTAGTCAGAGATATGATTCCGTGGTAACTTACTCAAAAGTCATATCAATGAAGGAGGAGAGTCGATGGGCGATCTGTTGGACCCCATGAAGAACCCCGTCACGTATGCCGTGCCGTTCTTCGCCCTGACGATCCTGATCGAGATGGCCGCGCTGAAATGGCTCGACCACGATGACAACACCACCGGTTACGCGATGAAGGATGCGCGGTCGTCCATCTCGATGGGCGTCGTGTCGGTCGTGTTCCTGACCGTCTTCAAGGTCGTCACGTTCTTCGCCTTCGTGGCCGTGTTCGCCTACCTGGCGCCGTGGGAGCTGCCGACCGATACGTGGTGGTACTGGGTCCTGGTGATCCTGGGCGTCGACCTCGGCTACTACTGGCACCACCGATTCAGCCACCGCGTCAATATCGCGTGGGCCGGCCACCAGGCGCATCACTCCAGCGAGTTCATGAACTTCGGCACGGCGCTGCGGCAGAAGTGGAATCCGTGGTTCGAGTTCTTCTTCTGGCTGCCGCTACCGTTGCTCGGATTCGCGCCGTGGACCCTGTACGTCGCGTTCGGCTTCAACCTGATCTACCAGTTCTACGTGCACACCGAGATGATCGGAAAGCTTCCGCGGCCCATCGAGTTCATCTTCAACACGCCATCGCACCACCGGGTCCATCACGGCAGCGATCCGGAGTACCTGGACAAGAACTACGCCGGAATCCTGATCATCTGGGATCGGATGTTCGGCACGTTCACCGAGGAGAAGCAGCGCCCGACGTACGGGCTGACCAATCCGGTCGGCACGTACAACCTGCTCAAACTCCAGTACGGCGACTACGTCAAGATCGCCCGCAATGTGCGCGGCGCGGACCGGTTCCGGGACAAGCTCGGCTACATCTTCGGCCCGCCCGGCTGGACACCGGCCGACGCGCCGGAGGACATCGAGGTCACAGCGCGCGGGTGAGTCCTCCGTCGACCGGGAGCATGACGCCGGTCAGGAAGCTGGCCGCCGGGGACAGCAGGAAGGCCGCAGCAGCTCCGAACTCCTCGGGCGTGCCGTAGCGACGCAACGGGATGGACTCCTCGTGGGTCGCGCGCGATGCGGCGGCGTCGCCGGACTGCTCGTCCAGCCAGCGGACACGATCGGTGTCGATGCGGCCCGGCAGCAGGCCGTTGACCCGGATGCCACGGGGACCCAGCTCATCGGCCATCGTCTTGGCGACCATGGCCAGGCCGGGTCGTAGCCCGTTGGAGATGCCCAGTCCGGCCACGGGCATCTTGGCCGAGGTCGACAGGACGAAGGCGATGCTGCCGCCCTCGCCGAGCTCGTTCGCGACCGTCCTGGCGAGGCGGACGCCGCCCAGAAGGACCGAGTCGACGGCATCGCGCCACTGGTCGAGGCTCGTGTCCATGACGCCACCCGCTGCGGGGCCGCCGACGCTGAGCAGGGCGCCGTCGAGCCGTCCGAAGGTCTCGCGTGCCGCGGCGACGAGTCGGTCAGGGGTGGCTGGATCGGCGTTGTCGGCGGCGACGCCGATGGCGCCGTCACCCAGCTGTGCGACGGCTGCGTCGACCGACTCCTGGCTGCGCGACGACACCACGACCTTGGCCCCGTCGGCCACCAGCGCCTGCGCCGTGGCCAGGCCCAGACCGGCGGTCCCGCCAGTCACCAGATACACGCGATCTGTCAGTCCGAGGTCCATGCCGTGAGCCTACGATGGTGATCCACGTCACGATATGAGGAGATCACCAATGCGCAGCACGATGCAGGAGTTCCCGCTGACCATCACGTCGATCCTCAAGCACGGGACGACGATCCACCACGACTCCGAGGTCGTGACTGCCACGCCTGACGGCACCAGGTCGATGTCGTACGGCGAGTTGGGGCGAAAGTCGGCCCAGTTGGCGAACGGGCTGCGGTCGCTGGGTATCACCGGCGACCAGCGGGTCGCGACGTTCCAATGGAACAACGCCGAACACCTGATGGGCTACCTGGCGATCCCTTCGATGGGTGCTGTGTTGCACACCCTCAACATCCGGCTGTTCCCCGAGCAGCTGGTCTATATCGCCAATCACGCCGAGGACCAGGTCGTCATCGTCGACGACTCGCTGGTCCCGTTGCTCGCACCGCACGTGCCCCAGTTCGAGACGGTCAAGCGCATCATCGTCGCGGGACCCGATGCGGCATCGGCCGATCTTGACTCCCTTCGCGCGTCGGGCAAGGAGGTGCTCCTGTTCGACGACCTACTGGCCGGCCAGCCCGAGACGTTCGACTGGCCCGAGATCGACGAGCTCGACGCCGCTGCGATGTGCTACACCTCGGGCACGACCGGCAATCCCAAAGGCGTCGTCTACAGTCACCGCTCAACGTGGCTGCACTCGCTGTCGGTGTGCGGCGGCACGGTCGCGGGCCTCAACGCCCACGACCGCATCCTGCCGATCGTGCCGATGTTCCACGCCAATGCCTGGGGCCTGGCCTATGCCGCGTTGATGAGCGGTGCGTCGCTGACGATGCCGGATCGGTGGTTGCAGGCCGAACCGCTGGTGCGGTTCATCGAGGACTCCCATCCCACCATCTCCGGTGCGGTGCCGACCGTGTGGACCGATGTCCTGAACTACCTGGAACTGCATCCGGACAGGGACGTCAGTTCGATCCGCACGATCCTGGCCGGGGGATCGGCGGTCCCGGTCTCGCTGCAGCGTGCCCTGCTGGACAAGCACGGACTGCTGGTCAAGCAGGCGTGGGGCATGACCGAGACGTCGCCGGTCGCCACGGCCGCCGGTGAGCCGCTGGGCGTCACGGGCGAGGACGTCTGGGAGTATCGAGGTGGACAGGGCCGGTTCGTTGCCGGCGTCGAAGGGCGCATCGTCGACGACGAGGGCAACCCGCTGCCGCACGACGGTGAAGCGGTCGGCGAGGTCGAGGTGCGCGGACCGTGGATCACGGCCGAGTACTACAGGTCGGACGATCCCGAGGCGGCGTCGAAGTTCCACGACGGCTGGTTGCGCACCGGCGACGTCGGCCACATCGACGATCTGGGCTATCTGACGTTGACCGACCGCGCCAAGGACGTCATCAAGTCCGGCGGCGAATGGATCTCATCGGTCGAACTGGAGAACGCGTTGATGGCGCATCCGGCGGTGCTCGAGGCCGCGGTCGTGGGCATCCCGGACGAGAAGTGGCAGGAGCGCCCGCTCGCCTCCGTCGTGGTCAAGGAGGGTGAAACGGTCACCGCCGAGGAACTCCGTGAGTTCCTGTCCGCGGACTTCGCCAAATGGCAGCTGCCCGACGCCTGGACGTTCATCGACGGCGTCCCCAAGACCTCGGTCGGCAAGTTCGACAAGAAGGTCCTGCGTCAGCAGTTCGCCGACGGCGACCTGGAGGTTCAGCAGCCCTGACTCCTACGCCGAAAACTTTCACGCACGATCGTGTCGAGAACCGCCGGACGGCTTCGTCCTAGGGGCAAGGGACGGCGAAGGACCGTTCGGGAAACCAGGAGAGAATCATGGCGAAGTACCTACTGCTCAAGCACTACCGCGGCGACCACGATATCGCGGCCGAACCACTGACGTCGATGGATCAGTGGGCGCCGGAGGAAGTCAGCGCGCACATCCAGTTCATGCACGACATCGCCGAGGAGTTCCGCGCTCGCGGCGAGTTCATCGGCGCCGAGGGGCTGTCGCCTGACGGCACCTTTGTCCGGTACGACGGAGAGGGCCGGCCGCCGGTGACCGACGGCCCGTTCGCGGAGACGAAGGACCTGATCGCCGGTTGGATGATCCTCGACGTGGACTCCGAGGAGCGTGCCCACGAGGCCGCGGCCCGGCTCTCGTCGGCGCCGGGACCCGGCGGTCGTCCGATCAAGGAGTGGATCGAGGTCCGGCAGATCATGGCGGCCCCGTCCACGACCGACTGAGCGATGGACGATCTCCTGCGTGACCTCATGCCGCAGGTGCTGGCCGTCCTCGTCCGCCGCGGAGTCGACTTCGCGGCGGCCGAGGACGCCGTCCAGGAGGCCGCGATCGAGGCCGTGCAGCGGTGGCCCGGCGAGCGGCCCGATGATCCCAAGGCCTGGCTGATCACGGTGGCAGGGCGCAAACTGATCGACGCCCGGCGCGCCGAGGGCGCTCGTCGACGGCGCGAACAGCGCACGCACGACGAACCACCGCCTGGGCCGACCGAGCAGGTCGATGACACGCTGCTCCTGCTCAGCCGCTGCTGCCATCCTTCGCTGACGCCGGCCTCGGCCATCGCCTTGACCTTGCGGGCCGTCGGTGGACTGACCACTGGCCAGATCGCCACAGCCTTCCTCGTGCCCGAGGCGACGATGGCCCAACGCATCTCGCGGGCCAAGCGCACGATCGGCGGTGAACAGTTCGGGCGACCCGGCGATGTGTGTGCGGTGTTGCGCGTGCTCTATCTGATCTTCAACGAGGGGTTCACAGGGGAGATCGATCTGGCCGCTGAAGCGATCCGGCTGACCCGCCAGCTCGCCGCGGCGACACAGGACCCTGAGATCGACGGCCTCCTGGCCCTCATGTTGCTGCATCACGCGCGTCGTGCTGCTCGGCGATCGGCGACCGGCGAGTTGATCCCGCTCGCCGATCAGGACCGCGCGTTGTGGGACACCCGGATGATCGCCGAAGGCGTGCGCATCCTGCAGGCGGCTCTGGCCACAGGTCGCGTCGGCGAGTACCAGGCGCAGGCCGCGATCGCCGCACTCCACGACGACGCCACGACCGTCGACGAGACCGACTGGGTCCAGATCGTGTCCTGGTACGACACGCTCCTGGCGCTCAGCAGCAGCCCGGTCGTCGCCCTCAACCGAGCGGTGGCTGTCGGTGAGTGCGACGGGCCGACGACAGGTTTGGTGGCGCTCGGTGAGGTCGACTCCGAATTGCCGCGATGGCATGCTGCGGCCGCCTACCTCCACGAACGTTCAGGCGACGTGCGCGAGGCAGCCCGTCTCTACGCAGTCGCCGCCACGAGGGCATCGTCCACGCTCGAACGCGACCATCTGATCAAACAGGCCGCCCGGCTCAACAGCGGCGCCGCACAGCCGCTGGATCAGTAGCCGCCGTTGTCCTTGAAACGCTGGAAGCTGGCCTGGATCTCGGCCTCGGCCTCGGCGCGGCCGGTCCAGGTCGATCCCTCGACCGACTTGCCCGGCTCCAGGTCCTTGTAGACCGTGAAGAAGTGCTCGATCTCCAGGCGGTCGAACTCGGGCACGTGGTGGATGTCGCGCAGGTGCTCCTGGCGCGGATCGGTGGCCGGAACACACAGCACCTTGTCGTCGCCGCCGGCCTCGTCGGTCATGCGGAACATGCCGATCGCGCGGCAGGCGATGACGCAGCCGGGGAACGTCGGCGCCGACAGCAGCACGAGTGCGTCGAGCGGGTCGGTGTCCAGGCCCAGAGTGTCGTCGATGAAGCCGTAGTCGGCCGGGTACTGCGTGGACGTGAACAGCGTCCGGTCGAGTCGGATCCGATGGGTCTCGTGATCCACCTCGTACTTGTTGCGCTCCCCCTTGGGGATCTCCACCGTCACGTCGAAAATCAGCACCATAGCCTCCTGTTGCGGTCCCTATAGTCTGACGGACGTGGGTCGAGGCGTGAACAGTCGGGGGC
>Ga0164243_10003015_pt1 | contig 27242 bp, 20 predicted proteins | sample OricompcompostOP_FD_108781 | JGI IMG/M metagenome (GOLD analysis project Ga0164243, IMG submission 108781) | Organic Plus compost microbial communities from Emeryville, California, USA - Original compost - Organic plus compost (OP) | ecosystem: Engineered > Solid waste > Mixed feedstock >...
AATCTACGGCCTGGAGACCGTCATCGTGCCGACCAACCGGCCGATGATCCGCCAGGACCAGAACGACCAGGTCTTCAAGACCAACGAGGAAAAATACCGCGCGATCCTGGCCGACATCATCGACTGCCACAAGCGCGGCCAACCGGTGCTGGTGGGCACCACCAGCATCGAAAACTCCGAACTGCTGTCCAACGCGCTGAAGAAGGAAGGCCTGCCCCACGAGGTGCTGAACGCCAAGCAGCACGCGCGCGAAGCGGAAATCGTCGCCGAGGCCGGCAAGCCCGGCCACATCACGATCGCCACCAACATGGCCGGCCGGGGCACGGACATCGTGCTGGGCGGCAGCGTGGACAAGCAGATCGATCTGGTGCGCACCGATCCCAACTTGTCGCCCGAGGAAAAGGAAGCCCGCATCGCCACCATCCGCGCCGAATGGGCGCCGGCCAACGAGGCCGTCAAGAAGGCCGGCGGCCTGCGCATCATCGGCACCGAGCGGCACGAGTCTCGGCGTATCGACAACCAGTTGCGCGGCCGTGCCGGCCGCCAGGGCGATCCGGGTTCCTCGCGCTTCTACCTGTCGCTGGACGATTCGCTGATGCGGATCTTTGCCGGAGACCGGGTGCGCGCCATCATGGAACGCCTGCGGCTTCCCGAAGGCGAGCCCATCGAGGCGCGCATGGTGTCGCGCTCGATCGAATCGGCGCAGCGCAAGGTCGAGGGCCGCAACTTCGACATCCGCAAGCAGCTGCTGGAATACGACGACGTGGCCAACGACCAGCGCAAGGTGCTCTATGCCCAGCGCAACGAGGTCCTGGAAGCCGAATCGGTGGCCGATACGATCGCGAACCTGCGGGACGCGGAAATCACCGCGGTGTTCCGACGCTACGTGCCCGAAGAGACGATGGAAGAGCAATGGGACATCCCGGGCCTGCAGTCGTCCCTGGAATCCGATTGGGCGATCCAGCTGCCGCTGGCGGAGATGCTGGAAAAGGAATCCAACCTGACCGACGACGACCTGCTGGAACGGGTGCTGGCCGAAGCCAGGCGCCTGTACGAGGAAAAGATCGCCCTGGTCGGCGAAGCCGGCTGGCGGCCGTTCGAACGCTCGGTGCTGCTGCAGTCGCTGGACACGAACTGGCGGGCCCACCTGGCATCCCTGGATCACCTGCGCCAGGGCATCCATCTGCGCGGCTATGCGCAGGTGGACCCGAAGCAGGCCTACAAGCGCGAGGCGTTCACGCTGTTCTCGGACATGCTCGACCGCGTGCGCAACGAGACGATCCGGGTGCTGATGACGGTGCGCATCCAGTCGCGCGAGCAGGTCGAGGTCGAGGAACCGGCGTCTCCGGTGGAAAACGTGCGCTACCACCACGCCGACTACGATGCGGCGCTGCGCGGCGAGGACCTGGGCCTGGACGAGACGCCGGCCGGAGCCACCGGCCAGAAGGCGGCGACGCCGGCCGGCGCGGTGCCGCGCGTGGGGCGCAACGATCCCTGCCCGTGCGGCAGCGGGAAGAAGTACAAGCACTGCCATGGGCAGTTGAGGTAAGTCTTCCTTGGGTGATGAAAAGGCCGGGCATTGCGTCTCGGCTTTTTCATTTCTGGTGGGCGATGCTTCGTGGTGGCAGTTCGGTGGGGACTCGCTCCAGTCCGGAGGTGATTTTCTGTGAGACCTCGGCGCCGTCCTGTGGCCGCCCCGGACGCAGGTCGTCCGGTTCCGGCTGCGCCGGAACTGCCCGGCCGCCAGCCCGCCATCGGGGCGTTCGCCAAACTCGCGGGGCGGTCAGTCCCCCGGACTGACCGCAAGAGCGTCCCGCTCGAACAGTGGCTCACTTGCACCCCCGCTGGCAGGCTTCTGGCCGGCGGACTCCAACAGCGCCCGGGGCGGCCACAGGACGACGCCTGACGAGGGGTGGAGGATGGCACGGCAGACGCATTCACCAGGATGATTTGCTGGCCGACATCTCCACCAGGAATCTCTCGATGCTGACGCCGCAGCACGCCATTGCCTTGATCCTATTGCCAGCCCTCGGGACGAACGTTACCCGTAGGAATCTAAATCCATCAGATGAGGCGTTAGTTTGAGAACGATTGCTGGAAAGTCTTGAGATCCATTGCGATGCCTTCTTCAATCAGCAAATCCAAGAGTCTTTGCTGGGCTTCCAGCCGGTTTGATCGGTTTGGCTGAACTGAGATGCGCGCGTTTTTCAGTAGTTCCTGAGTGATCACGTGTTTTGGATGGCGCCGCAATTTTTCGGAGCGGAGTTTTAGTTCACCAAGATATTGTGTCATTTGATGCGGTGGCGGTGAGTCAAACCCACCGCCAGTCCCCGCGAAAACACCGGTTTTTGTGTTGACAACGATCTCGAAGATATTGGTCATCTTGGTGAGATGATGCCCAAGAATGATTTTTTGAATGAAATTCATCACTATTCCATTTGTTCGGTTTTTTGGTTTTTCTGGCTAATCTATCCAAGATAAATAAATTCAATTCTGAGAGATGGCCATCATTGAATAAATTGCTTGACAAGTTCTGGTGGGGCATACTGCAGGACGGTCGCTGCTGTGGTGGTGCCTGATTTCGATTCGACTATTCCTATGGCGTATGGATTTTCTTTTTTTGACATCAAATACTCGGCGATCTGGACGCCCGAAGGGACTTCGAATGCTTTGCGGACCGGGTAGTTTTTCAAGATTGATTCCCTCAGCTGGTTGGCAATCCGATCTTGAGCGATAACCGCACATGTTCCGACGTCAGTAATTCCAAGTACAAATAATTTCTCAGCGTAGGGTACTTTGAACGCTCTGCCGTCATGTTCAGCCATGACCGGGTCGGTGAGGGCGAGTTTGGGCGATAGCTCCTTTCCACCGAATCCGGCAACGGTGGTTTCAATGTCCTCGAATGTCGCAAGAAACACAGGCCTTCGAGGCCAATCTCGACAGAACATTCATCTCCATGCTGGAGCGAGGTCAGCGTTTGCCCTCCATTGCGACCGTCTTGGCCTTGTCCAAACCGCTCGGGCTCACAGGGGCCGATCTGGTCGGGCATGTCGAAGCGGCGCTTGCATGCACACGAGATAGCCTTCAATCGCGCCTTTCTCCAGACCGGCACTGAACCCGACACATGCGCAGGCGGCTCTCCGCTACGGACGAAACGATGTGGTGGGATGGGCGACCGCAAGAGTGTTTTGCGGTCGCGAGGGGATATCCAAATCGGTGCAGGCGATATTGTCGGGCTGGATTTCCGCCAAGTTGAAGGCTAGGGTCGAGCCTCAGCCGCTGAGCTCGCGGGCTTCGTCGGACCGCACGGCCCCTCCCGGACGCGCTGTTCGAGCCCGCCAGGCGGAAGGCCGTCAGCGGGGATGCAAGCGAGCCACTGTTCGAGCAAGACGGGTGCGCTCAGTCCGGGGGGCTGAGCGCCTTGCGAGTTTGGCGAGCGCCCCGATGACGGCCTGGAGCCTGGGCAGTTCCGGCGCAGCCGGAACCGGGTGAGCTGCGCGTCCGGGAGGGGCCGTGCGGTTGAGATGCCGCAAAAAAACTACAGCAAAAACACCGTTGCCAGCCCCAGGAACAAAAAGAACCCCAGCGAATCCGTCGCGAAAGTCAGCAGCACCGACGAACCCACGGCAGGGTCCTTGCCGAACCGGTCGCGCAGCAGCGGGATCAGCACGCCCAGCGCCGCGCCGATCAGCATGTTGCCGACCATGGCCGCCATCATCACCGCTGCGATCGCGTAGGAGTCCGAGATCACCCAGGCGAAGGTCGCCGCCACCAGGCTGCCGCAGGCGCCCACCAGGAACGTCACCTGCAGCTCGCGCTTGACCAGCTGCCAGATGTTGGCGCCCGTCACCCGGCCCGTCGCCATGGCGCGGATGATCATCGTCATGGTCTGGTTGCCCGAATTGCCGCCGATCCCGGCCACGATGGACATCAGGAAGGCCAGGATCACGATGTGGCTGACGGTGCCCTCGAAGCGCGAGGCGACCAGCGAGGCGATCGAGGCCGTGCACAGGTTCACCAGCAGCCAGGGGGCGCGGTTGCGCATCGCCGCCAGGACCGGGGCGAAGATGTCTTCTTCCTGCAGGCCGGCCCGGGACAGTTCCTGCTCCTGGGAATCTTCCTGCAGCACGTCCACCACTTCGTCGATGGTGACGCGGCCGATCAGGCGGCCCTGCTCGTCCACCACCGGGGCCGACACCAGGTCGTAGCGCTCGAAGGCGTTGGCGGCGTCGGTGTCGGGATCCATCGGGTTCAGGCTGAGGACATCGGGCTCCATGACCGCGTTGACCAGGGTGTCGGGCTCGCTCAGCAGCAGGCGCGACAGCGACAGGGTGCCGCGCAGCTGGTCGGCGCGGTCCACGACGAAGATCTGGTCGGTGTGGTCGGGCAGTTCGTGCAGCCGGCGCAGGTAGCGCAGCACGACCTCCAGCGTCACGTCCTCGCGCACCCGGACCATGTCGAAGTCCATGATGGCGCCGACGGTGTCTTCCGGATAGCCCATGGCGGCGACCAGCTGGGCGCGCTCGGCATCGGTCAGGCCCTTCTGGACCTCGGCGATCACGTCGGGGGGCAGGTCGGGCGCGAGATCGGCGATCTCGTCGGCATCCATGGTGCCCGTGGCCGCGATCAGGTCGTCGTGGTCCATGGACTCGATCAGCGATTCGCGGACCCAGTCCTCGACTTCCAGGAGCACGTCGGCGTCGTATTCCTGGCTGACCAGCTGCCAGACCGCCTGGCGCTGCTGTACCGGCAGGGATTCCAGGATGAAGGCGATGTCGGCCGGATGCAGCGCGTTGATGATCTGGCGGATCTCGTCTTCGTGCTGCCGCTGCAGCATGCCTTCGAGCAGATTCGAGCCGTCCTCGTCCTCGTCTTCGTGCTGGCGCTGGGCGAGCGCGTCCACGACCTCCTGGCGTTTCAGGATGGACTGCAGTTCCTGCAGCGCCAGCTGGGCGTCTTCCGGATCCAGGCGGCGCGGAATGACGACCGGGATGGCGGTGTCGGCGGCGACGGGTTGGTCGGCCATCGATGCGGGCTCCTCAGATCGGGGGCAGGGGACGGCTTTGGCGGTTCGCGTCGGTCGCGACGTAGGTCAGGGTGGCTTCCGTGACCTTGACGACCTCGGTCTCCAGGCGCTGGCGTTCGGCGTAGACCTCGACCGAGACCGTGATGGAGGTTCGTCCCGTGCGGATGATTTCGGCGTAGAAGCTGAGCAGATCGCCCACGAAGACCGGTTGCTTGAAGGTGAAGGCGTTGACGGCCACGGTGGCGACCCTTCCGCCCGCGCGCCGGGTGGCCGGGATCGAGCCGGCGATGTCCACCTGGGCCATGATCCAGCCCCCGAACACGTCGCCATGAATGTTGGCGTCGGACGGCTGGGGCATGACGCGCAGGGTGACCGGATGTTCGGTTGAGGGCAGGGCTGTGGACATGGCGACCTCGGTGTGGAGTGCCGGGCTCCGCGTCCGGACCGGACGGGGCGCGTGTCGGCAAAGCGCGTATTTTAACCGTTCGGCAGGCGGGGCCCGCCGCGGCGCACGGTATTTTTGCCGGTGGGCGGCAGATGCCTCAGGGGGCGGAGTCCAGGAAACGCCGGGCCAGCAGGACCCAGTAGGCGGCGCCCAGGGGGATGATGGCGTCGTTGAAGTCGTAGCTGCCGTTGTGCAGGGTGCATGGCCCCAGGCCGTGGCCCGCCGCCCGGTGATCGCCCGTGCCGTTGCCGATCCAGACGTAGCAACCGGGGCGGGCCTGCAGCATGAAGGCGAAGTCTTCGGCCCCCATGGACGGCCGGACCTGGGTGTCGACCTTGTCGGCGCCCACCAGCTCGGTCAGCACCTGGGCGCAGAGGGCGGCCGGCCCGGGGTGGTTGACGGTGGCCGGGTATTCGCGATGGAAATCGAAGTCGGCCTCGCAGCGCAGCGCCTGGGCAAGCGGCCCGGACAGGTCGCGCATGCGGGTCTCGATCAGGTCCAGCGTGTCGTTGGACAGCGTGCGCACCGTGCCGCGCATGACGGCCTGGTCGGGGATGACGTTGTCGGCCGAGCCGGCATGGATCTGGGTCACGCTGATGACGCCGGATTCCAGCGGATCGAGGTCGCGGGTCAGGATGGTCTGGAACGCCAGGGTGAGCTGGGCGGCGGCGACCACCGGGTCGACGCCCAGGTGGGGCATGGCGCCGTGTGCGCCGCGTCCCCGCAGCGTGATCTCGAACGTGCTGCTGGACGCCATGATGGGCCCGTCGGTGAGGCCGAACGTGCCGGCGGGCAGGCCGGGCCAGTTGTGCATCCCGAATACCGCGTCCATGGGGAACTGCTCGAACAGGCCATCCTCGATCATGCGGCGGGCGCCGCCCCCCGCTTCCTCGGCCGGTTGGAAGATCACGTGCACCGTGCCGCCGAAGTCGCGCTGGCCGGCCAGGTAGCGGGCGGCAGCCAGCAGCATGGCGGTGTGGCCGTCGTGGCCGCAGGCATGCATGGCGCCGGGGTTGCGGCTGGCGTGCGGAAAGGTGTTGGTTTCCGGCATGGGCAGGGCGTCCATGTCGGCCCGCAGACCCACGGACCGGCCCGGCCCGCGCCCCGTGATGCGGCCGACCACCCCCGTTTCACCCAGGCCGCGGTGGACTTCCACGCCCCAGGAATCCAGCAGGCGCGCCACGGTGTCGGCCGTGCGGACTTCCTGGAAGGCGAGCTCGGGCCAGGCGTGGATGGCGCGCCGGATGTCGGTCAGGTCGGGCAGCCAGCTGCCCAGGGTGTCGAGGAGCTGTCGTGTCATGTGTGTCGGTTGATCAGGCCGTCCAGCATGCCGGCGATGTGCGGATTGGCCGCATAGACGTAGCCGCCTTCGGGCCAGGGTTCCTGGTGGCGGATGTCTTCGCAGACCCCGCCCGCCGCGCGGACCAGCACCGTGCCGGCGGCCACGTCCCAGGGCGCCAGGCCCATTTCCCAGTAGCCATCGTAGCGCCCGCACGCCGTCCAGGCCAGGTCCAGGGCGGCCGAGCCCATGCGGCGGATGCCGCGGGTGGCGTGGGTGGCGTCGTGCAGGGTCGGCATGTAGCGGGATTCGAAGGAAAAATCGCGGAAGGGAAACCCGGTGGCCAGCACCGCCTGGTCCAGCGTCGGCGTGGACGAGCAGTGGATGCGGCGGCCATTGAGCCAGGCGCCCAGGCCGTGCAGCGAGGAGAACAGCTCTTCCCGGTTCGGGTCGTAGACCACGCCGATCAGCGGCGTGTCCCGGGGCAGCGGGTCGCGGCCATCGGGACGGCAGCCCGCGTGGCCGATCAGGGCGATCGAAACCGCGTAGTGGGGGATGCCGCTGAGGAAATTGGTGGTGCCGTCCAGCGGATCGATGCACCAGGTGGCCTGATCGCCCGGCTGGCCGCCGGATTCCTCGGCGATGATCCCGATGTCGGGCGTGCGGGCGCGCAGGATGTCGATGATCGCCTGCTCGGCCTCGCGGTCGGCCTGGGACACCAGATCGTTGCGCATCTTGTGGTCGATCACCAGATCCGCGCGGTGCAGGGCGTGGGTTTGTAGAATGGCGGCTGCAGCGTGCGCCGCCGTGACGGCGGCATCCAGGCAGTCTGCCGACAGGAAGTGCGAACTGGGCATGACGCGCTGATTCCCGTGATGAGCCCGCCAGGCCGCCAGCCGGCCCGCGTGGCGTGTTCATCCCATTGTACGTGACCATCGGACGAGTGTCCCCGCATGTCGGACTCCCATCAAATCCTGAAACCCGCCACCTGGCACGAGGACGCACAGGGGGTGCCGTTCAGCCCGGAATACGGCGATGTCTACCACGGCCAGGCCGGCGCCCTGCTGCAGGCGCGGCATGTGTTCCTGCAGGGCAATGGCCTGCCCGGGCGCTGGCGCGGCAGGGCGGCATTCACGATTGCCGAGACCGGCTTCGGCCTGGGCCACAATTTCCTGGCCGCCTGGCGGGCCTGGCTGGACGATCCCGGGCGCAGCGGGCGGCTGCATTATCTGGCGTTCGAGGCGCATCCCTTCGCGGCCCGGGACCTGCTGCGGGCCTGGCGCCGGCTGCCGGACGACTGCCAGGGCCTGGCGCGCGAACTGGCCGGGCGCTGGCCCGATCTGCTGCCGGGCGTCCATCGGCTGGAACTGCAGGGCGGCCGGGTCACGCTGACCCTGCTGTTCGGCGACATCCGCCGCCTGGCGCGTCAGGCGCAGGCGCGCGTCGATGCCTTCTTCCTGGACGGTTTCGCGCCCCGGGTCAATCCCGACATGTGGTCGCCCGCCGTCTTCGGCCAGTTGCGGCGCCTGGCCGTGGCCGGCGCCACGGCCGCCACCTGGTGCGCCGCGGGGCAGGTGCGGCGCGACCTGCGCGATGCCGGATTCCTGGTCGAGAAGGCGCCCGGCATCGCCGGAAAGCGCGACATGACGGTGGCCGTCCTGCGCCCCGGGCTGGGCGCCGAGCCGCCCGGGCCGGAGCGCCGCCGGGTGGCGGTGGTGGGTGGCGGCCTGGCCGGCGCCGGAATCGCCCAGGCCCTGGCGGTGCGAGGGCATGAAGTCGAGGTCTGGGACCCGCAGTGCGCGCTGGATGTCGATCCGTCCATGCGCCGCCGGGGCGCCGCCGCCCTGGTGCCGGCGCTCAGTCCGGACGACGACACGCGTTCGCGCCTGAGCCGCGTCGGCCTGGCCCGGGCGCGCGCCCGCTGGCTGGATCTGGACGAGGCAGCGCGGCCGCAGGCCTGCGGCGCACTGGTCTGCGCGCAGTCGGATGATCAGGCCGGCCTGCAGCGCCAGGCGCTGGCGCGTCTGGGGTTTCCGGAAAGCTGGGTGCGCTGGCTCGATCCCGCACAGGCGGGCCGGCAAGCCGGCGTCGGTGTGCCCTGGGGCGGTCTCTGGTTTCCCGAAGCGCTGCGGGTGTGTCCGGGCGAACTGATCGCCACCTTGCTGGGGCTGCCGGGCGTGATTCGCCGGCCCGTGGCCATCGGATCTCTGGCGCCGGCAGATGGCGGTGGCTGGCTGCTGCAGGATGCCGGCGGCGGGGAACTGGGGCGGGCGGACCAGGTCGTGCTGGCCAATGCGCTGCATGCGCGCACGCTGCTGTCGGGGGTGATGCCCATCGGGCACCTGCCGGTCCTGTCGGGCCTCGCGCCCCTGGCTGGCCAGGTCAGCCTGTATCCCGCAGAGGCTTCATCCGTGCCGCGTTGCGTCCTGTCGGGCCGCGGCTATTGCCTGCCGCCCCGGAACGGCTGGGGCGTGGCCGGCAGCACCTACCGCCCCGATGCGGACGAGGCCGTGGTGGACGAGGAAGGGCATCGGGACATCCTGGCGCGTGTCCGGGGGTGGGTCGAGGCGCGGGACATTCCCTGGCTGGGCGGCAGCGGTGTCGCGGGATGGGCGGGCTGGCGGGCCGCCACGCGCGATCACCTGCCCCTGATCGGCGCGGTGCCGGACAAGGCTGGCCTGTGGCTGGCCTGCGCCTATGGATCGCGCGGCCTGAGCTGGTCGGCCCTGGCGGGCGACCTGATCGGCGCGTGGCTCGATGGCGAGCCCGTGCCGGTGGAACGCGAACTGGCCCGGCGCATCGGCGTGCGCTGAGCCCGGGCGGGAAATCCTGCGCCGGGATTTTATTTTATGGCGCAAATCCGTCAGAATAACGTCTTTTGCAAGGTTGCAAGGGAGCGCCTGGACAATCTGAGCCGAGCCGCCCGAATCCGCGGATGCATGCGGCGCGAGGACTTGTCCAGAAGCTCCCACAGCGGGTAAAGAGCCCAGAGGATCACGCTGTGTCGCCCACCATCGAATTGGCGGACCAAGTTTTCGAGACCGGCCCGGTCGTCATGACGCCCTCGTGCGTCGAATGGGCACTGCATGCCGACGAATGGCGCCTGCGGGTCGAGGCCCACGCGCCCGGCGTGTTCCGGCTGCGCTGCGGGCCGCGCGACTGGCTGGAGCCCGGCAAGCCGTCCCTGCGCGCGCAGCGCCAGGCCGACATGCTGCTGGCCCGCCAGGAACCTGTCGGCGAGATGGCGTGCCAGTCACTGGATGCGGGCCGCTGGCTGCTGGCTCAGGGCGACGCCAGCCTGGAGATCGGGGGTGGCGATGCCGGCCTGCGCTTGTTTCGCGGCGGCCAGTGCGTGGCCCGTGCCCACCTGCCGGTCCAACCCGCCGGCGACGGCGCCGAAGGCACCTGGACGATCGACTGGGCGCTGGAGCCCGGCGAAGGCCTGTACGGCCTGGGCGAAACCTCCGACAGCCTCGACCGCCGCGGCGCACTCCTGGTGTCCGATGTGCCCCGGGACCGCTGCCTGCCCCTGGCCTGGAGCCCGCGCGGCTGGGGTGCGTACCTGAATACGTTCGACCGCGTGGAACACGACCTGCGGACCGGCGGCGCCTACGCCGCCCGGGCGCGCGGCATGGGCCTGGACCTGTTCCTGTTCGTCGGCGACCCGTCCGAAATCCTCAACCAGTACACGGCGCTTACCGGCCGCGCCGGCCAGCCCAATCTCTGGCCCATGGGCGTCTGGCTGGACCAGGCGCCTGGCCAGTCGGCCGAATTCAGCCTGCAGCAAGTCCGCAGCCTGCGCGCCCAGGGCATGGGGCTCGATGCTCTGGTGCTGGCCGAGCCGGCCGTGCTGGGATTCCAGGAAGACAAGCCGGTCTTCGAGTGGTCCGGCCGGGTGTCCGACTGGCGCAGCCTGTCGGCGGCGGCAGCCGAACTCGACCTGCACCTGGCGGGATCCTGCATACCGGGCGTGCTGCACGGCACGCCGCTGTTCGAGGAATGGGCCGACCGGGGCTGGCTGCTGTGCGACGCCGAAGGCGACCCCTGGGTCTGTCCCGGCACGCCGGCTTCCGCCGGGCGGCCTTTCGGGCTGCTGGACCTGACGCACCGGGACACCGCCCGGCTATGGACCGAGCGCCACCTGCAGGCCGTGGAAGACGGGCTGGGCGCACCGGTCTGCCAGGCCCAGTTCGATCTGCCCGACGGGGTCGAGGCACGGGGCGGGGAAACCGGCGCGGTGTTGCGCTCCGCCTATCCCCACCTGGCGCGCCGCGCCTTGTTCGATGCCGTTGCCGGGCCGCGCACGCCCCAGGAAGGCGTCATGCTCAGCCGCGACCTGTTCCCCGGGGTGCAGCGCTTCGCCTGGCAGCAGGGGCCGTCCGTGAGCAACGACTGGGACGGCTACGCCGCCACGCTGCGTGCGGCCCTGTCGGTCGGCAACAGTGGCGTGGCGGTGCAGACCCACCGCCTGGGCGACGCCGGCCGGCCGGCCGGCACCATGACGCCCGAGCTCTACCTGCGCTGGCTGGCGATGGGCGTGTTTTCCGCCAATTTCAGCTTCCAGGGGCTGCCGGCGCTGATGCCGGATGCCTTCGACGCCGATACGCGTGCGTTGGTCGCGCACTGGCTGCAATGGCGCTACCGACTGCTGCCCTATGTGGCCGGCATCATCGACGACGCCGTGCGCACCGGCCTGCCGGTGCAGCGGTCGATGGCCCAGGCCTATCCGGCCGATCCCGAGGCCCACGCCTGGGACACGCAGTACCTGCTGGGCCCGGCGCTGCTGGTTGCTCCCGTGATGCAGCCCGGCGGGGTGACCGAGGTCTATCTGCCCCGGGGCGATGCCTGGTGGGATCTGAACACGGGCTGGCGCTACGAAGGCGGCACCCGCTGGACGGTGCGTCCGGGCCTGGACACGCTGCCGGTGTTCGGCCGCGAGGGCCACATGCTGTGCCTGGGGCCCGCCGCCCAGCATACCGGTGAGATCAATTCGGCCCGGATCCTGGACGAGGTCTGGATGTTCGGCATGCCCGAACACAATCCGGTGGTCATGCGCAACAAGATCCGCGTCATGCAGATGCAGGGTTCCAGCTACATCAAGGGCCTGGAAGGCCTGCGCATCCTGCCGTCCGAAGGCCTGGAGGTCAAGCGCCGCGGGGCCGAGGTCAGGATTTCCAGGGCACGCTGATGCACAGCCCCGGGTCGAAATCCGGGTTCTCGTTCACCCCGTCGCGGCAGTAGCCGCGCGGATTGCAGACGACGCGGGCGCCATAGACCGCGTAGTCGAAGCTGTCGTGCGTGTGGCCGTGGATCCAGAGGTCGGCCCGGCTCAGCAGGCTGGCGCACTCGGACACGAACCCCGCGCTGATCAGCGATTCGGCAAAGCGCGGATGGACGCTGCGCATGTTGGGCGCATGGTGAGTGATCACTACCGTCGGCCCCGGGTGGGGGATGTCCAGCTGGGCGTCCAGCCAGTCGTATTGTTCGCGAAACAGCGCGGCGGCGTCCCGGGGCGTGAAACGCGTGCCGTCGCCATTGCCGATGACCTGGAAATCGCGCATGAATTCGGCGGTGCGTTCCATGGCCAGGTCGCGCAGCTCGGCCCCGAACAGCTCGAAATCCGTCCATAGCGTGGCGCCCAGGAAGCGCACGCCGTCGATCACCAGCGCCTGCTGGTCCAGCAGCCGGATGCCGTGGGCTTGCGCCTGGTCTGCCAGTTCGGCGCGCACGGCGGGGATGAGACCGCCGTAGAACTCGTGGTTGCCCGGCACGTAAAGCACGGGGCGTGGGATTCGGCCGGCCCAGTCCATGGCCGCCTGGGGGCGGGCGATGTCGCCGGCGAGGATGGTGATGTCCGCCTCGACGTCGGGCAATTCCAGCCCCTGCCTGCTGAGGTGCAGGTCGGACAGGATGTGCAGCCGCAGGGGCGGGCGGGCGGAAGGGTTGGACATGGGACGGTCTCTCGCGATCTCCGGATACTTGACGCTATATTGATGCAATGTCAAAATAAAAGGCTTCGTGGGTCGTTAGCTCAGTCGGTAGAGCACCGGACTTTTAATCCGTTGGTCGCGCGTTCGAGCCGCGCACGACCCACCAGAATTTCTCCCGCATTTTCATGCACATGGCGCCTCCCTTTCGGGAGGCGTGCTGTTTTCCGGGCCTGGCTGGGCCCCGGGCGGCCGCCCGCATGGGGACTGCGCCGTGCCTGTTCTCGTCATTGTGGGTCGGCGCCGCGGGTCCGTGAATCCGTATTTCCGCGCATTGGCCGGCGCCCCCCGCCGCGCTTCCCTGTCTTTTGCTTTTCTCCGGGCGGTGCCCGGGACGGCTCAGCCGCGAGCCTCCGGCGGGATGCCAAGCGCCGCCAGGACTGCGGCCCGGGTTGCCGCGCCGTCCGTTCCGGCCTGCACCATGTGCCAGCCCATGGGGCGGGCATGCCGCCGGACTTGCGCGAGGACGACATCCTCGGTGGCGTCGGACGGGTCGTTCCTGCGGCCGCGCACGCGCGCGACCAGCGTGTGCGGGTCGGCTTCCAGCCAGATGCCGTGAAAAGGCACGCCCGCTTCCGCGGCGCAGTGCCCGATGGCCCGGCGCTCTTCCTGCCGTGAGAACACGGCATCGGCAATGCATGCATGGCCCAGGGCGAGTGTGTGCCCGGCTTCCGCAACCAGGGTGGCGTAGACGCGGTCGGACGATTCCTGCGTGTAGCTGTCGGGAGGCAGGGGGATTTCGGGCGCAACGCCCGCGATGCGTTTGCGGATGCGGTCGCTGGACAGTATCCGGGCGCCCGGCGCCGCGCCCACATGGTGTGCGATGGCCGCGGCCACGGTGGATTTTCCCGAACCGCTCAGTCCGCCGATCGCCACCAGCCGCCCGGGAGCCGGGCGCAGGAGTTCCATGGCCAGGTCCAGGTATGCGCGGGCCTGGGGGATGAGATCCCGCCGCGCTGCATCCGGCTGGGCCGCCTGGGTGGAAAGGACCTGCGCCCGGATCGAGGCACGCAGCGCCATGAAGAACGGCAGCAGCGGCAGGCCTTCGGTGTCGCCGCTTTCGTCCATGTAGCGATTCATCACCCAGTTCGCCTCGGCCCGCAGGCCGGCCTGCCACAGGTCCATCAGCAGGAAGGCCAGGTCGTAGAGCACGTCGATCGTGGCGATCGATTCACTGAATTCAATGCAATCGAAGAGGGTCGGCTGGCCGTCCAGGAGACACAGGTTGCGCAGGTGCAGGTCGCCGTGGCAGCGGCGCACCCTGCCGCGGCGGGCTCGTTCGTCGAGCTGTGGAGCGTGCCGCCCCCAGGCCGAGCGCAGGGCGGCGCGCAGCGCTTCCACGGGCCGGGTGCCGAACGCGGGGGCCATGTCGGGGCATTGTTCGTTGAGCTCGAGCACTTCGAGCAGGCGCTGGGCACCGTCTTCGCCGGGAACGCGTTCGGCTTGCGCATGGAAAGCGGCGATCGTGCGGGCCAGTGCGGTCAGCAGCGGGCGGTCCAGGCGGCCGGCCTGCGCCAGCCGGGTGAACAGGGTGTCTTCGGCGAAGCGTCGCATCTCGACCGCAGCATCCACCAGTTCGCCCCGGCCGTCGAGCGCCAGCGCGCCGTCGGCTTCCCGGGTGATGCGCCGCGCGCCCAGGTACAGTGCCGGGGCCGTGCGCCGGTTGAGCGACACTTCGCGGCGGCAGGCCTCCAGGCGCAGTTCGGGGGTGGAAAAATCCAGGTAGGGCAGCCGGATCGCGCGTTTGAGCTTGTAGACCCGATCGCCGCCCAGCAGCAGGACGGAAATATGCGTCCGGATCGTTTCGGGGGCGCCTTCGCCGGAGGCGCGCAGACGCCCGGACAGGAAGGCAAGGACTTCGGACGGCTCGTCTTGCGGCATGCGGCCCCCTTGGAACAGGATGCGATGGGGATGCCTGGATTCTAGCCCGTCGTCGGTCCAGGGGGATTCTTCATAATTCCAGGTAATATGTTATCGGCATAATCTGTCAAATCCGCATGGTAAATTCCTGTTTCGCATCCCGTTGATCCGGGACGCCATCTTTTCATTGACCACGTATCTTGATCGATCTCGAGAACATTCGTAAGACGTACGAGTCCGCCGGCCGCGCGGTGAACGCCCTCGTCGACGTCAACCTGAACATCCGCGAAGGCGAAGTCTTCGGCATCATCGGGCGTTCGGGCGCGGGCAAGAGCACCCTGATCCGCATGCTCAACCTGCTGGAACGCCCCACCGAGGGCAGCGTGCGCGTGGATGGGCGCGACATCACGGCATTTTCCGACGCGCAGCTGCGCGAGTACCGGCGCTCGGTGGGCATGGTGTTCCAGCACTTCAACCTGCTGCGCTCGCGCACGGTAATGGACAACGTCTGCTTTCCGCTGCGTCTGTCGGGCATGCCGCGCGCCGACCGCGAGGCGCGCGCCCGCGAGGTCCTGAACCTGGTCGGCCTGTCCGACCAGGCACACAAGTATCCGGGCCAGCTGTCCGGCGGCCAGCAGCAGCGCGTGGGCATCGCGCGCGCGCTGGCCAGCAAGCCACGCCTGCTGTTGTGCGACGAGGCGACCTCGGCGCTGGATCCCGAAACCACCCAGTCCATCCTGCGCCTGCTGGGCGACATCAATCAGCGCCTGGGGCTCACGATCGTGCTGATCACGCACGGCATGGACGTGATCCGGGCGGTCTGCGACCGGGTGGCGGTCATCGAGGGCGGCCGCATCGTCGAGACCGGGCAGGTGCTCGAAGTGTTCCTGCATCCGCGGCACGACGCGACGCGCGCGCTGCTGTCCGAAAGCGGTCTGGACGGCGGCGAAGGCTGGCGGACCCTGGCGCAAGGGGTGGCGGGCCGCCTGCTGCGTCTCAGTTTCCGCGGCGACAGCACGGCCACTCCGCTGCTCAGCCGCCTGAGCCGAGACCTGGGCCTGGACCTGAGCATCCTGCAGGGCTCCGTGGGACGGATCAAGGACACGCCCTACGGCCAGCTGGTCGTGGCGGCCGAGGGTTCCGGCGCCGCCCTGGAAGCGCTTGCTCCGGCGCTGGACGCGGCGGGCGTCGATTACGAGGTATTGCGGCCATGATGGCGAATGTGGACTGGTGGATGATCGGCGAAGCCACGATCGACACCTTGCTGATGACGGGCTTTTCCCTGCTGTTCACCGTGTTGATCGGCCTGCCGGTGGGCGTGCTGCTGTTCCTGTCCAGCCCGGGGCAGGCCATGGACAATCGCATCGTGTACCAGACGGTCGCGTTCGTCGTGAACGTGCTGCGCTCGGTGCCGTTCCTGATCCTGCTGATCGTGATGATCCCGTTTTCCCGACTGGTGGTCGGGACGGCGCTGGGCGTGCAGGGCTCGATCCCGCCGCTGGTGGCCAGCGCGGCGCCGTTCTTCGCCCGGCTGGTGGAGAACGTGCTGCGCGAACTGGACCCGGGCGTTAGCGAAGCCTGCCGCGCCATGGGCGCCACATCCCGCCAGACGGTGCTGTGGGCGCTGCTGCCGGAAGCAACCACCGGCATCCTGGCGGCCATCGTGGTCACCGCCATCACCCTGGTCGGCTATTCCGCCATGTCGGGAGTGATCGGCGGCGGCGGCCTGGGCGACCTGGCGGTGCGCTACGGCTATCAGCGCTACCAGGGCGACGTCATGGCGGTCACGGTCGTGATCCTGGTGATCATGGTCCAGGTTTTCCAAGTGTTTGGCGACCGCTGGGTAGCCAGGCTCAACAGACGGTAGTTCCTAGATTCAGGAGATCTCTCATGTTCAAGAAATTCGCGCCGGTCCTGGCGCTGGCATTGCCCCTGGCCTTCGCCGCCCCGGCGCAGGCGGCCAAGCTGTCCGTGGCGGCCACTCCCGTGCCGCACGCCGAGCTGCTGGAATTCGTCAAGCCCGACCTGGCCAAGGAAGGCGTGGACCTGGACATCAAGGTGTTCACCGATTACGTCCAGCCGAACCTGCAGGTTTCCGACAAGCAGATCGACGTCAACTTCTTCCAGCATCAGCCCTACCTGGATTCCTTCAACAAGGAACACGACACCAAGCTGGTGTCGGTGGGCCTGGTCCATGTCGAGCCCTTCGGCGCCTACTCGCAGAAGATCAAGGACATCAAGGACCTGAAGGACGGCGCCCAGATCGCCATCCCGAACGATCCCTCGAACGGCGCGCGCGCCTTGCTGCTGCTGCAGAAGCAAGGCCTGATCAAGCTGAAGGATCCGGCCAACATCCTGGCGACCGCGCGTGACGTGACGGAAAACCCCAAGAACCTGAAGTTCCGCGAACTGGAAGCCGCCACGCTGCCGCGCGTGCTGCCCGACGTCGACGTGGCGCTGATCAACACCAACTATGCGCTGGAAGCCGGCCTGAACCCGGTCAAGGACGCCCTGTTCATCGAGGACAAGGACTCCCCCTACGCCAACATCGTGGTGACCCGCGCCGATCGCAAGGACGATCCCGCGATCCGCAAGCTGGTCGACGCCCTGCACACCGCCAAGGTCCGCGACTACATCCTGGAGCACTACAAAGGCGCCATCGTTCCCGCGTTCTGATGCCATGGCCCGGTCCCCGCGCGGCGGGGCGGGCGGATTCCCCTGCCAGGCTTAGGGGATTTCCCGAGAATCCAGGCGCATGCCCGGGATTTCCGCGGTCCGGATCGCGGGAATCCCGGGCATTTCAGTTAAGATTCACAAGGACGCGGTAAATCGGCCGCAGCAGACGAATCCCACAAGGAGACCCTCACATGAAGCTGTCCAAGACCTTCAAGGCCGCCCTCGCCGGGCTGGCTCTTACCCTGGCACTGCCGATGACCCAGGCATCCGCAAAGGACCTGATCGTCGCGACCGACACGGCCTTCGTGCCCTTCGAGTTCAAGCAGGACGGCAAGTACACCGGCTTCGACATCCAGCTGTGGGAAGCCATCGCCAAGCAGGCCGGCCTGAAATACCGCCTGCAGCCGATGGATTTCAACGGCATCATCCCGGGCCTGCAGACGCGCAACGTGGACGTGGCCCTGGCCGGGATCACCATCCGCGAGGACCGCGCCAAGGTCATCGACTTCTCCGAGCCCTACTATGAGTCCGGCCTGGCGATCCTGGTTGCCAGCGACAGCCCCATCCAGACCGCGAAAGACCTGGAAGGCAAGACGGTCGCCGTGAAGATCGGCACCGCCACGGTGGACTACATGAAGGCCAACGTGCCGTCGGCCAAGCTCAAGCTCTTCCCGAACATCGACAACGCCTTCCTGGAGCTGGCCACCGGCCGCGTGGATGCCGTGGTGCACGATACGCCCAACGTCCAGTACTACGCCAAGACCGCCGGCAACGGCAAGGTCAAGGTCGTCGGTTCCCTCAAGAGCGGCGACTTCTACGGCATCGCCTTCCCCAAGGGCAGCGAACTGGTCGCCGTCGTCAACAAGGCCCTGGGCGAGCTGAAGTCCAACGGCACCTACGACAAGCTGTATGAAACCTGGTTCGGCAAGAAAGCCAGCGCCGTGAACTGAGCGCAAGCGGTCGATCCGACGGCGGCGGCCGGATGCATGCGTCCGGCCGCCGTTGCCGTTTTTCATGCGTCCGCCGTGCGGATGCCGAACTTCATGGAGAAAGGCCATGACTTTTGAATGGTCCGCCATCTGGGCAGCCTGGCCCGACCTGATGGCCGGTTCCTGGATGACGATCCAGATCACCCTGCTCGGCCTGGTCGGCGGCACGATCATCGGCGCCCTGTCCGGCGTCGTGGTGACGTACGTGCCGGTGCCCGTGACCCGCCGCACCCTGGGCTGGGGCATCGTGGTCCTGGTGGCTGCCGTGCTCCTGCTGCGGCTGGCGTCCTGGCTGGGCGACGGCCCCCTGGCCGGCGTGCCCGGCGAGGTCTGGTGGGGCCTGCGGCTGGTGGTGCTGGTCCTGCTGGCGTGGCGCTTCCTGTCCCGGATTCCGCTGGTGCTGTCCTTCCTGGCCCAGGTCTACATCCTGGTGATCCGGGGCACGCCGATCGTGGTCCAGGTCATGTTCATCTATTTTGCCCTGCCGCTGCTGGTGAGCCTGCGCATCGACGGCTTCACGGCCGCGACCGTGACGCTGATGATCAATTCGGGCGCCTATATCGCCGAGATCGTGCGCGCCGGCCTGCAGTCGGTGCCCAAGGGCCTGTACGAGGCGGGCCAGGCCATGGGCCTGCCGTTCCACAAGATCCTGGCCCGCATCATCGGGCCGGTGGCGCTGCGGCGCATGATCCCGACCATGGGCAACCAGTGCATCATCAGCCTCAAGGATTCGTCCCTGTTCATCGTGATCGGGGTGGCCGAGCTGACCCGCCAGGGCCAGGAAATCATTGCCGGCAATTTCCGCGCCGTGGAAATCTGGGGCGCGGTCGCGGTGATCTATCTGATCATGACGGGGTGCATCGCGCTGGCGCTGAAATTCATCGAACACAGGACGCGCATCGTATGAGCATCGTCGAATTCAAGAACGTCACCAAGCGCTTCGGCGACAACATCGTGCTCGACGGCATCGACCTGAGCATCGAGGCGGGCGAGGTCGTGGTCGTGGTCGGCCCGTCCGGGTCGGGCAAGTCCACGTTCCTGCGTTGCATCAACGTGCTGGAAACCATCCAGGGCGGGGACATCATCGTCAATGGCCACAGCGTCCTCGGGCCGCCGGCCCAGGTGCGCGAACTGCGCCGCGAGGCCGGCATGGTGTTCCAGCAGTTCAATCTGTTTCCCCAGCTGACCGCGCTCGAGAACGTCATGTTCGGCCCCATCCACACCCGCGGCACGCCCCGCGCCCAGGCCCGCGAGCAGGCGCTGGAGCTGCTGTCCAAGGTGGGGCTGGCCGAGCGTGCCGGCCATTATCCGGGCCAGTTGTCGGGCGGCCAGCAGCAGCGCGTGGCGATCGCCCGCGCGCTCGCCATCAAGCCGCTGCTGATGCTGTTCGACGAGCCGACCTCGGCGCTGGATCCTGAATTGCGCCACGAAGTCCTGAAGGTGATGCAGGACGTGGCCGAAGAGGGCATGACCATGATCGTGGTCACCCATGAAATGGAGTTCGCCCGCAAGGTGGGCAGCCGGCTGATCTTCATGGACGGCGGCAAGATCGCCGAGGACGGCGATCCCGCCACCCTGCTCAGCCAGCCCCCCAGCCAGCGGCTGAAGGACTTCCTGCAGCACGTGGCCTGATGCCGGATCCCCGGAACGGCCGGGGCTTCGGTCTCAGCGCGCGGCGGTGACGCGGAAGGTGCGCGTGGCGATGACCTTGTCGGACCCTTCGGGGATGACCTGGATGGTGATCTGGCGTGGGCGGAAGGCCTTGTTCGGCAGTTCGGCCCGGCCCTCGACGACGATGTAGCGGCCCATGTCCAGGGGCTGCTCGGCAAGGTCGACATAGGCGGTGTTGCCGTTGGGATACGTGCCCTGGGCGATCAGCTTGACCTGGCCGCGCAGGGCCGGGACTTCGGACTGGCCTTCAGGCAAGTCCTGGATCAGCAGGATGTGGTAATCCACCCCGCCGTCGTCGACGATCATGTCGGCGCCGCGGATCCCCGGCGTGGAGCCGCGCGGATCGGGGGGGATGGCCTGGATCAGGCTGGCGACGCCGGCCTGCATGTCGGCGGCCTGCTTGCGCAGTTGCTCGGCGCGGGCGGCCTGTTCCTGCTGGTCCTGCCGCGCCTGCTTGATCTGGACCTTGAGCTTTTCGGATTCGACGGACAGGCGCTGGTTTTCCAGGTTGGCCGTGTTCAGGTCCGTGCGCAGCTGTTCGGATTGCTCTACCGTGAGGCGCTGCGGCCCGTAGCTGCGCTGCAGGAACAGCACGCCTCCGGCACCCAGGATCGCGCCGGTGATCAGCAGCAGCAGCCAGCGGGGGATCCCGCGGCTGCGGCGGGTGTAGCCATAGGGCGTGGGCTTGAAGGTGGGGCGTTTGGGGCCAAGCGACATGACGAAATTCCTGGATTCCTTGATGCGTGCGTGGTGCGCCGCGTGCGGACGCGGGTGCGAAACCAATTAGGATAAACGGTTTCGCGCCATCCCAGGGAGTGTGCCTACATCCGGTTGCGATTTGACGGATGTGGTCAGTGCGTCTGTGCGCGGGTGCCGGATGCCTGCCCGGAAAGCGCGGCGTCCAGCGCCGCCAGGCGCGCGGGCGTGCCGACATCGACCCAGCACCCCGCGTGGCGCTCGCCGCTCACGGCATGCGCTGCCATGGCCTGGCGCAGCAGCGGAGCGAGCGGTGCGGGGCGGTCTGCTTCCGTGGCGGCGAACAGGGCCGGATGATAAAGGCCGATGCCGGCGAAGGTGAGCGCGGGGGCCGGTGCGTGGGCCGCCCGGAGCGGCGCATCTTTGCTCGGGCCGTCGGATACCGGGCGCGGCGCGACGAACCCGTCGGCCTGCAGCATGAAATCGCCTTCGGGGTGGTGATCGGGGTTGTCCACCAGGACCAGATGGGCCAGTCGTCCGGCCGGCCAGCCGGCCGCGATCCGGATCGCCCGGGCAGGATCCCAGTCGCACCAGACATCGCCGTTCACGACCAGGAAGGGACGGTCCTGGAAGAAGGGCAGGGCGCGCGCGATGCCGCCCGCCGTTTCCAGGGCGGGGGATTCGGCGGAATAGCGCAGCCGTACGCCGTATGCCTGGCCGTCGCCCAGCGCGGCCTCGATGCGCTCGCCCAGCCAGGCGTGGTTCACCAGGATGTCGGTGATGCCCGCCCGTGCCAGGCGTTCCAGGTGCCAGGCGATCAGGGGGCGTCCGCCCACCGGCAGCAGGGGCTTGGGACAGGTGTCGGTCAGCGGGCGCATGCGTTCGCCGCGCCCGGCGGCCAGGATCATGGCGCGCATCAGAAAGAATATCCGTCGGCCTGCGGCACGCGCTCGGCCTGGTCCAGCAGGCGCAGCAGGGGGCGGAAGACGGCATAGCGGTCCGCCACCTGGCGCACGTAGGCCTGCACGCGCGGCATGTGGTCCAGGTAGTGGTGCTTGCCGTCCCGGTGCGAGAGGCGGGCAAAGACGCCCAGGATGCGCAGGTTGCGCTGCAGCCCCATCCATTCGTAGTCGACGTGGAAGCGGGCGAAGTCGTCCGGAACGGGCAGGCCCGCCGCCCGGGCGTATTCCCAGTAGCGGATGGCCCAGTCGAGCTGGCGTGCCTCGTCCCAGGTGGTGCGGGCATCCAGGGCCAGCGAGGCGATGTCGTAGCTGATCGGGCCGTCCAGGGCGTCCTGGAAGTCGATGATGCCGGGCGCCGGATCCGGCTCGTCCGGGCCGAGCATCAGGTTGGGCGAGTGGAAGTCGCGGTGCACGAGGACGCGCGGCTGGGCCGCCGCGCGCTGCGCCAGCAGGCGGAAGATGTCCGCCAGCGCCGCATCGGCGGCTGCATCGGGGGTGTATCCCAGGTGGGTGCGCAGGTACCACTCGGGAAAGACGGCCAGTTCTTCGAGCAGGCGGGGCTCGTCGTAGGGCGGCAGCCCGTCGGCGGGGCAACGCTGCAGCGCGACCAGGGCGCGCAGCGCGCCCCGGTAATGCCGCTGCAGGGCGGCCTCGTCCTGGTCCAGGCCATCGCGCAAGGCATCGTAGAAGGTGCGGTCGCCCAGGTCGGACAGCAGCAGGAAGCCCTGGTCGAGATCCTGGGCCAGGATGTCGGGAACGCGCAGTCCGCCCCGCGCCAGCAGGCCCGCGATGCGGACGAATGGCGTGCAATCCTCGTGGGGAGGAGGAGCGTCCATGGCAATCAGGGTGCCGCCGGCGGCCTGCAGGCGGAAGTAGCGGCGGAAGCTGGCGTCGCCGGAGACGGGGGCGAGGCTGTCCGGTGCCAGGCCCAGGCGGCCGGCGTGCTGGTCCAGCCAGCGGCGCAGCGCTTCCAGGCGGGAATCCGGAGTGGGGGTAGGGTTCATGCGCGGGATTCGGCGAAAACTCGGAGATGGGACGAAAGACGGATGGGACGGGACACGATGCGGCCCGGCTTCTTCTCTATAATACTGGGTCGCTGGTCGTCGCGGGTGGGCCGATCGGTCGTCTCTTTCAACCATTTCGGGGAACCGGGTCTTGGCGCATTGGATCGGTCGCATCATCTTCCTGGGCCTGTGCCTTTCGGCGCCGGCCCTTGCGGCGCAGCCCTCGCCGGATGCGGACGGTATGCGGATGGTCGGCAGCCTGCGGCTGCATCCCGGCCTGAAAGACGACGCCTTGCCGTCGTTCCTGATCGGCGACGACATCCAGCGTGACGCCGACGGGCGGGTGATCCTGCGCGGCGATGCCCAGGTCCGCCGGCTGGATTCCGTGATCAAGGGCGACCGCATCGATTACCTGCAGTCCACGGGCGAGGCCGATGTCCGCGGCAACGGCCTGGTGATTCGCGACGGCAATATCGTGCGTGGCCCGCATCTGCGCTACAACGTCGATACGCAAAAGGGCATGATCGAGCAGCCGCGCTTCTGGCTGGGCGGCTCGGCTGGCGTCGGCAAGGCCGACGAGGCGGAAATCCTGAGCCGCCAGCACATGCGCCTGAAGAACGTGCGCTACAGCGGCTGGACCGGCCCCGATCCGGCCTGGTACATCGATTCCAGCCGCGTCGACCTGTACCTGGACGAGAACGAGGGCGCGGCGCGCAACGGCGTGCTGTACTTCAAGGGCGCGCCCATCCTGTATTCGCCCTACCTGACGTTCCCGCTCGGCCGGGACCGCAAGTCCGGTTTCCTGCTGCCCACCTACGGCACGTCGAGCAATGGCGGGATCGAGATCACGACCCCGTACTACCTGAATCTGGCGCCGAACTACGATGCCACGCTGTCGCCGCGCTATCTCAGCAAGCGCGGCCTGCTGCTGGGCACGGAATTCCGGCACATGAGCTCCCTGTCGCATTCCGAGCTGTTCGGCACCTACATCATGCGCGACCGCCAGACCGGCGACAAGCGCTGGATGTATTCGGTGCAGCATACCCAGACGCTGGGCAAGGGATTCAGTGCCTACCTGGACGCGCGCAAGGTTTCGGACGACAACTACTTCCGCGATTTCTCGTCCTTCGGCCTGACGGACGCGGCCATCACCTACATGCCCAGCCAGGCGATACTGTCCTGGGCCGACGGCCACTACCTGTCCGGCTACCTGCAGTTCTACCGCTACCAGACCCTGCAGGACAGCACCGGGTCCTTCCTGGCGCCGCCCTACGACATGCTGCCCAGGCTCAGCTTCACCGCGCAGCGCTACGGCTGGCATGGCCTGGACGTGGTCTCCACGAACACGGCCACGCGTTTCGTCGCGCCGATCTACCACGGCGACGCCTTCCCCGAGCAATCCGGCCAGCGCCTGATGCCCAACGGCACGCGGCTGACGTCCTACACTTCGATCGCGCGCCCCTTCGTGCTGCCCTGGGCCTACCTGACGCCCAAGGTCGGCCTGCACATGAGCCAGTACGAAACGGAATGGTTCGCGAGCACACCGGGCATGGAGCAATTCGCCGGCCGTCCCCGCAGCCAGTCGCGGATCCTGCCGATCGCCTCGGTCGATACCGGGCTGACGCTGGAGCGCGACGCGTCGCTGTTCGGCAATGCCGCCATCCAGACGCTCGAGCCGCGCCTGTACTACCTGTACGTGCCATATCGCGACCAGGACGACCTGCCCGTCTTCGACACGGGCCTGGCCACCTTCAACTACCAGCAGGCCTTCGATGAAAACATCTTCAGCGGCGGCTGGGACCGCATCGCCAACGCCAACCAGCTCACCGTCGGCCTGACGAGCCGCTGGCTGGACGCCGACACCGGCTTCGAGCGTCTTTCCCTGTCGCTCGCCCAGCGCTTCTATTTCGACAACCAGCGCGTGACGCTGTCCAGCGAAACGCCCCGCATCGATACCCAGTCGGACTACCTCGTCGGCGCCAAGGCGGCGCTCACCGACAAGTTCTCGGTGTATTTCGACGGCTTGTTCGACCACGAGACCCAGAAGCGCAACCGGCTCAGCAGCGGCGTGCGCTGGACCCCGAAACGCCTGGCGACGGTGTCGCTGTCCTATCGCTACGAGCGCGACGTCAACAGCTATGCCGACCCCTACGGGGTGCTGCCTTCGGGCACGGTCCCCACAACCCGCGAGCAGGTCAGCCTGAGCGCCCAGTGGCCGCTGTCCCGGCGCTGGTACGGAGTGGGGCGGTACGATTATTCACTGGCCGAAAAGCGCAACACGCAGTCCATCATGGGCCTGGAGTACCGGGGCGACGGCGGCTGGGCCGCGCGCGTGGTGATGCAGCGCTATGCGGTGTCGGCCCAGAAGACCAATACCGCGCTGTTCCTGCAGCTGGAACTCGTCGGCCTGGGTTCGCTCGGCACCGACCCCATGTCCCTGTTGACCGATCGTGTCATCGGCTACCAGCCCGTCACTCCCCATACGCCTGAAAAAACCGTTTTCGAGAGGTACGAATGATGTCTGGCTTGCGTCATCCCGCCCGCGCCCTGGCGCTGGCCATCGTGCTGGGCGCCTGGGTGTCCGCGCCCGCTCTGGCGGCCGGCAAGCAGGCGAACCGCCCGGCTCCCGCCCCGGCGGCACCGGTCCCCGCGGCCGAGCAGTTCGTGGACGGCATCGCCGCCATCGTCGACAAGGAAGTCATCACGCTCGCGCAGGTCGATGCCAAGGCGGCCCAGGTGCGCCGCCAGATGGAGCAGCAGCGCATCCCGGTGCCCGAGGCGCCCGTGCTGCGGCGCCAGGTGCTGCAGCAGATGATCAACGCCGCCCTCCAGGACCACGAGGCCAGGCGCGTCGGCATCCGCGTGTCCGACGCACAGGTCGACCATGCGGTGCAGACCATCGCCCAGCGCAACCGCATCTCGGTCGACCAGTTGCAAAAGGAAATCGCCAACAGCGGCATGAACTGGAACGATTACCGCGCCGAGCTGCGTTCGCAGATCCAGGACGACATCCTGCGCCAGCGCTTCGTCGAGGACCGCATCACGATCAGCGACAGCGACATCGATGCCTTCCTGTCCATGAACGCCGGCCAGCCGATGGCCGCGCCGCCCGCCGCCGTGCCCGCTCCGCAGGCGGAGCCCGAGCCGGCGCCGGCTCCCGCCGGCCCCGAGCTGGTCGAACTGGCGCAGATCCTGATCGAGGTGCCCGACTACGCGGCCAACAGCGTCGTCGAGGAAAAGCGCAAGCAGGCCGAGGCCATCCTGCGCAAGCTCAAGTCCGGCGCCGATTTCGCCGGTGTCGCGGCGGCCTCGTCGAACGGGCCCCAGGCACTGGAAGGCGGCAACATGGGCATCCGGCCGCTGCACGACTGGCCCGACCTGTTCGCGCGGGCCATCGAGAACACGCCCCCCGGCGGCATCAGCGGGATCGTGCAGAGCGGCCGCGGTTTCCACATTCTGAAGGTCCTGCGCCGGGGCTACGCCCAGCGTCCCGCGCCCAGGGCCGCCAGGCCCGATGCCGGCCAGAACGCGCAGGCACAGGCCGCCGCCGCGCCCCGCGCCCCGGCGCCCACGGGGCCCATGATGGTCACCCAGACCCACGCCCGCCACATCCTGATCAAGACGTCCAAGGTCGTGGACGACGACAAGGCCCGCGCCATCCTTGAAGGGCTGCGCAACCGCATCGAACACGGCGAATCCTTCGCCGAACTGGCCAAGCGCTATTCCGAGGACGCTTCCGCGCCCCAGGGGGGTGACCTGGGCTGGCTCAATCCCGGCGAGACCGTGCCGGCCTTCGAGCAGGCCATGAACGCCCTGCAGGACGGCCAGGTCAGCCAGCCCGTCAAGTCGCCGTTCGGCTGGCACCTCATCCAGGTCGAGGGTCGCCAGACCAAGAACATGGAGCAGGAGTTCCGCCGCATGCAGGCGCGCCGCGAGCTGATGCAGCGCCGCATCGGGCCGGCCTACGAAGACTGGCTCGACCAGCTGCGCAGCCAGGCCTATATCGACAACCGCCTGGAAAAGGCGGCGGCCGGCGGTCGCTGACATGGCGCACCGGAAAACCCCGGGCCATTCCCGGGGGGGCGGCGAGACGCAATCCCGGACGGGGGGTGCGCACCAGGCGCGCAAGCGCTTCGGCCAGCACTTCCTGGCCGACGAGTCGGTCGTGGACGCCATCGTGCGCGCCATCGACCCGCAGCCCGGCGATGCCATGGTCGAGATCGGTCCGGGCCTGTCGGCGCTGACGGCGCCCCTGCTGGACCGGCTGGATCGGCTGACCGTGGTCGAACTGGATCGTGACCTGGCCCGCGGGCTGCGCGACCGGTGGGGCGAGGACCGCCTGCGGGTGATCGAGGCCGATGCACTGACCGTGGATTTCGGCGAGCTGGCGGCAGCCGCAAGCGACGCGGAACCGGGCCAGGGTGGAACGGACGCCAGCCGGCTGCGCGTGGTGGGCAACCTGCCCTACAACATCTCCAGCCCGCTGCTGTTCCATCTGCTGCGCTGGGCCGGCCGGATCCACGACCAGCATTTCATGCTGCAGCGCGAAGTCATCGACCGCATGGTGGCCCGTCCCGGCGACAGCCAGTACGGGCGGCTGTCCGTCATGCTGCAGGCGCGCTACCGGATGACGCACCTGTTCGATGT
>Ga0164243_10003016_pt1 | contig 27240 bp, 22 predicted proteins | sample OricompcompostOP_FD_108781 | JGI IMG/M metagenome (GOLD analysis project Ga0164243, IMG submission 108781) | Organic Plus compost microbial communities from Emeryville, California, USA - Original compost - Organic plus compost (OP) | ecosystem: Engineered > Solid waste > Mixed feedstock >...
CGTGGCCGAAGAGCCAAACACGTACGAACGCCTCCCCGTGGAACTTGGCGAGGCCACAGGAGAGGTGGTCGAGGTGCTAAATGGACTCAGCGCGGAAGACCACGTGGTCGTGGACGGCGTGTTTTACCTCCGGAGCCTTCGCCAGAAAGGGGAGCTCTCCGAACACGAACATTGAAGTCGAGTGAGGTAGCACATGGCACATAGTCACGCTCACGGGAACGCCGTTGATGCCGGGTGGTGGCGCATCGGGGTCGCTCTGCTCCTCAACGTCGGCATCGTCGTCGCACAGGTGATCGGCGGCCTCCTCTCGGGGAGCCTTGCCCTCCTTGCCGATGCCGTCCACAACGGGAGCGACGCGGCTTCGCTCGGCGTCAGCTTCGCCGCGCGGAAGATCGCAGGGTGGGATCCAGACCAGCGGCGGACCTTCGGGTACGCGCGGGTGGAAACCGTGGCCGCCGTCATTAACCTGACCACCCTCATCGTGATCGGGCTCTACCTGCTGGTCGAAGGCATCGGGAAGCTCTTCAGTCCCGAGCCGGTGGAGGGCACGACGATGCTGGTGGTGAGTGCCATCGCGTTCGTGGAGGACCTGCTCTCCGTCCTCGTCCTCTACCCGCTCACGAAGGGGAGCCTCAACGTCCGGAGCGCGACGCTCCACCTCGTCGTCGACACGCTCTCTACGGTCGCCGTGCTGGGCGGGGCTGCTGCGGTGATGCTGTTCGACTTCTACCTCGTTGATCCCCTCCTCACCGTGCTTATCTCTCTCTTCATCCTCTACCACGGGGCAAAGGAGCTGCGGAGCGCGGCGAGTGTGCTCATCGAGAGCGCACCGAGAGGCTTCGACCTCGACGGCGCCGTCGCCGCGGTCGAGGCGGTGCCGGGTGTTCAGGAGATCCACCACGTTCACGTCTGGCAAATAGATGAGAACCGAGTCGGCGTGGAGGCGCACCTCGTGATGGACCGCTCCGACCTGGGCGAAATGGAACGGGTGAAAGGCGAGGCTAAGCGTGTGCTCCACGACCGGTTCGGGGTGGAGCACACGACGCTTGAGGTCGAGATCGACGCCTGCGTGGAGCACGAGCGGTCCGTCATCCCTAAGCACGAGGCCGGGTCCTCCGCGCACCACGATCATGGCGCAGGGCACGACAAATGATCAACGGGAGATAGGTGCAGCTCGGCCTCGCTGCCGGCGGAGAGCCCGTCCGGGTCGTGCTCGTGGTAGCTGATCGCATGGTTATCGACTTCGTCGCCTATGTGGATGACGTCGGAGCACCCGAACCGCTCCTGTACGCGCAGGCAGAAGTCGAGGTAGCCGGGGTGGGAGAGATCCGGGACGTAGGTGCGAAGGATTCGGGACCTGAGCGCGAGGGATTCAGGGCCGAAGCGCGCGGGATTCGGGACGGCCATGTGAGAGAACCGGGAGCTGGGTGGGAAGGAATCGAGACCGAAGTGGGAGGGATTCGGGACGGAAGTGGGAGGGATTCAGGGTCGAAGGCGCGGATTGAGGGTGAAATCACATGCCATGCACATGCCATGCACATGCCTATTGCGCCTTTAGCCCTCATATGCAGCATATTTGGTCCCGAATCCCTCCCACTTGGACCCCTGTGCACCCTGAATCCCTCCCACTTAGAGAGCTCAACTTCCCGAATCTGTCCCACTTGGCGAGCTCAGCTTCCCGAATCCTTCCCACCCCGACCACTCTCCGTACTGAATCCTTCCCACCCTTCGATGGGCAGTTCCCGGTCTATAAGAGCGATGCCTTCACCATCAGCCTGAACGTCAACCGGATGTGGGCTCGTCCGGAGGGTTTTCGCCAACGCGACGATCACCTACGCGAAGATCGCCTTCGTGATCGAGGAGCTCGTCGGGCAGCCCGGCCTTGTCCGTGATGAGCTTTCTCAGCGCAGCCGCGATGCGCCGCCCGGCCGGGGTGCCGCCGATAGTGTTCTCGCAGATTGACCCCCACTCTGTGAGGGCCACCAGCACGTACGCGAGCTCATCGAGGTACGTGAAACCTTCGGAGACGAGGGGGATTTCGCCCGCGGAGACGACGTTCGCTAAGGCCGTGGTGAGTCCCAGGAAGGCGGCATACTCGATGGCCTTGATGAACGAGCGCCTCCGCTTGCGGCTCGTGATGGGCTCGCCCCGCCGCCTGGCTGCGATCGTGCCGGTGATGAAGTCGGCCAGAACGAGGAGCGAGATGAGTGCTACGAGGTCGATGTTAACTGAGAAGAGCCGGGAGAGTAGCTCGAGCGCAAAGGTGAGCGCCAGGCTTGCCCAGGCCTTCCACTGGAGGCCCTCGGCTATACCTTGCAGCGGAGCGAGGTAGTTCAAGGATCTAAATCCATACTGTTCTCGCGTTTGCGATTGTCGCGTTTGCGATTGTCAGGCGTGTGATGGTTATCCCTGGATCGCCGCTGGTCTGGTATTGGGATCGGCGTACCAGAGCTGGTTGTTGTTGTAGTGGAGACGCGCGATCGCTAATGATCACTTGCAAACCTGTGAATGTGGCCGTTGGGGAATCGGGCGCAGAGCCACATGCTTCCGGCCGAGTTCTTGTACACGTAGATGCGCACCGTGTCCGAGAGCGGCGTTGCGATGTCGCCCGCCGAGGTAGACGTGGCGCCCTGTATGTCTACGTAGCCCATGAGCGTGCTGCTGCTGCGAGGCACGAGCACGCTGCGCGGCGTCTGCAGGCCGTTGCCGAATATCGCTACACTGTTGCCGGCCGCTGCCTGAAGGATCAAGGTGCTGTTCAGGGAGCTGTAGATGTAGGCGCCGTCCGACCATCGAACCTGCGAGGTAGTCGTGTTTCCGTTGTTGAGCCTGACTCCGCTGTTGTTGATCACGACGGCGCCGCTGCCTCCGGTGATCTGCCCGCCCGCGATGTTCAGGTTGCCCGTGATGTTCATGGTGCCCGTGATCGAGCCGCTTGTGGCGGTGACCGCGCCCCTGAACTCGCCGTGCGTCGCGTAGAGGTAGCCATCTGCCCGCACGTAGAAGCGCCAGCCCGAGCCTCCTATCGGGTCGCTGCCGGGGCCGTTGAAGTGGACCGCGAAGACAGGCGTGGCGGCGCCTCCAGGCGCCGTGACGTAGGCCGAGTAGTTGCTGGCGGTTTTGCGCAGGTCGGCGTTGGTGATCTGCCAGCCGGCGAGCTCGCCGCCCTGCTTGGCGGTGAGTGTCGTCGCGGTGATGTTGCCCTGAATCGTTGCGTCTGTGGCCGTGAGGTGGCCCGTCTGCGTCACGCGGAAGGGCGCGCTTGCGGCAGTGGCGTTGCCCACCCAGAGCCGGTAGGTCCCGTCCGTCCCGCTCATGCGGACGACGTTGTTGCCCGTGCCGGCCGTGATGTCGTTGAGCGCATTCACGGTGGCGCCGGTGATCGTCGGGCTCTCGATCGTGGTCTGGGTGATCTTCGTGCTCTGGAGGTAGGACGGGTTCTTCTGCGCACCGGCCTCGATCCCGCCGAGCTTGCTAGCGGCCGTGGCGTCGAGCTGGGAGAGGTTCGTTGGGCGCCCGGAGACCTGAGTCCACGAGAGCGTCACGCTGGAGCCGAACGTCACCGATCCGGACGTATTCCAACTAATGTTGCCACTGGCCAAGCGCCCGGAGCCGTCAGCGTTGAGCTGGAACTGCGCACTGCCTTTAGTGCCGCTCCACATTGCGGTATTGTCGAAGCTGATCCCGCCGATGTGGCTCGTCGTGGAGAGCTTGAAATACTCATTGCCGTTTATGACGCCTTTGAGGCCCCAATCGGACGAGCTGGTGTAGTCCATCTGCACGTAGCTCGTCGTGTTGTGACCTGCCAGCTTGACGATGGGGAGGCTCCCGTTGTTAAAGTTGCCGACGAGCACCTTCCCAGTCTGCGTCTCCCCGGAGAGGTTGTCCCCTACGATCGTGTGCCCGTTCGCGCCGAAGTAGCCGCGCGAGACCGCGATGACGCCTTCGAGAAAGACATTGGTCGAGTAGAGACCATTGCCTCCGACCGTCCGCCCGGCGACCGTCTTGCCGATGCCATTCAAGTTTCCAAGACGGGCCAGTACCGCGTACGCGTCGGGGGCAAAGTCCCCGTCCGTATCGCTCCACGTCTGGTATTGCGTATACGGCGATCCTGCCGCGTCGAGAACGGTCGAGTAGATCATGCCGCTACCCGGCGTGCCGTAGTCGTAGGCAACGGCTCCCCGGTGAATCACCTTCCCCTGAACGCCGGGCCCGAGCTTTCGGGTAGTCCACGTCCAGCTCTGAGTGCCATTTCCGCTGTTGACGTAGGAGGCGACCGTTCCCCATGCGTCGGCCACGATCAGGCCGCCGCCCTCCCGGCTGATGTAGCGGAGTCGGATCGTGTCCCCGTCCTCGAAGACGGGCGTCGCGCCAAGCTCTTCCAGATCCTCGACAACGAGGGCGGCCGTCGCCCCCACCGCCGGGACGGTGAAGCTCTCGGCCAGCGTTGCCCGACTCTTGCTGAGGATCTCCGATCCCACGAGGAGTTGCGCTACGTCGGCCGAAAACGCCTGCGTCTGGATCTCGTCCGAATAAAGGCTCCGGACATCGGCGTGCCCCGTGGTGAAGTTGAACTGTGCCCCGGCGGTCCGGGAGACGTAGCCGTTCGATTCGAGGGTCCCCCCGTCCACGAAGATTGAGCCGTAGCCGGACACTTCCCCGTTCTGGTAGTTGGCCGTCTCGAGCCGCATGGTGTGCGCCCGAAGGCGGAACTGGCCTGGCTCCGAGTTGCCGGAGCGCGGGCCGAGCACGATTTCTCCGCCGTCGGGAGCCTCCACCCAAAGCCGGTTGTTCGCCGGTCCAGCCCCGGCGGAGTCCACGTAGAGGGCATAGCCGTGGTTGAACTGGAACACTTTCGAGGAGGCACCAGCGGGCGGCTGGAAGTTCCACGTCCCCGTGACGGTCCACGCCCCGGAGATGGATTCCGCGACGTTGGTCCGGGCGAAGGGCTGGAACGTGGACCCAGCCCGGCGCTGGCCCCAGCGCAAGAGCCCCTGGTCGAACTCGAGGAACTCATTGTCGAGGTCGCCCTGGTTGATCTCGATGCCGGCGTTCTGGCTTGGGGTGCCCGTCCAGTCCGAGTTAAGCAGAACGAAGTTGTCACTGAGCGCGACCTTCTCGCCTTCGATGATCGTCGCGTCGCCCGCAACGACGAGCTTCTGTACTACGAGCGTGCCGTGGTTCGTGCCGTCCGGCGCGAAGACGTGCATCTCGTTTTCGACGCCGCGGAAGATGCCGCCGCCTGCGATCCCGAGGTCGCCCGCGATCGTACCGCCCGTGAGCTTCAGGTAGCGGTCGTCGTGGTTGTGCTGGGCTCCTGCAAAGTTACTCGGCACGAAAAGCTCGCCACGGATCCAGAGGTTCTCGAACGCTCCGTCTCCCGCCTTCGTGATGGCGGCTCCAGTTGTGCCCGGGTTCGTGATACGGTACGTCGCCTCGTCGAAAGCTCCGTTCCAGTTCGTCGTCTCGAAGACCTTGCCGTCCCAGTGTATGCCCTCCAGGTTGAGCGTCAGGCTTGTGACGGTGTCGCCTTCTTTCACTGCGAACTCAATCTCGCTCTTGTGCGGCACCTCTTCGCCACGAGGCACCGTGGGAGCCTCGACGAAACGCGAGACGGCGCTGGGCGCGCGCCGCTCCAGGCGCACTTCCTTCCGTATGCGACCGAACTCCTTATCCTCCGTCTCGCGTACGGCGACGACGCGGCCTTCGAAGTCGATCTCCCATGCCCCGTTACGGTATCGATCACGCACGCGCACCGTATCCCCGAGCATGACTTCGGTCCCCGACTCCTCGAGGTGGCTCACATCGAAGAACTCGCCTTCATAGCTCACAGGAGCCGTTCCTCCGGCCTCGACGAGCCGCCTGGCGCCCTCGCGGAAGAGGCAGCGCGGTCCCATCATGGGGGAGTAGGGGGCGGCCGTGTGGGCCTGCACGAGCGTTAGTGAGTCGATGACGAACTCGGTGCCGTTCTCGAGCGCCGTGATGCGGATACGGGCGTTCCCCGCGGCCGGCTCGAAGCCGGAGACGCTGATCTCTCGGTAGGTATCACCTCCATAGCTGATCGTCTGTGTGGGCGGATGGAGCTTACCTGCCGAGTCGACAAGCTGGGCGGTGATGCGGCCCGAGAGGACGCGCACGTTGAGCCAGAACGAGAAGTAGGGCTTCTCCGTGGTGGGGGCGAGCGGTATATCGATCGTCTCGACTCCGCCGCCTTTGGCGGCTTGCACGCGAAGGCTCTTCTTGCCGTGGATGACGTAGATCGCCTCCGTCTCGAAGAGGGCCGTGGCGGGGCCGAACACGGACATGCCGTCGGGAAGAGTAGTCCCTTCTGACATGTCGGCGGAGCCGCCCATCTGCTCGAACAGGTTCGTGTCTGGGCTTACCTCGGAGAGTTCGAGCATCACCTCCACGGTCCCGTTTGCACCGGGCACCTCGAGCACCGTCAGGTCGTTACCGGCCGCGTCGAAGAAGCGCACCATCTGGCCGCTGAGGCCCCGTGCATCGCCCGCGACGACGACCGTGCGCTCCGATGTCGTTGAGGTGATCGTGTACTTAGCTCCCGGTCTGCCGATCTTCAGGCCCACCAGGAAGCCGCTCTGAATGATCGGGTAAGGCGTAAGTCCGAGAGTGAGCGTTGTTTTCCCGTTCGAATAAGAGGCGGAATCGACACTCCAGCTGGCCTGCGCGATGGTAGTGGGAAACTCGGGATCGCCGCAGACGGGAAGGACGCGGTTGAAATAGTCGGCGGCCTCGTCGGTGACGCGCAGGTCTACGCGGTTCGCAGCGCTAGGAGCCTCGTAGGCCGTTGGTGCCTCGATCACTCGGGCGCCCGCCACGGAGGATCCGACCCGCTCGACAAGGTCCACGCGGTAGACACTGCCGTCCCAGCGGGTCGTCCACTCGCACCCCAGCCGCTCAGTGATCTGGCGCAGCACGTCGAGGTGGGTGATACCGATGCCCTGCACGACTGGCTTCTCGCTCGAGTAGGCGGCAGCTACCGTACCAGCTTGGAAGAGGGCAGGGCAGCCATATGTCGCCGAGAGAACCTGAGAGAGCACTTCCTGCGCCGTCATGCCGGTAAAGACGACATTGATCTCGACCGTACTGTCCGGACGGGACCGGCGCACCTTGTAGTCGGCCAGGTCGGTCCATATGGGCCACGCAACGATCGTCGTCGGCTGCGTACCGGCGGTCGAGATCTGCACCTCGCGCACGCGCCACTCTTCGAAGGTCGCGTCGTCGTAGGTGCAGCGGAGCTTGCAGCGACTCTTCAGCAGGACGTCCCACTGCGTGCCGGGGTGCAGGAGCAGCGTGAGTTCGTCCGGCTCGCCGAGCGTGCGTTCTATTTCCGGGTATTCGAAAGCGCAGGAGAGGAGGTCGGCGCTCCCGTCCACCATGAGGGGCGCATCGCCACCGGTGGCCGGGTATACCTTTATAGTCTGGATTCGCCTGGGCATGGGCAGGTGGGCCTATACAAAGAGTGAGGGGACGCTCCGGATGGTGGCCGTCTTCCTTCATTGTCCAAGTGTGCCCGGATGGGAGGTCCGTCCTTACCTGCCCGCCTATTTCCGTCCGAACTGCCTGTTGAGATGCTTGCGGATCTCCTTCTCGAGCAGGACGGCGAGGCCGGGGATGTCGCGCTCACTACCGACGCTGAGGCTGCCAACTGTCACGTTCACCGAAGTGGAGAGGGCTTTTGCCGGAGCCTGGAGGACCTTCAGGTGAGGCACCATGGGCGCTATTGCCATCTGGGGCACTTTCGCCAGTGTGCTATCGCCAATGCCTCGTGTGGCCATGATGCGCGTCCAGTGGGCTATCTCCTTCAGCACGGTGATCATCTCATCGCCCTGCGCGTCGGTGATCTGGCGAAGCTGCCCAATGCTCGTCGTCCAGCCGTCGTCGAGCCCTGCGGAGGAAGCGTCCTGCTCGGCCTGGATGAAGGAGTCGAGGATGCGCTCGATCTCCTCGGGGGAGAGCTTGCCGAGGTAGGTCTGCAGGTCAGCTGCGATCGTCTTGCGGAGCTCTTCGACACGCCTGCGCCCGGCCTCCGTCGTGAGATCGAGCCCCATCGCTTCAACGAGAAGCGGTCTCAGGTCTTCGTCGATTCCCTCGACTGAGAGCAGCGATTTGATGAACTTGCGGAAAGCTTCCGGCGTCTCTTCGCCCAGGTACTTCGTCAAGAACTCGAACGAGGTCGCCGCGCCTGCCACGGTCTTCGAGTACTCACCCTGGCGGTTGATGAGCTCCTCCAGAGCAGCATCGAGGTTGCCGAAGCGCTCACCGAAGAGTTCGCGCACGGCGCGGTTGACGAGCTGCTCGGCAGAGATCTTACCCCTTCCGAGTTCTCGCACGTTATTTTTGATGATCGTGTTGAGGAGGGTGCGAAACGTCTCGGAGATGCCGGAGAACAGGGAGATGCCGCTGTCCTCGAGTCTCTGCACGAGCTCCGTCGCGGCGTCGATCGAGTTGCCGCCGCGCTGGAGGCTGCGGAGGACCTGCTGCGCTTCGAGGAGCGTGCCGCGCTGGAGGCTCGATCCGAGCTGTGGGGCCTTGAACGTCTCCTCGACAGCGCGCCGGATCTCACGGGCGCTCTCTCGGAGGGCAGCCTGGAGGCGCTTCATCTCCTCCCGTTCGGCCTTCGAGGCGCTCAGGAGGCCACCGATGACAGAGCCCAGGCCGGCGGCGACGCCGACGAAGCCCGGTAGCTGGGCGAGGATGCCTTTTGTCGAGGAGAGGCTCGTTTCATCCTCCTTCAGACGCTTCCTCGTCTCGATGAGGTCGGCCATGCTCGCGCCGGCATCCAGAAGGCCCGTCGCCACGTCAGCAGCGGCGTCGGAGACCTTGCCCAGCGACCGCGCAAGCCCCAGGAGGCTACGCCCGGCGCCCACCAGGCTGCGGACGCTCTCGGCCGAGTCCTTGAGTTGCTTCGGCAGGTCGTCACCCCTTCTCGCGCCTCCGATCTGGCCGGCCATCTCCTGTATGAGCGTCTGCAGGTGGTCGCGCAGTGCTCCCGGAAGCGACTCGAGATCGATCTCCTCAAGGAACTCGACGAGCTGGATGCGGAACGTCTCGGCCGCAGCGGCTGCCATCGTCTTCGAGGTCTCCTCGTCAATCAGGCTCAGGTCGGTGTTCTTACGGATGTCGGCGAGCGTCGTCTCCAGCTGCCGCATGTACGTCTGCATCTGCTGCGCGCTGGGCAGGAACGCCTTCAGGGCCTCCTCCGAGACGCCCTGCTCGAATAGTTCGTCGATGCCCCCTAGCTCGTCGATGAGCTTTCTGGCCGCTTCGGGCAGCTCCTTGTAAAGCTCGAGGTTTCTGTAGGACTGGTTGTAGTTCTCCGTGAGGTAGTCCTTCTCGGCACCCAGCAGCTGGATCAGCTCTTCGTAATCTTTGATACGAGGGTCGGACGGGCTCACCTTGCGTAGCTGCGCCACGTCCTTCTGCGCGTTCTCGATCTGCTCCTCGATGCGGTGGATCTCGCCGAGCTTACCGCGCAGTTCGTCGTAGGCGTCGAGCAGTTCCATGGCCCGTGCGAGTTCTTCGACGGTCATGATCGTGCGCTCGTCTTCGCTGCCACCCGCCGTTACAGAGGGCAGTGATCCTCCGCCGGAGCCCTCGGACGGAGGGGCGAGCAGCTTGTTTATGCGCTCGATCTCGGCCCTAACCCGTTTGAGTCTCGCCTCTTCCTCGGCCGTGCGGCCTACGATACCGCTAAGCTGCTCCTCTACGGCCGTGAGGTAGGCAAGCTGGGTATGGTAGTTCTTGTTCATGTCGGAGTGGAGCTCGTCCTCGGCCCTGCTTGCTTCCGCGAAGATGGAATGCAGTTCGATGAAGGCGGCGATCTGCTTGCGGATTTCCGGTGTCAGGTCACCCGCGGAGAGCCCGTAGCGGCGCAGTCGTGCCACGTTCGCCGTCCCCGAGGGGTCGAGCGTGGGGTTGCCTCCGGCGTTCTGCACAGTCTGGAGATTCTGGGTCATCAAGTCGCCCAGGCCCTCCAGCGTGCCGTCGGCAATTGCCTTGTTGATCGCGTAGCGCACCTTCTCCGGCAGGCCGCCCAGCATCTTGTCGACGTCGGCCTGAAGCTCGGATACCTTGATCGTAAGCTCGAACAGTCTCTGGCCTTTCATACGGGCGTCGAGCACGTCGATATCGTCAAGGAGGTTCTTGATCTCCTTCCGGTGCTCGCGGATCTTCCGGCTCGTCTCGCCCAAGAGTTTGCCGAAGAGGTCGAACCTCGCGCTGAGAGCGACGAGTGCCGTGACAACGGCGGCGATGATGCCCGGCCATCCCCCCAGTATGGCGCTCAAGCTGCGGAACGCCTGTCCCGCCACACTTTTCACGTAGACCCCGGCTTTCTTGATGTGAAGGCCCATGCGCGCAAAGGCCCCGCTCGCCTTCTCCGCCCGACTGCCCATGAGGGCGATCACGCGGGCTCGCTCCTCGATTTGACGCCGTGTCGCGTCCGGGAACGCTTTCAAGATCTCGGCTCCGCTAAGGACAGTAAAGTGTTTGGCGTAGGGGTTGAGGCTCGTACCGCCGCCCGAAGATGGCTTGGGAGGCTGGTGTGTCGTGTAGAGAGGCGCGGCTCTGCCCAGCATGACAGCCTGGGCGCGCCTGCCTGCCAGGTGCAGTGCTTCCGCGTACTTGAGCACGCCGTCCGTTAGCTCTTTGACGTTCCGGATGGCGAACTGGAGCCCCTTGAAGATGAGGAACGAGGTGCCAAGCCTGAGCAGTTCAGGGGTTAGTGGGGCGATGACCTTCGCGATGTCGACGAGCACCCGGTAGATGTCGCGCAGGACCATCCCGGTCTCGCGCAGCGAGCGGGTCAGGCTGCCGCTCGAGTCGGCCGCATCGAGACTATCTGCGAGGCTCTGAAGGTCGCGGCCGAACTCGGCGAACGTAGGTCCGCCTACCTGGGTGAGCGCCTTGCGGAAGACCTCGGCGAAGCGGTTAGCGAGCCCCTCAGCGCTGCGGGAGTAATCCCGCAGCAGCGTCGGATACTCCTTACGGATCGCATCCAGGAGCGCGGGGACGACCGCGTCAGCGGCCAGCTTACCCTCTTCGGTGAGCTTGCGAAGCTCGCCCGTGCTCTTGCCTAGCTCCTGGCTCAGGAGCCGCCACGCCGGAAGGCCGGCTTCCGATAGCTGGTTCATCTCTTCGGCAGCAAGACGGCCGTTGCCGGCGATCTGGCCGAGCGCCCGTCCGATGCGGTTGAATCCCTGCTGCATACCGTCGGGCGAGAGGATCGCTGCCGAGCTTATCGCCTCGAGATTCTCGAGCACGGTCTCCAGTTCTAGGCCGAAGGACGTCATCGTCTGCACGCCCTGAGCGAGCGGAGAGAAGGCCAGGCCCTTGCTCTGGGCAAACTTCTGGATCTGAGAGAGCACGCGGTCGGCTTCCCAGGCGCTGCCCGTGAGCGACGTGAACCGGACGCGCAGCTGCTCCATCTCGTTGTTGACGCCGACGAGGGCCGTGCCGAAGCGCCGGATGGTCTCGGCCGCGAAGACGGCGCCGACGAGGCGGCGCAGGGAGGTCATCGAGCGCTCGATGCGGCGGCCCGAGCGGTCCCAGGCGCGCTCCGCTTCGCGGGCTCCTTTCTTGAACGAGTCGCCGCTCTTCTTTCCGGCGTCCTTGAGGACCTTGTCGGCCTCGCGGGCCTGCTTCTCGACCGCCTTCAGGCTCTGGAGGGCCTTGCGGACGTCGATGTCGTACGTGGATTCGTATCGCGCCATCTGGTGGGGTGCCTATGGGGTTGTGGTCTTCATCATGCCGCGCAGGGTCTCCCAGGCCTTGCGCTGCTCGGCCTCCTTCACTCGCTTGGGCTTCTCGGTGAAGTAGCCTGTGCGCTTGTGGAGCACGGCGAAAGCCTTCTCGCGCTCGGAGTCCTTCTCGATGTAGGGAAGCCCCTTGGCGGTGATGTAGGAGAGCTCCCAGCGCGCCCGGAGCGCGTCGCACGTCGAGGCCATGAGCGTGAAGAAGGGCCAGGGGAGGGCAAGTACGGCTTCCGGTGTGAGGGAGAGGTGGTAAGCCACCTCGGCAATGTGGACGTGCCACGGGGTCTTGCGGAACTGCTCGAGCGCCTCTTCCGCCGTTAGGTGTTCTTCTTCAGTATCCAAGTCCCGGCCGTTCGGAGCGGGCGAGGCTTTCAGCTTCTCGCCTTTTGCTGAGCCCAGCGCGGCGATGTTCGTCAGGATGGTGACGGCATGTGCAGGGGGGACACTCTCGCGCCAGAACATCCAGCGCGGTGGGAAGAGTTCGAGGTAGACCGCTCGGCAGAGCCACTTCCTTGCGACGCTGCGGATGTCCTGAAAGGCTGCCTCGTCTCCCGAAGCGGCGTCATGAGAGAGATCGATGATGGTGAGCGCTTCCTCTACCGTCGGAGGGCGCATGCGGTAGATCTTACCCCGGACGGGAACTGCGATAGCGGCTCGGGCGCGCAGGAGATCCATTGAAACTGCCCATAGCAACAAAGGCCAGCCAGAGAGTACCGGCTGGCCCTTGAGGCTTTAGTCCAGGTAGTGTTGCTACGTCGCCGAGGGTGGCTTTAGAGTGATGCTGCCAGGTCGGGCAGGCTCCACGTCAGGCCGAGGGCCTTCGGGCTGCCCATGAAGGCCACGCGGAACTCGACAGGGATGTCTTCGCCGGCCTGGTCCTTGGCGCGCCGTGCGCCGCGGAACTCGACCGTGTAGGAGTTAGCGTTGTCGGCGACACGACCAAAGACGATGTCGCCCAACGAAGAGGGCGCGACAGCCGGGAGCCAGATGCCGTACTGGCTGTCGACGCCCGCAGCGTAGTCGAAGTCGGGGATGATGCAAAGCGAGGGAAGCTCGACTGGCGTGAACGCCCCGCCGAAGCCGAAGGCCTTGCTGGTCGGCTCCGTGTCGCTGGTCTCCTCTTTGCCGCCGAGCACGAGCTCCTTGATCTTCTCGACCTGTATCTCGTAGAGCTCCGCCGTGACCGTCGCGGCGGCCGGGAGGGCATATACCGCATCCGCTATGAGGCCATCGCCGGTGAAGGCGTCGGAGAGTCCCATCAGGCTGATTCCGGGGTTAAACGTGACGGACTCCATCGAGCCCAGGTGAACCATGCCCGCTCCTGCGGCCTGTGTGGGGTCGCCGATGAGGATGTGCGCGGCGCCGAGTGCTACTGATTTTGCTGCCATGTGCTGTTGTATCCTATTGAGTTGGACCTGTATGGCGATCTCATATCGCCTGTCGGTCTGGGGCGACCCGGATTACGGCGCCGCCTTGTAGTGGGAGGTGTGAGGGTTAATTATGAAGGGCAACGAGGTACGTGGCTGTGCTGGAGAAGCTGTTGGTCTTCTCGTCGTAGTATGGGGCCGAAGGCCTTGTCTGCCTGTCGATGTCGAGGTAGGCCGACCCGTGTTCGGACGAGGGGCGGAGCGCCTCCAGCACTCCGCGGAGCCGCTCGTGGGCAGCCTCCAGCAGCAGATTGGGGTCTCCGTAGCCGCAGCACTGGATCATCGCCTGAACCGGCACGAGCGTGACGCCGTGGGGCATCTCGCGCAGTGGCGTCTCAAGCTGCCGGATGACAAGGCGCGACCACCGGGTCTTGGCTGGCGGCGCGGGCAGGCGGTGCTCGTACGCCCCGTCCGTGATCTGCGCCGTTAGCACCTCGTCGGCTGCGGCAGCTTCCTTCATCGCTCTTATGATGGGGTAGATGCGCGCCATCTACTACCTGTCCATGGCCTTCTGGATCATGTCGTGGATGAATCCGCCGTCGAAGGAGGGCATAACCGAGCGCCCTTCCATCTCCTGCACGTAAGAGGCGTGTTCAGCTGTGTTGATCTCCCTGAGGCGTACCTTGCCGCCCCAGGCGGTGATCTTGATCTCGAATGACTCGTGGAGTTCGTCTGAGCGGTCTTCCCAGCTCTGGTGCGGGTGGGCCTGGTCGAAACGTACGGCCTCTTGGCCCGCCTCCTCGAGGGCTTCCTGTACGAACTGTCTGGGGTTCATCTCCCTCCGCAGGTCGCGGACGAACCGGGCTATGTTGGACCTGGTCGCCATGTGGACGGGTAACACGACCTATTCCTTTGGGACCCTGCGGGGACGAACGTAGGCCCGGGCTTCCTCGACCTCCGGCAGGTCATCTCCGTTGTTCCACTCGACACGCCAGGTCCACCAGCCAGGCTGGTCGAAGATGATCCGGTAGCTGACCTCACCACTTCCGTGAGTGATCTGCTCCGCGGAAGACGTGGTGCCGCTGGGCTTCTTCACTGTGATAGTGACATGCCACGGCTCGACGGTGGCCGGCTCGCCCGTCTTTGTCGTGATGGACGCGGTGAACGTCCTACCGTCGCCTTCGTCGATTCCCTCTGCCGGGGTGATGTCGGTAACCATGAGCCTGTCCTGTGGTTGGGCTATACAGGGGTCCGTTCGGAAGAGACGTCCATGCGGACGAGATTACGCCGCCTGAGCGGGCTCCGTCTGAGCGGACTCAGTCCAGGTGTGGGTGGTGATGGTCACGACCTGACCGTCGTTGATGCTCGTGTTGTCGAGATTGAGGTCGCTCCCGGAGATGCCGACCGTTAAATCGGTCAGGAAGGTCGTGCCGCTGGAGTCCTTGAAGCGGGCGCTTGCTGCCTCCCCTACTCCTGGTGCGAGGCCGTGAGAGGCCGTTCCGGTGAGGTTGCTCGCCGTGGCCGCCCCATTTGAGACGGTGTAGGCATCGGCACCTATAGGGATCGAGACGAGGACCGTCGAGCCGTCTTCGTGGAGGAGTTCGAGAGAACCGCCGTTGGCCTGGGCGGCGAAGACCTGCGCCTGCGAGTTGCGGAACGCGACTGATTTGTTTGCCATCTGGGACTATCCCAAGGTTATGCGCCTGGTGAAAGCGTGTTCGTTGCGCTGAGTGAGAGGGTGATTTTGTGTGTGGCTCTGAGCGAGGGTGTGATCACCTCGGGCTTGCGGTAGACCTGGTAGCCTCTGGCCCGCTCCGGCAGGTCGCGTGCCGATCCGGAGCCCAGGATGCGTAGCATGATGCTACCTTCCTGATCCGGTGCGGCGTCTATGAGGGCACCGTTAGCGGTGACGTAGAGGCGGCCTGTAGCGTGCGTGTGCACCGGCCTGTCCGCGCTCTCTGCCCCTCCGGTAATGCCGGTCCGGGCCTCGATCGTTGATTCTGCTTCGTGGTCCGTCTGAGCGCCTGAGCCTGAGAGCGTGACCGACCCAGAGGCTCTCGTACATTCGGCGTCATCAGCCGTGGATCCCTGGCCCGAGATCGTGTTCGGCAGCGGTGTGATGACCGTTCCGGAGGCCGCGCTCGTCTCCCTGGCGTCCAGTATGACGCTGCTACCGTAAATGCCGACGGTGCCTGCCGCATCGATGCTCTCCCTCGAATCTGTGAGCGCCCCGGCGCCCGTCAGGAGGAGAGAGCCCATAGCGGCCGTGGATTCGGTCCTATCGGAGACGGCACCGGTGCCGGAGAGAACGGTCGGCTGCTCGCCTTCTTCCAGCCATGCGACGACCTCTGCCGCCGTGCGCCACGCCCCTGCGTTGTAGAGCCAAGCCCGGTCGCTCGCGGAGAGCTTCCGGTTGAACTTAAAGAGCTGGTCGAGCCGCCCGTCGAGCTGGAACTGGTTCGCTCCGGGGTTCTTCATGCCGATCACGAGGTCCGCCGGGCATACCTCCGTCGGGACCGTGACGGCGAATTGTTCCGTCCCCGCATCGTTGAAGCCGATTTCGAGGACGGACGCCTCCCGGTCAAAGCCTACGAACACGGCCTGCCACGAGCCTGCAGGGATCGACCCCGTCGTCGTGAATGACTGCTGTTGGTCTTGCGTACCAATCTGGACCAGAAGCGCCCCTGTGTTCTGGAAGCGGACGGCGTACTCGAACGTAGTGTTGTCCCACGGCTTGTTGAGGATGTACGGCGCGCTCGCGAAGGAGTCTGCGTTGATGAGGAAGGCGAACTCCCACGAGCGGTCGCCCGTCCGGGTGAAGGGCCCGTCCGCTGCTACGAGGTGCTGTCGCCCCGTCCCGTTGAACTCGACGCAGCCGCCAACCTTCCCGCTCGAGTTTGCCGTAGGGTTGTTGACGGCCGAGAACGTCGTGTTGCCCGTAGCGTCCGCCGTGAGTGCCCCCGGCTCGAACTCAAGGGCGAAGGCGAGTGCGCCTTGATTCACTGCCGGTGGTGATTCCCGCTGATCCAGGAGATACCGGGTGTGGAGGAGCTGGATCTGCTCCGTTGTGAGCGCCACGCCCTGCCAGATCTCCGCCTGACCGAGCCTGCCCTTGAAACCGTAGCCGTTGGCGCTGCCGTTGATGGCGCCGATCTGGAACGGCGCGTCTGATGCCGGCCCGAGGCTTGGCGCCCGGCCCTTCCACGCGACAGTCCCGTTTACCATGAGCTGGTATTCCGCGCCGTCCTGAGCAGTGAGCACGAGATCGTACTTCTCTCCCGGCGTGAGGAAGACGCCTGTCGCAAGCACGCCCCCGGCGTCCCAGATCCGGACCTCGGTCGAGTTCTGTTCGAGGTAGAACATGAACCGGAAGCCTGCTTCGTCCGGCTCGCCGCCCGGTCCGAGCCTCTTGTTGAAGATGTTCTTGTAGCTGGACGTGTCGGCGCTCGGAACGAGGTCCATCGCGCGAAGCGTGAACGTCGTGCCGGGATCCCATGTGCCGAGGCTCGCCCCGCTCTTGCCCGTCATGTAGAGGCTCTTGCGGTCGCCCTCGGTCATGAATGTGGCCCCACCGTAGACTTCCCCGTCGTGGTTTCCCATCTCGTCGGTCACGTCCTCCGCCTCGAACGTGTATCGGGCCGTCGGGTCGGGCGGCTCAGGGATCGGGGCCGGCTCGATCTCCCAGACGGCTTCGATAGTGCTGGCAAATGCCGCCGCCATGTGCGCCTCGCCCGCCGGGCTGGGGTGCGTGCCGTCGTAGAGCATCGTCTCCGGGTCGAATCCGGTCACGGGGTCTGCCACGATGACCGGGCTGTGGGCGCTCGAGACAGTGGACGGAAGGCCGTCGATGAGCTGATTGATAGCGCCGTGCCGCTGGCTCCATGAGGCGTCACTCCGGGGTGGAATGAGCTTCGAGATGATCACCCGGACGTAGGGGTTGAACGCGCGGGCCGTGTGGACGAGACGGACGAGGTTTGTAGCAGCCTGATCGATGAGGGAGCCGTCGCCCGGATCCTGAATGGCGTCGTTCGTCCCGGCGTGGATCAGCAGGATGTCCGGGATGTTGGCCTCGTCGTAGAGCTTTTGGAGGGCCGTTTCGAACACCGGAAGAAGCTCGTCCGTGCGGTACCCCCAGTACCCCTCGTGATCGGTGTCCCACCCGGAGGCTGGATAACTGCCTGCGTGCGGTGCGGTTCTCGTCCCCACGAAGTCGATCTCGTGGTCCGCCGCCGTGAGAAGCTGAGAGAGTGGGTAGCGGTAGGAGTTGTGCCCGTTCGTGGCCTGCGTGATCGAGTCGCCCAGGCAGAGGAGCTTTGCCTTGATCGAGGCTCCGACCGGCGACTCTTCACCCCTGGTCAGCACAGCATAACCGTAGGGCTCGTCGCGCGAGTCCGCGGTGTCGCCCGTATGGCTTTCCGGCGCAACTGTTAACGTGTTCTTATCGGTGGGCTCCATGGAGTGATTCTATGTCAAACGGGTCGGGCAGCCGGGACGTGGCGCGCGTCCAAGACCTCGCCCAGAGAGGCGCTAGACCCAACGCACGGTGACGACGCGGTCGAAGCGTCCAATCTCGACGAGCTTGCCGGGCTGCAGGACGTGCGCGTACTCGACGAGGACGTCGTCGCCTTCCTTCAGCTTCGTCATGTCGGCGCCTGAGGGTAGGTAGATCACGGCGTCGGCCTCGCGAAGCTCGTCCCCCTGGCTGGAGCGGCGGAGGCGGCAGGTGTCGTCCTGGACGTCACAGGAGGTGCGAAGTATGGTGACGGTGGTATCGGAGAGCGCGGCCCCGGTGTCGGGGTCCTGCCCTCCTGGCGTCGTCCGGCTCACTGTCAGATAATCATCGTAAGGCAGAACGTCGAGCATCGCCTACGCGAGCATGATTAAATCCTGTGTAGCGGCGTGCGCTCGTCATAGGGGCGGAGCAGGCGGCTCCAGCCGCGCGGGAGAGTGGGGATGGATCGGTAGGTGACCGCCCGCTCGCCCCGCGAAGCGCTCTGCACGTAGGAAGTGGGGGCGGCCGCCAGGTGCTCGGCGACCGTAGCGATCGTGAGGACGAGTCGGCGGTGCAGGCCTTTGTCCATGAGCGCAGGATCGTCGTTCCAGCCCTTCAGTTTGATTGCTAAGCCGCCGGCCTGCTCCTCGGTGAAGGCGTCCACGACGGCCGCTTCCGCCCGTTCTGCGAGGACCTCGACGTCTTCGCGGCTGCGCACGGCGGCAGGCAGCAGGTGGTAATGTTCTCCTGTGAAGATCACGGGGACTTCCCTGGTTATTCGCAGAGGGCCCCTGAACCACTCGGCGATGAAGTTTCGCCTCAACGGCTCAGGGGCCATCTGCTATCGAGTCGAGCTACGCTACCGCTATACGGAGGTCACCGATTGCCTCGGGGCGGATCGTCTTGGCGCCGTAGACGTGCAGGCCGCGCACGAGGTCTGCGAACCGGTTCTCCGAGCGCATGGTCTCGATCTGGGAGATCGCGTCGGCGTAAGTGATTGCGCTCGTGTGTCCGAACATACAGTGGCGGTACTTCGGGCTCGTGCCGGTCTCCTTGAGAGCCGGGCTCACGAACACGTTGAAGCCCGCCAGTTGACCTACGAAACCTGCGCGGAGGGTCTGGTCGCCCATCTGCGTGTTGCGCGTGACGAGCACATCCTCGACGAGCTTGAGTTCGTCCGGGCCGATCACTACGAAGCGGCCCTCTTCCGGAACGCTCTGCTTGGTGAGACGGGCGCGGGCGTCGCGGATAGCCTCGACGAAGTCGGCAGCTTCGTAGCCCGAGGCCAGCGCGATCTGGTTGGCCGGGTCGGAGTCGGCATACTTGCCGAGCACGTAGGCATCGGCGGCTTGGATGAGAGCGTAGGCGTCTTCGGAGATGAATGCGTTCACGTACTTCGACGCGTTCTCGTTGTCGTGCATGTAGAACGCGAAGTAGTTGCCCTGGTCGGCTACGAGCAGGTTTTCAGATGCGTCAACTTCGTCGACCGTGATGTCGGTGTCGTTGGAGTACGGACGGATCGTGGTGCCCAGCGGGCGGATGATCTTCACCGTGTCGCCTACGTTGACGAGTTCACCTTCGTAGTTGCGGTTCACAATGGAGCTGATGACTAGGTTCTGCCTGAACTTGAGGTTGAGTTCGGCAGCTACCACCGTCGCGTTGAATGCGGTCTTGGCCATGCGTGTGTGTCTAGGAGGTGCAGGTTAGGAAGTGTGGCGAGCGCTTGCCCGCTGCTGTGTTTTAGGGCGCGTCCGTGGACGTGTAAGTCGTCCACTAGACCTGAATCCGGCCCTCGTTCTGGGCGGCCAGGATGTCTTCTCGGTGCTTGGCGTACTCATCGGGATCTCTGGCAATGCGCTCTATCTCGGCCTGCGTCCAGATGCGCTTGCCGGTGGAAGAGACGTTCTGAAGCCCGCTGCCGGTCATCTTGGAGGAGGCGAACCAGTCGGGTGCCGACTGCCGCATCTCTTCAACAAGCTCCTTCGCTCCCGCTAGACGGCCGTCGGAGGTGTAGCGGAAGCCGTCCTTCTCCTTGATCGCCCACTGGCCCGTCTCCTCGTCGAGGGCGAGCCGGGAGGCCGCCTCGCGTAGGAACGCGTCCCTGAGGGTTGGCTTGACGCCGTCGGCGTACTTGAGGATCTCGTTCTCGCGCTGGGCCATGCGGAGGCTCTCGATCGTCTTCATCGATTCTTCAAGCTGGGTTCGGACGGGATTGAGGTGCTGGGCCTGCCAGCGCTGCTCCATCTCCTTGATGTCCTTCGGGCTGCCCTTCACGCTGCCGTCGTCGCGAAGCTCGATGCCTTTTGCTTCGAGGATCTCGCGGACGAAGGCTTCATCGCTGGCGAGCTCGGCGCGGGCGTTCTTCTTGGCGCTCGCTACGCGGCGCTGGACTTCCTTCGAGAGGTGGTCGGCCGTCACGAAGCCCTTGGGAACCTCGTTCTCGCCGAAGGTGATGTCGTCGATCGAGACTTCGTGTTCTTCGCCGTTTATGAGTACTCTTGCCATGCTTGCTCGTCCTATTTGATGGCCTTAACGGCCCTTAGCGCCGGATGGGAGGCGCTGGGTGACTAGTGGCGACGTGTTATCGCCTTCCACAGTGATCTTAGGCTCACCGGAGTGCCTGCGTAGGACCCCATGGCGATCCGCAGGGGTACGTGTCAGGATCGCCATACTGTTCGAGTGGGGCGCGTCGGTATTGTACAAGTGTTCTGCGCTGGGCTCAGAGCGTGCGACGTCACGCCGTCTGGGGCATCTCTATCGAGACCTGGGAGTAATCCACCCCGCTCCAGTCCGCAGTGAGGCTGCTCCAGTCGGACAGGCGGTCCGAGAGCGACTGCGCCAGGAGCCACAGGACGTTCGATTCGATCTCCTCCATCGTCGCTGCGATCATGGAGAGCGCCGAGGAGAGACCTGCCGAGCGCTCAAGGGCAACCTGCGTGGCGGTCTTCTGGACTTGGCCCTCAGCCGAGATAAGGTCCCAGGCATGGCGGTAGAAATCCGCCTGCTTATCGCGAAGCGTCGAACCTGCCACTTCGATACCGCCAGTCGGCGGCGCGATGTAGCTGTGGTCGCCATACTCTTCGAGCCGCTGCAGCACGTTCGAGCCCTTCTTGAGGCCTTCGGCCTGCTCGATGAAGTGGTCGTCGTCGCCTGAGATGACGAGTTTCGGGTAGCTTGCCGATCTGAGCAGGGAGTCTCGATCAGATTCCATGTTGTAGAGCACGCGGGCGCTCTCGGCCAGCATGTAGGCGACGTAGCGGCGCCAGGGGAGCGCGACTCGGACGAGGGGAGGGATGGCGGCTCCGGTGCGGTCGACATACATTCGGCCGGACTCTGAGTACCGCCCGGAAGAGACGGCTACGGCCGCGCCTTTGTCTTCCCGGTAGCGCGTCCAGCCCTCCGGTTCGTAGAGCACGAACTGATCGATCGTCTCGGGCTCTTCTGTGATCGACGTTCGCGTGTCGACGACCTCTCTCACGAGCGCACTCTCGATCCTCCCGTTCCGTTCGAGATAGTTGGGCACCGAGAGAGGGGAGAGCGTTCGGACCTGCTCCCCATCGATCAGCAGGAAGATCTCGTTGTAGAGCAGGAGGTCGATTGCTGTGCGGCGCAGCATCGTGCCGTAGTTGAGCCCGCCGCCGGTGTCACGACTGAGGCGGTAGGCCTCGGTGCCGGGCGTGTCCGGGTCGCCGAGGAAGCCCCAGCTGCGCACCACGTCAGACTCACGTTCGAAGAGTACGCCGGCCAGCGTGTCGATGACAGTGGAGACGTAGGGGACGAACTGGGCCAGCCGCGCGCGCTCCTCGAAGCTCGTGCTGGACTCGCCTTGCTCGTGGCGGACGAGGTAGGAGGCGGCGCCCTCGCCAGTATAGAACGTCTTGCATAGCTGCCAGCGGGCCTCGGTCGCTGCGACGTGCGGGTGGCGGTACTTCAGGAAGCTGGGCAATGGGGTGAGCCTATATCAAAGCCGTCATGCCACTTGAGTGTGGCCTATTTCCAAGCATGAGTTCAGTGATGGCCCAGACGAGGGCGTCGAGCCGGTTCGGCGAGGCCTCGCCCGGCGTCCAGGAGGTCATTTCCGTCTCGAGCTCCGGGTAGGCGCCCGCGTGGCGGACCCTCTGCTGCTCGTAGAGCGCGGCGACGGGCTCGGCGCGGAGGAGCTTGCCGCGTGAAGCCGTAACCTTCCGATAGGAGACAGAGCGGTCGACGGCGCGGATGGTGTTCTCGACCATATCTCCGCCGAAGTTGGCTTCAGCGATGACACGGTCAGCTTCGTGGTCGTGATAGGCTCGGACGGCGATCGCCGCCCACTCGGCCGGTGAGGCTTGGGCAGAGTGGTCGGAGAGGACATATCCCAGGCCGTCGTGGCCAAGTCCGGCTACGACGATGCCACACTCGTCGCCGGCGGCCGTGCCGGAGGGGTCCACGGCCACTACGACGCGCTTCATCGGCGGTAGATCAGTGGGGCGGACGCGGAGCCCTTCGATCTGCGAGAGCTTCCAGAGCGCTCCCTCTACGTCTTCCAGAAGCTCTGCTTCAAGCTCCTGGCGTCCAAGTCGGGTGCCGGCGTAGCGGTCCTCTATTGCCTTGAGAAAGGCCGGAGCGAGGTTGCTCCGGTTTTCGTACGTCGAGCCGGTGGTGAGCACCACCGTAGGGTCGTTTTCGTCCCGGCCGCGCCTGACCAGTTCCTTTATGAGCGCGATCGGGCGAGGCGTTGTCGTGATGAGGCATTGGGGACGGTCGCCGAGCCGGAGCCCGAACTGGAGCTGGTCATAGGTTTCGCCGACGTACTTCCACTTGGCCAGCTCGTCGCACCATGCGTAGTGGTGCTGAGGTCCACGCAGGCTATCCGGTTCCTCGGCGGAGTAGGTGGTCGCCACCGCGCCATTTGGCCAGGTCAGGCGGCGCTTTGATGGCTCGTATGTGGGCCGGAACCAGGGTGGGCTGCACGTAAGGATGCCGCTCTCCCCCTCTACCATCACGTCACGGCAATCGGCGGCGGTGGTGCCGACTAACGCGAGGCGGACAGGGCCAGTGCGTGCCTTCTCAATGGCCCACTCAGATGCCAAGCGGGTCTTGCCGAAACCGCGCCCCGCCGTCACGAGCCAAGTATCCCAGGCGCCTTCGGGGGCGAGTTGCTTCTCCCTGGCCATGAACCGCCACTCCCAGCGCAACTTCTGGATCACCTCAGGCGGCAGCTCGGCCAGAAGCTCGCCCCGCTTCTCGACCGGCACAGACGCGAGCAGGCTACGGAGCTCGGCGACGAAACCGAACCACTCCACGGACCGGCGACTGTCTGATGTCGGTTGCGTGTTAATTTGACCCGTGCTTACCATGTGTCCGGCGCGACCAACTTTCACGGTGAGGGGCTATGACTGATTTTGATCGACTTGCCAGTGCGTTTGAGGCCTGCGGCGTCGATTTCACCCGCTTGGTGATAGACGAGAGCGTTGTGAATGCAATCGCCCGGGGACATCGTCCACCCAAGGGGGCGCGGCAGTGCCTTATGCTTGGAACGATGCTGCTCGTCTTCGACGAATCGGGCACGTACACAGGGCGGCTCGTCGAATGGCCCTTTGCAGATCCGAAGGAGCAGTGGACGTTTCACCGGCGGCAGCACCCTCCCCGCACCTCAACACCGGCTACAGGCTCTGAGCCCGCTTCGTGAGCGCTTCGAGGGCCGCCTCGAGCGTTGCGGATTCGATGTTGAGCTCTCCTTCGTGCTTGACTTCCTGGCGCTGCGTCGGCTTACCCAAGTAGCGGTCGAGCGCGTCCCGAGTGGCCGTGAGGGCGACGCTCTCATCGGATGAGCCAACGAGTTCGTCAAGGCGCATGGCCGCTTTCGTTGCCGCAGATTCTATCATGGTGAGAATGCCCAGCAGCCGCTGATCCATCAGCGCACGGGCCGCCTCCTCGACGACGGCCGGCCAAGCATAGGCCGTTCGCGGCGAGATGCCCAGCGACTTGGCTGCCGACTTAATCGAGGGGTGCTCTTGCCGGGCAATTACGTAGCGGCGCTGCGTCAGGCTCAGGGAGGCCCACATCCGTTTGAACTCGTCGGAAGAGACCGCCTGGGTTACGGATGTTGACGAAGACTGATCCATTCGAGTGGGGTAATATCAGAGTGGGGTAGATGTAGGTGCAGCGGCTGCGGACGGTCCAGCCGGGGGGCTGTTCTGGCCCGGGTTCATCGTCATCGTGGCTGAACCGCCCGCGTGACGGCAGGACGCCATCATGAGGCGGGTAGGTTGAGACCGCAGGCGACACCGCATCGCCAGAGAGGTCTCGCCGCTGCACGCGGATCGCCCTTCCGCTCATCTCTATTCTACAGGTCTCGGGCAATGAGCTCTTTCCAGACCGCCCTTAGCTGCGGGTTGTCTCGGGTAAAGGACTCCGCCCATCGCTCCCAGTCCAGGTAGCATTCGACGTCGCCCATGAACAGAGCTTCCGGCTCTTCTTCGTTTGGGAGGGACGACTCATGTGCTGATGCAAGCTTGATCGCAGCGAAGGTCTTCGATGGCAAGTCGATGCAGACGAACGAGATGAGCTTCGCCCCACGGTCTGGATCGTAAGCGGAGAGCGTCTGCAGGAACAGCTCGTAGCTGCCTGCGAGGCTGTCCTCTAAGGACGGCGGGTGGTAGATCGTTTCCCCGTCGTAGAAGGGGAAGCACCGGTGGGCATTGGCGACCAGCTTCACGACGAAGGCGACGAGCGCTGTGTAGAGCGTCCAGGCGGCCTCTCTTTCGAGTTCGGTCATGGGTGTGTTGTCGAAGCCGGCAGCTCGGCGCTGCCCGCTGAACCTCATGCGGGCACGTTCTCCTTCGTTTAGCTCACTACGGTCGTAGCGCTCGCGGACGGAGGCGAGGCGTGCCCACCAGGGACGCAGCCGCTCAATGCAGGCGCGTTCGATGGCCGCTGTGAGACGGGTTGGGGCCTCGTTAAGTGGGAGCCACGCAGGAGCGCGCCAGGCCTGCCTCACGAGGATAACGTGTCTGGCTATTGGGCTCATTCTTCGAGATGTCTCATGGCTGCAGCACGCGCGGCACGTTCAGCGCGTGCATTTGCTTCTTTGACGGCCTGCGGGCGTGTGCTACGAAGGTGGGGGATAAGCCCTTGGCGGCGCAGCCGACTGAGTCGCTTTGGGAGCTCGGAGCGGGGGTCTATGCCGCACTGGATCGCGGCGTATATGAGGCAGTCGAGCGCCTGACCAACGCCTTTCCGGCCATAGCTGGTCAAGCCTGTGAGGATAGCTTCTGCGAGCTCGACGAGTTCAACATGATGCTCTGGATGCATATCGTGGGTACTAATGCTTCGGATTAGTTATGGCGTCAAGGCGCTCGCTGAGGTGTGCGCGGGCCTCTCTAAGTTGAGCAGTGGGGGAGGACGTGCCGCAGCAGCCGCAGCCGGGCGTTCCGAACGCTGCGCGGCCCCGGCGCGTCCGACCCGAGAATACCTTCAGGCAGAGTTCGACCGCCTTCATCGCGACGATCAGTAGGAGTAAGAGTGTCGACACTGTGATGTCCATCGATTAGTGGGGCTGGGAGGGCGGTCAGTGTTCGAGCCGCCCTCCCTTCCATTAAGCCGCCTGCCGGAGAGGCTCGCTCGGCGTCCACGTGCCATCCGGTGCGCGGAAGTAACCGACCCAGATCCCTTCGTCCGTCCTCCGGTAGAAAAGCGACGGGTCGAAGACGAAGTCGGGCGGCACTTCGCGCGGGTCTGGGACGAATCCGTGGTCGCGGTAGAGCATGTTCGACATCGTGTGGTGGCTCACTCCGTAGCGGTCAGCCAGCTCTTGTATCGTGGACGACTTCTCGACGAAGTAGGCGAGTCGCGCCTGCCAGACCGCCTCGCGAGGGAGGGTCCGTGGGACCGAGCCGTCGAGAACGGCGTCCATCACGTTCTCGAGGTACGTACCGACCGCTAGGTGGTCTGGTCGGCAGCACAAGCGATTGCCGCACAGGTGGCGGACGACCTGGCCGTCAGGGATTGGACCGACAAAGAGCTCGTGGGCGACGCGGTGGACCTGCACGGGGCGCCAGGCGCCGTTCTCGTCCGGTACGGAGATCATGCCGTAGCCTGCCGACGAAGCGCCCTGCCACTGCCAGCAGTCTCCGCTTGGTCCGTGGCCGGGCTCTTTGTTCACGCGGCCCAACAGGCGGTCGTAGAGTTCGTCGTGGGTCTCCTTCGCTTGGGCCTTCCGGCCGCGGCTCGTATCAACGCCCAGCGACTTGAGCGCGCGAAGGACGGTGTTCGGGTGGATCTGGCGGCCGGTCGCAGCGCGGTACTTCTCGGCGATCTCGCGGGAGTTGAGACCTTGGGCGTAGTCGCGCGTCCAGTCGGGATATAAGTGGGTGAACAGGTCGCGGCGGGCCGGGCTGGCCTCCTCTGCCGCGGAAAGGGTGGTCGGGATGCCGCTGAGGGGCATGACGGGGGTCCTAACGTTGTGCGATGTGACGGCCGGGCGCTCCGCTCGGCTAACTTAGATGATGTGCGGCCTTCCGCGCCCGGCCCGAGCAGGGCACCCCTCTGTTTGAGCTGATTTGGACGTTGACGGCTATGACGTTGTAACGATGTTGTAACGCCGGGATTGCACCGGCCCGGACTCGGACGAACGAGGATGTCCGTTATTGGCACGACTTTTGTTGTAAAGTGGGGTGGCTCCGTGCCGCGCACACGTCTATCCTCGAGCCGATCTCGAACCCAGGATCCGCCCCCTAAGGAGGTCTAAATAACGTCCGATCTCGCCCGGGCAACACACCGCCCGGCGAACCATGTCCGCCGAGCGTGACAAATGTTCACGCATGTGTGGACAGTCTGGCACGTGCGCTGTCGCAACCCGACAAGTCGGCAGTGCCTTCCACATAATCAATCTGGGCGCCACCGCCATACCAGGCGCCCTATCCACCACACGGCGCGCGCGCAGCGCGCTCCGCCCATCAATAGGATCGCCCGCTTGAGCACATATCAACAGAGCGGGGTGACCGGCCAAGCCGCACTCCTGCTACGGCCTCTCACTCCCAGGACGCTGAACGCGCCCGTCTCGCCCTCGACCACCCCCGATACCGGGACCGCCCACACAGAAGACCCGCCTGGAGCCCGCGTCAAAGCGGGACAGGACCGCCCGAGCGCCTCACCGATCTCCCGCCAGGGGAAAGCGCCGGCTCCCGCCACTTGCCCGACCAGCACGCCGCCGAGCGCCGGGAACGAGAGCGCGACGCACGAACGCCCCGAAGGACGAGATCAACCAGGCGGGACGACTAGCTCGACGCACCGAGACGGACTCCACAGCACGGGCGGAGGAAAGCCACAGCCCCAGAGGGCCAGCCCCAGGGCCGACCTCCCGCCCGGAGGACGCACACAGGAGGGGGAGAAGGGCCAGTGGGGACGGCAGGACAGGGCCGACCTCCCGCCCGGAGGACGCACCCAGGAGGGGCGGGCAGGACAGGAGGGACGGCAGGTCAGGGCGGAGGGACAGGGCCAGGAGGGACGGGCAGGGGAGGACACCACCCAGGAGGGGCGGGCAGGACAGGAGGGACGGCAGGTCAGGGCGGAGGGACAGGGCCAGGAGGGACGGGCAGGGGAGGACACCACCCAGGAGGGGCGGGCA
>Ga0164243_10003017_pt1 | contig 27228 bp, 23 predicted proteins | sample OricompcompostOP_FD_108781 | JGI IMG/M metagenome (GOLD analysis project Ga0164243, IMG submission 108781) | Organic Plus compost microbial communities from Emeryville, California, USA - Original compost - Organic plus compost (OP) | ecosystem: Engineered > Solid waste > Mixed feedstock >...
AGCTTGGCGGCGAGCTTGCCGATCGTCGTGGTCTTGCCCGTGCCGTTCACACCGACGACGAGGATCACATGCGGCTTGTGCGAAAGATCGAGCTCGAGCGGCAAGGCGACCGGATCGAGCACCTTCGTGATCTCCTCGGCCATCACGGCGCGCACGTCGGCCTCCGTCGTTTGTCGCCCGTAGCGGCCGGAAGCGAGCTTGTCGGTGATGCGCATTGCCGTTTCGACGCCGAGATCGGCACGGATCAGGACATCCTCCAGATCCTCCATTATCTCGTCCGTCAGACGGCCCTTGGTGAAGACGCCGGAAATGCTGTCGGCAAGCTCGCGTGAAGACCGGGAAAGCCCCTGACGCATGCGCTGCAGCCAGGACAGACGCGGCGCGGCTTGCGGCTCCGCCTGTACAGGCTCCTCACGCCGCTCGACGGTTCTCGAAACGGTGACCTTGCCCGCTGGTCGCGGCTCAGCCGGAATCGGGAGCTCGGGAATGGCGGAAGCCTCCGGGACGAGCTGTTCCTGGTCGAACACTTCTTCCTCTACCGCATCCGGGCGATCGCCTTCGACGGGTTCCTCGTCCACGGGCAGGCCTGGCGCAGGTGCCTCGGTCTCTGGCGCTTCCTGTCTGACAGGCAGCTCTTCCGGCGGCGATGGTTCCGGCTCCTCCGGCAACGGCTCGTTCTGGGGTTCCAGCTCCCGCTTGGAAGGCATTTCAGCGGACGACTCCGCCGAGGTCCCAGGCTCGCGCGCAAGGAGCTCTTCGAGATGCGACGGCTCGGGCGCAGGCTCCGGCTTCTCAATCGGGACTTCCGGCACCGGTCGCGGTTCCGGCGGCACTTCCGCAGGTCTCTCGGGCGCCGGTGTCGGGACTTCCTGTGGCACTGGCGCTGGCACCTGCTCCGGTTCTGGAGGCGGCGCGGTTTCCGGCTCTGGTGCAGGGACCGGTTCAGGTTCCTTCGGCGGTTCAGGGGTCTCCGGTTCTGCCGGTGGCGGCTCCTGCGGGCGTGGTCCCGGCGCGGGCTCGTTTCCCGGAGTTTCAGGGCGCGCGGGCTCGGACGCGGGAAGCTGGGCCGCTTCCATTCCGTCCGCGGGAACCTCTTCAATCGCCTTCTTGCCGAAGGAGAAAATCTTCTTGATGAGACCGAATGCCATCAGATCGACATAGCCTCAGGCTGCCTCTGCACGCAATGCTTCGGCCAGAAGCCGCGCCCCATCGTCACCGATGATTGCTGCTTCTACGATCTCGCCCGGGACTCCTTCTCGAACCGCTGCGAGGGTAAAGCCTTCCGTCCGGCCGAGCCCTTCCCGCTCGATCAAAATGCGTTGGCGGGTGCCTGAAAGCGCCTTCAGATGCGCCCGATAGGCACGCTCGCCTGCCTCGCGCAGGCGCGCGGCACGCTCCTTGATCAACTTGCGCGGCAGTTGTGGCATGCGCGCGGCGGGCGTTCCCTCGCGCGGGCTGAAGGGGAAGACATGCAGATGCGTCAACCCGCATTCCTCGACGATGCGCAGGGAATTTTCGAACATTTCCTCGGTTTCTGTCGGGAAACCGGCAATGATGTCGGCGCCGACGATGACATCGGGGCGAAGCTTCCGAACATCCTCGCAGAAGCGGATGGCGTCGTCGCGCAGATGGCGGCGCTTCATGCGCTTCAGGATCATGTCATCGCCGGCCTGCAACGACAGGTGCAGATGCGGCATCAGGCGCTTCTCATCCGCGATCGCTTCCATCAGGCCCTCGTCGGCTTCGATGGAATCGATGGATGAGAGCCGCAGCCGGGCCAGTTCCGGCACTTGGTGCAGTATAGCTTGCACAAGCCGGCCAAGCCTCGGCTTTCCGGGCAGGTCTGCGCCATAGCTGGTCAGGTCGACCCCGGTCAGCACCACTTCGGCATAACCGTTTTCGACCAGCCGCCGCACCTGATCCACCACCGCGCCCATGGGTACCGAGCGCGAATTGCCTCGGCCGTAAGGGATGATGCAGAAGGTGCAGCGATGATCGCAGCCGTTCTGCACCTGCACGAAGGCGCGCGCCCTGCCTTCTATGGCGTCCACCATGTGCGATGCGGTCTCGCGCACTCCCATGATGTCGTTGACGCGCACCTTCTCGAATTGATTGACACCAAAATCGGGCAAGGCGCGATAATTGTGCGCCTTCAGCTTCTCCTCGTTGCCGAGCACGAGGTCGACTTCCTCCATCGCGCCGAAACCTTGCGGATCCGTCTGAGCGGCGCATCCGGTGACTATGATGCGTGCCTGCGGATTGTCACGCCGCGCCTTGCGGATCGCCTGCTTGGCCTGCCGCACCGCCTCGCCGGTGACGGCGCAGGTATTGATTACGACTGCGCCGCCCGTCAATTCCCCAAGCCCCGCGGCTTCGGCTTCGCGGCGCATGACTTCCGACTCGTAAGTATTGAGCCGACAGCCGAAGGTGACGACCTCGACTGCCATCAGGCGACGACCTCTTCATCGCGTTGCCACGCCCCGGTTTCGGGATCGAAGCGGCCGGAAAATTCCCATTCCGCCGGACCGGTCATGACGACGTGATCGTCCTGCCGCCATTCGATATGCAGCGGCCCGCCGGGAACGGTGACGGTAACGGAGCGGTCGGTTCTGCCCGTGCGGGCGGCCGAGACGGCGGCTGCGCAAGCAGCCGAGCCGCAGGCCTTGGTGAGCCCGGCGCCACGCTCCCATGTGCGGATCGTCAGCGCGTCACGCCCTTTGACCTGTGCAATGGTGATGTTGGCGCGCTCGGGAAAAATCGGGTGATGCTCGAGCATCGGCCCGAACCGCTCCAGGTCATAATTCCACACGTCATCCTCCACCCAGAAGATCGCGTGGGGGTTTCCCATGGAGGCGACCGATGGAGAGTCCAGCACCGGCGCGACGACGGGCCCGACCTGCAATTCGATCATGCGCGTGTCGCGGAACTCCTTCGCCAGCGGAATATCCTGCCAGCCGAAACGCGGCTTGCCCATATCGACCGAGATCAAGCCATCCGCATGTTCTTCGGCGTTCAAGATGCCGGCCATGGTTTCGAAAGTAAAAATCCTTTGGCCGGTTTCGGAAGCCAGCGCCTGCACCACACATCGCATGCCATTGCCGCAGGCCTGCGCCTGGCTGCCGTCGGAATTGATGATTTCTATGTAGTTCGCCGTGCCCTTTGTGCGCGGATCATGGATCGCCATGATCTGATCGAACCGGGTGGCCTGGTCGGCATTGAGCGCAACCGCCGCGGCGGGGCTCACACGGTCCGCACGACCGCGCATATCGGCAACAATGATCTCGTTGCCGAGCCCGTTCATCTTCGCGAACTGTACCTCAACCGCCATAGCGCACCGATCATTCCGGTTTGGCGCCTATATGGCGGATCGAAGCGGAAATTACCAGCCGGTGAATATCTGCTCAGGCGATGGCGACGATGCCCAGTATGACCAGCAGGAAGAGGACGAGCACGATCGCGATCAGTATCTTCGCACCGGTCGCAGCCACGCCAGCCAGCGAATTGAAACCGAGCAGGCTTGCTACCGCCGCAACGACAAGAAGAATGAGAATCCATTTGATCATCGGAAACGACCCTCCTTTAGAGCCGCGCAAATGCGGCTTCAGGAGAACGCTGCGGCGACGATTACGTTCCTTGTGCCCCCTGGGCCCTCGAAAAGACCGATCCGATCTCTTCGGGGACGTCCCAGACTTCGCCGGGTTGCATCGGACGGAAACGATCTTTTGACAAGCCCTCCGCATCAAGGGCGGCTAGGAGCCGCTCGCGAGGCTCTTCTATTGCCTCGTTGGTGAGCTGGAACGTTCCCCAATGATGGCCGGCGGCGAAGGCGCTGTTGGAAAGCAGCATGCCTTTCACGGCTTCCTCGGGATTCTGGTGCTGCGCCTCCATGAACCAACGCGGCTCGTAAGCACCGATCGGAAGAATGGCGAAACGAAACCCGCCATGCTTTTCGGCTGCGGCGCGATAGTTGATGCCCTGGTGAAAGCCGGTGTCGCCGACATGATAAATCCTGCCGGCGGGTGTATCGACGACAAAGGCAGCCCAGAGCGCCATGCGGCGGTCTCCCATGCCGCGCGCGGACCAGTGATGCGCCGGCTCGAAATGGATCATCGCCGGCCCGAACGAAACCTGATCACCCCAATCGCCCGTCACAATCTTCATGCCGGGAATGGAGCCTTTCACGATCGTGTCGTTCCCGAGCGGCGTCATCACGACCGGGTCATGCGCCTCCCTGAGCTGCGCCAGCGTGGCCATGTCCATATGGTCGTAGTGATTGTGGCTGAGCAGCACGAGGTCGATCCGCGGCAGGTTCTCGAAGGCAATCCCCGGCGGGTTCACGCGCCGGGGCCCGACGAAACTGAAGGGCGAGCAGCGTTCGGACCAGACTGGATCGGTCAATATGTTCAGCCCTGCAATTTGAACCAGCAGGCTTGCATGCCCGATCATGGTCACGCGCAAGCCGCCGCCATCGACACGGGCAACGGGCCTCGCCTGCGGATGCGGGCTAGGAAAGGATGCCGGCCATTTGGCGCGGGTTTCCCAGAATTGCCATTTCAGCAGATCGCCGAGCGATCGCGGCGGCACGCCTTTGGGATTGAAGAAGACTTCGCCATCGAAATGGTCGCTGACCGGGCCTTTATAATAGCGGTTGCCGGTCTTTTTCCCGCTTGTCGCGGCACTCCCGGCAACCACGGCGCCGACACTTCCCGATCCCAGCCATGCAAGCAGTTTGCGTCTGTTCATTGCTGGAGAATAGTGATTGGCCTTGCAGGTTCAAGTTCGAGCCGTCAAAGCCAGCGATCCTTGCATGGACAAACCGCGCTGCTTGCGCAATTGTGCCTGTACAAGCATATCTGTCCAGTAAGCCCAGTGCTGTGCCACTTGGATGAACCTGATATTAACCACGTTGAAATCTGATCTTTTCCGCAACATCGCCATGATTCGGCTATTGAAGGGACCGCAAGCGGTGCATCGCGTGCCGCCAACGGAGGACGGGATGTCACGATCAAAAATTGCAATGGTCGCCGTATCGCTGACGACGCTTCTTGCAGCAGGCTGTCAGAGCGACCGTTTCAGTCAACCGCAAAGCGCTGGTCCGGCCCCGCTGACCCCTGCTCCGTCGGGCACCGTCCAGTCCAGCCAGCTTCCGCCTCCGTCCGGACCACTGTCCCCAACAGAGTTCCCTCAAGCGCCGCAGCAGGAACAGCAGATGGCGGCTCTCGACCCCAATGCTGCCGCCAGCGGCCCCGAAATTTCGGCGGGCAGCGTCGCAGGCGTCTGGACCGTCAATGTTGCCGGACAGAGTTGCCGGGTGGCCACGCCGCAAACGAAATTCGGCCAGGGTTATCGCGCAGGGCCGCTTCGCTGCCCGGCCCCGCTCGACGGGGTGAAGTCGTGGAACGTCGAAGGCGGCCAACTGGCCTTCTACGACGAGAGCGGCGGTGTGCTCGCCCGCCTTTCTTCCAGCGGCAACGAGCAGTTCAACGGCCAGACAAGCACCGGCCAGCCCATATCCCTCTCTCGCTGACCCTCACGGATCGTTAAATCCTTCCCGACAGCTTTTTTGGCCGGAACCTGAAACATGTCCTTGCGCGACGGCCTCGTAACGCACCCCTCCGTCACGCAGCGCTATGATCACCTCGTCGAACTCGGCGCATTGTCGCGCGATCCGGCGCAGGAAGCGGTCGCAAAGGCTCTCGACCGGCTGATCGGAGATATAGACGAACGGCGTCTGGCGCTGAAATCCAGCGCCCTTGGCTGGCTTTTCGCCAAGCGCCGCAAGGCGCGTGAAAACATCATGGGCCTTTATGTCCATGGCGGGGTCGGGCGCGGCAAGACCATGCTCATGGACATGTTCTTTGAACTTGTCCCGGTAGAAGCAAAACGGCGGGCCCATTTCAACGACTTCATGGCCGATGTCCATGACCGTATCGGACGTCATCGCGAAGCGTTCAAGGCCGGCGCTACGCGAGACCGGGACCCGATCCCGCCCGTGGCGAAAGCGCTTGCCGAACAGGCATGGGTGTTATGCTTCGACGAATTCTCGGTGACGGACATAGCCGACGCCATGATCCTGTCGCGCCTGTTCTCAGCACTTTTCGAACACGGCGTGGTTCTGGTCGCGACCTCCAATGTAGCGCCGGAGGATCTCTACAGGGACGGGCTCAATCGCGGCCTGTTCGAGCCTTTCATCGATGTCCTCAAGCAGCACGTCACGGTGATGCGGCTCGATACGGCAACCGACTACCGGCTGGAAAAGCTCCATCATCTTCCGGTCTACATGACACCCATCGGTGCAGATACGGATCGGATGATGGATGAGGCATGGAGGGCGGCGACCGAAGGACATGACATTCGTCCCGCGGAAATCTCCGTCAAAGGCCGCGAGATCGTCGTGCCGGCCGCAGCCGGACGCGCGGCGCGCTTTTCCTTTCACGACCTGTGCGGACAGCCGCATGGCGCCCGGGACTACATGGCCATCGCCGAAGCCTATGACACGATCTTCATCGATCACGTTCCGGTCATGGACGAGGCGCAGCGCAACGAGGCGAAGCGCTTCATCCTACTGATCGACACGCTCTATGACAGCCGCGCCCATCTCGTCCTGAGCGCCGAAGCGGCACCGGAGAAGCTCTATACAGGCAGGAGCGGCACGGAAGCCTTCGAATTCCAGCGAACGGCTTCCCGGCTCTTCGAAATGCAAAGCCGTGACTGGGTGGACGGTGCCGGGGCGCGTCGGGCGGGAATAGCAAGGCAGAAGGATGATGGTCCCATGGCGGCCGCGGGCGGCTGACGGCAATATCGGAGCCGGCAAATATTTACGTTTACGTAAATTCCATACTGTCTAAACGATTGAAATCATTGCGACAGAAAGAAACGGTTGAATTTCGTTGGCGATACGACTATGCCTTCCGGACTTTCGGGTGGTGGGCTAGGCCTCGTCAGACCTGCTTGGACCAAGTTGGCTGGCCGATCCACGGCTCGGCATTACGCAAGGGGATAATCAGCACACATGGCTCGCGACAAGATCGCTCTTATCGGCTCCGGCATGATCGGCGGAACGCTCGCCCACCTGGCCGGCCTCAAGGAACTTGGCGACGTTGTTCTTTTCGATATCGCCGAAGGCACACCCCAGGGCAAGGCACTGGACATCGCGCAATCCTCGCCGGTCGAGGGTTTTGACGCCAAGCTGCTCGGAGCCAACGACTATGCGGCGATCGAGGGCGCCGATGTCTGCATCGTGACGGCTGGCGTGCCCCGCAAGCCGGGCATGAGCCGCGACGATCTGCTCGGCATCAACCTCAAGGTGATGGAACAGGTTGGCGCAGGCATCCGGAAATATGCCCCCAATGCCTTCGTCATCTGCATTACCAATCCACTCGACGCCATGGTTTGGGCCCTGCAGAAATTCTCCGGCCTGCCCAAGAACATGGTGGTCGGCATGGCCGGCGTGCTCGATTCGGCGCGCTTCCGCTATTTCCTGGCCGAGGAATTCAAGGTCTCGGTCGAGGATGTCACGGCCTTCGTGCTCGGTGGCCATGGCGATTCCATGGTGCCGCTGACGCGTTATTCCACGGTTGCTGGCATCCCCATTCCCGATCTGGTCAAGATGGGCTGGACCTCCAAGGAGAAGGTGGAAAGCATCGTCCAGCGGACCCGTGACGGCGGTGCCGAGATCGTCGGCCTCCTGAAAACCGGCTCGGCCTACTATGCCCCCGCGGCTTCCGCGATCACGATGGCGGAAAGCTATCTCAAGGACAAGAAGCGCGTGCTGCCCTGCGCGGCCCATCTTTCGGGCCAGTATGGCGTCAAGAACATGTATGTCGGCGTGCCTACCGTCATCGGTGCAGGCGGCGTCGAGCGCATCATCGAGATCGACCTGAACAAGACCGAGCAAAAGATGTTCGACAAGTCGGTGGCAGCCGTGCAGGGTCTTTGCGAGGCTTGTGCCGAGATCGCGCCCAACCTGAAGAAGTAGGAGCCCCGGAGGCGATGAACATCCACGAATACCAGGCCAAGCAGCTTCTCAAGAGCTATGGCGCGCCGGTTGCCGAGGGCGTGCCGGTATTGAATGTGGCTGATGCCGAAGCAGCCGCCAAACAGCTTCCCGGCCCGCTCTATGTGGTGAAAAGCCAGATCCATGCCGGCGGGCGCGGCAAGGGCAAGTTCAAGGAGTTGGGACCTGACGCCAAGGGTGGCGTCCGTCTTGCCAAATCAGTGGACGAGGTTGTCGCCAACGTCAAGGAGATGCTCGGCAACACGCTGGTCACCAAGCAGACCGGTCCGGCCGGCAAGCAGGTCAACCGCCTCTATATCGAAGACGGCGCCGACATCGACCGCGAGCTCTACCTGTCGATCCTCGTGGACCGCTCGGCAGGCCGCGTCTCCTTCGTGGTGTCGACTGAAGGCGGCATGGATATCGAGGCCGTGGCCGAAGAAACGCCCGAGAAGATCGTCACCGTCGCCATTGATCCCGAAACGGGTGTCACGGCGGCCGATGTCGAAAAGCTCAACCAGGCTTTGAAACTGACCGGCGACGCGGCCAAGGACGGTGAAATGCTGTTCCCGACGCTCTACAAGGCTTTCGTCGAGAAGGACATGAGCCTCCTCGAGGTCAATCCGCTGATCGTCATGGAGAATGGCCGCCTGCGCGTTCTCGACGCCAAGGTGTCCTTCGACAACAACGCGCTGTTCCGCCATCCGGAAGTGATGGAGCTGCGCGACACGACCGAAGAGGACGAGAAGGAGATCGAGGCCTCCAAATACGATCTCGCCTATGTGGCGCTGGACGGCAATATCGGCTGCATGGTGAATGGAGCGGGCCTTGCCATGGCGACGATGGACATCATCAAGCTCTATGGCGCCGAACCGGCAAACTTCCTCGACGTCGGCGGCGGCGCGAGCAAGGAAAAGGTGACTGCCGCCTTCAAGATCATAACCGCCGATCCGAACGTGAAGGGCATCCTGGTCAACATCTTCGGCGGCATCATGCGCTGTGACGTGATCGCCGAAGGCGTCGTGGCCGCCGTCAGGGAAGTCGGCCTCAAGGTACCCCTAGTGGTCCGCCTCGAGGGTACCAATGTCGATCTCGGCAAGAAGATCATCAACGAAAGCGGCCTCAACGTCGTGCCCGCCGACGACCTCGACGATGCCGCCAAGAAGATCGTTGCTGCAGTGAAGGGAAGCTGAGCCGGATGTCCATTCTCGTCAACAAAGACACCAAGGTTCTCGTCCAGGGGCTCACCGGCAATACCGGCTCGTTCCATACCGAGCAGGCGCTTGCCTATTACGGCACCAAGATGGTTGGCGGCGTCCATCCGAAAAAGGGTGGAACGACCTGGGACGGAAGCGTGCCGCTGCCGATTTTCGCGACCGTCGCCGAGGGCAAGGAAAAGACCGGCGCCAATGCCTCGGTCATCTATGTGCCACCGGCAGGTGCTGCGGCTGCAATCATCGAGGCAATCGAGGCGGAGATTCCCTTGATCGTCTGCATTACCGAGGGCATTCCGGTCATGGACATGGTTAAGGTGAAGGCCAAGCTCGAAAAATCGAAATCACGCCTGATCGGCCCGAATTGCCCCGGCGTGCTGACGCCGAACGAATGCAAGATCGGCATCATGCCGGGCAACATCTTCAAGAAGGGTTCGGTGGGCGTTGTTTCGCGCTCGGGCACGCTTACATATGAAGCCGTGTTCCAGACGACGAATGAAGGGCTTGGACAAACGACTGCGGTCGGCATCGGCGGCGATCCGGTGAAAGGCACGGAGTTCATCGACGTGCTCGAAATGTTCCTCGCCGACGACGAAACCGAATCCATCATCATGATCGGCGAGATTGGCGGTTCGGCGGAAGAGGATGCCGCGCAGTTCATCAAGGACGAGGCTAGGAAAGGCCGGAAGAAGCCGATGGCGGGCTTCATTGCCGGCCGCACCGCGCCTCCGGGACGGACGATGGGACATGCCGGTGCGGTCATTTCCGGCGGCAAAGGCGGTGCCGAGGACAAGATCACGGCCATGGAATCGGCCGGCATCAAGGTATCGCCTTCCCCCGCCCGGCTGGGCAAGACACTGGTCGAGGCGATCAAGGGCTGAAGGGGCAATCGGCAGTAGGCAATAGGCAGTCGGGTGCCGACCTGCCGAAGACCGACTGCCGATCAAAAGGAGACGGAGCGGCAGGCTCCGATGAAGAGATGGCACGGCAGGATCAGGCCAACGACGAATTCTCCCTCACCTCGTTCCTCTATGGCGGCAATGCCGCCTATATCGAGGAGCTCTATTCAAAATATCAGGACGATCCGGCTTCGGTCGATGACGGCTGGCGAACCTTCTTCGGCGAATTGAAGGACAATGCCGCCGATGTGAAGAAGAGCGCAGCCGGCGCGTCCTGGAAAAAGCCGAACTGGCCAATAACCGCCAATGGCGAACTGGTTTCGGCACTGGATGGCAATTGGGGTGAGGTCGAGCGGCATTTCGACGGCAAGGTCAAGCAGAAGGCTGCCGAAGGCGGCGTCGCCCTGAGCGACCGGGAAGCGCTGCAGGCGACGCGGGATTCGGTGCGGGCCATCATGATGATCCGCGCCTACCGCATGCGCGGCCACCTCCACGCCAATCTCGACCCGCTGGGGCTGGCCAAGCCCCTAGAGGACTACAACGAGCTCTCACCGGAAGCCTATGGCTTCACGGAGGCCGATTACGATCGCAAGATTTTCATCGACAATGTGCTCGGGCTCGAATTCGCGACCATTCGCGAAATGCTCGATATCCTGAAGCGCACCTACTGCTCGACGCTCGGCGTCGAGTTCATGCATATCTCCAATCCCGAGGAAAAGGCCTGGATCCAGGAGCGCATCGAAGGTCCGGACAAGGGCGTTGCCTTCACCGATGTGGGCAAGAAGGCGATCCTGCAGAAGCTTATCGAGGCGGAAGGCTTCGAGCAGTTTCTCGATGTGAAGTACAAGGGCACGAAGCGCTTCGGCCTCGACGGCGGTGAATCGCTGATCCCCGCCCTCGAGCAGATCATCAAGCGCGGCGGCTCGCTGGGGCTCACCGAGATCGTGCTCGGCATGGCCCATCGCGGACGTCTGAACGTGCTTTCCCAGGTCATGGGCAAGCCGCACCGGGCCATTTTCCATGAATTCAAGGGCGGTTCCTTCGCGCCCGACGATGTGGAAGGCTCCGGAGACGTGAAGTACCACCTCGGTGCCTCCTCCGATCGCGAGTTCGACGGCAACAAGGTGCATCTGTCGCTGACCGCCAATCCCTCGCATCTGGAAATCGTCAATCCGGTCGTCATGGGCAAGGCCCGTGCCAAGCAGGATCAGGTCTTCGGCCGCAAGCGCGAGGAGGTCGTGCCCCAGGCGGAAAGGGCCAAGGTACTGCCCTTGCTGATCCACGGCGACGCGGCCTTTGCGGGACAGGGCGTTGTGGCGGAATGCTTCGGCCTTTCCGGCCTGCGCGGCCACCGCGTCGGCGGGACGGTCCATTTCATCATCAACAACCAGATCGGCTTCACGACGAATCCGCGCTTCTCGCGCTCCTCGCCTTACCCCTCGGATGTCGCAAAGATGATCGAGGCGCCGATCTTCCACGTCAACGGTGACGATCCCGAAGCCTGCGTCTATGCGGCCAAGGTGGCGATCGAATTCCGCATGCGCTTCCAGAAGCCTGTTGTCATCGACATGTTCTGCTATCGCCGTTTCGGCCATAACGAAGGCGACGAACCGGCATTCACGCAGCCAATCATGTATCGGACCATCAAGTCGCACAAGACGACGGTGCAGCTCTATGGGCAGAAACTGATCGACGAGGGACTGATAACCGAGCAGGAAATCGACGAGATGAGGGCCGGCTGGCGTGCCCATCTCGAAAGCGAGTTTGAAACCGGACAGTCCTACAAGCCCAACAAGGCAGACTGGCTCGACGGCGTCTGGTCCGGCCTCAGAAGCGCCGACAACGAGGACGAGCAGCGTCGGGGCAAAACCGGCGTGCCCATCAAGATGCTGAAGGAAATCGGCCGCAAGCTGACCGAGGTGCCGAAGGATTTCGAGGTTCATCGGACCGCCAAGCGTTTCCTCGACAATCGCAGAAAGATGATCGAATCCGGAGAGGATATCGACTGGGCGACCGCCGAGGCGCTGGCTTTCGGTTCCATTCTCATGGAAGGCAACCCCGTCCGCCTTTCAGGCCAGGATTCGGAGCGCGGTACTTTCTCGCAGCGTCATTCGGTGCTTTACGATCAGCGCGATGAAAGACGCTATATCCCCCTCAACAATCTCGGGCCGCAGCAAGCCAATTACGAGGTTGTCAACTCGATGCTTTCGGAAGAAGCCGTGCTCGGCTTCGAATACGGCTACTCATTGGCCGAACCCCGCGCCCTGACCTTGTGGGAAGCGCAGTTCGGGGATTTCGCCAATGGCGCCCAGGTCGTCTTTGACCAGTTCATCTCTTCGGGCGAGCGGAAGTGGCTGCGCATGTCGGGCCTCGTCTGCCTGCTTCCGCATGGCTATGAAGGCCAGGGGCCGGAGCATTCCTCCGCACGTCTGGAGCGCTTCCTGCAGATGTGCGCGGAAGACAATATGCAGGTTGCCAATTGCACGACGCCCGCGAACTATTTCCACATCCTGCGCCGGCAGTTGAAGCGTGACTTCCGCAAGCCGCTTATCTTGATGACGCCGAAGTCGCTCCTTCGCCACAAGCGGGCAGTCTCCAATCTTTCGGAAATGGCGGGGGACAGCACCTTCCATCGCCTGCTGTGGGACGACGCGCAAACCCTCAAGAACCAGGCCGTCAAGCTGGTCAGGGATTCCAAGATCCGCCGCGTCGTGCTGTGCACCGGCAAGGTCTATTACGACCTTTACGAAGAGCGCGAGAAGCGCGGCATCGATGATATCTATCTCCTGCGCATCGAGCAGCTCTACCCCTTCCCGGCCAAGGCCCTGATCAACGAATTGTCGCGCTTCAAGAATGCCGAGATGGTCTGGTGCCAGGAAGAGCCGAAGAACATGGGCGCCTGGGCATTCATCGATCCCTATCTGGAATGGGTGCTGGCGCATATCGATGCCAAGCATAAGCGCGTACGCTACACCGGACGTCCGGCGGCCGCTTCGCCGGCGACCGGTCTCATGTCGAAGCATCTCGCCCAGCTCGAAGCGTTCCTGGAAGACGCCCTCGGCAACTGACACGGCCAAGCAGAGAAGACGGAAAACAGATCAATGGCTACTGAAATCCGCGTTCCCACTCTCGGTGAATCCGTGACCGAGGCGACGATAGGCCGCTGGTTCAAGCAGGCCGGCGAGTCAATTGCCGCAGACGAACCGATCGTGGAATTGGAGACCGACAAGGTAACGATCGAAGTGCCGGCCCCCGCGGCCGGCACCCTTGACGAGATCACGGCGAAGGAAGGCGAGACCGTGGAAGTCGGCGCTCTTCTGGGAATGATCGCTGACGGAAAAAGCGGCACCGCACCATCCAAGGCCGCCAAGGCTTCCGATGCCGCCACGGCGCAACAGGAGCCTGCCCAGACCCCCGAGAAGGCATCCGCCGCAGCGGAGAAATCCGATGCCGGCAAGCTGGTTGAGGTGAAGGTGCCTTCCGCCGGGGAATCGGTAACGGAGGCTCAGGTGGGCTCCGTATACAAGAAGGTCGGCGACGCGGTGAAGACAGACGAGCCGATCCTCGAGCTGGAGACCGACAAGGCAGCGCAGGAGGTGATGTCGCCGGTTGACGGCGTGATCCGCGAGATCGTGGTCGCTAGCGGCGACGAAGTGAAGGTGGGCGCTTTGCTGGTTCGAATCGAGCAGGGTGCCGCCGCCGGCGAAAAGTCCGGGGCGATAGCTCAAGCCGCAGGGGAGGCCGGCGCCCGGGTCCAGCGTGAGGCGGAGGAGAAGACGGCTGCGGTTGGCGGCGAACCGCAGATCGAGGAGCGTCGTCCGCCGGCGCCCTCCGCAGCCAAGATGATGCAGGAGAAGGGTTTGAGTGCTTCCGATGTTACCGGCTCCGGCAAGGACGGCCAGATCCTGAAGGGCGACGTGCTCGCCGCGATCGAAAGCGGCGCGGCTCGGGGCCGTGGGGCGCCCAGCGAACCGGCCGAGTCTCCCAAGGTTGCTCGTGCGCCCTCGTCTGCCGGTGACGAAGCGCGCGAGGAACGGGTGAAAATGACCCGACTGCGCCAGACCATCGCCCGCCGGCTCAAGGATGCACAGAACACGGCCGCCATGCTCACCACCTTCAACGAGGTGGACATGACTGCCGTCATGGACCTGCGCAAGAAGTACAAGGACCTCTTCGAGAAGAAGCATGGCGTGAAGCTCGGCTTCATGGGCTTCTTCACCAAGGCCGTATGCTACGCGCTGAAGGAGATTCCTGCCGTCAATGCCGAGATCGACGGCACGGACATCATCTACAAGAACTACTGCCATATCGGCGTCGCTGTCGGCACCGACAAGGGCCTTGTCGTGCCGGTCGTGCGCGATGCGGATCGTATGGGCATCGCCGAGATCGAGAAGGAGATCGGCCGGCTCGGCGCGGCGGCGCGCGACGGCAAGCTGGCGCTCGCCGACATGCAGGGCGGCACCTTCACCATCTCCAATGGCGGCGTCTACGGCTCGCTCATGTCCACGCCCATCCTCAACGCCCCGCAATCGGGCATTCTGGGCATGCACAAGATCCAGGAGCGACCGATGGTCCTAGGCGGACAGATCGTTGTCCGCCCGATGATGTACCTGGCGCTCTCCTATGACCACCGGATCGTCGACGGCAAGGAAGCCGTGACCTTCCTCGTACGCGTCAAGGAAGTCCTCGAAGATCCCGAAAGACTGGTTCTCGACCTCTAGGCCGTATGGTGTGACGATGGCCTTGGCTGCCCCGGCCGAAACAAAGACCCTTCTCGTGACAGGGGGCTCGCGCGGAATCGGCGCGGCCACGGCCAGACTCGCTGCTGAGGCTGGCTATCGCGTCGCCCTCAGCTATGTTTCAGACGAGCAGGCGGCCAAGGCGGTAGCCGCGGATATCGGATCCAAGGGAGGCGAAGCCTTGGCCATCCGCGGTGATGTCGGCAATGAAGAGGATGTTCTGGCGCTGTTCCAGGCTATAGATCAGCGCTTCGGCAGACTTGATGCCCTGGTCAACAATGCCGGCGTGGTGGATCGGAAGGCCCGCATCGATGAAATGGACCTCGCGCGCCTGGAGCGCATGATGCGCATCAATGTGATCGGGTCGCTGCTTTGCGCCCGCGAGGCTGTGCGGCGCATGTCCACGAAGAATGGAGGAAAGGGCGGCGTTATCGTCAATGTTTCCTCCATGGCCGCGATTCTGGGCGGGCCGGGCGAATATGTGGACTACGCCGCGTCGAAAGGCGCAATTGATACCTTCACCATTGGCCTGTCGCGGGAGGTCGCGGCGGAAGGCATCCGCGTCAATGCGGTGCGGCCGGGCCTCATAGAGACGGAAATCCATGCCTCCGGCGGGCAGCCCGACCGTATCGCCCGCTTGGCCGGCACCGTTCCGATGCAGCGGGCAGGCACTGCCGAAGAGGTCGCAGAAGCCATTTTATGGCTTCTTTCCGACAAGGCGTCATACGCTACGGGCGCTCTCCTGAACATCAGCGGCGGCCGCTGAGCCGCGATTTAAGAGGAAGAATGATGGCTTACGATGTGGTGGTGATCGGAACGGGCCCGGGAGGCTATGTCTGCGCCATCAAGGCTGCACAGCTTGGTCTCAAGACGGCCGTGATCGAGAAGTGGGCAACCCATGGCGGAACCTGCGTCAATGTCGGCTGCATCCCCTCGAAAGCCCTACTCCATGCCTCCGAAGCGTTTATGGAGGCCGGCCATTCCTTCGCCGAACTCGGGGTCGATGTCGGCACGCCGAAGCTCAACCTGAAGAAGATGCTGGAGCACAAGAACAGGACCGTCGAGCAGAACACCAAGGGCCTCGACTTCCTGATGAAGAAGAACAAGATCGACGTCTTCCGGGGCACCGGCAAGGTTCTCGGCCAGGGCAAGGTCGGTGTTGCCGGCGAGGATGGCAAGGTGCAGGAAATCGAGACCAAGAACATCGTCATCGCCACTGGCTCGGAGGTTGCAGGCATTCCCGGCGTCGACGTCAAGTTCGACGAAAAAGTGATCATCTCCTCGACCGGCGCCCTCGAATTGGCCAAGGTGCCCGACAGCATGATCGTGGTCGGCGGCGGCGTGATTGGATTGGAGCTTGGATCCGTATGGGCGCGACTCGGTGCCAAGGTCACCGTGGTGGAATATCTCGACACCATCCTTGGTGGCATGGACGGCGAGGTGGCCAAGCAGTTCCAGCGCCTGCTTGCCAAGCAGGGCTTTGAATTCCGGCTCGGCGCCAAGGTTACGGACGTATCCAAAGCGAAAAAGGGGGCCAAGGTGACCTTCGAGCCCGCCAAGGGCGGCGACGCGGAGACGCTTGAGGCGGATGTGGTCCTGGTCGCCACCGGCCGCAAACCCTATACGGAGGGCCTCGGTCTCCAGGAAGCTGGCATTGAGGTGGACGACCGCGGCCGTGTGAAAACGGATCACCATCTGCGCACTAACATATCCGGCATCTATGCCATCGGCGACGTGATCGCAGGGCCGATGCTGGCGCACAAGGCCGAAGAGGAAGGCGTCGCGGTAGCCGAGATCATCGCTGGCCAGGCCGGGCATGTGAACTACAATGTGATTCCGAGCGTCGTCTATACCAGCCCGGAAGTCGCATCCATAGGCAAGACGGAAGAGGAGTTGAAGAAGGCCGGCGTGGAATATGCGGTCGGCAAATTCCCCTTCACCGCCAATGGCCGCGCCCGCGCCATGCTGCATACGGACGGATTCGTGAAGATCCTGGCCGACAGGAAGACGGACCGTGTGCTCGGTGTACACATCGTCGGTTTTGGGGCCGGCGAGATGATCCACGAGGCGGCGGTGCTGATGGAGTTCGGCGGCTCGTCCGAGGACCTGGCCCGTACCTGCCATGCCCATCCGACGATGTCGGAAGCGGTGAAGGAAGCGGCGCTCGGCGCATTCGCGAAACCGATCCACATCTGACGCCCCTGCTTCCTCAAACAAAAAACGCGGCCGTGGCGGCCGCGCTTTTTCCTTCTATGATATATAGGCCTTACTGCTCCTGTGCCGGCGTGGTCGAAGTGCCCGTGTCTTCGGGAGCATCCGTGTCGGTACCAGTGCCTGCACCGGTTCCGGTAGCGCCGCCCGCCGCTCCGCTGTCGGTATCAGGCGCGGTAGTACCTGTATCCGTGCCCGAAGCGCCCGAATCCGCCGCATCGGAACCGGTGTCGCCGGGCGCTGGCGCGGCCGTGCCGCCGCTTTCAGGTGTCACGGTGGATTCGCTGCCCGTCTCCGGCGCAGTGGTCTCCGATCCGCCTAAATAAGCTCCGCCGCCAAAAGCCAGGAACAATATGACCAATATGGCCGCTATGATGGCAGCGACGATGACGCCGCTACTGCCCCCGCTCTGGACGACAGTCTGATTGGCGGGCGACCCGGGCGGCGCGGCCGCAGGGTCCGGCGCAGGCTTGTTCGGATCGCGATCTCTGTCGAATTCCGCCATAACACTCTCCCTCTGTCAGGTCTGGGTGGACCTAAACGCGTAAGAGGGATCATCAGTTCCCTGCGGAAAGCGTGCTGTGAAAGCCACGGTGCCCGATACTATCGGGCTCCGTGATTAAAACGCCTTACTTTAGTGTCGGACGCGATCCGGAGCGGTCTAGTCGGTCTGTTCCGGAGTCGTAACGGTGGTGGCTGACGAAGCTTCGGCCTTCGTCTCAGAGGTCGACATGGCCTTTTTCTCGCTGGCAACGCTCGCCACTGTGAGATCCTTGTCGACGCTGGCACTGACGCGGTGGCCAGCACATTCCGCATAAGCCCCGGTAACGGAGAGGCCGAGTGCGGCTGCAATCAGGAGCGCTCGTTTCATCCTCAATTCCTTTCCTGACGACTTTACGCAAGGAAAGGTATCAGCGATGCGGCTCGTGCACAAATCACGCTTTGTTCAGACATCCCTGCGGATCATGCTCACTCGACCGCCGTCACCCGATACCCGGCGGCTCGCAGAAGCTCTACGAGACCTTCATCGCCCGGCAGATGGAGGGCACCCACAGCTATGAAGGCTCTGCCCTTCTCGATGATCGGAACGGCCCGTTCAGCCATCAGGCGGTTTCTAGCCTTGACGATAGCCTCATCGAATTTGGCATAGGCCGATTCGTCGCCGTCCTGTGATGGAATGGCGGCATGAAACAGCGGCCAGAACATGCCGGTATCGCCTGATTTGTAGAGGACGATCATCGTCTCGATGACATCATCAATCCGATCGCCCAGTTTCAAAGTATCGACGAGCCCGCGAATATGAAGCTCCATCGGCAGCGAAGCCATCGCCGAAAGTTGCTCGGTTACGCTCTCAAGCCCCAGCAGTACCTTGCCTTTGCTCTGGGCCTCGGCGGCAAGCGTGACGTCGAGAACGGGCGCTCCCGTGCTCTTGCGGGCCAGTTCACAGGCCGGCAGCGACACCAGCGAAATCAGCATCCACGGCTTCATCTTCTGCACGCTTGCCGGGGGGATGCCGCGCTCCTTGAGAGCCTCCTCAACCACTTTCGCATCGTCCGGCGTCAGATACTCTCCCAGCGTGGAGCCATCCGTGAACATCATGAGATCAGGCCGATGGAGCATGGCGGCAGTCATCGTCTTCTGATCGAGCACATCTGTGGTCTCTATGGCCACCCTGCGGGAAACATCCAGGGCGGCCTGCGCCTCAGCCGGCAATTCCAGCACGCGCGGATCGGTCATATGCATCGTACCGAAGAGATAGGAGGGCGGGCTGCCATTCTTCTCGATCTTCCAAAGCAGTCCCTTGCCGTTTGGTGCTTTCTTCGCTTCGGCACGGACCTGGGCAAGCTTCGCCGGATCGTTTTTGGCGAGTTCGGCGGTGATGTCCTTTCCCTTGCATCGGGGCGTGTCGGCCCGGGTATCGCCTGTCACCAGCACGATCGCGGTCACCAGCGACATTAAAAACAGAATATGGATGGCAGCGCCGAGCCGAAGCGACGCTGCCGCAAGGCGATCCGAAATGGCGATCCCGAATTTCATGACAATGATGACTAGCGACGAAAGAAAGCCAAATCGTTAAGCGGCGGAAAGGTTTGGAGCTGACGACAACTCCCTTTAAAGCTCATGCGCGTGGATGCGCAGCATCGTAGATTTCGAGCAGCCGGGCGGTATCCACGGCCGTATAGATCTGCGTCGTCGAGAGGCTCGCATGTCCCAACAGTTCCTGGATGGCACGCAGATCCCCGCCACGCCCGAGAAGGTGAGTGGCAAAGGAATGACGCAACGCGTGCGGGGTCGCCGTGTCGGGCAGATTGAGGGCGGCGCGCATCTTCTTCATCTCGCGCTGAATGATGGCCGGCTGCAGTGCACCGCCGCGCGCACCGCGGAAAAGCGGCCCACCGGCCGGGAGATGAAAAGGGCAGAGCCGGCGATATTCGGCTATCGCCTTCAAGGCGACAGGAAGCACCGGCACCACGCGGATCTTGCCGCCCTTGCCCGTCACGCGCAAGGTCGTTTCGCCGTCCGAAGCCAGTTCTGCCCCGGAAAGTCCCAACGCTTCCGAGATGCGCAGCCCGGAGCCATAAAGCAGCGTGAGGACAGCCGCGTTTCTGGCCGCGATCCAGGGCTCCTCGGCAAGTTGTCCCTCACTCGAGACTGCCCGCCGTGCATCGGCCGAAGTCAGCGGCTTAGGCAGGGATTTCGGCTGCTTCGGTGCCCGTAGCGCTGCCGCTCCGGCCGCATTCGCCAAGCCGCGCCGTTCCAGGAAACGCAGGAAGGAACGGATCCCGGCCAGGCCTCGCCCGAGGGATCGGGCACCCGCCCCTGCGGATCGGCGAAAGGCTAGAAAAGCCCGCAGATCTGCCGGCCTGAGATCGGCAATGTCGGAAAGTCCGGGAGGCCCACCACAATGCCCCGTGATGAATTGCAGGAATTGCCGCGTGTCGCGCTCATAAGCCTCGACGGTCAGGGCGGAAAGGCGGCGCTCCCTGGCCAGCGCATTCAGCCATTCCTGCCTCGCATTCTGTAGATCGGTCTTTGCCGATATGAGAAATTCCTGCACGTCGGCCCTTTCGGAGGGATGCCTGGTCAAATCTATGTCTGGCACCGGTTATCATCGGGTGAAGAGCGGCGGGTTGAATTGAAAAAGCCGCAAACTGCCGATAGAGCGGCAGGAGGCGCAATGAGGACCTGATCCATGTCCAGGCATCCAAGACTGGAAAATCCTGTTCAGATGGCCGTGATAGGCGCGCCGCACGGCATTTCGGGAGAAGTGCGCGTGAAGACCTTCACCGGCGATCCGATGGCGCTCGGCGCCTACGGCCCGTTGCAGACGGAAGATGGACGCATTTTCACCGTAACCTCGGTCCGGCCCGCCAAGAATATCGTTGTCGTCCGCTTCGGGGAAGTGAAGGACCGCACCGCGGCCGAGGCGCTGACCGGCCTGGCGCTCTATGTGGACCGCTCGTCGCTGCCGACCGATCTCGAGGACGACGAATACTACCATGCGGACCTCATCGGCCTGCTGGTCATCGATGAGACCGGAGAGAAGGTGGGAAAAGTCGCTGCCGTCCATGATTTCGGAGCCGGCAGCATAATAGAGATCACGCTGCCTTCCGGTCGGTCCACAATGGTCCCCTTCACCAGGACGGCCGTTCCCGAAGTTGATCTCGCGGAAGGAATGATCCGTGTCGACAGCCTTGCCGCCGGGCTGGAAGAGGAGCCGGAAGCCGCTCATGGGTCGGACGAGGAAAGCCATCATTTCGATCCCACAAGCCGGCCCCGCGGACCGAGTGCGGCAGGAGGAAACCGGTGAGCTTCCACGCTACGGTTCTGACGCTCTATCCTGAAATGTTTCCGGGGCCACTTGGCCTTTCACTGGCCGGACGGGCCCTTGACGAAGGCATCTGGAAATTGAAGACGGTCCAGATCCGCAATTTCGCGGTGGACAGGCACCGTTCGGTAGACGACACGCCGGCCGGCGGCGGCGCCGGCATGGTCATGCGCGCCGACGTGCTGGCGAGGGCGATCGACCATTCTTTGGAAAAGGATGATCCGCGGCCGAGGCTCCTGATGAGCCCGCGCGGGAAGACCCTGACCCAGAAACGTGTCCGGGAACTGGCTGCCGGCCCCGGCGTCCTCATCCTGTGCGGACGTTTCGAAGGCGTCGACCAGCGGCTCATCGAAGCGCGAAGGCTGGAGGAGATCTCGATCGGCGACTACATACTCTCGGGCGGCGAGCCGGCAGCGCTCGTCCTTCTTGATGCGGTGATCCGCCTCCTGCCCGGCGTCATGGGCAACGAAAATTCAGGCATCACCGAGAGCTTCGAGCACGGCCTTCTGGAGCATCCGCACTATACGCGTCCGCAGGAATTCGAAGGGCGCCGCATTCCGGAAGTGCTGACTTCCGGCAACCATGCCCATATCGAAGCCTGGCGCAGGCAGGAAGCGGAGCGGCTGACGCGCGAGCGCAGGCCCGATCTGCTGCCCGAGCCGGATCAGGGCCAGACGAAGTAATAGGCCGCCAGGAAAAGACCTGTCCCGATCACGAACAGGCGCACCGCGATCTGCGGCACGCGCTTGGCCGTCCACACCCCGGCATAGCCGCCCAGCGCCACCCCCGGTATCAGAAGAAGCGCATGCAGCCATGATATGACGCCGCCGGAGACGAAAACGATGATCGCAACCGCGGCAATAACGATGGATAAAAGGTTCTTGAGCGCATTGAGGTGGTGATAGTCACCGCTTTGCGTCAGACCAAGGGTGGCGAGCATCATCACACCCATCCCGGCCCCGAAGAAGCCGCCATAGATGGCAGTCACCAATTGGACAAGGGAACCCATGATGGAGCCCCCTCCGAATATCTTCGCATCAGGCCGGGGCTTGGGCTTCAGCCAGGGACCAGCGGCAAACAAGGCCGTCGCGGCCAGAAGCAGCCAAGGTACCATGGCGCGGAAAGACGGATTGTCGAGCGCGAGAAGGATCAGGGCCCCCAGAAGCGCTCCTATGATCGAGACAGCGGCGAGCAGCAAGGCGCTGCGCCAGATGCGCCTTATGTCGCTCCAATAGGCAAGCGTCGAGGTGACGTAGCCAGGGAATTGCGAGATGGACGAGGTGGCGTTCGCCGCGATAGGCGGCACGCCAGCAAGGCTCATCGCCCCGAAAGTGATGAAGGTGCCGCCGCCGGCCACGGCGTTGACGACACCGGAGAGGAAGCCCGCGAGGAGCAGGAGGAGGATTTCGATAATATTCAAAGCCGTATCTGCCTGTCGAAAATCAGGTGAAGCCGTAGAGGCGGGAAAGACAGGATGCAAGACCGGTAGTTGACGAGGGATGCGCCTTTGGGACGCAGGCGGAAAATCCGCGTCATGCAGCGCTCGTGGACAAAGGATAGCTGTAGTTCGACTGCGGCGACAGTGGCGAAGCCGAGCAGACTTCCTTGGCAGCCGACCTTTCGCATCGCAGCGATAGGGAAGTTTTGAAGTAACGCCAGGGTCGAAGGCCGTTCCAGCCGTCAGCGGTCGGTTATGATCTTCACCCGGTCGCCTGCCGACAGCGTGGCTCCTGGCCCCAACGCATTCAGAAGCCGGAAAAGCTCGAGCTTGCGATCCACCCCCACCATTTGCGCGGCAAAGGTCGCCACATTCTGTCCGGGGCCGACGGTCAGAACGCGAACTCTCAGTGGCTTCAGCGCTTCCTTCTCTGCCTCGGTCATGACACGGAAGCTGCCGCTGACGGCACGGGCGGTCGGTTCGAGCGCGGTACTGTTGAGAGGCGCGGCCGTCAGGAGGCGGTAGACCTGCGGGCCCGCGCGGATCACCGTCACGTCGAACTGCCAGCCATCGGCGCGTGCATGCGCCGTCGCGGCCTCATTACCGTTGATGGTGGTGCCGCGGACCGTCCGCGGATCGAGGCCCGAGACCCAGCCGCTGGTGAGATAGTCGGTCAGCGCCAAGCGCTCTGACACGGACACGCCGTCAAACCGAATCGCCATATCGCCCGGACCCGCGGCAGTGACCGCGGCAGCCGAGTTGTCGATCACGAAGCCTTCAGGCACGGAGAAAGCAATGCCAAGGCGAGGGTGGAGGAAGCTCCGCCCCCGAACATAGCCCTCCTCGGGCGTGTCCCCGAACACCAGCCCGTCTATGCCGTTGAGAAACGACTCACGGTCCCGCTTGCCGATTCCGGGCGGGCCGAACTGGCGGGCATGACGCGTGGCGAGCTCGATGCGCTGGGGAGCGTTGGGATGGCTGGCAAGGAAGTCGAGGCTGGTGTCGTTAGCGCCGCTGACATTGCGGAAATCCTGGTAAGCGGCCATGGACTGAAGGAAGCGCGCCGCCGCATAGGGATCAAGCCCCGAATTGCCGACCGTGCGTATACCGATCGCATCCGCCTCCAGCTCCTGGTTGCGGGAGAACTGGGCAAGGCGCAGCTTGCCGCGAACTAGGGCCGCCTTGGCGATCTGGCTGCCGCCCAGCACCTCGGAGACGACCTGCGAGGCGAGCATCTCCTCGGCCTCTTTCTGCTGCCGCTCCAATCCGTGATTTGCTGTCACATGCGCCATTTCATGGGCGAGGACCGCCGCTACCTCGGACGAATCATTGGCCAGTGCAAGCAGGCCGCGCGTGACGTAGAGATAACCTCCCGGTAGAGCGAAGGCATTCACATTGGGAGAGTTGAGGATGGTAATGCGATAAGCTTGGTTAGGTCGTTCAGGGTCGAAAACCAGTGAACCCACAACCTTTGCCACCATGCGCTCGAGCTTGGGATCGGAATATTCGCCGCCGTAGGTGGCAAGAATGCGCGGGTGCTGCTCGCGCGCGATGCTGACCAGTCGGTCGCCACGCGTGACCGCATCGACCGTAACCGGATTCTGAGACGGCACGAATGCGTCACCGTCCGGATTCACCATCTGGCAGGCAGACAGAATTGCCGTCGCCAGCAGGCCAGCGACAGGGTGGATTCGCCGCGGAGAGCGTGCGGCGATAGGCAACGCCATCAATTTCGACGCTTTGATGGGCAGGGTCGGAATCCTTTCAGACGACCGGGCCGGAGGGCGAATCCGGCTGCTGCGATATTGGCTAGACCCTAGCCACACTCCATCGGACAAACAAGAATCCCCGGAATCACAAGGCATATTGCCTCGAATTATGTCCGCTTCCGGGCAAGAGCGGGGTCCCGATTTGCATGCCGTTCCCCTACATAGCGCGCGAAAGCATCAGGCCCATAGCCGGACAGAAAATCTTTCGCCAGCCCGACCGCTGCCACCCGTCCCTCATCGATGAAGGCGATGATTTCTGCCACGCGATCGGCATCGGCCGGATCATGGGTCGCCATGAGAACGGTCATCCCGCGCTCCGCGTGCAGTTCGGCCAGGAGATCGAGCATCTCGTCCCTGAGGGCCGGGCCGAGCGAGGCGAAAGCTTCGTCCAGAAGGAGCACAGGACGTTCACGAACAAGGACGCGGGCGAGCGCCACCCGCTGGCGCTCGCCGCCTGAAAGCTCGTGGGGAAGCCGCATCTCCTTGCCGGCAAGACCGGTACGGGCGATTGCTTGGGTGATGTCCTGGCGATCCTCCTCTGAGAGCTTCAGGGAAGGTGAGCGACCGAGGCCGACATTCGCCGCCGTGGTGAGATGGGCGAAGAGGTTGTTCTCCTGGAACACCATGGAGACCGGCCGCTTGGCTGGCGGAAGCGCCGTTACATCCGCATCCGCGATCAGGATCCTGCCGGAGGAGGGAGGCTCGAAGCCGGCGATCAGGTTGAGCATGGTAGACTTTCCCGACCCGCTGGGACCCATGATCGCAACAATGGTGCCGGGCCCTACCGAAAGGTCGAAGATCATCGGCGGCCCGCCCGGATAAGTGAAGCGGACATTGTCCAGCCTGATGGCAGCGCCGCTTGTGCCCTTGTGATCTTTCCTCACGCCCTTGCCCTTCCAAGCCGTTCCGCCGCCATCATGAGGACGAGGCACAATATTGCGAGCATAAGCGCAAGCCCCGCGGCGTCGGCCGTGCGATAGCTGCTCATGCGTGAAAGCAGGAGATAGGGCAAGGTCTGCACATTCTCGCTGCCGAAAAGGGCTATGACGCCGAGGTCGCCGAAGGAAAGCGCCATGGCGAAGGCAAGTGCGGTAGCCCCCGGCCGACGAAGGCTCGGCCAGTCGACGAGGCGGAGCCTGTTCCAGCCGGTGACGCCGAGGGAAAGACAGAGCTTTTCGTGCCGCGCGCTGGCGGCGTCATAGGCGGGCCGGATCGCCCGCACCGCGAAAGGCATGGCCATGACGGCATTGACCGTCACCACCATGAGTGGCGCGAAGGTGAAGACGTCCCCCGCATTTTGCAACAAGATAAACCATCCGGCACCGATCACGACGGGGGGTACGACCAGCACCATCGCCACGCCGCTGTCCATGAATCTTTCGGCGGGTCCGGCAGGCATGTTTCCACGCCGAAGCTCCAGCGCGCGCCTTCCCGCCACGAGAGCAAAGGAGAGGATAACGCACAGGAGTGCTGCGCTCGCCGAAAGGATCAGGCTCGTAAGGGCAGCGGCGCGCACGCTTCTTTCGCCGGCAAGACGCACAAGATCCGCCTGCAGGCCGCCCGCAACGATGGCAAGCATCGGTCCGGCGACGAACGCCAACGCGAGCAGGACAAGCACGATATTGGCGAGCGTCTCGCCGCCGTTTCGCCAGATGCGTCTGTTCGGCGCCAGGGGAAGGCTGGCATCGCCGGTCATGGATGCCCCGAGCCGCCCGAGGAACACAACGATTGCCGCCGTCAGGAGCACCTGAACCAATGTCAGTGAAACCGCGCGAGCCGGGTCGAAGTCGAAGCGCAATGCCTGATAGATCGCCACTTCCAGCGTCGTGGCGCGCGGACCGCCGCCGAGCATGAGCACGATCGCGAAGGAAGTTGCGCAGAGCATGAAAACCAGCCCGGCCACGCCCGGTATGGCGGAGCGCAGGACCGGCCATTCGATGAAGCGGAAAGAGGCCCGCGCATTCATGCCAAGCTGGGCGGCAAGCCGCCACTGTCCGGAAGGGACGCTTTCGAGTGCGCCGAGGAAGAGACGCGTCGCGAGAGGCAGATTAAAGAATACATGAGCAACCAGGATGCCGGACAGGCCGTAAATGCCTTGCCACCGCTCGCCGACAGCTAGCGTCAGGAGGCCGGCAAAATAACCCGCCCGTCCGTAGAGGGCCAGGACCCCGAGGGCGACGACGACTGCCGGCAGGGCGAGCGGCAGGGCAAACAGCCGAAGGATGAAGGCCCGTCCGGGAAAGGACGGGTGGCGCGCCAGGGCGCGGGCGACGAAGATCGCCGGCACGACGGAAAGCAAGGTTGAAAGCAATGCCTGCCAGAGGGTGAATTGCGCGACCCGCAAGAGATAAGCATCGAATGCCGCGGTCGCGCCGTTCCAGTTCCCCGCCGCTTCCATGAGCAGCCCTCCGAGGGCGCCCAGGACGAGAAGTGCGGTTGCCGCAAGGGCGAAGATCCCGCCGGCGATGCGACCGGAGATCATCTGGGACATGTCAGAGGCCTGCAGACCAGAGGGGGGTAAAAAGGCACTATGACTCTACCTGCTCATCACGGAGAGCCATTCGTTCACCCAGGCCTTGCGGTTTTCAGCCACCTCCTTGGATGGGAAGCTCAAGGTCTCCGCCGGCTCCACTAGTTCGTCGAAAACCGGATTCAGGGGTTTCGACATCTCGCCGGCGGGGAACATCCAGTTGGTTTCCGGAATGGCGTCCTGGAAGCTCGGCCCTGTCATGAAGGAGAGAAACTTCGTCGCGAGTTCGTTATCAGCAGCTTTCGCAGTGCGCGCCGCCACCTCGACTTGCAGGTAATGCCCCTCCTCGAAGGCAGCGGCCTTGTAGCGGTCCTTGTCTTCGGCAATGCGATGATAGGCGGGCGAGGTCGTATAGGACAGCACCATCGGCACTTCGCCACTGGTGAAGAGACCGTAGGACTCGCTCCAGCCCGGCGTGACGGTCAGGACCTTGTTCTTGAGCTTCGCCCAGGCGTCGGCCGTTTCGTCGCCGAAGACCGCTTTCATCCACAGCACCAGCCCCAGCCCCGGAGTGGAGGTACGCGGGTCCTGAATGGCGATTTTGAGGTCGGAATCGTCCTCCACCAGCGCTTTCAGGCTCTTCGGCGGATTATCCAGCGCTTC
>Ga0164243_10003018_pt1 | contig 27225 bp, 19 predicted proteins | sample OricompcompostOP_FD_108781 | JGI IMG/M metagenome (GOLD analysis project Ga0164243, IMG submission 108781) | Organic Plus compost microbial communities from Emeryville, California, USA - Original compost - Organic plus compost (OP) | ecosystem: Engineered > Solid waste > Mixed feedstock >...
CTTCCGTTCTTCGGAAGCCGAGAAGAAGGCTGCCGCCCGGTACATCGAAAAGCATCTCGGCCCGGAGACGCACAAGGCGGGCAAGACCGCCGACGACGAGACGGCACACGCCACCGGCGCCCATGCGGGCGAACTCCACGAATGGCAGCTCACAAACAGTCGGCGCGCTATTACAAGAAACACCCGCACAAACGCAAGGCCGCCGAGGATGCACTGACCGAGCGCATCCAACGGAAAGTCAAAATCATCCGGGAACTCGACGACGAGTTCCAACAGGCCCTCACCGCCCACCCGTCGGACGGCGGCCGGGGACTCAGCGACGGCTTCAACGGCGCACTGGAAGGCGACATCGACACCTACAACGCCAAGAAGGCCGCACACCTCGCCCACCAGGGCAAGGACATGTCGTCCACCCAACTCGACGACTTCAACGACATCCTCGCCGCCAACGCGAACGACCACGGCTTCGCCGAAAAGTTCGCCACCCACATGGGAGCCAAGGGCACGCTCAACTTCTGGGCGGGCATGAACCCTTACGACGCACACGGCGAGCGCGCGACCCAACTCGCCCGCACGAGACGGGTGCTGGGCACCACCCTCGGCACAGCGACCCGTTCTAAGAGCGACGCGATGCAGCGCTGGAAGCAGGAGATCATCAAGGCGGGCGACCAGCGCTTCGGCAACAACGCCGACCACGACCCGTACGGCTACCAGCTGATGTCGGATCTCATGTATCACGGGGACTACGAAGACAAGTTCCTGGGGAAGTACACGCAGTCACTCGTCGACTTCGAGAAGCGTCAACTGCACAACGGCTTCAACGACCCGCACGACCTCTGGCACGGCTCTCAAGGCCAGCCTGGGCTGTACGGCGGCATGTCCAACAACACAGTGAACGAGTGGGGCAACGACCCGATGAAGGGAGCGCTTAACGCCCTGGGGCACAGTCCGGGGGCCTCCACTGACTTCTTCTCTCACAAGAGCAACTTCGACTACCTGGTCGGGGGAGGAGACAAGGGCACCGCCCGCGACTGGCCGGAGAGCACTCTTGTCTCCGGCGAGCAGGGAAAGAATTTCGCGCCGCTCGGTCATGCGCTGCAATCCGCTGCCACCGGAGCCGCCTACGACGAGTCGCATGCTCACGAGCTGCACCGGGGACCAGAACAAGTAGAGATCTTCCACAAGGTCATTGCGGCCTACGGCGGGAACAAGGGCCTTATGGCTCAACAACCTGGCGTCAGCGATGGCCTCGGACGGATAGGCGCCGCCTACATCGATCATCTGAACTACGGCCTAGACAATTACCTTGATCACGCACCCCAAAAAGGAACAGACCACCTCTTGGGCACCCATGGGCACGGCATCAACCCCGACGATACGGTCGGATTCATGCACGCCATTGGAGGAAACCAGCATTCGCATTCAATCGTGTCGAATGCCCAAGAAGTGTTCACCGCGAGTCGCATACACCATTTCGAGGGAACCGAGGACGCTTACCGGGTAGCCCAGATCGGCGCTCAGGGCCATGGCGCGCTCGATGAAGGCCGGGCCGAGGACATCGGTGCCCACTTCAATGAGAAAAAGAACGAACTTGAAGAGTCTGCCAACTGGAAGAAGGCAGGGGCGGGAGTCGCAGTGTATGGCTCGATGGGGGCAATCGGAGGAGTGGCTGGGCCGGCAGCTCCTGTCGCCGTGCCACTCGCCACAGGAGCTGCGGGGTCAGGAATGACCTCGGCGATAAATGACGCCATCGACGCGGATGTCAAGTCTGACGAGATGGGCCTGGCCCCGAGATCTTACGACGACATCAAGGCTTTCGACCGGAGAGCTGAGCTCAACGCCACAGACACAATCCACCGATACATGGACGACGGTCGGCTCCCGCCGGGTAGCGCCAGAGACCGGGAGGACGACCTCGACCAGGCGTATTGGCGCGGCAGGGGCCGCACCGATGGAGACAACACCAAATGAGCTATCCAACTCGACGTTACGCACGATGCGTTGCCGGCTTGGCAGTGCCGGCGATGCTACTCGCCAGCTGCTCAGGATCCGACGGAGGAGACTCCAAAGCACGAGAGCGCCTCATCGCCGAACCAACCAGCACAATTTGCGGCGGACTCCTTGGTCATACAGGTGGCGCTGCGCTGGCGCAGCTGGCAGGAAGCCGCAAGGCCACACCTGCAAGTGCCAGTGAGGAAACAAAGCTTCGCGCGACGGTCTCGGCCATGAAGTCGACTCCTCAACAACGGCGTTCGGGCTCTGCGGGACTCCAGGACATCTGCTCGTTCACGGCTCCCCCGGCAACAGACCAGGCGCTGCGAGTCCATGTGAGGTTCGGCTGGGCCACGACGCCGAAGAAGCAGAAGAGACACTACGTCAACTACGTTGCGGGGTCTTCCTTTATCGAACTCGGCATCGGCATCAACGCAAGCGCGCGGCTCGGCGGGCTGAGCAGCATCTACTACAGATGCCGCATTCCGGGGCACGGTTCCGGAACCGTGATGGGGTCATTCCGGGGCGCCTGGTCAATCGACAACGACCTGAGTGCGAAAGAGAAGGACGACCGTCGTGCGCGCGTCTTGCTTTCTGCCGCATCGAGGATGAGTGAGCGTTTGAACTGCGACAACAAGCCCCAGGTGTCTCCCACTTCGCACCTCAAACCGATGCGTAGCAATGAGCTATCTACCGGTACCCCTCGGCAGAGCTGGCCCGACCTCCCCATGTCGGGTGAAGTCCAGTAAGGAAGCCCTCGCCTCCGGAGCTTAACTGCCACCTTGATCCACAAACACGGTGGCGCCGAGCAAGCTTACTCGGCGGCACGTGTAGGCCCCCAAGGAAATGGTCTGCTAGGCGAAGCACGGACGGTGCATACTCAAACAGGCAAAACTCGACAACGGAGGGGGGCTCTGAGGGCGATGCAACAAATTCTTCGTGCAGCCGTGGTCACTTCACTTGTCGCGCTGCTCGCGAGCTGCTCCGGCTCGGAAGACAAGAAGGAAGAAGATCACCACAAGGACTCCAGCAGCGTAGCGACGAGCAAATTGTGCGACGGCTTGCTCGGCACGACCGGAGGCGCCTCCCTTGCGGAGTTGACGCGCTCCCAGAAGGTAACTGTGACGGCAGGCGACCACGGCACCGAAAGAGAACGCGTTGCGAAACGGATGCGGTCGACTGAAGGAGCCGGCCAGGGATCCCCGCGCCTCGCCAGCATCTGTACCTTCAAGGCGCCTTCGCGAGCCGGCGCGGACGGCCAGGAAACCGCGCGGATCCAATACGGTTGGGCGCCTGCGCCCAGGAAGTATTCCAAGGGGCACGACTATCTCCTGGCCGGTTCGACAATCGTTGACTCGTACTTCTGGAGCGAAAGCGATCGGACCAGTATCCACTACAAGTGCAAGCTACCTTCCGGACACTCGGGAACGGTGACGGGAAGGTTCAACGGAGGGTGGATCAACCGCTCAGGCGCGAAAGGCGTGGAGCACAAGTATTCCAGGATTCTACTCGCCAGCGCTTCTGCGATGAGCGACGCACTGGGCTGCGTCAACAAGCCGGATTTGGCACCGACGTCGCGTATCACCGACCTGAATCACGATGTGCCTCCGAACAAGTTGCCGGAGCATCCTTTGCCAGGTCTTCCCGAGTCCGGCCCGGTGAGAAAGTAGGCAGGCCAGAACGAGGCCACGCGCCCTGTTCCGGTGCCAGAGAGGAAAATGCGCTGGCGCGGGGAAGGACCAACTGCCCTCTCCCCGCGGGCAGTTCGCACGGAGCGGGAGGAGAGGAAGCAGGGGGAGGTTGATCGCGCGCAAGCGCGTGGTGTCCGACCGCGCAGCGCACAGTGCATGCCGGCGCACCCACCGCACCCCCTCCGCCCATCCTGCACACTGGACGTTTGGCGAGGCCCCGTACGGTCGCCGTACCGTCCGCGCCGCGGCCCCGAGGTGGAGCCCCCGAGTTGGAGGAGAGACGCGCGTGAACGCCGGTCCACTGATCGTTCAGAGCGACAAGACGCTGCTTCTTGAGGTCGACCACGAGCAGGCCGACGAGTGCCGGCGGGCCATCGCGCCGTTCGCCGAGTTGGAGCGGGCGCCGGAGCACATGCACACCTATCGGGTCACGCCGCTGGGGCTGTGGAATGCGCGGGCGGCCGGGCACGATGCCGAGCAGGTCGTGGACGCGCTTGTCGCGTACGCGCGTTACCCCGTGCCGCACGCGCTGCTCGTCGACGTGGCGGAGACGATGGCCCGCTACGGGCGGCTGCGGCTGCTGAAGCATCCGACGCACGGCTTGGTGCTGGAGACGAGCGACCGGCCGGTGCTGGAGGAGGTGCTGCGGTCGAAGAAGATCCAGCCGCTGGTCGGGGCGCGGGTGGACGAGGACACGGTCGTCGTGCATCCCTCGGAGCGCGGCCAGATCAAGCAGGTGCTGCTCAAGTTGGGCTGGCCTGCGGAGGATCTGGCGGGCTATGTGGACGGGGAGGCGCACCGGATCGAGCTGGAGCAGGACGGCTGGGCGCTGCGCCCGTACCAGGAGCAGGCGGTGGAGGGCTTCTGGCACGGCGGTTCGGGTGTGGTGGTGCTGCCGTGCGGTGCGGGCAAGACGCTGGTCGGGGCGGGCGCGATGGCGAAGGCGCAGGCGACGACGTTGATTCTGGTGACGAACACGGTCGCGGCGCGGCAGTGGAAGCAGGAGCTGGTGCGGCGTACGTCGCTGACGGAGGACGAGATCGGCGAGTACAGCGGTACGAAGAAGGAGATCCGCCCGGTCACGATCGCCACGTACCAGGTGGTCACGGTGAAGCGGAAGGGGATCTATCCGCATCTGGAGCTGTTCGACTCGCGTGACTGGGGGCTGATCGTCTACGACGAGGTGCATCTGCTGCCTGCTCCGGTCTTCAAGTTCACCGCGGATCTGCAGGCGCGGCGCCGGCTGGGGCTGACGGCGACGCTGGTGCGGGAGGACGGGCGCGAGTCGGACGTGTTCTCGCTGATCGGGCCGAAGCGGTTCGACGCTCCGTGGAAGGAGATCGAGGCGCAGGGCTATATCGCGCCGGCGGACTGTGTCGAGGTGCGGGTGGGGTTGACCGAGTCGGAGCGGCTGGCGTATGCGACGGCGGAGACGGACGAGAAGTACCGCTTCTGTGCGACGACGGACAGCAAGCGCCGGGTGACCGAGGCGCTGGTGCGGCGGCATGCGGGCGAGCAGACGCTGGTGATCGGCCAGTACATCGACCAGCTCGACGAGTTGGGCGAGCACATCGGTGCTCCGGTCATCAAGGGCGATACCACGAACAAGCAGCGGGAGAAGCTGTTCGACGCGTTCCGGGAGGGCGAGTTGACGTCTCTGGTGGTGTCGAAGGTGGCCAACTTCTCGGTGGATCTGCCGGAGGCGACGGTGGCGATCCAGGTGTCGGGCACGTTCGGTTCGCGGCAGGAGGAGGCGCAGCGGCTGGGGCGGGTGCTGCGTCCGAAGGCGGACGGGCACGAGGCGCGGTTCTATTCGATCGTCGCGCGCGACACCGTCGACCAGGATTTCGCGGCGCACCGGCAGCGGTTCCTCGCCGAGCAGGGGTACGCCTACCGCATCGTGGACGCGCATGAACTGCTCGCGGACGGGCCGGAGTTGGCTTCGGCCGCGGCGGGTGCGCCGGTCGCGGACGCCGTTTCGGGCGCCGGTCCGGCGGGAGTCGAGGCGGGGGCCGAGTCGGCCGCGGAGGCGGAGGCCGACGTAGAGGCGGACGCGGAGCGGGAGGCGGACGAGTAGCGGCGGGCCGCGAGCGCCACGGCGGCCAGCAGCGCGAGCGCGAGCAGCGGGTAGGGCGAGGCGGGCGGCTGGTTCCACCAGGCGAGCCGGAGGTCGAGGCGGCCCTGTTTGGGTACGAGCCACAGGCTGCGTGCGGTGAAGACGAGGGCGACGGCGGCGAGCGCGGTCAGCGCGTACGGGTTCGACCGCCCTGCGCCGCCGGCCTGTTCGCCGGTTCTCGTGTCGCGGGTTCCCGGTTTCGTACGCGTCCCGTAGGCGAGGTCCGTCAGCAGTGCGAGCAGCGGCACGCACCACACCCAGTGGTGCGACCAGCTGATGGGCGAGACGAGCAGCGCGGTCAGCGCGGTGACGAGGAGGCTCCAGCGCGGCCAGCCGTGCCGCAGATGCAGCCGCCGGGCCAGCGCCAGCCCGGCCAGCCCGACCGCGGCGGCGGGCAGCAGCCACCACGGGCCGGGGTCGGGTGTGTGGGCGAGCCTGGCGACGAAGCCCTGGAGCGACTGGTTGTCGACGATCCACGCCTTGCCGACGCGGGTCGTCTCGAACATGCGCCGCGTGAAGTAGTCCGCGCTTCCTTCCGGCAGTACGAGCGCTCCCGCGGCGACCGTGCCCGCGAAGCCGGCGAGCGCGGTCAGCCCGGCGCGTACCCGGCCGGTGAGCAGCAGGTGGACGGCGAAGACGGCGGGGGTGAGCTTGATGCCTGCGGCGAGGCCGATGGCCAGGCCCTTGCCGCGCGCGGTGTCCGGGCGGCCGAGGTCCCACAGGACGAGGCAGCCGAGCACCAGGTTGATCTGCCCGAACACGACGGTCTGGAAGACCGGTTCGAGCCACAGCGCGAGCGCGGTGCCGGCGAGGACGGCGGGCGTACTCGGCGAACCCTTCCGCGGCCGGCCGGCGAACCGCAGCGACAGCCGCACCAGCAGCGCCAGCGCCGCCACGTTGCCGAGCAGGAACAGCGCCTTGGTGGCCGCTGGGGACAGCCAGCCGAGCGGTACGAACAGCAGCGCTGCGAAGGGCGGATAGGTGGCCGGAAGCTGCCAGTGGGTGACGGCGAGGCCGTAGAGGTCGGTGCCGTGCGCGACGGCCAGGCCCTCGGCGCGGTAGACGAACAGGTCGGCCATGGGCAGCCCGAGTGCGGCGCACACGGCGGCGAACGCGGCGAGCGAGGCGGCGAGGAACGCGGCCGCGGCGAGGGTGCGGTGCTGGACGCGCGGGCTGCGGGCGGGGCGTGAACCGGCCGCCGGGCGGCGGCGGTTGGCGCTCGCGAGCACCGTCCACCGCGGCCCCGCACGCACCTCGTCGCGCCCCGCCTTCCCGTACGTCGCGCCGTACGCCGCGCCTCTCCCGCACGGCGTCCGTTCTCCGACCGCGTCCGCCTCCGCGTCCCGACCTGTCACGTGTCCGTTTCTCCTGTGCTCGTGGGCTGCGCGCATCCGCGGCCGCGCAGGTACGGGCCGTGCGAGTGCGCGCCTCGCCCGTACCACACAGGGCGCCGCCCCATGTCCGTGCGGGCGGCGCAGGCGGGCGCGGGGCGGCGGGCGGTTCGGGCCGGCGGACGGCCCAGGGTCAGCGGCCGGAGTCCGAACGGCCGCCGGAGGAAGCCGAGTTGGCCTTGCCGAGCGAGCCCGTGTCCAGGGAACCGGTGTTCAGGGAACCGGTGCCGAAGTAGGCGCGGCAGTCGTCCTTGGCGTAGTAGTCCGTCGTCATCTCCAGCACCTTGCTGCCGTCGGTGGACGGGAGCAGCGAGGGGCTGAAGTTCTTGCAGCTCGACTTGGGGATGTCGGCGACCTTCACCGGGGCCGGCAGCTCGTGCCAACGGCCCTTGCCGAGGTGCCGGTTGGCGAGGATCGTCTTGCCGTTGCCGGGCGCGAGGCTGCCGTCCTCGTTGACGAGCATCTCGGGGATGATCAGCAGCGTGCCGTTCGGCGCGGGCTTCGGGCTCCAGGCGACGTTCGGGGTGTGCAGCGCGTACTTGCCGTCCGGGGTGCGGACGAGGGTGCCGAGGTCGGAGGGGTCGCCCCAGTCCCAGCCGTCCTCGGACTTGCGGTAGTAGACGTTGCACTGGTGCTTGAGGTCGTTGTTGCACACCTCGTACGCGAGGAAGAAGCTGCCGTCGGGCAGCCGGCGCACGATCGCCATGCCGGGGCGCACGGACCACTTCTTGTGCACCACCAGGTTCTCCGGCTCGCTCCAGTGCTCGCCGTCGGAGGAGACCGTCTTCACCAGTTTCTGGTCGTACTTCTTCTTGTCGCTCTCGTCGGAGTAGTACGCCGCGAGCCTGCCGTCGGCGGTGATGCTCAACTCCGGCTCCCACGCGTTCTCGTGGTGCGGAGTGACCGCGATGTCGGACTGCGGGCGCCAGTGCCGGCCGTGGTCGTCGCTGCGCCACAGCCGCTGGCGTACCTGGCGCTTGTCCTTCGGCGCACCGTTGTCGACGGACGCGGCGAACAGGACCGTGCCCTTGGGCATGTCGCCGACTCTGCGCGGGAGTTCGTACAGCGAACCGCTGTAGGCGTCGTGGCCTGCGCTCTCCACCGGGCTCGTGGCGTCGGCGATCTTGTGGAAGCTCTTGCCGCCGTCGTCGCTCTCGAAGATCAGCCCGCCCTGCACGCCGGAGGGCTGCATGGCGCCGGTGACGCTGGCCAGGATGCGGCCGTCGGCGGAGCCGCTGTGAGAGAGCCGGATCAGCCGCGGGTACTGGCTCTGGCCGTCGTGCAGCAGCGTGCCGGTGGCCGAGGGCTTCGCCTTCGCGGCCGCGTCCTGCTTCGAGGGGGTGCCGGCGTCGGCCGTACCCCACAGGCCGGCCGCTCCCAGCAGTGCGGCACCGGCGGCGAACGCGGCGGCGGCCGTGTGGAGGCGTTTCATGGAGACCTCTCAGAGAAGCAACGGAAGAACAGCGGCCCGGCGCGCCAGCCTGGGACCTTATCGATCAGAGGGCGCGGGCGGTAGACGTACGGGGCGGTTGAATCGATCAACTGCCGCTCGTGCAGGGCCGGTTACGCCGGTCCCTCACGGGTCGGCCACCGCGGCCGAAGCGGTGGCCGACCCGTACCGCCGGAAAACCGTTCGCCCGCCGCGGCGCCCCGGATTAGAATCCCGCGTCTTGCCGCCTCCCCTTCGCCGGGAGGCTCCGACCGCACGGAAACCGGCCGGCCCCTCGCACGGAAGAGTCCAGCGCACCGCTGCCGCGCTGTGCGCACTCCGCACCGTCACGCCCGTCCCGCGCGGCCGGTGGCGCAGCGCTCTCCGTCGCACGTCCAGCACCGCACCGCCCGCCGAGCCGGCGTGCGCCGCCGCCCAGCCGCGCAGCGTACGCCGCCGGCCAGACCGTCCGGAGAGCACGCCGTGTCCGACACCGTGTCCGCCCGTCCCCCCGCCCAGCAGCCCGAACAGCCGCCGCAGCCCGGGCGGTTCGAGAAGTCCGCCCGCGACGTGCCGGAGCCGCTCGGGCCGTTGGAACGCGAGCAGAGTCACCTCGCCGCGTCCCGCGCCGCGTTGCGCGCGATGCGCGAGAGCGCCCAGGCGCTCGACATCACCGACGTGGCCGGAAACTGGGTCAACGCGCAAGTGCTGCGCGCCGATCTGGACGCGCGTATCGCCGCTCTCGCCGACCTCGCGCACACTCCGCTGTTCTTCGGCCGCCTCGACTACGCGCGGTACGGCGACGCCGGCGAGGACGGCGGCACCGGCGAGGATGCCGAAGGCCGCACCGGCGGGGGCGAGCCCGGCGGAGTCGATGGCGACTCCGGCCACACCTTCTACATCGGCCGCCGGCACGTCCACGACACCGACGGCGACCCCATGGTGGTCGACTGGCGGGCGCCCGTCTCGCAGCCGTTCTACCGCGCCTCGAAGCAGGACCCGCAGGGCGTGCTGCTGCGCCGCCGATTCGGCTTCACCGGCGGCGAGTTGACGGCGTACGAGGACGAACACCTCGGCCGCCCCGAGGCCGGCGGCGGACCGGAGGACGGCGGGCCGGGAGAGGGCGGGCCGGGCGGCGGGCGTGCCTCCCGGCTGCTCCAGGCCGAGATCGAGCGGCCCCGCGTCGGACCCATGCGCGACATCGTCGCCACGATCCAGCCGGAGCAGGACGAGATCGTACGTGCGGGCATCGACGGTTCGGTGTGTGTGCAGGGCGCCCCGGGCACCGGCAAGACGGCGGTGGGGCTGCACCGCGTCGCGTACCTGCTCTACGCACACCGCGAACGACTCAGCCGCGCCGGCACCCTCGTCGTCGGGCCGAACTCCTCCTTCCTCCGCTACATCGAACAAGTGCTGCCCGCGCTGGGCGAGTTGGAGGTGCGCCAGTCGACGGTCACGGAGCTGGTCGGGCACCGGGTGCCCGTACGGTCGGTCGACCCGCCGGAGGCGGCGCGGCTCAAGGGCGATGCGCGGATGGCGGACGTGCTGCGGCGGGCGGTGCGTTCGGGGGTGCGGGCGCCGCAAGAGGGGTGCGTGGTGGTGCGCGGTTCGCGCCGCTGGCGCGTCCCCGCGGACGAACTGGCCGCGATCGTCGAGGACTTGCGGGCCTCGCTGGACCGCTACGGCGACGGCCGCGACCTGCGCTACGGCTCCGCCCGCGAGGCGCTGCCGCAGCGCATCGCGCACGCCGTGCTGGTGCGCATGGAGCGCGCCGGCGAAGCCCCGGACGACCGGGTGCAGAACGCGGTCGCGCGGAACGCCGCCGTGAAGGAGGTCGTCAACTCCTGCTGGCCTGCGGTCGATCCGGCGAAGCTGGTGCTGCGGCTGCTGTCCGATCCGGAGTTCCTGGCCGAGCAGTCCGACGGCATCCTCACTCCGGACGAGCAGCGGACGATCCGGTGGCCGAAACCGGCCCGCGGCGTGAAGTCGGCGCGCTGGTCGGCGGCGGACGCGGTGCTGGTCGACGAGGCGGCCGACCTGATCTCGCGTACGCCGTCGCTCGGCCACGTCGTCCTGGACGAGGCGCAGGACCTCTCGCCCATGCAGTACCGCGCCGTGGGGCGCCGGTGCGCCACCGGCTCGATGACCGTGCTCGGCGACATCGCGCAGGGCACGACGCCCTGGGCGACGGCGAGTTGGCCCGCGGCACTCGCGCACCTGGGCAAGCCGGACGCGGCCGTGGAGGAGCTGACCCAGGGGTTCCGGGTGCCGCGGCAGGTGATCGCGTACGCGTCGAGGCTGCTGCCGCACATCGCGCCCGGCCTCGCGGAAGCCACGTCGATCCGCGAGTCGGCGGGCGACTTCTCCGTACGGGCGTGCGGCGCGGGCGAGTTGACGGACGCGGTGCTCGCGGCGTGCCGGGAGGCGCTGCGCAAGGAGGGCTCGGTCGGACTGATCGCCGCGGACGGGCAGGTGCCGGAGCTGGAACGAGCGCTGGACGCGGCGGAGTTGCCGCACCTGGCACCCGGCGAAGTGGCCGCGGACGGCGAGGGCGGGAGCGAAGGCGAGAGCGGGAGCGCGGACGGCGCGGATGAGGACGCCGATGCAGGCATCGGAAACCGGCTCGTGCGGCTCACGCTGGTGCCGGCGAGCCTGGCCAAGGGCCTGGAGTACGACCACGTGGTGCTGGCCGAACCGTCCGCGATCGTCGCCGGCGAACCCGACGAACGCACCGGCCTGCGGCGCCTGTACGTCTGCCTCACCCGCGCCGTGTCCGGCCTCGCCGTGGTGCACGAGGAACCGCTGCCGCAGACGCTCCGCTGAGCCTTCCGGTACGCCCCAGGCGGGAGTACCCCGACCGACTCCCGTACGGACAGGGACGGTTGGGGACGGTACGTGCCGACACGGAGCCGCCCGGGGCCGGAAGGCTGTAAGAGGTCTGTCACAAAATCCCCTCCGTCTGGCAATGCCGGGGGCACGCCGCTGAGATGGAGGGATGTCAACGTCACCCCCCGCACACCGCCGTTCCCGGCGGCCCTTCTACGTCGCGCTCGGCGTCGCCGCCGCGGCCGGACTCACCTTCACCACCGTCGGCCTGGCCGGCCAGGGCGGCGACAACTCCGCGAACGCGGCGAGCAGTTCGGCCGTACCGCAGTCGAAGGCCCACGCGCCGCAGTATGCCGACGACCTGAACGGCGACGGCCACTTCGACGAGGTGTTCACCAGCAAGACGGGCACCGACACTCAGGACGGCGACCCGTACCTGGGCATCGTCTACGGCTCGAAGAGCGGACCGGACCCGGACAAGCGCGTCCTGTTCTCGCAGAAGGACCTGGGTATCCCGGACGGCGCCGGGCCCGGGCTCCCCTCCGACAGCCGCCCCACCTCCGGCGACCTGGACGGCGACGGGCACCCCGACCTGATCGTCGGCCCCGACGCCACCGTCGTCTGGGGCGGCGCCAAGGGCCCGCAGAAGAACAGCCCCATCTCCAAGATCCAGCTGCCGCACGACCACCACGGCGACAACCCGGCCTACCAGAACCAGCCGCTGACCGGCGACTTCGACGGCGACGGCCACATCGACCTGGCGGACGTGCGTACGTCGAAGGACGGCATGCACGTCAAGATCGCCGTGCTGCACGGCCCGTTCACGCGCGACGGCAAGCCGGCCCGCAGCAGCGAGCGGTCCAACCCGCTGGCGAACGACAGCATCGACGAGATCGGCCACCTCTCCACCGGCGACGCCAACGGCGACAAGGCCACCGACCTCGTCGTACACGAGGTCTCCGACGACGAGGACTCCTCGTCCGTCCTGCTCACCGGCGGCGCCAAGACCGACACCGGACTGAGCGACGAGGCCCGCAAGCTGCCCGAAGGCAACGAGGTCACGTTCGGCGACTTCGACGGCGACAAGCGGCAGGACATGGTCGTCGGCAACAGCGGCATCCCCAACGACGAAGACCCCGACCCGAAGCACGTACCCGGCTGGATCGACGTCTTCTACGGCAAGGACCCGGGCACCGCGCACCGCATCAAGGGCTCCAAGAAGGGCGACGGCTTCGGCATCGGCCTCACGCCCGCCGACGTGGACGGCGACGGACACGACGACCTGGCCGTCGAGTTGGGCACGGACTTCTCCGCCTACCACGCCGCCGTCCAGGTGCTGCACGGCAGCGCCAAGGGCCTCGGCAGCAAGCCGTGGCACAGCACGAAGCGCGCGGCGCCCGTCCCGAAGGACAACTTCGACGCGCAGCTGTACCACGCCGCAGACGTGAACGGCGACGGCAAGGACGAGATCGGCCTGGTCGACTGCATGTACATCGACCCGAAGGTCGGCTTCTGGTACACGCACGGCACGAAGAACGACGTCGCGAAGTTCTCGACGGCCAAGTTCAAGCCGTGAGCGCCAAGTCCGGGCATTGAGAGCGCAGTTCCCTTGCCGCGACGGGATCTTCTCGTCGCGGCAAGGACGTCTCGTCGGTGTCCCACCGGGGCCTCGTCGCGGTGGCGGTTCGAGCGGGGCGGCGGTTCGAGCACGGCGGCGAAGTCCGAGCCGCCGAGCGGGCGTTGGGCCCGGAGCGTCCGTAGCCGGCCCGCCTCGGCGCAGGTAGGGACGGTGCACATGCACAGCAGGAACGTCGCGTACGGACAGGGTCCGGCCGAACCCGGCGGCGGCGCCGACCCGGCCACCCGCGAACCGCGTCCGCGGTACGCCGCGGCGCTCGCGGCCGCCCTCGCCGCCGCCGTCGCGGGAGCGGCCGGCACGGCCACCGTCCTCCGGCACCTCCACGTGGGCTGCACCGGCGGCCCGGACAGCGCACCGGGCAGCGGGCCGGGCAGTGGCGCTGCCGCCGGCGGCGAAGTCTGCCCGGACGGCATCGACTACGGCATTCCGGCCCTCGTCGGCGGCGGTGCGCTCGCCGCGCTGACGCTCACCCTGTTCGCGATCCATACGGGCCGCCGCGTCGCCCCCGCCACCCGGCGCCGCATGGCACAGCACGCCCTGCTCCTCGTGCTGTGCCTCACCTCCGTACCGGGACTGCTCTGGCCACTGCTGACGCTCCCGCAAGGCCACCCCGCCGGACTGCTCGGCCTCGCCGGAATCGCCTTCACCGCCGCCCCGTTGGCCACCGCCCGCTACCGCCCGGCAGCGCTGCCCGCAGTCCTGAGCTGCTGCCTACTGCCACCGCTCACGGTCCTCGCCCTCTGGCGGGACCTCCTCCTGCTGCTGCCCTTCGCCGTCACCCTGCTCGCCTGCTGGACACCGGCACTCGCCCTGTGGCTCTGGAGCAACCGGCCCGGCGGCGCCCTCGACCCGGCGGGGCCCTGAATGCACCGGGCTCGGCGGCGGTCAACCGGCCTCGCTCGGGGGGAAGTTGATACTTGCGGGGTCCGCCGCTCACAGGCCGATGTCGTCTTGGATGCGGAACGGGCCTCCGGGTTCTGTTTGACGAAATGCTAACGGCCCGCTTGGAGCCCTTCTCTTACAAGAGTTCCAAGAAATCTCCCGCAGCGGGTTCTGTGCGGCCGTCTTCGTGGAACCAGCAATCCACTTGGTCAGAACAGACACCGCCCACCACCGAGAAACCCCACAAGTCCCCGGTGCCCACAGGAGAAACTGCCACGAAACCGCTCGACCGAGCACCTTCGTTCACTTCGAGCAGACCCTCTTCGCCATCGCGGGACAGTACCGGCACCAAATCGACATGCCGGAATGCGCCACCCCCGTAGTTCAGCATGTACTGCCTGTACTTATCGGGGAGTTGAACCCCTAGCTCCTTCTCAACACGCTGGATGTCTCCGACGGAAGCACTCCAGAAGTCGAACGGCGAGAACTCCTCCGGTAGTTCAGCTGAACCGGACTGGGCTGCATGCAGCCGAGTTTCGAACTCCTCAAATTCCATTGGTCATCCCGTTGAACCTCTTGCGGTCAGTCGTACCAGAGTTGAGGACCGTAATGCCCCACACCCGTTGCAGGCTGTGCGCTCGTCGTGCAGCAGGGCGGCTCGCTCCCGCTCAGCGGTGGCGGCTACTCCCGCTCCGTGCGGTCCAGGGCCGCGACATCCTCCCGCAGCCACCAAGGGTGCGCTCACGAACCGTGCGCGGATGCGGGCGTGTTCGGGGCACGCGTAGAGGATGACCCCCGGCCCCGAACCGGTCTCGATGGCGCCGACCATGACGGCGTCCGTACGCCTCCCGGCGCAGTCGACGCAGGCACCGCCCCGGGGCAACCGGGTCGGCCGTCTCGGGCTGCGGGACGTGGAGCAACTTGAGCAGGCTGCGAGAGACTTTCGGCGCCTGGACCACCGGCATGGCGGCGGCCTTCGGCGAAAAGCCGAGCTGCGGTTGTACCGCGTGATGGCTCAACTTGCAGGCACTGCAGCGACGATGGCCTGGGACTCCGGCTATCAACGGCGAGCCCAGGAGTACTACCGACTGGCGCTGCGCTCGGCGCACGCCAGCGGAGACGCCGTGTTCGGCACCAACGTCCTGGCGGGCATGGCACGGCAAATGCTGTACCAAGAGCGACCCCAGGACTCCATGGAACTGGTGCGGTTGGCGCAAGACGGCGCACGCCAGGTCGCCGGACCCAGGCTGCGAGCGATGCTCCACACACGGGAAGCCTGGGCTTTCGCCACGATGGGCTGTGCCACAGCCTTCAGACGGTCGACCGACGCGACGTGCTCCGGGTAGTGCTCGCCGCGTGCGGCGGCGAAACGCCGCAGCGCGGTCTCGTCGGTGAACACCGGCAGCCAGCGGATGCCGCCTTCCGGCAGTACGGGCAGGCCGCCGTCGGCCGCCACCGGCACGAGTACGGTGCTGCGCCGGAACTCGCCCACCAGCGCCCGGAGTTCGCCCTCCCCCGTGGCCGCCAGCCGTGCCAGCCGTGCGGTCAGCGCCTCGGCGCTCACATCCGACTCCCCTGGTATCGCGGTCCGTTCCGGCTCGAATAGCTCGTACGGATCTGCGTGCATGGCCCCGTCCCGGCACGCTAAGCGACCGGCGCGGCGGGGCCGCCACCCGGAACCGCACGGAAACGGCCGTCGCCGGGGCGCGCCGCCAGAACGCGAAGTGGCCCCAACTCACCCCACTCCGGGGCGGGTTGAGGCCACCGCTCAGGCCGCTTGTGGCGGTCTGCCGCTTACCGCGGCTGCTGCCGTGGGCCGCTCAGATCAGCCCCAGCTCGCGTACCGCGTCGCGCTCGTCGGACAGCTCCTGCACGGAGGCGTCGATGCGCGGGCGGGAGAACTCGTTGATGTCCAGGCCCTGCACGATCTCGTACGAGCCGCCGGAGCAGGTGACCGGGAAGGACGAGATCAGGCCCTCGGGCACGCCGTAGGAGCCGTCGGAGGGGACGCCCATCGAGGTCCAGTCGCCGTCGGCGGTGCCGTTGACCCAGGTGTGCACGTGGTCGATGGCGGCGTTGGCGGCGGAGGCAGCGGAGGAGGCGCCGCGGGCTTCGATGATGGCGGCGCCGCGCTTGGCGACGGTGGGGATGAACTCGTCGGCGAGCCACTTCTCGTCGCTCACCGCCTCGGCGGCGTTCTTGCCGGCGATCTCGGCGTGGAAGATGTCCGGGTACTGGGTGGCCGAGTGGTTGCCCCAGATCGTCAGCTTGGTGATGTCGGAGACCTGGGCGCCGGTCTTCTTCGCCAGCTGGGTCAGCGCGCGGTTGTGGTCGAGCCGGGTCATCGCGGTGAACCGCTCGGCCGGCACGTCCGGGGCCGCGGAGCGCGCGATGAGCGCGTTGGTGTTGGCCGGGTTGCCGACCACGAGGACCTTCACGTCGTCCGCGGCGTGGTCGTTGATGGCCTTGCCCTGCGGCTTGAAGATGCCGCCGTTGGCCTCCAGCAGGTCGCCGCGCTCCATGCCCTTCGTACGCGGGCGGGCGCCGACGAGCAGGCCGACGTTGGTGCCGTCGAAGGCGGTGTTCGGGTCGTCGGTGATGTCGATGCCGCGCAGCAGCGGGAACGCGCAGTCGTCCAGCTCCATCGCAGTGCCCTCGGCCGCCTTCAGGGCCGGCGTGATCTCCAGCAGACGCAGCCTGACCGGCACGTCCGGGCCGAGCAACTGGCCCGAGGCGACGCGGAAGAGCAGCGCGTAGCCGATCTGGCCGGCCGCTCCGGTGACGGTGACATTGACGGGAGTGCGGGTCATGGCGATCTCCGTAGTGCCTCAAGGAGTGCGTGCGTACGAACCTGTTCTGGCGTACCTGTCCTGGCCTGTCCTGGCGATGGGCTCCCGGTGCTGCGGTCCCGTGCGCGGATCCCTCGCGCCGCGGATCTCCGTGGATCTCTCAACGTCAAGAGACCAGCCGACAGGTTATCCGACGCCCCGAACCGGCCCGCAGGCGGCCGCCGCCCGGTCACGGGCGCCGTGTCGCGTGCGTGCAGCCCTCGGCGCCCGAGGCCAGCGTGGCGCAGGCGCGGGCACGCGCCGCGGAGGGCGCGGCGACCATGGCGGTGAACGCCTCGTGTCCGGCGCCGACTTGGGCCCGTACGGTCGAGCCGCCCGCGCTCACCTTCAGCCCGTCGCCGTGCGCGGCGTCGGTGAGCCGGCCCCACGCCGCGTGGCACGCCTCGCTGTAGCGCACCTCGATGCGGCTGCCGCCGACGCGGGCCGAGGCGGCGCTCTCGGCGTTACGGGCGCCGCAGCGCATGCGTTCCGGATCCTGCCCGGTGCAGGCGCTGCCGTGGCACTTCACGTCCGGCCGCCGTTCCGCGGAGCGTGCCTCCTCCGAGCGCCCGTGGCGTTTCGTGCCGGACGGGCCGCCGCCGTGCCGGTGCGCCGTGGGGTGCGGCGCGTGCGCGGACGGTCCGGCGGCGGAACGGTCCGCGGAGGTGAGGTCGTATGCGACCAGCGCCACGGCGGCAGCGGCGAGTACGGCGGCAACTCCCGTCAGCGCCAGGGCGATCCGGCGCTTCCGGCTCGCCGCCTCTTTCGGGGCGCCGAGGGCGGGCGGCGCGAGCACGGCGTACGGCTCCGGGTCCGGCGCCGCCGCCGCGGCCTGCTCGGGGCGCGAACTCCGCACCCTGCGCCGCCCGTTGGGGGCGTGCGGCGCGGAGCGGCGGACGGGCTGCTCTAAGGACCGCTCCGGAGGCTGTTCCGGAGGCTGTTCCGGGCTCTGTTCCGGGCCCTGTTCCGGAGGCGGCTCGGGAGGCCGTTGCGGAGGCTGCTCCGGGCGCGGCGGTCCCTCGCCCGGGCCCGAATCGGCGGACAGCACAGGGCCGTTGGGGCTGTCCGGCGGCTCGGCGCGGTGCCGCGGACGGTCTTCCGCCGGCTGCTCCGCCTCCGGCCCGCCGCCCGGCTCGGCGGGCACCCGTGCCGCCCGGCCCGCCTCCGGCGCGGAGTCACCGCACATCTCCGCACGGCTGAAGGCGCGTTCGGCCCGCTCCCACGCCGCGTCCAGCCGCCGCGGGTCGGCCTGCGTCGCCTCGGCCAGCGCGTGCACCGCGGCGCGCGGCGGCAGCGCCCGGGCGTTCAGGAACCGCTCCCAGGACGTCTCGCCGCAGCCGGTACGGTCCGCCAGCGCCGCGACGCTCAGCCCTCCGCGGTCCACCAGCCCGCGCAGCCGACCGGTGAACTCCCTGATATCCGGGTCCAGTTCCGCCGGCAGCGACCTCCACCGAGGCATCGTCTCTCCCTCACCCGACGCCGTAGCCGCTCGTCACCGCAGCCGTCTGCGGTCGGTCAAGTCTGCCATCGCGGTGCCCGCCGGCGTCCGCGATGCGCCGAATCACGCCCTTCGCTCCGCCGCCTGCGCCCGCCGACTCCGCGGTGACGTACGGGAGTTGAGCGTACGCGGAACGGAGCGCCCGGCGGGAGTGGCCGCCCGTACGGCCCGCCGGCCGGCGACCGGCCGCGGCCAGTAGGCGACTGACCGCGGCCAACCCGCGGGAAAGCGGCGCTACTTGACCGAGAAGTGCAGGATCTCCCGCAGGAACGGGATCGTGAACCACGGGCTCGGCTGCGCCATCATCGCCAGCAGCGCGATCACGAGGCCCAGCACGCCGTACGTCACCGTGTCCGTGAACCGGGAGCGCACCGCCAGCATCCCGACCGACGGCAGCCACCAGCGCATCCCCGCTCCGGCCAGCAGCGAGGCGCCGATGACGAGGCAGCCCGCGCGGAAGTCGACGACGAGCCAGCTCGTATGGATGTCGAGCAGCGTCAGCAGCAGGCCGAGCAGCACGCCGCCGGACACGGCGAGCAGCGGCCACTGCCGGTACGGGGCAGCGTGGTCGGCGCCCATCGGGCGGGCCCCGCCTTCGGGGCGTGCCGTGTCCCGGGTCAGCACCGGGAACCGGCGGGACCGCTTCGCGGGGCGCGCCTTCGCCCGTGCCGACATCCGCGCCGCCCGCACGCCCGGCGCCCCGGCATCCGCCGGCTGCTCCGTCTCCGACCCGGCGGCCCCGGCTGGCTGCTCCGTCTCGGGCGCCGGCTCGCGGCCCGGCGCCCGCCGGGCCTCCGGGTCCGCCACCGCCGCGCCGTCCGTGCGCTCCGCGCCCGCGCCCGTGCGCGCCCCCGCGCCGCGGCCCGCGGGTTCCGGCCTCGTACCGTCGTCCGTCACCGGCTCCGACTCCTCGTCCTCACGCGGCCGTTCCGGCGGCCGCTCGCTCCGCGGCCTCCACGACGTTGACGAGCAGCTGCGCTCTGGTCATCGGGCCGACGCCGCCGGGGTTCGGGGAGATCCAGGCGGCGACGTCGCGTACGCCCGGGTGCACATCGCCGACGATCTTGCCCGACTCGTCCCGGCTCACGCCCACATCGAGCACGGCGGCGCCGGGCCGTACGTCCTCGGGCTTGACCAGGTGCGGCACTCCGGCCGCCGCCACCACGATGTCGGCCTGCCGCAGCAGCCCGGGCAGATCGCGGGTGCCGGTGTGGCACTGGGTCACCGTCGCGTTCTCGGTACGCCGCGTGAGCAGCAGCGGGATCGAGCGGCCGACCGTGATGCCGCGGCCGACGACGACGACGTGCGCGCCGTTCAGCTCCACGCCGTGCCGGCGCAGCAGCTGGATGATGCCCTGCGGCGTGCACGGCAGCGGGCCCGGCTCGTTCAGCACCAGGCGCCCCAGACTGGTCGGGTGCAGCCCGTCCGCGTCCTTGGCCGGGTCCATCAGCGCGAGGACGCGGTTGGTGTCGATGCCGCGGGGCAGCGGGAGTTGGACGATGTAGCCGGTGCAGCCCGGGTCCTCGTTCAGCTCCCGCACGACCGCTTCGATCTCCTCCTGCGAGGCGGTGGCGGGCAGTTCGCGCTGGATGGAGTCGATGCCGATCTGCCTGCTGTCGCGGTGCTTGCCCGCCACGTACTTCTGGCTGCCGACGTCGTCGCCGACCAGCAGCGTGCCGAGCCCGGGCGTGATGCCGCGCTCCTTGAGGACCTCGACGCGCGCGCGGAGATCCGTCTTGATCGCTGCTGCCGTGGCCTTGCCATCGAGAATCTGGGCGGTCATGCTCCCATACTCCCGGATGCGGACCGCTGGTCTCCAATCCGGCCCGTTCCGGCTCGGACACGGAGGCCGGGTGCGGCTCCGTGCGCGGACGGTGCCGGGCGGCTTCGGGCACGTGCAACGGCGCCAACGCGCCTACGGCGGCGGGTGGTTCACGTACGTGGCGCCGCTTCACGTATCCGGGGCCACGCGGTGTGTGCGGAACCGCACCGTACGAACCGGGCGCCACCGCCGGGCCGTGCGGAAGGCCGAGGCGGAACGGTCCGGTTCGGGTTGCGGATTCGCCACATTCCACCATCTTGGCTGGACAGCATCAGCTTTTGGCCACCACCATGTTGCGGGCGTCGAGGCCGCCCGTATGTGGACTACAGGGCCGACGGTCCGGCGCCGGAACGATCGGGGGAGGTACGCCGGTGCATCGCGCACACCGCACACGGCCCACCCGTGGCAACCGCGGGAACGGAACTGTCGGTCCCCTGTCCCCATCGGCCCCTTCCGTCCCCTGCATATTGCCCGGAGGAATTCAGTCGTGAGTTACCCACCGCCCCCTGGCCAGGGGCAGAACAACCCCTACGGCCAGCAGCCGCCCGCCGGCGGACAGCCGGGATACGGCTACCCGCAGCAGGGCCAGAACCCCTACGGGCAGCAGCCCCCCGGCGGTCAGCCCGGATACGGCTACCCGCAGCAGGGCCAGAGCCCGTACGGGCAGCAGCAGCCCGGGTACGGCTACCCGCAGCAGCCCCCCGGCACGGTGCAGGCCAACAACGGCTTCATCAACATCAATTACCTGGGCACGGTCCAACTGGCCACCATGGGGCAGCGGTTCCTCGCCCGGCTGCTCGACGGCCTGATCATCGGCGTCATCATGACCATCGCGATGTTCGCGGGCGTGCTGAGCGCGTTCGGGGTCGCCGGCAGCGTCGACGACTGCTCGTCGTACACGTACGGCACGCCCGAGTACCAGAGCTGCCTCGACGACGCGAGCAACGCCTCGGCGGGCTTCATGGGCGTCTTCTTCGCCATATTCGGTCTGCTGGCGCTGCTGATGCTGCTCTACGAGTGGCTGATGATCTCCTTCAAGGGCGCGACGCTCGGCAAGATGGCGATGGGCCTGCGCGTCGTGCGCGAGGCGAACGGCCAAGTGCCGGGCGCCGGCGGCGGGTTCATCCGCTACATCATCCCGCAGCTCGGCGGCATCCTCTGCGGCATCGGCACGCTGATCGTCTACCTCTCGCCGTTCTTCGACAACACCGGCAAGCTGGTCGGCTGGCACGACCGCGCCGCCGGCACGGTGGTCATCAAGAAGTAGCCGGCGCACCGCCGTTGCACCGGCCGTACCGCCCGCGCGACGTCGGTGCCGACGGGCGGCCGTACGAAGACCGCGCTGCGGAGTTCCGCGGCGCGGTCTTCGTGTGTCTCCAAGTCCCCGTGGGCGCACGGCCGTTGAGTGCGGTCCCGGCGCTTCGGGCGCGACGGCGGTCCACCGAGCCGCCCCGGCTGTCGGCCCGCTGCGTCACAATGGCACTCGGCCGGCAGCGGCCGGCAGCGGCAGCAAGGAGTGTTCCGATGAGTTCCCCGCCCGGTCCGGGCAGCAACCCCGACAATCCGTACGCGAACAATCCGTACGCCAACAACCCTTACGCGAAGCAGCCGTTCGGGCAGCAGCAGTCCCCGCAGGCGCCTCCACCGCAAGCGCCGCCTCCGCCGGCACCGCAGGCACCGCCGCCCCAACAGCCGTACGGCGCCCCGCAGTCCGGGCCGCCCGGCTACGGCTATCCGCAGACGCCGCCGGGCTATCCGCAGGCGCCGCCGCTGGCGCCGACGGGCTGGGGCGGGCCGCCGCCCGGTGTGATGCCGTCCCAGGTCAACGCCTCCCGGTGGATCATGTTCATCGCGGGCGGCCTGCAGGCGCTGTTCTCGCTCCTCGGCGTGGTCCTGATCGGCGTGCTGCGCAGCCACCTGAGCACGCTCGACCCGTCCTACTCCGACGCCAGGATCGGCACCGCCGTCATGTACGTACTGCTGGCGGTGTTCGTACTGCACGGCGTGGTCGGCATCGTGCTGGGCACGCTCGTGAGCAAGGGCGGGAGCGGGGTGCGGGTCGGCGCCATCGTCTGGGCCTCGTTCCTGATCCTCTTCGGGCTGGTGGCCATCCCGCTCGGGCTGCTGTGGATCGGCTGCGGCGTCGCCACCATCGTGATGCTGGCGCAGTCGCCGGCGGGCAACTGGTTCCAGCGGCCGCGCAGTTGAGGCCGGGCGGCGCGGCGCGCTCCGACCGCCGTCGCCGCCCGCCCGTACCCCGGCGGCTCCTCAGTGGAAGAAGTGCCGCGCCCCGGTCAGATACATGCTGACCCCGGCCGCCTTCGCCGCCTCGATCACCGCCTCGTCGCGCACCGAACCGCCGGGCTGCACCACGGCCGCGATCCCGGCCGCCGTCAGCACCTCCAGACCGTCCGGGAACGGGAAGAACGCATCCGAGGCCGCGTACGCGCCGCGTGCCCGCTCCTCGCCCGCGCGCTGCACCGCGAGCCGCGCCGAGTCGACCCGGTTGACCTGGCCCATGCCGACGCCGACCGTGGCCCGATCCTTCGCCAGCAGCACGGCGTTGGACTTCACGGCACGGCAGGCCCGCCAGGCGAAGGCGAGTTCGGCGAGGCCGGCCTCGTCCAGCGGTTCGCCCGCCGCCAGCCGCCAGTTGGCCGGATCGTCGCCCTCGGCCTGGTAGACGTCCTTGACCTGCGCGAGGCCACCGCCGTCGATCGGCCGGAACTCGGCCGGCGTCTCCGGTGCCTGCGGGCAGCGCAGCACCCGCAGGTTCTTCTTGCGCGACAGTGCCTCGACGGCGCCGTCCTCGTACGCCGGCGCGACGATCACCTCGGTGAAGATCTCCGCGACCTGCTCCGCCAACTCCCGCGTCACCGGCCGGTTCACGGCGATCACGCCGCCGAACGCGGACAGCGGGTCGCAGGCGTGCGCGTTGCGGTGCGCCGTGGCGACGTCCGAAGCGACCGCGATGCCGCACGGGTTGGCGTGCTTGATGATCGCCACACACGGCTCGTCGTGCTCGTACGCCGCCCGCCGGGCCGCCTCGGTGTCCGTGTAGTTGTTGTACGACATCTCCTTGCCGTGCAGCTGCTCGGCCTCGGCCAGACCGCCGCGGCCGGCGCCCGCGGCGGAGCCGCCGTCCGACACGTAGAGCGCAGCCCGCTGGTGCGGGTTCTCGCCGTAGCGCAGCACCTGCTTGCGCCGGTACGTGACGCCCAGCAACTCCGGGAACGCGGCGGCCACTTCACCGGACGCGCCGTCTTCGGCGGTGCCGCCTGCGGCGTACCCGGCGAACCAGCCGGCCACCGCCGCGTCGTAGTCGGCCGTGTGCCGGAACGCCTCGGCCGCCAGCCGCTTGCGCTGCGCCAGCGAGAAGCCGCCGGACCGTGCGGCCTCCAACACCTCCGCGTACCGGCCGGGGTTGACGACGACGGCCACCGAGGGGTGGTTCTTGGCGGCGGCGCGGACCATCGAGGGACCGCCGATGTCGATCTTCTCGACGCACTCGTCGTCGCTCGCCCCGGAGGCCACCGTCTCCTGGAACGGGTAGAGGTTGACGACCACCAACTCGAAGGGCTCGACGCCGAGTTCGGCCAGCTGCCCGCGGTGGTCCGGCAGCCGCCGGTCCGCGAGGATGCCCGCGTGCACCCGCGGATGCAGCGTCTTCACCCGCCCGTCCAGGCACTCCGGGAAGCCGGTCAGCTCCTCGACCGGCGTGACCGGGACGCCCGCGTCCGCGATGCGCTGCGCGGTCGAGCCGGTCGACACCAGCTGTACGCCCGCCCGGTGCAGCCCGGCGGCCAGCTCGTCCAGTCCGGTCTTGTCGTAGACGCTGATCAGCGCCCGGCGGACCGGGAGTTCACCCGCCGGGCCGCTGCCCGCCGACCCGTCCCCGGTACCGCCTGCCGTGCTCGTGCCGCCGTCGCTCGTGCCACCCTCAGCCATGTCCCAGTCGTACCTTTCGTCCCTCGATGCGATAGCCGTTGCGCGCCAGGCGCCCGACGACGTCGGCGAGCAGCCGTCGCTCGACTTCCTTGATCCGCTCGTGCAGAGCGGCACCACCGTCGGCGTCGTCCTCGTCCCGGACCTCCACCACGCCCTGCGCGATGATCGGCCCCGTGTCGACACCGTCGTCGACGAAGTGGACGGTGCATCCGGTCACCTTCACCCCGTACGCGAGCGCGTCCCGCACGCCGTGCGCACCGGGAAAGCTGGGAAGGAGAGCGGGGTGCGTGTTGATGAACCGCCCCCCGAAGCGGGCCAGGAACTCCTCGCCCACGATCTTCATGAAGCCCGCGGAGACGACGAGATCCGGCTCGTACGCGGCGGTCCGCTCGGTGAGCGCCCGGTCCCACTCCGCGCGCGAGGCGAAGTCGGGCACGCGGCACACGAACGTGGGCAGCCCGGCGCGCTCGGCACGCTCCAGCCCGGCGGCACCGTGCCGGTCGGCGCCGACGGCCACGATCCGGGCGCCGTACTCCTCGGCGCCGCGGCCGTCGATGGCGTCGAGCAGCGCCTGCAGATTCGTGCCGGAGCCGGAGACCAGCACCACGATCCGGGCGACCTCCCGCGAACCGCCAGGCTGCGCCGGGGAGTTGGACCGGTCATCGGGGCGGTCATCGGGGCGGGGGCTGCGACGGCTCGGGCTCGGTTGCGCGGCCACGACGGCTCTCTCTCCAGGGGGTCCCCGCCGCCGGAACCGGCCGGGCGGGCCGGCCCGTAAGCACGGGGAACAGCGGATCCTGCGGTCGCGGCGGCACATGGAGCACAGGTCCCGGGGAACTCTGCGGAGCGCCCGACCGTCGGCAACGATACCGGCACCGCGATCGGCCCCCGGGGGACGGGTGTGCAGGCGGCGGGTAGCGTCGGGAGGCAGCACACCCGCCGCAGCACGGACGACAGCGGCCGGGCAGGGCCGAGAGGCGACAAGGGGAAGACACACACCACATGACCGACCGCAGCCGCCGCCGCACGGCAGCTTCCGACAGCGCCGAGCGCGCCCCTCGCGAGGACAACCCCTTCGCGGCACCGCCGGAAGGCAGCCCGGACCAGCCGTGGCAGCCACGCCTCCCGGCCGACCACCGCGGGCAGCGGAGCGGCGACGGCCGGGACGGCGCGGGCTACGGACAGGGCACTGCCGGGCCCGGCACCGGCGGCGGCAACGGAAGCGAGACCGGCAACGGACAAGGCGACTCGGACTCGGGCGGCTCGGATCCGGGCGGCTCGGCCTCCGGCGGCCCGGGTACGCCCAACTCAGGCCCTGGCGGCTCCGATTCGGGCGACGAGGGCTCCGGCTCCGTGCAGCCGTCCGGCGACGACCCGGTCTGGGGCAGCCGGTGGAGCAGCCGGCAGCCCGGCCGCGGCAGCGGCGGCTTCGGCGGACCGGCCCCCGGACAAGGCGGCGGACCGGGCGACGGCGGCCGGCCGGGAGACGACGACGGCTTCGGCGGGCCGGGCACGGGCGGCGGCGGACCGGGCGGCGGCCGCGGCCTGCGCTGGGACCCGACGGACCCGCTCCAGCGGCACGCCCGCTACTCCCTGCACGCCGGCGTCTGGGCGCTGTTCTTCGCGCTCTTCAGCCTGCCCGAAGTGGCGCTGCTGCTGAGCGCCCTCTCCCTGTACTGGGGCATCCACGCGCTGCACGGCGGACGCAAGGACTCCGGCAAGAGCCGCGGCGGCAAGCGGGGAGCGCGGGCCACGGCCGAGGACATCGCGGGCTCGGACCGTACGCACACGGAGGCCGGCGCTCCGGACGCGACACCGGCGGCTCCGCCGGTCCCGGTGATCGCGACCCCGGAGCAGCGGGCGCGGTCGCAGCGGAACGCCGCGATCGGCGGGCTGGTGCTGGCGGCGCTGGCGATCTGCGTGATCGCCTCGGCCTTCGCGTTCCAGATGGTCTACCAGGACTACTTCGCCTGCACCCACGACGCCCTGACCCAGCCCTCCCGGGACCAGTGCAAGCACCTGCTGCCGCCCGAGCTGCGCCCGTTCCTGCAGGGGCGGTGACGGTCTCCGCCGGCCCAACGCCCGTACGCGGACGGGACGTTCGTACCCGGAGCGCGAACCGGAGCCGGGTCCTGCGCCGGGATGGGCGCCGGCCCGCGCTCCGCCGGCTCCGCCGTCAGCGTCCGCGGCGCGGTTCCCGGTGCGGCTCGAAGTCCGCCATGAGCCCGCCCGAGGTCTCCTTCAGCTCCGCCCACCGGGCCCCGCGGGTCGCGGGCCCGTGCCGCCCGCCGGTGTCCAACTCGTGGGCCAGCTCGGCGCGTGCGCGTGCCAGGCCCACCTCGTCCAGACCGGTCCACGCCGGTTCGGCCAGCCGCCAGGCGCGTACGGTCACGGCCGCGGGCGGTGCCAGCAGTGCGGTCCACAGCAGCGCCGAGGCGCCGGTCAGCCAGCCGTCCGGGCCGAACCGGGCCAGCGCCTGAGTGCCGAGCGCGCCGCCCGCGAACTCCGCCAGCACACCGGTCGCCGCTCCGCACACCACCGCGGCGAGCGCCGCCGCGTACGCGGTCTGCCGCCAGCCCCGCGACCCGGCCCGCCGGCCCGGTTCCGGCGCGGCCCGGCGGCCGACGCTCCAGCCCGCGGCCAGCCCGGCCAGCAGCGGCACCGCACCGGCCAGCGCCCACACCGGCGTGCCGGGTGCGCCCGGTTCGGGCACCGCCGCCAGCAGCGGGAAGGGCGGCAGCGCCGGGTGCGCGCCGGAACCCGCGGCGGCCAGCGGTCCGACGGCGCCGGCCGTGCCGAGCGAGAAGCCGGGCCCGAGCACGTAGGCCGCGCCCCACACCGCTGCGTTGGGCAGCAGCACGAGTGCGAGCAGCAGCACCCCGGACCGGCCCGACCAGCCGCCGGTCAGTTCCGGGAACGCGGCGAGCGCCCGGTCGCCGTGCCGGACCAACGCCCCGGCCACGAACAGGAATCCGCCGCCGCACAGCACGGCGGCGCCGAGCGCGGCGGCCCGTGCCGCGGGCAGCAGGTGGTGCGGCGCGAGCGCGCGGCGGGCCAGCGCGAGGGCGGGCGCACCGGCGGTGCGCGGCGCGCGGACCGCGGACGGGGCCGCGGGCGCGGGCCCCGGCCGTCCGCGCCGGTCCGCGAGATCCCGCCGCAGGTA
>Ga0164243_10003019_pt1 | contig 27224 bp, 26 predicted proteins | sample OricompcompostOP_FD_108781 | JGI IMG/M metagenome (GOLD analysis project Ga0164243, IMG submission 108781) | Organic Plus compost microbial communities from Emeryville, California, USA - Original compost - Organic plus compost (OP) | ecosystem: Engineered > Solid waste > Mixed feedstock >...
CGCCACGGCCTCGAACCGGGCGGCCACGCCGTCCAGCCTGCCGTCGAGCTGGGCGAACGGCTTCGCCAGCTTGTCGACGATGCTCTCCACCGCGCGACCCAGCTCCGCCAGCGCGTTGTCCTGCGCCTCGAGCCGGGACATCGCCTCGTCGAGGCGTTCGGCCAGCACGCCGACCTCGGTGCGGTCGGGCAGCTCCGACAGGCGCTTGCGCACGGCGCCCAGTGAATCGACCGGAGCGAGCCGCGCGTAGATGTCGTCGAGCGCGTCGAAGATCTGCTGCTGTTCGCTCTCGCGGACTTCGGCCGCGCGCACCAGCATGTTGCGCATCCGGTCGAAGGACGGCGCTCCAATGTGGTTATCAGTGGTCACTACGGTGTCCTTCGTCGGCGGGGAAAGAGGACGTGGGCGAAGCTTAACCATTGCGGAATTGCTCTGGGTATCGCCCCCGTAAAGGCGGGAACGCGGTGGTCGCCCCGACTGGCCGAATGCGGTTGCGCCGTCCGGCGGCCTGAGCCTGAAGTGGAGGCTGAGAGTTTCCGCGGGCAACCGTGCGCGCGTCCGGTCGGGTGACCGCTTCCGGAGTACCGTCGGGACATGCCTGACACCCCTGCCAGTGCGCCCCTGACCATGGAAAACATCCGCCGGGCGCCCAAGGTTCTGCTGCACGACCACCTCGACGGCGGACTGCGACCGGGCACCGTCGTCGAACTGGCCGACGCCACCGGCTACCGCGATCTGCCCACCACCGACGTCGCGGAGTTGAGCACATGGTTCCGCGAGGCTGCCGACTCCGGCTCGCTCGAGTCCTACCTGGAGACCTTCGCCCACACCTGCGGGGTCATGCAGACCGAAGAAGCGCTGGTCAGGGTGGCCGCCGAGTGCGTGGAGGACCTGGCCGCCGACGGTGTCGCCTACGCCGAGGTGCGGTACGCACCGGAGTTGTTCGTCGAGCGCGGACTGTCCCTGGAGGCGGTCGTGGAGGCCGTCCAGGCCGGGTTTGCAGAGGGTGAGCGTCGAGCCGCTCAGCAGGGAAAAGTCATCCGAATGGGTACTTTGCTGTGCGCGATGCGTCAACACGCTCGAGCGGCCGAGATCGCGGAGATCGCCGTGCGTTACCGGGATGCCGGAGTCGCCGGGTTCGACATCGCCGGACCGGAAGCCGGATTCCCGCCCACCCGCAACCTCGACGCATTCGAATATTTGCGCACCAACAATGCGCATTTCACCATTCATGCCGGTGAGGCGTTCGGGCTCGCCTCCATTTGGGAGGCCATTCAGCATTGCGGTGCCGAACGGCTCGGGCACGGCGTGCGCATCGTCGACGACATCAAGCGCGATCCGGATGGGACGGTCCACCTGGGCCGGCTCGCGAGCTACGTTCGCGACCGCCGCATCCCGCTGGAGATCTGCCCGTCCTCCAACGTGCAGACCGGCGCGGTCGCCTCGATCGCCGACCATCCGATCGGGTTACTGGCGGATCTGCGCTTCCGGGTGACCGTCAACACCGACAACCGGCTGATGAGCGGCTGCTCGATGTCGAGCGAGTTCGCCGCGCTCGCGGAGGCGTTCGGGTACGGCTGGCGGGACTTCCAGTGGTTCACGATCAACGCGATGAAGTCGGCCTTCCTCGATTTCGATCAACGGCTCGACGTGATCGACAACGTCATCAAACCCGGCTACGCGGAGTTGATCCAAAACGCCTTGTGATCGTTAGCCATGCCAAGTACCGTTCAAGATATAAGAACCTGTTCTCATATCTTGGGATGGTGAGCCATGGGCGGCGGTGCGGCGCTGGACACGAGGAGTAGGCGCCGGTGGGGCATCCTCGTGCTCGGGCTCGCCGCGCAGACCGCGAGCTGCTCGTTCCTCTACGGCATCCCGTTCCTGGTGCCGGAGATGCGGGCCGCGGGACTGACGCTCGCCGAGGCGGGCACGATCGTCGCCGCGCCGAGCGTCGGCCTGCTGTTCACGCTGATCGCGTGGGGCGCCATCGCCGACCGCCGCGGCGAGCGCGTGGTGATGGCGCTCGGCCTGGGTGTGTCGTCGCTGCTGCTGCTGGTCACCGGCCTCGTGCAGCCCTCGTCCGGGCCGCTGTTCGCGTTGTTCCTGCTCGCCGGGGCGTTCACGGCGTCGGTCAACGCCGCCAGCGGCCGGGCGGTGATGGGCTGGTTCGGCCCCGCGGAACGCGGCACTGCGATGGGCATCCGGCAGACCGCGCAACCGCTCGGTGTCGGTGTCGCCGCGCTGGCCCTGCCGCCGCTGGCGCAGCACTGGGGTTTCCACGTCGCAGTGCTGTTCCCGGCGGTCTTCGGCCTGGTGGTGGCCGGGCTGGTCGCGTGGCTGGTGGTCGATCCGCCGCGGCCTGCGCAGAAGGCGGGTGCGGTGAAGCCGGCCTCGCCGTACCGGGCGCCCGCGCTGTGGCGGTTGCACGGGGCCAGTGCGCTGCTGGTGGTGCCGCAGTTCGCGGTGTCGGCGTTCGCGCCGGTGTACCTGGTGTCCGCGCACGGCTGGAGCGCGCTCGCGGCGGGCTGGTTCCTGGCCGCGGTGCAGGTGCTGGGCGCCACCGGCAGGCTGGTGTCCGGCTGGTGGTCGGATCGGGTGGGCAGCCGCCTGCGCCCGATGCGGCAGCTGGCGGTGGCGAGCGCGGTGATCATGCTGCTCGTCGCCGTCGGTGATGTGAGCGCCACGTGGGTGGTGCTGCTGGCGCTCGCGCTGGCCGCGGTGATCACGGTGGCGGACAACGGGCTCGGGTTCACCGCCTCTGCCGAGCTGGCCGGCATCGACTGGGCGGGCCGTGCGATGGGTGCGCAGAACACCGCGCAAAACATCGCGTCGTCCCTCACGCCACCCCTGCTGGGCCTCGTCATCGGCGATTCGCGGTACGCGCTGGCGTTCTGCGTGGCCGCCGTGTTCCCGGTGCTGGCGGTCGGGCTCACGCCGGTCCGCGCCGAGACCCGGTCGTCGTGATGGCCCGCGGCGCGCCCGCTCGGTCCGTGAGGGTCAGTGCACCCGCAGCCTGCCCTCGAACGCCTCGACCAGCTTGCGCCACTCGCTCTGCTCGGTGTCGAACGGTGCGCTCGGCGCGAGGCGGTTCGGGTCCGGCTTGAGCACGAACGACACCAGCCACCCCAGGCTCTCCGAAGTGGACAGTGTAGCGGCCGCGGTGTCGTCGCCCGCCCAGTCCGCGGCGTCGGTGACCAGCTCGACCGCCAGGTCCAGCTGGGTCGGGTCGATCGCGTCCGGGCCGTCGGCGAGGTCGTCGTCCAGGCCGGTCAGCACGTAGGTGTTCTCGGTGTCGACGTCGACGTCCAGCTCACCGGAGGTCGCCTTCGCGGTGACCTCGTCCCAAGTGGACACCTCGGCGAGGTCGGAGTCGGCGAAGGTACCGCTGTCGGCCAGTGCGCGGGCGAGCGCCTTCGCCGACTTGAACACGTCGATCTTGCCGTCGCTGCCGAGGAAGATCGGCTCGTCGTCGAGGTAGCAGCGCAGGGTGTAGTACTCGCCGTCGGCGGTGACGATCTTGATCGGGTCGATCCCGACCTCGCCCCAGAAGCCGAGCGGGACGTCGTCCTCGTCCTCGGAGTCGTCGTCGCTGTCGTCGCTGTCGACGGTGTCGATGTCGTCGTCGTCATCCTGCCCGGACTCGACCTCCGCCTCGGCGGACTCCTCCAGGAACGTGGCCAGCTCCTCGGCGGTCTGATCGAGCACCGAGGCGTCTACGTCGGGCACGGTGACCAGGCCGTCGATCGCGTCGAGCACGGTGTCCCACTTCTGCGACACCGCGGTCGACAGGTCGTTCCACAACCGCTCGCCCTCGCGGCCGGTGAACGGCAGCCTGCCCTGCTCCAGCAGCGAGAAACCCTCGGTGGCGTCCAGGACCTCGTGGACCTCGTCCAGCTCGCACACGTCGGCCAGCGAGCGCACGATGCCGACGATCTCGGCGAGCTCGCTGATCGTCCACGAGTCCGGGTCCTCAGCCACCAGCTCGGGCACGCCGACCAGGTCGTAGGAGTGGTCGTCGTCGGGGATCAGCTCCGGCACGTTGAGCGCGGGCACCGCGGGCCAGGCCGGGTGGTCGATCAGGTCGTGCTGCTCGGCGGTGCGGACGTAGGCAGCCAGGTGCGCGGCGTCGGGGAAGGCGTACAGATCTTCCTCGTCGCCGAGGAAGGCTTCCCACTCCTCACCGTCCTCCCGCCAGCGCGGGGCCCAGAGGGTCACCAGGTCCCCCTGCGGCAGCCCGAGTTCGATCGGGACGATGTCCTGTGCCATGCCAGCCCTCCGGATTACACCTGTGTGCGGGAAGCCTACGGCTCGACGGGACCGGCCGCGACGGGCCCCATCTGCTCTCCGGCCGCGGGTGGCACGATGGTACCCACAATGACATCACAGCCGCTCACACAGCTTCTGCCTGCGGATCCGGACCCCGACACGCTGTTCGAGACGTTTTCGGCATGGACGGCCGAACGCGGGCTCGAGCTGTACCCGGCGCAGGAAGAGGCGCTGATCGAGGTCGTCTCCGGCGCGAACGTGATCTTGTCCACCCCGACCGGGTCGGGCAAGAGCCTGGTCGCGGTGGGTGCTCACGCCACCGCGATGGCCCAGGGGAAGCGCTCCTTCTACACCGCGCCGATCAAGGCGCTGGTCTCGGAGAAGTTCTTCCAGCTCATCGAGATCTTCGGCGCCGACAACGTCGGCATGATGACCGGCGACTCCGCGGTCAACCCGGACGCCCCGATCATCTGCTGCACGGCGGAGATCCTGGCGAACATGGCGTTGCGCTACGGGGCGGACGCCCCGGTGGGCCAGGTGGTGGCCGACGAGTTCCACTTCTACTCCGAGCCCGACCGCGGCTGGGCGTGGCAGGTGCCGCTGCTGGAGTTGCCGGACGCACAGTTCGTGCTCATGTCGGCCACGCTCGGTGACGTCTCGTTCTTCGAAAAGGACTTGACCCGGCGCACCGGCCGGCCGACAGCTGTGGTCACCTCCGCCCAGCGCCCGGTGCCGCTGACCTACCGGTACGCGCTGACGCCGCTGCACGAGACCATGACCGAGCTGCTCGCGGGCGGCCAGGCCCCGGTCTACGTCGTGCACTTTTCGCAGGCCGCGGCGATCGAGCGGGCCCAGGCGCTGATGAGCATCAACGTCACCACCCGCGCGGAGAAGGACACGCTCGCCGAGGCGATCGGCGACTTCCGGTTCTCCGCAGGCTTCGGCAAGACCCTGTCCCGGTTGGTGCGGCACGGCATCGGGGTGCACCACGCCGGCATGCTGCCCAAGTACCGGCGGCTGGTCGAGCAGCTCGCACAGGCCGGGCTGCTCAAGGTGATCTGCGGAACCGACACGCTCGGAGTCGGCATCAACGTGCCGATCCGCACCGTGGTCTTCTCGGCGCTGACGAAGTACGACGGTGTCCGCCAGCGGCACCTCAAGGCGCGCGAGTTCCACCAGATCGCCGGGCGCGCGGGCCGTGCCGGGTACGACACCGACGGGTACGTCGTCGTCCAGGCGCCCGACCACGTGATCGAGAACGCGAAGGCGCTGCAGAAGGCGGGTGACGACCCGAAGAAGAAACGGAAGATCGTCCGCAAGAAGGCGCCCGAGGGGTTCGTCAACTGGACCGAGAGCACGTTCGAGCGGCTGATCTCGTCGCCGCCGGAACCGCTGACGTCGAGCTTCCAGGTCAGCCACGCGATGCTGCTGAACGTCATCTCCCGGCCGGGCAACGCGTTCGAGCACATGCGGCACCTGCTGGAGGACAACCACGAGGACCGGCCCGCGCAGCGCAAGCACATCCTGCGCGCCATCGCGATCTACCGGGCGTTGCTCGCCGCGGGTGTCGTGGAACGACTGTCCGAACCGGACGAGGACGGCCGGACCGTACGGCTCACCATGGATCTGCAGCTGGACTTCGCGCTGAACCAGCCGCTGTCGCCGTTCGCGCTGGCCGCGATCGAGCTGCTCGACCCCGAGTCGCCCACCTACGCGCTCGACGTCGTGTCCGTCATCGAGTCCACTGTGGAGAACCCGCGGCCGGTGCTGTCGCAGCAGCAGTTCAAGGCGCGCGGTGAGGCGGTCGCGGCGCTGAAGGCCGAGGGGGTCGAGTACGAGGAGCGGATGGCGCTGCTCGACGACGTGACCTACCCGAAGCCGCTGAAGGAGCTGCTGGAGGCGGCGTACGAGACGTACCGGCGCGGGCATCCGTGGGTGGCCGACTACGAGCTCAAGCCGAAGTCGGTGGTGCGGGACATGTACGAGCGCGCCATGAACTTCGTCGAGTACGTCAACCACTACTCGCTCGCCCGGTCCGAGGGACTGGTGCTGCGTTACCTCGCCGACACCTACGACGCGTTGCGCCGGACGGTTCCGGACGAGGCGAAGACCGAGCCGCTGGAGGACCTGATCGCCTGGCTCGGTGAGATGGTGCGGCAGGTCGACTCGAGCCTGCTCGACGAGTGGGAGGCGCTGCGGCACCCCGGGGAGGAGCCGGTGGTCGCCGCGGCGCTGCCGGAGAAGCCGCCGCCGGTCACGGGCAACGAGCGCGCGTTCCGGGTGCTGGTGCGCAACCAGATGTTCCGCCGGGTCGAGCTGGCCGCGCGGCGGGCGTACGCGGAGCTGGGCGAGCTGGACGCGGGTTCCGGCTGGAACGACGTCGAGTGGGAGGCCGCGCTGGAGGCCTACTGGGAGCAGCACGACTCGATCGGCATCGGCGCGGACGCCCGCGGTCCGGCGATGCTGATGATCGAGAAGGAGCCCGAGGTCTGGCGGGTGCGGCAGATCTTCGACGACCCCGAGGGCGACCACGACTGGGGCATCAGCGCCGAGGTGGACCTCGCGGCGTCCGACGAGGCCGGCGCGGCCGTGCTCCGGGTGACGGCGGTCGACCAGCTCTGACGCCCCGGGCCCTCCTGCGGGGAGGCTCCCCGCCGCGGCGCCCCGGGGGATGAGCGTCGCGGCGGGGAGCGGTGGTCAGCGCCGGTGTCGGGGCCCGGCGTCGACCTGGTCGGTGGCTGTGTCGGGGTGGCGGGGCAGGCCGGCGAAGGTGCCCTGGTGCGGCACCGCGGGCGGCGGGTCCTGGTCGGTGCGCGGGTACGCCTGCACCGGGGTGGGCGCGGTGGGGGTGGTGTCCATCGGCGAGCCCGGCAGGGCGCTCCGGAACCGGGCGAGCACGCCGGCCGCCGGTGGCTGGGGATCGGCGGGTGCTGGGCTGTCGGCCGGGTCCGCGGGTGGCGTGGGCGCCGGGGTGGCTTCTGGTGCCGGGGTGACGGCGTCCGGGGATGCTGCGGGTGCTGCCCGCGTGGTGGTGTGGCGCGGGTGCGTGTCGGGGGGTGGGGGCTTCGCTGGGGTGGTGGTGTTTTCCTGGTGTGCAGATGCGTCCGGAGATGCTGCGGGTGCTGCCGGCGCAGTGTGGTGTGGGGGCGCGAGTGCGCCGGGGGAGGGCACGGGCGTCGTTCGGGCCGTGCGGTCGTACGGGTGTGCGGATGTGTCCCGGGATGGTGTGGGCGCCGGGGTGGCTTCTGGTGCCGGGATGACGGCGTCCGGGGATGGCACGGGCGTCGCCGGGGTGGTGTCGTGTGGCGGGGCGAGTGCGGGCGGCGCGCCGGGGCCGTCGTGCGGTGGGGCGAACGGGTCCGGGGACGCCTGCCGCGGGGTGGGCATCGTGGCGAGGGTTTCGTCCTCGATCTCGGGTTCGATGTCCGGGTAGGTGGGCAGCGGCGGCTCCTCGGGCGGTGGCTCGGCCAACCCGGTCGCCGACGCCCCGATGCCCATCGGGGCCGTCGCCGGGTACGCGGCGGCGTAGTTCGGAGTCGTGGCCGCGGCGATGGCCTCCGAGGACGGCACCTGCGCCCAGCCCACGGGCGCCGGCGCGGTCGGCTGATCGGTCACCACCGTGGGCGGCCGCTCCACCTGCCGGCCCCCATTCGGCAGGTCACTCGCGGGCGCGGAGGCACGCTCCCCTGGGGCGGGTGAACCGCTTCGGTCCGCCGGTTGGCCTCCACCGGGCAGGCCACCCCTCGGCGGAAACGCGCCGTGATCGGGGTCGGGTGCGGTGCGGTTCTCGGCCGGGTGGGTGCCGCGTTGGTCGTGCATCGGCGCGCGCCCGCCGAGCGCCGGGGAGCTGCCGTCCTCGGTCTGGCTGCCGCCCATCGGCGCCGCCGCACGCTGGTCCGGGCGGGGCGCGCCGTCTCGTGCCGCCTGCTGACCGCCCAGGGCCGCACCTCCGCCGGAGGCTGTACCTCGCTCCACCGGCGGGCCGCCCATCGGCCCGGCACCGCGCTCCCCGGGTGAACCGTCCAGCCGCTGGTCACCCACCGGCCGAGCGCCCGGCGCTCCCTGCCCCGTCGCGTCACGGCGCTGCATCCGCGGGTCGCCGGGCGCCGTCCCGTCCGGAGCAGGTCGCTCGTCCGGCGCCGCGTGCCGGCCCCCACGGCCGGCGAGCACCTCGTCCACGCCGGTGTGCCCCGCGAGCGGGTTCCGGGCGTTGCGTTTCGGCCCGCGGCGAACGAGCCCGAGGAGCCCGAAGAGCCCCAGCAGTCCCAGCAGCCCCCACAGGCCCTGCGGTGGATCGGACTGCTCGCCCGCCGGTGCGGCGTGCGCCACGGCCGGCCCGAGCGGCAGGAGGACGGCCACCGCGGCGGCCGTCCCGAGGCTGGCCTTGTCAGGCATCTCGGCTCACTCCCCTGGGTTGTGGTGCTGCCACGATGTACCCGTCGGGGCCTCGCGCAGACCACAGTCCGACCTACCGGGTGACCTGCACCACCTGCGCGGGTGACCGCACTTGCGTCCCGATCTCGTCAGACCCCGCGTGTAATCTGCGGCCATGGGGATTCGGGCGCGTGTGGTTTCCTGGCTGGGGCGGCGTTACCTGGCGCGAGCGCAGAAAAAGGGCCTCGACCTGTCGGTGTTGCCCGACTCCGCGCTGATGCCGCTGCGCCGCAACGGGCTGGACCCGGTACCCGAGCTGGGCGCCGCCCGGGGCGACGCGCCGGTCAGCAAGCTGCCGCTGCCCTTCGGCATCACCGCCTGGCTGGTCACGGGCTACGGCGAGGCGAAGGAAGTGCTCGCCGCCACCGACAAGTTCAGCAACGACTACACCAACCTCGTCGGCAAGGCGGGGCTGTCCGCGGAGCAGAACCCAGGGGGCCTCGGGTTCGCCGACCCGCCCGACCACACCCGGCTGCGCAAGCTGCTCACACCGGAGTTCACGATGCGACGGCTCAACCGGCTGCGCCCGCGCATCGACGAGATCATCGCCGACCAGCTGGACGCCATGGACAAGGCCGACGGCCCGGTCGACCTCATGCAGGCGTTCGCGCTGCCGATCCCGTCGCTCACCATCTGCGAGCTGCTCGGGGTGTCCTACGAGGACCGCGACGACTTCCAGCGGCTCAGCACGGAGCGGTTCGACCTGTTCGCCGGTGCCGGCGCGTCCTTCGGCGCCATCTCCGAGTCACTGTCCTATTTGCTCGAGATCGTGCGCAAGCAGCGCGAGGCCCCCGGCGACGGGCTGCTCGGGATGCTGATCAAGGAGCACGGTGACGAGATTTCCGACCGGGAACTGGCCGGCCTCGCCGACGGCGTGCTCACCGGCGGTCTGGAGACCACGGCCAGCATGCTGGCGCTCGGCGCGATCGTGCTGCTGCGCGACCGTGAGACGTTCGAGCTGGTGCGTGACTCCGACGAGGCGGCGCACAACTTCGTCGAGGAACTGCTGCGGTACCTCACGGTGGTGCAGGTCGCGTTCCCGCGGTTCGCGCGCGAGGACGTCACCGTGGGCGGGCAGCACATCGAATCCGGCGACGTCGTGTTCGTGTCACTGAGCGGCGCCAACCGCGACGCCGTCCTGGGGTCCGGGATGGAGTCCTTCGACCCCGCCCGCACGCCGACGCAGCACCTGGCGTTCGGCTGGGGCGCCCACCGCTGCATCGGTGCCGAACTGGCCCGCATCGAGTTGCGGGCCGCTTACCCGGCGCTCGTCCGCCGCTTCCCCGACCTGCGGCTCGACGTCGCGCCGGAGCAGCTGAGCTACCGCAAGACGTCGATCGTCTACGGCGTCGACACGCTGCCCGTGCGCGTGAAGTGAGTTCCGCCCCGCTGAGCGTGAGGTGAGCGCGGCTGCGGTGCGCGTGGTTGCCGGGTCCGGTGGCGGGGTGACCGTGTAGTGGTCGGCGTGGCTGCGGCGCGCGCGGGGCCCGGGATCGCAGGGGTGGCCGGCTTGACCTGCCTTGCGGTGTGGCTTGGGTCGGCGGCGCCTGGCTGGTAGTGGCTCACGCCCGTCACCGGGCGGGGGTGCGGCTGTCGTGCGCGTCCGGCTGTTCGCGGTGGCGGATCGTGGCTGACCGCTGGTGGTGGGTGGTCTGCCTGCGTGGCTCGAGTCGGCGCGCTGCTCGCGGGGCGTGCCCGGGCTCTTCGCGGTAGCCGGTGGTCAGCCGCGCCCTGCAGGACCCGGTACGGCGGGCGGCCTGGGTAGGGCGCGAGCGCCCCGGTCACGCGCGGCCGCAGCACGCTGCTTGGCCGCCAGGGCATCGGCGCTCGCCGGGATCGATGCCCGGCGCCTCCGCCGCCGAGCTGCTGCGGATGATGCGCGACGCGGGCATGTCGCTCACCCGCCTCACCGCAGTCGACGCCGACGAGGCCCGCACGTGGGGACGCCGCCCGCACGTGGGGACGCCGCCTGCGCGCGGTGTTCGCCGAACCGGACCCCGACCGGCCCCCAGCCGCGAGTGCCGTGGACGCCTGCGCAGCAGCACCGCGGCGCCCAGCGTGCGTGCTCAACCCCGCCCGTTGCGCAGCTGCAGCGCTCGCTCGGCCGCCGGCGTGTCGGTGATCAGCGTCGACACCAGTCCGGACCGCAGCACGGCGTCGATCGCCTCGGCTTTGGGGGCCGTGTAGCCCAGGGCGATCACCTCCGGCACCCGCAACAGCTCGGCCGTGTCGATCGCCAGCACGTGGTGCGCCAGCCCCGTCGACAGCGGCTTGCCGTCCGCGTCCCACAACCGCGCCGCCACCTCCGCCTTCGCGCCGCGGGCCGTGATCGCCTCGCGCTCGGCGGGGGACACCGCGTCGTACACCGTCGACTCGCCGGGCAGCCACGCGCCGATGCTCACCACCGCCTTCGTCAGCCGCGGGAACTGCGCGAACGTCTCCGCGATACCGGGCTGCCTGCGCAGGATCTCCGTGGTCCGCCGGTCCGGCAGCACCAGCGGCCCGTAGATCGGGTACGCGTCGCCCCCCGACACCTCCGCCACCTGCCGCACGGTTTCCACCGACCGGCCCCGCATGTCCATCCCGGCCTGCACACCGCACAGCTGCACGATCGGGCACTTCGGCAACCGCCGCACCGACGCTGCCATCGCGTTCACCGACCGCGCCCACGACAGACCCAGCACATCGGACTCGGTGACCGTCTCCGCCAGCAACTGGGCCGCGAACGCCCCGATCTGCCGGCGCACCGACGCGCGCTGTCCCGCACTCGCTGCTCGATTGAGCACGAACGCCTGCCGGAGGCCGTAAGCCGACCGCAGTTCATCGGAGAGCCGCACATCGACCGGCGCGGGCGGGGCGAGCTCGACCCGCACGAGCCCCCGGGAGAGCGCCGAGTCGATGAGGCGTGCCACTTTGAACCGGCTGATCCCGAAGTCCGCGGCTATTTCGATCTTGGAATGCCCCAGCACGTAGAACCGGTGCGCGACCATCGTCGCGGTCAGTCCCTCCACCATGCCAGCCTCGCTCATTTGAGCATCGTAGCGCGAAAGTCGTTGACGACAGAAGCCGTGAAAGCCTCTAATGCACAACCAAGCATGTGGACACAGAGTCGTGATGCGCTCACATGAGCGCGGGAAGAGGTGAACGGCATGCGTGCCGCCATCGTCGATCAGCCGGGTTCCATCAGGGTCGGCGAGGTTCCCGATCCCACGCCGGGTGAGCGTGACGTCGTGATCAAGGTCGGGGCCACCGGTATCTGCGGCACCGACCTGCACATCGCCGACGGCCACTTCCCGCCGACGCCCTACCCGATCGTGCCCGGTCACGAGTTCGCGGGCGAGATCGTCGAGCTCGGGAAGAACGTGCCCGGTGGCTGGCAGGTCGGCGACCGGGTGGCGGTCGACCCGTCCCTGTTCTGCGGCTACTGCGATCCGTGCCGCGCCGGCCACGGCAACCTCTGCGAGAACTGGGGTGCCACCGGCGACACCGTGGACGGCGCCTTCGCCGAGTTCGTGTCGGTTCCGGCGAGCACCTGCTACCGGCTGCCCGGCCACCTGTCCTGGCAGGAGGGCGCCCTGGTCGAGCCCGTCTCCTGCGCGGTGCACGGCGTGCGCCGCATCGGTGTCGAGGCCGGTGAGCACTTCCTCGTGGTCGGCGCCGGGACGATGGGCCTGATCATGCAGATGTTGCTGCAGCGCGCGGGTGCGCGCGTCACGGTGGTCGACCGCAACGCGTCCCGCCTGCCGCGGGCGAAGGAGCTCGGTGCGCACGCCGTCGCCACCGATGTGTCCGAACTGGACGGCGAGCGGTTCGACGCGGCGGCCGACTGCACCGGTGCGGCCCCGGCGATCGAGGCCGCGTTCGACGCGCTGCGCCGGGGCGGGCGTCTGCTCGTGTTCGGTGTCGCGCCGGCGGAGGCACGTGTCGCGCTTTCGCCGTTCCGGATCTACAACGACGAGATCACGGTGGTGGGATCGATGGCTGTTCTGCACTCCTACGGCGCCGCGCTGGATCTGGTGGCATCCGGCGCGATCGACACGCGCGCCCTGCTGACCGACGCGCTCCCGCTCGAGCGCTTCCCCGAAGCGCTGAACCTGATGCGCAGGGGTGCGGGTCTGAAGGTGCAGGTGCTGCCGGGGGACGGCGATGCGTAAACTCGCGCTCCTCGCGGTCGCCGCGCTGCTCACGCTCACCGGCTGCGCCGGGGCCGGCGCGCTCGGCGCGGGCGGCAACACGCTCGTCATCGCCATCGTGGCCAACCCGCAGATGAACGACGCCATCTCGCTGTCCCACGAGTTCGAGGCGGCGAACCCGGGCATCAAGCTGAAGTTCGTGTCGCTGCCGGAGAACCAGGCGCGCGCGAAGATCACCGCGTCCACCGCGACGCAGGGCGGCGAGTTCGACGCCGTGATGATCAGCAACTACGAGACCCCGCAGTGGGCGGCCAACGGCTGGCTGGAGAACCTGCAGCCCTACATCGACTCCAGCCCCGGCTACGACCCGGACGACTTCATCCCGAGCATCCGCGACTCGCTGTCCTACCAGGGTTCGATGTACGCGGTGCCGTTCTACGGCGAGTCGTCGTTCCTGGCCTACCGCAAGGACCTGTTCGAGAAGGCCGGCCTGACCATGCCGGAGCACCCGACGTGGCCGCAGATCGCCGACCTCGCGGCCAAGCTGGACGACAAGGCGGCGGGGGTGTCCGGCATCTGCCTGCGCGGCAAGCCCGGTTGGGGGGAAAGCCTCGCCCCGTTCAGCACGGTCGCCAACACCTTCGGCGCGCAGTGGTTCGACCAGGACTGGAACGCGAAGCTGGACACGCCGGAGTTCCGCGAGGCGGCGAACTTCTACGTGAACCTGGTCCGCGAGCACGGCGAGGTCGGTGCCTCCAGCGCCGGCTTCTCCGAGTGCGGCACGCGGTACGGCCAGGGACAGGCCGCGATGTGGTACGACGCCACGGTCATGGCGGGCACCAACGAGGACCCGGAGTCGAGCAAGGTCGTCGGCAAGTCCGGCTACGTCGCCGCGCCCGTGGTGAAGACCCCGGCCAGCGGTTGGCTCTACACGTGGTCGCTGGCGATCCCGTCGGTGGCGAAGAACAAGCAGGACACGTGGAAGTTCCTGCAGTGGATGACGAACAAGGAGTTCGTGCAGACCGTGGGCAAGGCCTACGGCTGGAACCGGGTCCCGCCGGGCTGCCGGTTGTCCACCTACCAGATCCCCGAGTACGCCGACGCCGCGAAGGCGTACGCGAAGCCGACGCTGGACGGCATCGACGCGGCCGACCAGCGCAACACCATGGCGAACCCGGTGCCCTACCCCGGCATCCAGTTCGTCGGGATCCCGGAGTTCCAGGACCTCGGCACCCGTGTCAGCCAGGAGCTCTCGGCCGCGATCGCCGGTCAGATCACCGTCGACGAGGCCATCGAGCAGTCGCAGAAGTACGCGCAGACGGTCGGCGATTCCTACCGGGAGACGAAATGACTGCGGTGGCGCCCACGGTAGCAAGTGGACAGAAGGTCGAAGCGAAACCGGTCAAGCGCAAGGGCCCCAACCCGTGGATGCGTCGGGCGCCCCTGCTTCCGGCGCTGCTGTTCACCATCGTGGTGACGCAGATCCCGTTCATCCTCACGGTGGTGTACTCGTTCCAGTCCTGGAACCTGGTGCGGCCGGGGTCGGAGCACTTCGTCGGGTTCCGCAACTACATCGACGTGTTCGCCGACTCGCAGTTCCGCGGTGCGATGCTCAACACAGTGGTGCTGACCGTGGTGTGCGTGTTCGTCGCACTCGTGCTGGGGCTCGGGCTGGCGTTGCTGCTGGACCGCAAGTTCCTCGGCCGCGGTGTGGTGCGGACGCTGCTGATCACGCCGTTCCTCATCCTGCCCGCCGCGGGTGCCCTGCTGTGGAAGACGACGATGTTCGACCCGACGTACGGGTTGCTGAACTTCGTCTTCGGCGGTGACACCGACTGGTTGTCGGAGTTCCCGTTGGCCTCGGTGATGACGCAGATCGTGTGGCAGTGGACGCCGTTCATGATGCTGCTGATCCTGGCCGGTCTGCAGAGCCAGCCGAAGGACGTGCTGGAAGCGGCGCAAGTGGACGGTGCGGGCCGGTGGCGGACGTTCGCGTCGATCACGCTGCCCCACCTGTCCCGGTACCTGCAGCTGTCGGTGCTGCTGGGCGCGATCTACATCGTGAACAGCTTCGACGCGATCTTCCTGATGACGCAGGGCGGGCCGGGCACCGCGAGCACGAACCTGCCGTACTACATCTACCAGCGGGCCTTCCAGGGCTTCGACATCGGCCAGTCCTCGGCGATGGGGGTCATCGTGGTGATCCTGACCTTGATCGTGGCGACCTTCGCGCTGCGCCTGATGTTCCGCTCCTTCGACGTCAGCAAGGGGGTGGCGAAATGAGCGCCGGGCGCAGGCGGCTCGGGCCGGCTTCACTGACCGCGGCGACGTGGGTGGTCGCCATCCTGTTCGTGTTCCCGCTGATCTGGATGGTGATCACGGCCTTCAAACAGGAGGCCGACGCCTACACCGATCCGCCGAAGATCGCGTTCACCCCGACGCTGGACCAGTTCGCGAGCATCGTGGAGCGCGGGTTCCTGCCCTACCTCGGCAACTCGGCGTTCGTGACGGTCCTGTCCACGTTGATCGTGCTGCTCCTCGGGGTGCCGGCGGCGTACGCGCTGTCACTCGCCCCGGTGCCGAAGACGAGCAACGTGCTCGGGTTCTTCCTGTCCACGAAGATGTTGCCGATCGTGGCCGCGATCATCCCGCTGTACGTGATCTCGCAGCGCACGCAGCTGCTGGACAACGTGTGGGCGCTGGTCATCCTGTACACGGCGATGAACCTGCCGCTGGCGATCTGGATGATGCGCTCGTTCTTCCTCGAGGTGCCCACCGAGATGATCGAGGCGGGCCGCGTGGACGGGGCGACGCTGCCGACGCTGCTGTACCGGGTGATCCTGCCGGTGGTGGCGCCCGGCATCGCGGCGACCGCGCTGATCTGCGTCATCTTCTCCTGGACGGAGTTCTTCTACGCGGTGAACCTGACGGCCGCGCGGGCGGGCACGGTCCCGGTGTTCCTGGTCGGCTTCATCACCAGCGAGGGGCTGTACTGGGCGCAGCTGTCGGCGGCGGCGCTGCTGGCGTCGATGCCGGTGATGATCGTCGGGTGGATCGCGCAGAACCACCTGGTGCGCGGCCTGTCGATGGGCGCCGTCAAGTAGCGAGCACCCGTCTTCCCCGCGCTGCGCGCAGCGCGGGGAAGACGGGGCGGCCGCTCGTCAGTCCTCGTGCAGCGACAGCGCCTGGGACGGGCAGAGTTTGACCGCCTCCCTGGCGCCCGCCTCGTGCTCGCCCTCGGGAGCTTCCTGCAGGACGACCACCGTGCCGTCGTCGTCCTGGTCGAACACCTCCGGGTCGGTCAGCACGCACTGGCCCGCGCCGATGCAGACGTCCGTGTCCGCCACGATGCGCATTTGCGGTCCTCCTACCAGATCACCGGGAACTCGTGAATGCCGTAGACGCTCGCGTCGTCCTTGAACGGCAGGCTATCCACCGGCACGGCCGGTTGCAGCCCCGGCACGCGGCGGAACAGCGTGTCGAACACGATCTGCAGCTCCATGCGCGCCAGGTTCTGCCCCAGGCACTGGTGGGCGCCGAACCCGAACGACAGGTGGTGCCGGGCGCCGCGCGCGATGTCGAGCTCCTCGGGGTGCTCGAACGCTTCCGGGTCGCGATTGGCCAGGTTGGACAACGGCACCACGCCCTCACCCGCCCTGATCACCACTCCGCCCAGCTCGACGTCCTCGACCGCGACACGTGCGACCGCGAACTCGGCGATCGTGAAGTACCGCAGCAGTTCCTCCACCGCGGACAGCGTTTTCGACGGATTTTCCTGGATCAGCCCGATGTTCTCCGGGTGCTCCAGGAAGGTCAGGGTGCCCAGCGAGATCATGTTCGCCGTGGTCTCGTGGCCCGCGATCAGCAGCAGGAACGCGAGGCTGACCAGGTCCTCCTGGTCGTCGTGCTTGTCGAGCTGGCGGCTGAGCAGATCATCGGCGGGTGCCGTCGCCTTCTGCTCGATCAGATCCCGCAGGTAGTCGTGCAACGCCTCGAGGGATGCGCGCCGATCCGCGTGGGCCGTGACCCTGCTGATCAGGCGCGAGGAGTGCAGCTGGAAGAACTCGTGGTCGGAGTACGGCACGCCGAGCTGCTCGCAGATCACCAACGACGGCACCGGCAGGGAGAGCGCTTTTACCAGGTCGACGGGCTTCGGGCCGGCCAGCATCGCATCGATGTGCTCGTCCACGATCTCCTGGATCCGCGGCCGCAGCGCCTCCATGCGCCGCACCGTGAACTCGCCGACCACCTTGCGCCGGGCCGCACCGTGCTCCGGCGGATCCATCCCGATCAGCGACGCGCGGAACCCGCTTTGCACCCGCTGCCCCTGCACCATCGACGGGAACGTCGGGTTCCGCCGGTCGGAGCTGAACCGCGGATCGGTCAGCATCGTCCGGATGTCCTCGTGCCGGGTGATCGCCCACGCCGTCTCCCCGCTGGGCAACGTCACCCGCTGGATCGGCGCTTCCTCCCGCAGTCTGCGGTGCTCGTCCCGCGGCTCGTACGGACAAGCGCGCGTGATGGGCAGTGCGGTGGGAGGCTGAGCGGTCACGATCCACCCCAATCCGGACAAAATGTGGAAGGATGTCCTCCACTTAGAGTCCAACGTAGTGATACGGAAGGTTTTCGTCCACCTACGTTCGGGTGAGAGAATCTGCCGACCGGTGACGGAGGGGACGAGATGGTGAGTTCGGAGCCGCGGTTACGCGCCGACGCGCAGCGCAACCGCGACCAGATCATCGCGGCCGCCCGCCAGGTGTTCGCCTCGGCCGGTCCCGACGTGCCGATGGAGGACATCGCCCGCGCCGCCGGTGTCGGCGTCGGCACCCTCTACCGGCGTTTCCCCGACCGCGAGGCTCTGATCAGGGCTGTCGCGCGGGAGAGCTTCGCGCAGCTGCTCGCCGACACCAGGTCGGCCGTCGCCGAGGAACCCACGGCGTGGGACGCGCTGGTCCGCGTCATCGGGCGCTCCCACCTGTTGCAGGCGACCACGCAACTGGCGCTGGTGTCGCCGCGCGCGAGGGACATCACCAAGGACGACCCGGAAACCTCGCAGTGCCGGGAAACGCTGATGGCCGAGCTGGACGCGATCATCGCCGACGCCCAGGCCGCCGGCGACATCCGCGCCGACGTGGGCACCGGGGACGTCGCCATCCTGTTCTCGCTCGTGCTGCGCCACCCACCGGTGGTCGACCAGCACGTCGGGTTCGTGTTCGAACGCGCCGTCGTGGTGATGCTCGACGGTTTGCGGGCGCGCCAGGGGAGCCCGCTGCCGGGGCGTCCGATCACCGGTGACGACCTCCGGATCTCTTGACCGGTACCGGTATGGTGCTCGCGATGGTGATGCCCCGGACCCGTTTCGCGCCGCCTCCCCGGCGCGCGCTCGACGTGCCCATCCGGCCGGGTCGCAAGGTGCGCCTGCGGGAGATCCACCTCGGAGATCAGCGCAGGCTGGCCGGCTTCGACCGGGACGCCGCCGACACCCGCCGGGTCGGCGAGTACCGGCACTGGGCCGCGCACCGCGCCGAGGGCGACTTCCACTTCGCGATCGAGACGCTGCGCGGCGGGCTCGTCGTCGGCTCGCTGTCGGCCACCGAGGCCGACCGGCCCGACCGGTTCAGCTACGGCATCGGGATCGGCCCGCAGCACCGGCGGTGCGGCTACGCCGGTGACGCGGTGATCACCTTGCTGCGCTTCATGTTCGGCGAGCGCGGCTACCGCAAGTGCCAGGTCAGCATCTACGGGGGCAACGTCGCGTCGCTGTCGCTGCACGCCCGGCTCGGCTTCCGCGAGGAGGGCCGGATCCGCGACCTCGAACTGTCCCGCGACGGCGTCAAGTACCTCGTGCTGATGGGCATCACCGACGACGAGTTCGCCGAGATCCACCCGGACTTCCCGCAACCCGCGGCACGGGGCCGCCACTGGCGGCCCCGCGGCAGGCACCGCGACCGCTAGACACCCATCGGGTGCCACACGGTCTTCGCCTCCAGGTAGCGCCGCAACCGGGCGATGTCCGGTCGCTGCGTCCAGTCCGGTTCCCCGGTGGGCACCGGCAGCACCCGCTTCACCGTGTCCGCCGCGGCGCGAGCGAGTTCCGCGCGGTCCGGCGCGCCGGTCGGGTCGAGCGCGTTGACGTCGGCGTGCGAGGCCAGCCACGGGCCCAGCTCAGCCGCGCGCCCGGTGAGGACGTTCGCCACGCCCGCGGGCACGTCCGACGTGGCCAGCACCTCGGACAGCGTGATCGCGGGCAGCGGCCGCTCGGCGCTGCTCACCACCACCGCCGTGCAACCCGTCGCGAGCGCGGGCGCGAGCACGCTCACCAGCCCCAGCAGCGACGACTCCTGCGGAGCGAGGATCCCGACGACCCCCGTCGGTTCCGGCACGGTGAACGAGAAGTACGGGCCCGCCACCGGGTTCGCCGCCCCGAGCACGCTCGCCAGCTTGTCCGTCCAGCCCGCGTACCAGACCCAGCGGTCGATCGCGGCGTCCACCACCGCCCCCGCCTTGCGCTCGGACAACCCCTCGGCCGCTCCGACCTCGGCGGCGAACTGGTCGCGCCGCCCCTCCAGCACCTCCGCGACCCGGTACAGCACCTGGCCCCGGTTGTACGCGGTGGCGCCGGACCACCCGGCGAACGCCGTGCGCGCCGCGGCCACCGCGTCGCGCACGTCCTTGCGCGAGGCGTGCGCGGCGTTGGCCAGGAAGCCGCCCTTGGCGTCGGTCACCGGGTACACGCGCCCGGATTCCGATCTCGGGAACTTCCCGCCGATGAACAGCTTGTACGTCTTCGCGACGGTCACGCGATCAGACATCGAGGTATCCCTCCAGCCCGGTGCGGCCACCCTCGCGGCCGAAGCCCGACTCCTGGTAGCCGCCGAACGGCGCGGCCGGGTCGAAGCGGTTGAACGTGTTGGCCCACACCACGCCCGCGCGCAGCCGGTTCGCCATCCACAGGATCCGCGAGCCCTTCTCGCTCCAGATCCCGGCGGACAGCCCGTAGGGCGTGTTGTTGGCCTTGGCGACGGCCTCATCGGGCGTGCGGAAGGTCAGCACGGACAGGACCGGGCCGAAGATCTCCTCGCGCGCGATTCGCATCGACTGGTGCACCCCGGAGAACACCGTGGGCGCGAAGAAGAACCCGCGGTCGGGCACCGGGCACGGGCTGGTCCACCGCTGCGCGCCCTCGGCCTCGCCGGATTCGGCCAGCTCGCGGATCTTGTCCAGTTGCTCGCGCGAGTTGATCGCGCCGACGTCGGTGTTCTTGTCCAGCGGATCGCCCAGCCGCAGCGTGGAGATCCGGTGCCGCAGCTTCTCCAGCAGCTCGTCGGCCACCGACTCCTGCACGAGCAGCCGCGACCCGGCGCAGCACACGTGCCCCTGGTTGAAGAAGATGCCGTTCACGATGCCCTCGACGGCCTGGTCCAGCGGCGCGTCGTCGAAGACCACGTTGGCGGCCTTGCCACCCAGTTCCAGCGTGAGCCGCTTCGGCGTGCCCGCCACCTCGCGCTGGATCAGCTTGCCGACCTCGGTCGAGCCGGTGAAGGCGATCTTGTCCACGCCCGGGTGGGACACCAGCTTCGCGCCGAGGTCACCGGCGCCCGGCACGATGTTCACCACGCCCGCGGGCAACCCGGCCTGCCGGCAGATGTCGGCGAACACCAGCGCTGTCAGCGGGGTCGTCTCCGCGGGCTTGAGCACCACGGTATTGCCGGTGGCCAGCGCGGGCGCGATCTTCCACGCGAGCATCAGCAGGGGGAAGTTCCACGGGATGATCTGCCCCGCCACGCCCAGCGGTTTCGGGCCCGGCCCGTACCCGGCGTAGTCCAGCTTGTCGGCCCAGCCCGCGTGGTAGAAGAAGTGCGCGGCCACCAGCGGCAGGTCTGAATCGCGCGATTCGGTGATCGGTTTGCCGTTGTCCAGGGTCTCCAGCACCGCCAGCTCGCGCGAGCGCTCCTGCACCAGCCGCGCGATGCGGAACAGGTACTTCGCGCGCTCGCTGCCCGGCATCGGGCCCCACGTCTTCTCGAACGCCGTGCGGGCGGCCCGCACCGCGGCGTCCAGGTCGTTCGCGTCGGCGGTGCCGACCTCGGCGAGCACCTCCTCGGTGGCCGGGTTGACGCTCTTGAGCGGTTCCCCGCCGCCGTCGACGAACTCGCCGCCGATGAACGGCCGGTAGCTCGGCTTGAGGTTGGCCAGGTCGCGCGATTCGGGCGCGGGCGCGTAGTCGAACGCAGGCATCAGTCCACCGCCACGTAGTCGGGGCCGCTGTAGTGGCCGTCGTGCTGGGTGCGCCGCTGCATCAGCAGGTCGTTGAGGAGGCTGGAGGCGCCGAACCGGAACAGCTGCGGGGTGAGCCACTGCTCGCCCGCGACCTCGTGCACGGCGACGAGGTACTTGATCGCGTCCTTCGTGGTGCGGATGCCACCGGCCGGTTTGACGCCGCGCAGCTCACCGGTGGCGGTGTACCAGTCGCGCACCGCCTGCAGCATCACGTGCGTGACGGGCAGGGTCGCGGCGGGGGAGACCTTGCCGGTGGAGGTCTTGATGAAGTCGCCACCGGCGAGCAGGGCGAGCCAGGAGGCGCGCCGCACGTTGTCGTAGCTGGCGAGCTCGCCGGTCTCGAGGATGACCTTCAGGTGCGCGCCACCGCACGCGGCCTTCACCGCCTGGATCTCCTCGAACACCGCGCCGTAGCGGCCCTCGAGGAACGCGCCCCGGTCGATCACCATGTCGACCTCGGACGCGCCCGATTCGACGGCCAGCGCCACGTCGGCCAGCTTCACCTGGCGCGACGACCGGCCGGACGGGAAGGCGGTGGCGACGCTCGCGACGCCGATGCCGGTGCCGGTCAGCCCCTCGACGGCGGTTGCCGCGAGGTCCGGGTACACGCACACCGCCGCGACCTGCGGGGTGTCCGGGTGGTCCGGGTCGGGGCGCTTGGCCTTCGCGGTCAGCGCGCGGACCTTGCCGTGCGTGTCGGCGCCCTCGAGGGTGGTCAGGTCGACCATCGAGATCGCCGTGTCGATCGCCCAGAGCTTGCTGGACTTCTTGATGCTGCGGGTGGCCAGTGCCGTGGCCCGCGCCTCGACGCCGACCTGGTCGACGCCGGGGAGGCCGTGCAGGAATCGCCGGAGGCTCGCGTCGTCGCGGGTGGCGTCGGCGAGAGCGGCAGGCAGAGTGGGTGCGCTCACCCGCCGGAGTCTAGTTGCGGGGGTGAACCCTTCCGCGGCTTGCGGGTCACCGTGACCCCGCCCCAGAAGGCGAAGCCGTTGACCTTGACGACCGGCGCTCCCGGTGGTGGCGGCTGCTGCGAGACGCCGCGGCGCTCCTGGGTCTCGAACGCGCCCATCAGCCCGGACCCGGTGACCTCGACGATGATGTCGTCCGGCACCACGATGTCGATCCCGCCCATGATCGCGACGGCGGTGATGGTGGTCTGTCGCTCGGCGAAGCGCGCGTTGCGCAGGTCGATGTCGACGCCGCCCCAGAACGCGAAGCTGGTGTGCTGCGGCGGCACGGTCCAGGGTCCCTTGCGTTCGACGCCGGACATGACGGCGACGGACATGGTGGACCCGGGCACGCCGCCGATCCGCTCGTCCGGGGTCAGCGCGCGCGGTGTCGCGGGTGCGACGACCCCGGCGCCGGTCACCGGCAGGTCCGAGACGGGCGGTTCGAGCTCGGCGAGCGTCTTGGCGGCGTAGACGGCGTCGAGGCGCTCCTCCAGTTCCTGCACGGTGATGCGGCCCTCCGCGAGCGCGTTGTGCAGGATCTGGGCGACGCGTTCCCGGTCCGCGTCGGAGGCGCGCATCGGCGGTCGGTCGGGGGTCCCAGGCTGTTCCACCGCCGCAGCCTACCCAGCCCGGCGGCGGTGTGACGGGAATTCCGCCGATGTCGATCGGCTACCGTGACTGGCCATGGACGTGCTTGTCGTCGATCACCCGCTGGCCGCGGCCAGGCTGTCGACCATGCGTGACGCCCGCACCGACAGCGCGGCCTTCCGGGCGGCGCTGCACGAGCTCACCGTCATGCTGATCTACGAAGCCACCCGGAACGCGCCGGTGCGCACCGAGCGCATCCACACCCCGGTGGCGCGCACGGACGCGATCCGGCTGGCCAACCCGCCGCTGCTGGTGCCGGTGCTGCGGGCCGGGCTCGGCATGGCCGACCAGGCGCACAAGCTGATCCCCGAGGCGCAGATGGGGTTCGTCGGGCTCGCCCGCGACGAGGAGACGCTGCAGCCGACGCCGTACATGGAGTCGCTGCCGGAGGACCTGTCCGGCCGCCCGGTGCTGGTGCTCGACCCGATGCTCGCCACCGGTGGCTCGATGGAGTACACGATCCGGCTGCTCACCGGTCGCGGCGCCACCGACGTCACGGCGATTTGTGCGCTGGCGGCCCCGGAGGGCGTCAAGCACCTGGAGGACTCCGGCCTGCCGGTTCGCGTGGTCACCGCGAGCGTCGACGAACGGCTCAACGACTCCGGTTTCATCGTTCCCGGTCTCGGCGACGCGGGTGACCGCCAGTACGGTGCCCGCTGACCCGTACTGGAACAGCAACGTCGCCCGGCATCCGGAGGTGCTGCGCGCCGTGCCGGACGGCTGCGTGGAGGCGCTGGACGTCGGCTGCGGTCCGCGGTTCGTCGAGGGCGACTTCCTCGCCGCGGACCTCCGTGTCGGGCACTACGACTTCGTCTGCTCGGTCACCGCGATCCACCGCAGGGAGTTTGAGCCGGCGCTGGCCCGCATGCGGGACCTGCTGCGCCCGGGCGGCACGCTCGTCGTCGTCGGCCTGGCGCGCGAGGCGACCCTGACGGACTGGGGAATGTGGGTCGCGGCCACCCCGGTCGTGCGGATCACCAAGGTGCTGCGCCGGGCGAGCGTCCCGGCGGGCGTGCCGACCCTCGCACCCTCGATGAGCTACCGCGAGGTGCGGGAGTCGTCCCGGCGGCTCCTGCCCGGTGTGCGCTACCGCCGCCACGTGCTCCGCCGGTATTCGCTGACCTGGCGCAAACCCTACGCGCGCCACCCGTCCGCGTGAGCGCGTAGCGCCGTCTCGTACGAGGCGGCCACGTCCAAGTCCGGCGGCAGGTTCCCGCCGAGCTCCAGTGAGACCAGGCCGTGCACGATGCCCCACGCGCTGATCGCGATCACCTCGGGCGCCACGTCGCGGAAGACGCCCGCCGCGATCGCCGCGCGCACGGTTTCGACCAGCGGCGCGAGCGAGTCCCGTGCCACGCGCCCCGCCTCGGGCGACGGTTCGAACCCGGGCACCGCCCCGGTGAACATGACCGAGTACAGGTGCGGGTCGGCCAGTGCGCTGTCCCGGTAGGCCAGCCCGAGCTGCACGAAGTCCTCGGCGGGGTCGCCGGAGCGCGGGACCGCGCCCAGCCTGGCCCCGAACCGGCGGAAGCCTTCCAGGTAGACGGCGTTGACCAGCTCGGCCTTGCCGCCGAACAGCGAGTACACGGCGGTGGTCGAGGTGCCGGCGTCGGCCGCGAGTGTGCGCAGGCTGAGCGCCTTCGGCCCGTCTGTGGACAGCAGCTCGCCCGCGCGGTCGAGCAGGGTGAGCCGGAGCGCTTCGTCGTGGGTCCGCGGTCGTGGCATGCCACCAGCGTATCGGAACACTGTTATGAAACCGTGGAGGCGAGAGTTGACCTGGAGTGCACTCCAGGTCGTACTGTCGATCCATGAGCTACTCGATAGCGGAAGCCGCACGTCGCAGCGGGCTGTCGATCGACACCCTCCGCTACTACGAGCGCATCGACCTCCTCGATCCGCCCGCTCGGGACGCGGCGGGCAGGCGGGCCTACTCCGAACAGGACCTCGCGTGGCTCGGGTTCCTCACCAAGCTCCGCACCACCGGCATGCCGATCAAGATGATGCGCGAGTACGCGCACCTGCGCTCCGCCGGTGACGCCGCCGTCGCACGCCGCCGCGCGATCCTGGTCGAGCAGCGCCGGTCGGTCGCCGACCGCATCGCCGAACTGCAGGCGTGCCTGGACGTGCTCGACTACAAGATCGACAACTACGACCGGATCTGCGCGCGCATGCCGGGTGCCGCCGCGGCCAGGGAGGAGATCTCCGCGTGATCGGGACCCGGCGGCTGGGCGAGCTGGAGGTCGGCGCGCAGGGCCTCGGCTGCATGGGCATGAGCCATGCCTACGGGGTGCGCGACGACGACGCCGAGTCGATCGCGACCATCCACCGCGCGCTCGAGGTGGGGGTGACCCTGCTGGACACGGCGAACGTGTACGGCACGGGTGCCAACGAGGAGCTCGTCGGCCGCGCGGTCGCGGACCGGCGGGACCGGGTGGTGCTGGCGACGAAGTTCGGCATCGTCCCCGGCGCCGAGGGGCAGCAGGTGCGCGGGGACCCGGCCTACGTGCGCCAGTGCGCCGAGGAGTCGTTGCGCAGGCTCGGCGTCGACCACATCGACCTGTACTACCAGCACCGTGTCGACCCGGACATCCCCGTCGAGGACACCTGGGGTGCGCTGTCCGAGCTGGTGGCCGAGGGCAAGGTCCGCCACCTCGGCATCTCCGAGGCCTCCGCCGACACGATCCGCCGCGCCCACCGCGTCCATCCCGTCACCGCGCTGCAGAGCGAGTGGAGCCTGTGGACCCGCGGGGTCGAGGACGAGGTCGTGCCCACCTGCCGTGAGCTGGGCATCGGCATCGTCCCGTTCTCCCCGCTCGGCCGGGGTTTCCTCACCGGCGGCATCACGCGCGTCGACGCGCTTCCCGCCGACGACATGCGCCGCAACCTGCCCCGGTTCGCCGAGGGCAACCTCGACCGCAACCTGCGCATCGTCGCCGCGCTGCGGGAGCTGGCGGGGGAGAAGGGCGTGACCGCGGGGCAGCTGGCGCTGGCGTGGGTGCAGAGCAGGGGTGCCGACGTCGTCCCGATCCCCGGCACCAAGCGCCGGAAGTACCTGGAGGAGAACGCGGCCGCCGCGACGCTCGAGCTGTCCGGCGAGGACATCGCGCGCATCGAGGCAGCCGTGCCCGCCGACGCCGTGGCGGGGGAGCGCTACCCGTCGGCGCTGGCGCGCAACGTCGGCAGGTGAGTGGCGGTGGCCGGTCAGGCCACCGCCACCCCCACCGCCGTCGTGATCAGCGCGGCCGCCAGCAGGACGGCTCCGCCGACGGTGACGCCGTGCGCGAGTGCCTTCCGCGACGGGGCCAGGTGCAGGAACAGGCCGCCGGACTGGGTGAGTGTCCCGATCAGCAGCAGGACGCACACCACCCACTGCGCCGCGGTCCCGAGCCCGCCAGCCGCGACGAACTGCAGCGTCACCAGCGCGAGGACGAGCAGCACGCCCGCGTGTGCGTGGCCCGCGCGGAACCAGGCGTGCTGCTCGGCGGACAGCTTCCGCTTGCGCAGCAGGCCGAGCAGCGAGTACCCGCCGAACATCACGGTCGGCAGGGAGACCAGGGCGATCACGGTGAAGAGCTGGACGGGTCCGGACAGGGCGATCATCGCGAGCTTCCTCTCTCGACGGGCTTCGCGACAACCATAACACTGTTACGTAACGACGTTACGGCATTATTCGCGCGGCGACCGTCGCGCCCAGCTCCCAGCACTTCTCGAGGTCGTCCTTCGTCGGCTCGCCAGTGACGGTGACGAGCTCCGCGGCCTTGGCCCAGCCGAGACCCGTCGTGATCGACTCGATCCCGCGGACGGTGCCGGAGACGTCGCTGCCCCCGTGCACCCAGCAGCCGAACGGGCGACCGCGGGTGGAGTCGAGGCACGGGTAGTAGATCTGGTCGAAGAAGTGCTTGAGCGCGCCCGACATGTAACCGAGGTTGGCCGGCGTGCCGAGCAGGAAGCCGTCGGCAGCGAGGACGTCCGCCGCGGTCGCCGCGAGTGCGGCACGGCGCACGACGGTCACCCCCTCGATCTCGTCAGTGGTCGCACCCGCGACGACCGACTCGAACACCGCCTGCAGGTTCGGGGACGGCGTGTGGTGAACGATCAGCAAAGTGGGCACGCCTGAGGAGCGTGCCGCCGCGACCGCGCCCGTGCAACCGCGCCCGAGCGCGGCCCCGGCGGGTGTCGAGAGGGCGCGCAGGCCAGTTGATCAGCGCTTTTGCCGTTAAGGGACCCCCCTGTTCGAGGCCCTTTTCCAGGCATGTAATCTTCTCTTCGTCGCCAGGGAGACCGGGCTGGCGGGGAGGAAAAGCCCCAAGGGACCGGGTTACCGGGCGGGGGGTCACGAACCAAGCTCCCAGCGAGGCTGGTAGAGTGGGTGGCCGCCGCCGGATGAAACCACAGCGAGTTGAAGTTGCAAGGCTTCGCGCGGGGTTTCGTCGGGTGACAATAAAATGCTTGAACGGAAGCTGATGCTTCGTGTTGTTTGAGAACTCAACAGTGTATTGATGAGCTAAAG